>OCTA010004454.1_pt1 | contig 12275 bp, 14 predicted proteins | sample 1538991 | NCBI WGS metagenome assembly OCTA01 (sample SAMEA3539302, study PRJEB22396) | soil metagenome | biome: tundra; feature: field; material: soil | place: USA | collected 2010-05 | depth 0.15 m
CTAGCTACGAGGTCGGGGGCACGCCGACCTTCGTCATGTTCCTGGCTGGAAAGGAAGTTGGCCGAGCCGAGGGACCACCTCCGACCGTTTCTGGTGTTCTGTCTGTGGTGACGCAGCCCTTCGAGTCATGAAGCAGTCCAAACCGATCCTGTTGTTCAACGATGAATGCGGCGTTTGTCGCCGTATTGCGCGGTGGGTGCAGAAGTCGGGGCAGAGCAACTCGGGCGAGACGAGTATCGTCGAACGGCCGATCGGCGACAACCCGGAGGCGCTTCGGTCGCTCAATCCGGACCTCGACATCTGGGATGCCTATGCGACGATCCATCTGCTGATGCCCGACGGCTCGATGAAAATCGGGGGGGAAGCCGTCGCGGAGGTTCTGCGAACTCTGCGGAACACCAGATGGTTCGCCTGGAGCTTTGACGTTCGCATGTTCGGATTCCGACCCTTCCAGAGCATGCTCAACGTTGCTTACGCCATCCTGGCAGACGCGCGCCCCCTGTTCGGCTGTGAAAGCTGCGGCACGCCGAGCTTTTGGATGAGACCGATTGGCTGGATTGTGCGACAGGCCAAGACCACATTCGGCGCGGGTCATCATCAAAGGCCGACTCCACATTTCACTCGACTCGTGGCCACGCGGGGTCGGCCACCCATAGCCTCGGGAGTGCGTCCGCCGCGAGCGGTCGATTCCGCTGCGCGCCGTCCTCCCGCGGTCACCTGAGAGCTCTCGCGCTCGAGCCTCATGTGCTTTTCGGCAACCGGTAGCTTCGCCCTTTCGGGAGTCCTGACTGGTCTCGGGGTCGCGGCGCTGGCGCGAAACTCATCCAAGCCCCACCGAATGTTTGCAGCCGTTCCGCTGCTCTTCGCCGCTCAGCAGGCGGCGGAGGGAGTCGTCTGGCTGACAATCCACGACGCAGACCACGCCATCCTGCATAGGCTGGCGGTGATCGTCTTTCTGGGGTTCGCGATGGTCATCTGGCCCACCTGGCTACCCTTTTCCCTCAGACTCATGGAGCGAACCCGCGTCCGGCGCCGGATCCTGACGGGGCTCTCCTGCTTTGGCGCCGTCGTCTCGGCGTACGCGGTGGTGCTGTTGACGCTCTGGCAGCCAGCCGCGCGGGTCGCTGGTCACAGCATCAGGTACGACTACCAGCAGAACCAGAGTGCCTGGGTCCGTCTTTTCTATCTGGTCGGCTATGTAGTTCCGGTCATTGGTCCGTTCTTCGTGTCGACGACGCCGTTGGCCCGTACCATCGGCGTGACACTGGTCGGCTCACTGGTAGCGACGGTCGTCGTCGAGCGGAATGCGCTGACGTCCGTGTGGTGCTTCTTCGCGGCAATCCTGAGTGGGCTCATTCTGGTTGTGGTCGTGAAGGAGCAAGAGGTAGGCAGGGGGAGCACGGCTGGGCGAGCCAACCCATCGCGCGCGTAGGTCGCCTGCGTCGAGGCGGCGTCGCGAGCCGGGATCTCGTCAAAAGCCAGCGGTGGTGCCCTCACAGCACCGTTTTCGGCGACGGTCAAGACGAGCTTCGCGCGCGTGCACGTGCGTCCCGAAAACGACAGCCCGGAGGTCGGCCTTCTGCGCGAGGGCGCCACGGTCACCGTAACCGCTTGTCAGCCCGATTGCGGTGCGCCGCATGCGTGGGCTCTGCTCGGCGCCGACGGTGCCCTCAAGCTCGAGATGCTCGCCCCGAGGCCGCTCGCATCGGAGCAGCGACCGAACCGACACCGGCCGCCCAGGTTGCCTGAGGGCTGGAGCACGATTGATCCCAGGGCGGCCGGCTTGACCTCGCTATGGGTTCGCGTCGAGAGAAAGGCGTCCCTGAATCAGGTGCAGCCGATCTCGCAAGCCACACCTACCCGGCGCCGAAACGCTCTCAGTTTTGCCGCCACGGGAGACTGAGGAGGAAGATTCCAGTGGCTACGCTGATGATGACCGGACCCGTAGGGCGGTGGACCAGTTGCGCGACGAGGGTGCCGAGCACCGTGTATCCAGCACCGCGACCACCACGGCGCAGACGAGCATTCCGGTGAGTGATCGCGCCAGGCGTTTCGCCGTTGCCGCGGGGATGATGATGAGAGATCCCATGAGCAGCACCCCGAGGTAGCGCAGCCCGAGCCCCACCGTGAGCGCAAAGGTTTCGAGGTATATGAGATCGAGTCGCGCCAGGTTGATCCCGGACGTGCGGGCGATCTCCGGCGACACCGCGGCGAGGACCAGCCGGCTCTTCCATTTCAAAATGACGAATACGATGGTCGCTGCAGCCACCAGCCCGAAGGCGATCTCGCCGATCGAGATGGTCCCCGACCCGCCAAACAGCGCCTCGATGAGCTCCTCCCCCGAGCTCATCAGACTACCCACCGCCAGCGCCGCCGAGAAGATCACCCCGATGACGGTCTCGGTGGCGAGCCTCGTTCTTCGCTCGAGCGCCCAGATCAAGAGCCCGCCGAAGAACAGCATCGCCACCGCTCCAAACAGCGGGTGAATCCGGAGCGCCAGGGCCACACCGACGCCCGGCAGGGCGATATGCGAGATGGCGTCGGCGGCCAGGACCATGCGGCGCATGATCGCGAAGCAGCCCACCAGACCCGCCGCGACCGCCATGGCGATCGAGACCGCCAGGCCCCCGACCTCAAGTGGCATGGACGTGGTACCCGACGGGCGTGCCGTAGACCTCGTGAAGCAGCTCGGGCGTCAAGATGGTCCGGGGAGGCCCAAACCACGCCCGGTCGCGGCTGAGGCAGAGGACATTCGTGGCATGGCCGTACACGACGCTGAGATCGTGTGAAATCAGGAGCACGGTCAATCGGTTCTCTTCCTGGACCCGCCGGACCAGCTCGTTCAGCTTCTCCTGCCCCGGCTCATCGACACCCGCCATCGGCTCGTCGAGCAGCAAGACATTTGGCTGGCCGACGAGAGCCAATGCCAACAGAAGGCGCTGGAACTGACCGCCGGAAAGCGCGCCGATGCTCTTCCCGGCCTGGCCTGCCAGACCCACTCGCTTAAACGCAGTCGCGACGTCCGCTGGGGCCTTAGTCACCTTCGCTTTGGCGGCGAGGAGATCAAATCCCGTAACAGGCAAGTCCCGATCGATGCTGAGCTTCTGTGGCATGTAGCCGATTCGGGTGTCCGCGGCCCAGCTGATCTGGCCTCGATGGGGAATGGCCCCTATGAGCGCCTGGAACAGGACCGTCTTCCCGCATCCGTTGGGTCCGATGATCGCAAGTGAGGTGCCCTGCTCAACCGCAAAGGACACGCGCTCGAAGACGCTCGCCTTGCCGAAGCTGATGGCCAGGTTCTCTACCTCGAGCGCATTTGCCATCGACACCAACATAGCGGATCGACCGTCGGACCGGGAAGGAGAACGAGAGTGGATGTGCCCTTGTGTCGGCGCCGTAGCGTACGCATGGTGCAAGGGTCGCCATCTTTGACGCCCACCGAGCCAAAAGCCCGGCGGGCGTTTGTGCGACTGCTCGTCGAGCCAGGAGTTACTCCGTGACCAAGACCGATATGCAGCTCAAGCAGGACATCGAAGCCGAGCTCCGCGGTGCTTTGCACCGTGGGCCGCTGCTTGTTCGAGGTCGGTCGGTCCATGATTGGAGAAAAAATGAACAGCGACAGTCGATTTGAATTGGTGGCACGCGACAGAATTCTGGGCCTGCTCTCCGACGATGATATCGCCAGCGTGAGCAACGCAGAGACAGCGGCTCGTCTATCGGACGGTGACGAATACATCGACCTGGAGCAGCTCGATCAGGGCGTGCGACGGGCGCCACCGAGCACCGCAGCCATGGGACGAGTGCTCCCGCGAAAAGCGGTAAACGAGCTCACCTGGAGCGAGATCCTGAGGCAGCTGGATTAGTCGCCATCCCGTAGCAATCTCCCCGCCCCGGGCTGGCCCTTGTCGGGGGGTCCGCGCGGGGCAGAGAGAGGCGGGCAGCACTTTTCATACTTGAGGGTGAGCCTTAGAGCAACCTTGTCAACAATGGTCGCCTCGCAAAGCAGATCGCCGCTCAAGTTTTTTGTCTTGGCGTTCGCTCTGTCTATACCGTTCTTGCTGATCGGCGCTGCCACCGGACTCGAGCTGCTGCCGCGTCTTCCGATTGCTGCGATCATGACCGTCTGCCCGGTAACGGCGGCCCTGATTCTCGTCCACAGAGAAAACGGAACCGCGGGGATGACCGCGCTGCTGAGGCGATCCGTCGACTACAAACGAATTGGAGCGAAGGTCTGGTACGCGCCCGTTCTTCTTCTGATGCCTTGCACGATGGCCTTGTCATACGGACTGATGCGCTTGATGGGAGTGCCGCTTCCAGCCCCAACTTTCCCCCCTCTGACGGCACTGGCCCTGTTCGTGCTGTTCTTCATCGCCGCTCTCGGTGAAGAGCTGGGATGGTCTGGATACGCCCTCGACCCAATGCAGGTTCGTTGGGGCGCGCTCCAGGCGGGCATTCTCTTAGGCCTGGGATGGGCCGCGTTTCACATCGTGGCGTTGGTGCAAGCCCACCGATCACCGACCTGGATCGCGTGGTGGTGTCTCGGAACGGTGGCGACCCGTGTGGTCATGGTCTGGCTCTACAACAACACCGGCCGCAGCGTCTTCGCCGCGGCTCTATTTCACGCCACGATCAACGTCACCTGGATGCTATTCCCAGTCCAGGGCTCCTATTTCGACCCGCGTGTCACCGGCTCGATCATGGCTTTCGTGGCGGCAATGGTCGCCGTGATATGGGAACCGCGAACCTTGACTCGAAACAGAGCGGTCTGAGGATTCCTTATTGCTGAAGCCACCGGACAGACGGAGGACACCGATAATGCTCAATGGAAACGACGTCACACAGAATGGAACGTTGAAGTCTTGGATCGATGACCTGATCCAGCTCTGCGAGCCCAAAGCGGTGCGCTGGTGCGATGGCTCCGAGCAGGAGAACGCTGGGCTCATCGCAGAGATGGTCGCGCTGGGGACGCTGGTCAAGCTCGATCCCACCAAACGCCCGCGCAGCTACCTCTGTCGGTCTGACCCGCGCGACGTGGCCCGCGTCGAGAGCCGGACGTTCGTTTGTTCGAAGAACAAGAACGACGCCGGGCCCACCAACAACTGGGTGGAGCCCGAGGAAATGAAGCAGCGCCTCCTCGGCCTCTTCCGCGGGTCGATGCGCGGACGGACGATGTATCTGGTCCCATTCAGCATGGGGCCCATCGGCTCTACGATTTCGCAGATCGGCGTGCAGGTGACGGACTCGCCCTACGTCGTCGTGAGCATGCGGGTGATGACGCGCGCCGGAGAAAAGGTGCTAGCCCAACTCGGCGACCGCAAGGACTTCGTGCGCTGCCTGCACTCGGTGGGCGTCCCTTTGGCGCCCGGCCAGAAGGACGTGACTTGGCCCTGCAACCCCGAGCATACGCACATCTCGCATTTTCCAGAGGAGCGCAGCATCTGGTCGTTCGGCAGCGGCTACGGCGGGAATGCTCTCTTGGGCAAGAAATGCTTCGCGCTACGCATCGCCTCTGTCATGGGCCGGGACGAAGGTTGGTTGGCAGAGCACATGGCGATTGTCGGCCTCACCTCCCCTGCGGGCGAACGCACCTACGTGGCCGCGGCCTTCCCGAGCGCCTGCGGCAAGACGAACTTCGCGATGATGTTGCCGCCCGGCGGGTTCGAGGGCTGGAAGATCACGACCGTCGGCGATGACATCGCCTGGATCAAACCTGGCCGAGATGGCCGCCTCTATGCCATCAACGCCGAGAACGGCTTCTTCGGCGTAGCGCCAGGCACGAACGCCAAGAGCAACCCCAACGCGATCGCCACAATCGGTGCCGATACGATCTTCACGAACGTTGCCCTTACCGACGACGGCGACGTTTGGTGGGAAGGTCTGACCGACACCCCGCCCTCTCACCTCATCGATTGGCGTGGTGAGAGCTGGACACCGACGTCGGGGCGGCCTGCCGCCCATCCGAACTCGCGGTTCACGACGCCGCTCACCCGCTGTCCGTCGCTCGACGAGCACTGGGACGATCCCGCGGGCGTACCCATCGCGGCGTTCATCTTCGGCGGGCGCATGAGCCGAGACATGCCGCTCGTTTTCCAGTCTTTCAATTGGTCCCACGGCGTCTACAGCGCCGCGACGATGGGATCCGAAGCGACCGCCGCGGCCGAAGCGGGGCTCCCCCCCATGCGACGCGATCCCATGGCCATGCTGCCCTTCTGTGGCTACAACATGGCCGACTACTTCAGTCACTGGCTGGATCTCGGTCGCAAGATCCCCAACCCGCCGCGCATCTTCCGCGTCAACTGGTTCCGCCGCGGGCCCGACGGAAAGTACCTCTGGCCCGGGTTCAACGAAAACGTCCGGATCCTCGCCTGGATCGTCGAACGTATCCACGGCCGGGCCTTCGCAGTCGAGAGTCCGTTTGGGTGGATGCCGCGCTACGAGGATCTCAACTGGACTTCTCTCGACTATCCCGAGGCCTCCTTCCGCGAGCTCATGGCCATCGATCGCGAAGCCGCGGCCAAGGAAGTACGTCAACATGAGGAGCTGTTCGACAAGTTTCTCGATCGGTTGCCCAAGGAGTTCATCCTCGAGCGCGAGCTGCTGCGGCTGCGTCTGTGGCGTTCCCCGGAACACTGGGAGCTGGCCCGGGAGATCCAGGACTGACGGCGCCTCTCAAGCCGCGAATGGTCTTACGGACCTGACGCAGTTGGCTTCGCCGCGCGTCCCGCAACGGGAGTCCCAAACATCGGACCGCGCATCAGCGTCCTCGGGGCACGATGTCGACCCGGGCGATGAACGGCATTTTGTGCATCAGCGCCCAGCGCCGCAGCATCTTCCGCGAACACCGCTCGGGCGACGGGGTCCGAGCTCAGGTCCAGGTGCTGGAGGAACGTCCGCTCGAGCGTCCGAGCCTCGTTCTTCAGCTGCCGGTGGGCTTGGATCAAAGATGCGCCGTCCAGGCAGAACGAGATGATGAGGATCACGTAGACCACCCGAAACGACGTGTTCCGGCCTGGATGGACCAGCCCCTCGATTCCCTGATGTATCGAAAGCAAAGCGCCGACCGCGAAGACCCCCAGTGAAGCGATGAGCGCCCAGAAATACGCCGCCCGTCCGTGGCCGAGCGGATGTTGCGCGTCCGGCGAGCGGCTGCTGCGCCGCTCGGCGACCAGCAACAGGCCCTCGTTTCCGCTGTCGCGCTCGACCGGGTGAACAGCGCCGCCAACAGCTTGGCTAGCGCGGTGCCGAGATTCGCGGCCAGGGCGAACATCACGGTGCGGAGGCTTTGGGATGTTCTTGAACGCATACTCTCGGGGACCGTGAGCGCAGCTTGCCCCCATAACCTATCCTTGGAAACTCGCTGGCGCCGGGAGCTTGCTGGCGCGGAGCCTGACACCTCGTCGTCAAAGTAGGGAAAGCAGGAATGGACACCATACCCGCGACGCTGACCAAAATATCCGGGCTGTCCAGCGAGGAAGCCGGCCAGCGATTGCGGAAGCTCGGTCCGAACTCGATGCCGGACGCTTCGGTTCATCTGATCCGCAGCGCGCTCGCGAAGTTTTGGGCGCCTGTTCCATGGATGCTTGAAGCCGTCATCGTCATGGAGCTCGGTCTCCACGATTACGTCGAGGCGGTGGTCATTGCGGTCCTTCTGATATTCAATGCCGCCCTCAGTTTTCTTCAGGAAAGCCACGCGCAGGCGACCTTGACCGCCCTCAAATCACGGCTCGCGCTGTCGGCATCCGTCCGGCGAGATGGCCTCTGGAAGACCGTCCCCGCCGCCGATCTGGTGGCCGGTGACATCGTCAAGCTGTCCCTTGGTGCAGTGGTCGCCGCGGACGTGCACCTCTTGGAAGGTTCAGTCCTGATCGATCAGGCCATGCTCACCGGCGAGTCCGTGCCGATCGAAGGAGGTCCGGGCCTGCAAACGTATGCAGGGGCGCTCGTCCAGCGAGGCGAGGCGGTGGCGGAGGTCACCGCGACGGGCATCCGGACCAAATTTGGACGCACCGCCGAGCTGGTCCGGACCGCTCACGTCACGAGCACCCAGCAGAAGGTCGTGCTCAGGGTCGTCCGCAATCTCGCCATTTTCAACAGTGGGGTCATCGTATTGCTGGCGTCTTACGCCTTGTTACACGCGATGCCGATGCGGGAGATGGTCCCGTTGCTCCTCACGGCGGTTCTTTCTTCTATCCCGGTAGCGCTGCCGGCGACGTTCACTCTCGCCGCCGCGATCGGCGCGAAGGCGCTCGCCAAGCTGGGCGTCCTTCCCACGCGCCTTTCGGCCGTCGATGAGGCGGCGACGATGGACGTGTTGTGTGTCGACAAGACCGGTACCCTGACGCAGAACGCGTTGACGGTCACGGTCGTGAAGGTGCTCGACGGCTCGAACGAGGCGCGCGTTCTGGGGCTGGCGGCGCTGGCGAGCTCTGACGGTGGGCCGGACTCGGTGGACGCGGCCATCCGCTCTGCAGCCTCCCGCCAAAGCGCCGCCGATCTGCCGAAGCTGGTTCGGTTTGTCCCGTTCGATCCGGCCAGCAAGATGTCCGAAGCAGAGGGAACGGGCGTGGACGGCGTTCGATGGCGAATCGTCAAAGGAGCTTTCAGTGTCGTTCAGAGCCTCGCGCCGACTGATCCCAATGCGGCGGGCGTTGCCAGCGAGCTGGAGACAAAGGGATACCGAGTCCTGGCTCTCGCGGCGGGCCCGGGAAAGTCGATGCGTCTCGCCGGCCTCATCGCGCTCAGCGATCCTCCACGCAGCGATTCCGCTGGACTGGTGACGCAGCTGCGTACCCTGGGGGTTCGTACGATCATGGTGACTGGCGATGCGCCGGTCACGGCCGGCATCGTCGCCCAGGCGGTCGGATTGGACGGAGCGGTTTGTCCGTCAGCGACGATTCCAGCGGGGCTGCGGCCGGAGAGCTTCGGGGTCTTCGCGGGCGTTCTTCCTGAAGACAAGTACCACCTGGTCCAGGAATTTCAGAAAACCGGTCATACCGTCGGGATGTGCGGCGACGGAGCCAACGACGCCCCCGCGCTCCGCCAGGCGCAGATGGGGATCGCCGTCTCGACGGCGACGGATGTCGCCAAGTCCGCGGCTGGAATCGTGCTGACCGAGGCGGGTCTGGGCGGCATCGTCGCGTCGGTCAAAGAGGGACGGACCATCTTCCAGCGCATCCTGACCTACATTCTGAAATCCGTGACCCATAAGTTTCTGGGAGCGCTCTTCCTTCTGGTCGGACTTCTCATGACTGGGCACGCCGTCCTCACCCCGCTGTTGCTCGTCATTTCGATGATCACAGGTGACTTCCTGTCCATGCTCGCGACGACGGACAACGTGCATATTTCTCAGGCGCCCAACGTCTGGAACGTCGGACATTTGACGGTGGGGGGGATCTGTCTGGGCTTCTGCGACCTGGTGTTTTGCACGAGCGTTCTGGCCATCGGGAAATATCGCCTGGGGCTCAGTCTCGAGGCGCTGCAGACGCTGTCGATCGTGACGCTTATTTTTAGCGGGCAAGCCATTCTTTACGTCGTGCGTGAGCGCCGGCATCTCTGGAGCTCGCGCCCGAGCTCCTGGCTGATGGCTGCCTCGGCCGCCGACCTGCTCGTCATCGGGACGCTGGCCACACGCGGAATCCTCATGAAGCCTTTGCCCGTCGCCGTGGTGGCGGTCCTTCTCGGCGTCACCGTCGTCTTCAGTCTTTTGCTAGACCTGATCAAGGTCCAGGTCTTCCGCCGTTTGCAGATCGTGTGACAAATGAACGCACAGACCCGTCTCGCTCACATTCAGCGGGCGAGGTTGTTGACGAAGGGCTGACCGACGGCACGAAATTCCTCCAGCTCCTCGCAGCGCGCGGCATGCGCGGCCAGTCTGGGATGGCGCCGGTCGTCAAACAGACCGGGGTGAGCCTCGCTCGTGAAGCGCAGCATGCAACTCACCGCGACGTCTGCATGGGTCAGGGCGTCACCCAGCCACCAGTCCGTCTCCCGGCGCGCGCGGTCGGCCTCGAGCGTAGCTAGGCCGTCGCCGATCTGAAGACGGCACCGTTCCATCCATGTCGCTGACGGCTCGTCTCGAAGTAGCCGCTCGTAGAGGAGGCTCACTGCTTTGTCGGCGGTCCCGATTGCGAGCGCGCTGATTCTTAACCCTTCGCGGCGCATCGGTCCACTCCGCGAAAGTAGCGCTCGCTCCGGCCCGACCATCTCGTCGAGCTCCTCCAGGATTGAGGCGCTTTCCAGCAGTGCCGTGCCGTCGTCGAGTACCAGCGTCGGCACTCGGCGCAGCGGATTGAACTGGCCGATGGCTTCCGCGTCCTTCCACACCGACCAAGGACGGTGCTCGAACGGCAGGCCATACCTGTGGAGTGCGATGCCGACCCGTCGGACGAAAGGGGAATCGTACTGACCGATGAGGATCATCCAGCTGACTGATATTATCGTGGCGACGCGGAGTTTGTGCGGGGGAACTCTCGCGCCCGCGCCGACAAAGTGATGCCGCTCGACCCATCGCCCCGCTTCCAGCTCGCCTTCGGCTCACGCTCTAGGGGGTGCAGGCCGCCTTCACGTTCTCTCTCGCTCTCATCGCCGCGAACATCGCGGGCGAGTTCGCGCCGGATTGATACGCTCTCTGGTTCACCCTGTCCGGTGGGACGCAGCACTGGCGGCGTGGCGGATGTCCTGACGACCGCACCCGACGCGAGGGGGGGTTCTCGTCGAGGATTGAAGGGGAACCGCGCCACACGTCGCCGCGGCGCCCACGACAGTCGATCTAGCAATCCCCTACGAACGTCAACGAGGCGTCAAGTAGCGGCCGCGGCGGGGGGCGCGCTACCGCGCTTGACCAGCTCCCAGAATTCGACGCGGCTGTTGGTTTGTGGAAAAGCCTCCGAAGGAACGGGCGTGCCCAGAAACTTGCAGAGTGGCTCCCATCCCTGTTTGACCTCGTAAACCAACAGCTTGTGACGGGGAATTGCGGCCTTGACGGCCTCATTGTGCGCCGTGAAGGCGTTCGCGAGGTCGGTCGAACTCATGCCGGTGGGGAAGCCGTTCTTTTCGATGACAGACGTGGCCATGTCGAGCCAGGCGCGCATATGGGGGGGCGCTTTGTCCTTACCGGCGAGCAACGTGTAAATGGTCTCCGAGAAACTGGCGGCCCAGCTTTCGGGGCTGCGCACGGTCAGGATAAACTTGGCCTCCGGATAGGCCTTGCTCAGCTCGCGAAAGAAGGCGGCGGTGGGCCAATCGACGGCGCTCTGGTAGCCGTCATAGATGGCGGCCCAATCCGGGCTTCCCTTCAGGACGGTCTGCCACAACGGAAGCTGGACCGGCATGTGGTGCAGCACTTCTTCCATGTGATGGCATGGCCCCAGACCCAGTTGAGTAATCGCGCTTTTCAGGGAATAGGTCCCGGTTCTTCCAACACCAGTGCCGATGATCTTCAACGCCATGACTTTTCGCTCTCCTCGTCGGAAGCCGCCGCCTTGTAACCAAAATCGAGCGCGAGTATGAACGATGTGCACGCCCTGTCTACAGCCCACGTACGTCGGATGAGCCGTGAAGGGGCGGTCCGAACCAGGCGGTGAGGGCGTCACGAAGGCCCCCGTCCGTGCCGTCTGCCACCCACGCGACGCGTCCGTCGGGCCGAATCAACGTGTCGGCGGGCGCCGCGACCGCGCCGAGCACCAGGAGCTCCGACACCCCAGAGGATTGCGCGTCGATCGGCTCCACCCGATCCGCCTATCGAGATCGTTCGCGGCCATGTCGCGTACTACGGCGTGCCGACCAACAGCAAGGCAATCCTCCCACCCGTGGAGACCGAACCGAAGCTCACCCCGCTCGTCGTCGTCAGGGACGCGGCCCGCGCGATCACCCGAGCCGAGCCGCGGGGCTTACAGCCTCCGCGGGGTGCTGCGCCTGATCAGCCTCAGGATCAGCAACAGGGCGACCGCACCCACGAAGGCGACGAAGATACTCGCGGCCACGCCGTGAAACGGCGTCCCTATGTGCGCCGTGCGGAAGATCAGACCGCCCAGGAACGAGCCGACGATACCGATGAAGATGTCGCCAACCACGCCCAGGCCGCCGCCCACGACCGCCGACGCCAACCAACCGGCGACGAGGCCGACGACCAACCAGATCAGAAGAGTTTCTCCGCTCATGATTTCCTCCGAGCGTTCAACATGGGTACGACCTGTCGTCGGGCAAAGGCCCTTGCGGCACGATTGAGGAGAGCGAGCAGCCGACGCAGCCTTCTCGGTCACCGAGGAGACGCGCGA
>OCTA010004455.1_pt1 | contig 12275 bp, 11 predicted proteins | sample 1538991 | NCBI WGS metagenome assembly OCTA01 (sample SAMEA3539302, study PRJEB22396) | soil metagenome | biome: tundra; feature: field; material: soil | place: USA | collected 2010-05 | depth 0.15 m
TTCTAACCCCACGCAAACAAAGGATCTTGCTCAGCGAGCCGTGGAAGTTGGGCTAGTACACTGAAGACGCGGACCGCAGACCAGGAGAGCTTTAATGGCATCGGTAATACTTCCGGCAGCTCCATCCGAATCGCGCCCCGGCCGTTTTGGCATCTACGGCGGGCGCTACGTGCCCGAGACGCTGATGGCTGCGCTCGTCGAGTTGGAGCACGAATACGATGCGGCCAAGGCCGATCCCGCCTTTCAAGCCGAGCTGACCCTGCTGCTCAATGACTTTGCGGGCCGTCCCACGCCTCTCTACTACGCCAAACGGCTGACCGAGGAGTTGGGCGGCGCCAAGATTTACCTCAAGCGCGAAGACCTGCTGCACACGGGCGCACACAAGATCAACAACGCCCTCGGTCAGGGACTGCTGGCCAAGCGCATGGGCAAAAAGCGCATTATCGCCGAGACTGGCGCGGGGCAACACGGGGTTGCCACTGCTACGGTGTGCGCACTTCTGGGTCTCGAGTGTGTGATCTACATGGGCGACGTGGACATGGCGCGCCAGGAACTGAATGTGCTGCGCATGCGCCTCCTGGGTGCCGAGGTCCGGGGCGTTTCCTCGGGATCGAAGACCCTCAAGGATGCCATCAGCGAGGCAATGCGCGACTGGGTCACCAACGTTCGCACGACCTATTACGTGCTCGGTAGCGCTCTTGGCGCGCACCCTTACCCCACCATGGTTCGCGATTTCCAACGCATCATCAGCATCGAGATGAAAGAGCAGATCCTTGCCAAGGAGGGCCGGCTTCCCACGGCGGTGATCGCTTGCGTAGGCGGCGGTTCCAACGCTATTGGAGCCTTCTACGAGTTCATTCCTGATCGCCAGGTTCGGCTGATCGGCGTTGAAGCCGGCGGCCGCGGGACAGCCTTAGGCGAACATGCAGCGCGCTTTTCGGGTGGGTCGCCTGGAGTTTTGCAGGGAACTTTCTCTTACGTTCTGCAGGATGAAAACGGGCAGATCGCGCTGACCCATTCTGTGTCTGCCGGGCTCGACTACGCTTCGATCGGACCGGAACATGCCTCGCTGCACGATTCTGGCCGTGCGGAATATGTTTCGCAGGATGATGCGTCCACCTTGAGCGCCGTAGTAAAGCTGGCCCGCACCGAGGGGATTTTGCCCGCTCTTGAAAGTGCGCATGCGGTTGCCGAGTGCCTGCGCATCGCTCCCAGCTTCGATCCGCGTGACATACTGGTTGTGAATCTCTCTGGGCGTGGCGATAAAGACATGGGCATTATTGCCCAGGAACTGCACCTTCAGGGAGCGTAACCGCGAATTCCGATGGCGATTCAGTTCAATCAAAAACCTGGGTTGGTGGTGTACCTCACGGCTGGGGATCCGAGCCTCGAAGTTACGCGCTCCATCGCGCTTGAGGCCATCGACGCCGGCGCCGACGTGATTGAACTGGGAGTTCCTTTCAGCGATCCACTCGCGGACGGACCCATCATCCAGCGAGCCAGCGAACGTGCTGTAGCCCGTGGCGTGCGGCTGGCGGATGTGCTAACCGTAGCTGGCGAAATTCGCGTCGCACGTCCTTCCGCGGGACTCATCATCTTCACCTATCTCAATCCAATTTTGCGTTACGGCCTGGATCGCTTTGCCGACGACACCGCTGCGGCTGGTGCCGACGGCGTGCTGATCACCGACATGATCGTGGAGGAAGCGGGCGAATACCTGGCAGCCATGGACCGCGTGGGGTTGGCACCGGTTTTTCTCGCCGCCCCGACTAGTCCGGACGAGCGGCTTGAGGCCATCGCCACCCACTCCAAAGGATTTGTCTACGCCATCTCGCGGGTCGGCATCACTGGCAAACAGCAAAGCATGACGTCCGATGCTGCGGCCTTGGTGACCCGCATTCGGCGATGGACCTCGCTGCCCGTGGCCGTAGGGTTCGGCATCTCCAATGCGCAACATGTCGCCCAGGTGGCGGAGTTCGCAGATGCCGCGGTCATCGGCAGCACGATCGTGGAGTTGATTGAGAAGTCCACTCCCCAGGCAGCTCCCGGCGAAGTCGCTCGATTTATCAAGGGCCTTCGTCAGCCTCAGGCGGCGCTGGCCCGGTAAAAGAACCCTCGCAGGCGGCGTTCGCGCTGCAGTAGTTTTTCAACTCTGACTCCCATGCAACCGGCCGCTTCCCCATCAGGAGCAGTCCCCGGTCGCAACACGAGGATGGAATGACGCTGGAAGAATTGCGGAATCGAATCGATGTTCTGGACCGCCAGCTGGTGGAATTGCTGAGCGAACGGGCCCGCGCCGCGCTGCTGATCGGCCATCTCAAGGCCGCCACCTCTCTGCCGGTGTATGAACCGGCGCGCGAAAAGGTGATCTACGCTAACGTGCGCGCAGCCAACAAGGGCCCCCTGCCGGACATCGAGCTCACCCATATCTACGAGCGAATCATCGACGTGATGCGAGCCCTGCAGAGGAACGAGTTGGCTTCGGAAAGAAATGCCCAGGCACTTGCACCGGGCCACGGCACAGGCGCGGAGGCGCCCGAGACAGGGACGAAACAATGATTGTAGCAATGCAGGAAAAGGCCACCGAAGAACAGATCGATGCCGTCATCGACGTGATGGTGGAGTCCGGCGTCAACGTTCATCGAACTACAGGCGCAACGCAGAGCATTCTGGCTGGCGTAGGACCTACAGCCAACCTCGACTTGAGCAAGTTTGAAGTGCTGCCCGGTGTGCTCTATGTGCACCGCATCAGCTCACCGTACAAGCTGGCCGGACGCGGCTTTCGACCAGAGGGTACAGTGGTCGAGTTTCGCAACGGCGTTCAACTTGGCGGCGAGCGGGTATTGGCCATGGCCGGTCCCTGCTCCATTGAAAATCGCGCGCAGATCTTCGAGACAGCCCAGCGCGTCAAGGCCGCCGGCGGAAGCTTTCTGCGGGGAGGCGCCTTCAAACCGCGCAGCTCGCCTTATGCCTTCCAGGGGATGGGGATTCCCGGTCTCGAATTGATGCGCGAAGCCGCGGAAACTAACGATCTGCTGGTCGTCAGCGAGGTCATGGAGATCTCCCAGATCGAACCCATGCTGCCGTTTGTTGACTGCTTCCAGGTGGGAGCTCGCAACATGCAGAACTTCAACCTTCTGCGCGAACTCGGCCAGGTACGCAAGCCGGTTCTCCTCAAAAGAGGGATCGCCGCCACCATTGAAGAGCTGCTGCTTTCAAGCGAATACATCCTGTCCGGCGGCAACTACGACGTCATTCTGTGCGAACGCGGTATTCGTACGTATGAGACCGCAACGCGCAACACCATGGACATCTCGGCAATCCCTGTTGTGAAAAAGCTTTCACACCTTCCCATTGTGGGCGACCCTTCGCATGGCACAGGCCGTCGGGATATGGTGGCGCCGATGGCAAAGGCCGCCGTGGCCGCGGGCGCAGATGCGATCATCGTCGAAGTGCATCCCAATGCGGATAAGGCTGCCTCGGACGCCGCACAAACACTCTACCTGGATCAATTCGAAAAGCTGATGGGCGAACTTCGTTTGATCGCCACAGCAGTCGGCCGCACCATTTAAGGAGCTAAAACAGTCCTCATGATCGAGCGCATCGCCATTCTCGGCACAGGCCTGCTGGGTACTTCGGTGGGCCTGGCATTGCGCGCCAACGGCTTCAGCGGCGAGATTGTGGGCTGGAACAGAAGTGCGGACGGCGCGCAGACCGCGCTCGCCATGGGAGCGATCGACTCGATTGACGCGGACCCGTTGCAAGCGTCGCGCGCGAGCCAGGTGATCTTGCTGGCCGTCCCGATCTACTCGACGCTCGACTATATGGAGCAGTTGTCCGGCGTGCTCGGCCCTGAGCATCTGGTCACGGACGTAGGCAGTACCAAGGCCCATATTACGGCAGCTGCAGGAAAGCTCTTCAACACGCCCGAGCATGCTGGATTTCTTCCCGGCCATCCCATGGCGGGCAAGGAGCGCGGTGGCGCTGCCCTCGGCGACGCAAAGCTCTTTCGTGGCGCGGTGTGGCTTTTCACGGACGATCCCAAGTGGCATCGTTCGCCGGCCTCTGCCACCTTGGCCGAAAACTGGCGTCAGTGCGTCGCAAGCATGGGTTCGAAGACCATCGACATTGATGCTACCCGTCACGATAAGTTGGTAGCGTGGGTCAGTCATCTTCCACAATTTGTGGCTACCGCGCTCAGCGCCCTGCTTGAAGACGAAGTCGGCGAGGCACCCGAGCTTAAAGATGTAGGCGGCCGCGGTCTTCGTGAAATGACACGACTCGGCGCGAGCCCATACTCCATGTGGCGCGACATCGCGCTCACCAATACGGATGCAGTCGAGGCCGCGCTCTTCGCTCTCGAACAGCGGCTAGCCTATATCCGTGAAAATCTGCGCACTCCTGGGCTACGCGATGAATTCGAACGCGCCAATCATTTTCGCCGCGAATAGTGCGCCCTTGGTCTGCGTCGAAGCTGCCTATTAGATGGTTAGACACACTTTCACCGTCGAGTTTGCTGACCAGCGGCAGCAACGGTAAAAACACAATCAGCATCAACAGCGTCCCGATCAGCATTCAGTTGTCCACATCCCAGAACGCGACGATCATGACTCGTGGTTGATGAACACAACGGGATGGCGCTGCCCGTTATGTGGAGAGTATTAGGAGAAGATTCGCGTGTACGGCTGCCGGAGCCGGCACGGCGCGGGCCGATCATGTTCTCTGGTTTTGAGGAAACGAGTTCCTGCGCTTGCATTCCCGGATGCGCAGACGATTTGCCGCAAGTTCAGCGGGGCAACCGCCGCAACGTCGGGCTATTCTCATGAAAGATGACGCGATCGCTCGATGAGATAAGTGGCCTTTCCGCTCTCGATGCCAAGGTGCTTACCGGCATCCACACCGAGGGTTGGCAGACGACCGGTGTGTTTGCGCGCGAGGGTGAAGGCGGCCCCGACTGGGCTTATTCGATCGGCCTGTTCCACTCGCTGCATCATCCCGAAGTGATCTTTTTCGGGCTGCCGATGGATAATTGCATCAAGGCCGTGAACGTGATCGGCATCGATATCAAGGACGGCATGCGGTATCAGCCGGAGCGGCCGTATTCTGGCATTCTGCAACTGCCGCACACGTGCGCTTTCAAAGAAGTGCACACCAATCACTACCGGGATTATGTCGGCTACGCGTTGTGGTTCTACGAAGAGGATCCATTCCCTCTGCTGCAATGTTTCTGGAGCGACGAAGAAGGGCGGTTTCCGTGGGAGGAAGGATGCAGCGAGTACGCGCGCGAGGCTCAGCCCCTGTTATATCTGCCGTGAGGGCGACAAGCGGTGATCGCTCCCGGGCCGATAGCGATCCGGTATGCTTCTGGTTTGGATATCCTTGCGCACGATCGTCCGGAGCCTAGCCGGTGGGCTGCCGCAGCAGTGGTGCTCTGCGGAGTGTGCGCATTCCTCGAACTTTATTGCACGCAACCGCTGCTGCCGCTTCTGGTGCGCATCTTTCACGCATCGAAGACCGGCGTCAGTATGACGGTTTCAGCGGCGACGCTGGGTGTGGCCGTTTCCGCCCCTATTTTTGGCGCCCTGACCGAGCGCCTGCCGCGCAAACGGGTGATCGTTGCGTCGTTAATCGGAGTTTCGTTGCCGACGCTGCTGGCAGCGACTTCAACGTCGCTGGGCCAGCTTATATTCTGGAGATTTTTACAGGGAATCACACTGCCAGGAATTTTCGCGGTGGTAGTGACCTATATAGGCGAAGAGTGGCCAGCCGAACGCGTGGCACTCATCATGAGCTTTTATGTCAGTGGAACCGCGCTGGGCGGTTTTCTGGGCCGGATTACCAGCGGGATGCTGGCAGACGCGTTCAGTTGGCGCATGAGTTTTCTGGTGCTGGGCGCGGTGTCACTGGCGGGAGCGGCGGCGGTGGCAGCGTGGCTGCCCCATGGACGACAGCGCCCCGTCATGGCCACCCAGAGGGCGGTCCGGCTTTCGTTCCCGTACCAGGTGCAGGAATTGTTTCGCAGTCGGCGCCTTGTAGCCACGTTCGCGGTGGGATTCAATGTGTTGTTTTCGTTGGTAGGCGTGTTTACCTGGATCACATTTCATCTGAGCGCGGCTCCGTTCCTGCTGTCGACCGCGGCGTTGAGTTCCCTGTTCTTTGTGTACCTGGTGGGACTGGTCGTGACTCCGGCGGCTGGGTATCTGATCACGCGCGCGGGGCTTCGGGCGGGAATTGGCGGCGCTATCGCCTGCACCATGGCTGGAGCTTTGCTGACACTGGCACCGTCCCTGGCGGTGGTGATCCTGGGGTTGACCCTGCTGTCGTCGGGCGTGTTTGTGGCCCAGACGGCCGCACAAAGCCATCTGCGTGTGGCTGCTCCTGCAGAGGCACGGGTAACGGCAGCAGGGCTGTATCTTACCTTTTATTACCTGGGTGGGACAGCGGCCGGAGTGGTCCCCGGCATTTTCTGGAGGATGGGCCAATGGCCGGCGTGCGTGGCGTTTATCGTAGTCATGCAGGCGGCCGCGCTGATGGTCGCACTGATTGGATGGCGGATGCCACAATCGCTTTGATCTTGATTGCCTTCCCGGCCGATGTGGGAAATTGAAAGGTAGAGTTGGGAATCGAAATCGGGCCGGTTCGCATCCGAACAATCGATGAACCGCAAACGCCTGAAGGCGAATCTAAAGCCCTGTAGGTGTAATTGTTGAGGGTCGGCTGAGCAGGAGTATTGCAACGCGGCCCGATGTGCTCCGAACTTCCCCGGCATTAGAGACAAGAAACCGATACAAAACACCCTAGGAGCAGTTTTTTGCCTGAATCGCAAGCTTCCGCATCGGCTAACCCCGAGGCACCGCTGACGCTTACCAACCCCGATCCGTCGGTGGCGGCGCGGTGGAGACCTCGCACCAACCCGTGGCTCATTGCCGCTACGGTGGCCCTGGCTGCCTTCATGGAGGTGCTGGACACCTCGATCGCCAATGTGGCATTGCCGCACATCGCCGGCAGCTTGGGCGCGAGTACCGACCAGGGAACTTGGGTGCTGACCAGCTACCTGGTTTCGAATGCGATTGTGCTGCCACTGGGTGCGTGGGCATCGAGCGTGATGGGACGGCGCACGTTCTTCCTGTTTTGCATTGTGCTGTTCACGATTGCCAGCTTTCTGTGCGGCGCAGCTCTGTCGCTGCCAATGCTGCTGCTGTTCCGGGTGATCCAAGGAGCGGGCGGCGGCGGGCTGCAGCCGATGGCCCAGGCCATCATGGCCGACTCATTTGAACCGCATAAACGCGGCCAGGCTTTTGCACTGTATGGGCTGGTCGCGGTTTTGGCTCCCTCCATCGGGCCGACGCTGGGCGGGTGGATTACCGACAACTATTCGTGGCGCTGGATTTTCTTCATCAACATTCCAGTCGGCATTCTGGCGTTCTTCCTCGTGACGCGCCTTGTGGAAGACCCGCCGTGGATTAAGCCGGACCGATCGCTGCTGCGGAACATGGACTACCTGGGGCTGAGTTTTCTCACCATCGCCATGGGCGGCATGCAGATCATGCTGGACAAGGGTGAGGAGAACGACTGGTTCGCTTCGAACTTTATCCGCTTCTTTGCAGTGCTGTTCGTGGGCGGTATGATCGGGCTGGTGATATGGGAACTGCGCGCCAAAAAACCGATCATCAATCTGCGTCTGTTCCGATTTAAAAACTTCGCGATCTGTTGTTTCCTGATGATGCTGGTGGGTGGCGTGCTGAACGCGAATACTGTGTTACAGCCGCAGTTTATGCAGCAGTTGCTTGGGTACACTGCCACAACCGCAGGCATGGCGCTGACCGCGGGCGGCATCGCACTGGTGATCGTGATGCCGATGGCCGGGTTCGCCACGAGCAAGGTTTCAGCGCGAAACCTGGCGGTGGTTGGCTTCATCATGTTCGTAATGACGTTCCGTTACGCAGCCGCGGTGACTAATCTGCAGATGAGTTTCGCCGAAGCCTCGTTCCTGCGCGTGATTCAAATGCTGCCGATTCCGTTCTGCTTTATCTCCATCACGAACGCTGCCTATGTGGGCATGCCGAAGGAGGAGAGCAACCAGGTATCGGGCCTGATCAACTTTGCCCGAAATATTGGCGGCAGCATCTTGATTGCCATGACGAACGCGCAGGTCACGAGCCGCGCGATGTGGCATCAACAGCATCTGCAGGCGGACATGCAGTCAGGCCTCTCAGGGTTTAACCAGCATTTGCAAGGCCTGACGGGATTTCTCGGCAACAGCTTCGGATCTGCCAACTCCACTGGCCTCGCGATGGGAGCGATTTACAACCAGCTCAACCAGCAAGCTCAGATGCAGGGCTACCAGGACGTCTACATGGAACTATCGTGGATGTCGATCGGGTTGGTGGTGCTGGCGTTCTTGCTGAGCAAGAACCGGCCGGGGCAGGGTCCGGGCGCTTCTGCGATGCACTAGAGATTTCTGTTGCCATCCCTTCGAACAGGGGGCTGTCTATCGCAGTGCGAAACGTAAATGCTTCGGCAACGTTCAGATCACACCTTGATTTGTGAGAGGGATTCAGCGATGAAACTCGCCGTCCGTCTTTTGGACCTTGAGGCCTAACGTTCGCAAGGATCTGCAGATGAGACACGATGCAGAGCAGAGACTTTCGCCGCGCCGACCTTAACGGCCATGCATCAAGACGATTCTCTTGAAGACTTGACCCGAAAATCGAAAGCGCCAGAAACCTTGCGGTCTCTGGCGCTTTCCGGGTGTCTTCATAGCTCATCGGGTAAACATCTCCGGCTAAGCCCGACGATGAATCTTCAGTGCTATCCCTGACCTGCATCTTCCGACTTAACGATCAGTGCACTTCCTATCTCGGTCTAATCTCCAACTCTGGCAAGCCAAAGATGAAGCTCTAACGTCGATCGAATCTTGCACCTACTGCCAAGCCGGTAACTTACACTCTCAATCTTTGTACGGAACTGACATTGTCGGCCGAAACCGATGATGCACTTCCAACTCAGATTGTTCGCTCCGTCTCCTGCTGCGCCCTTGTCTAACTTTCAGTCTTCTTCGGAAATTCCTTCTACGACCGAAGCCGCGGATTGAACTTCTGACTTAGACCGATTGTCGCGACTCTTGCTCAGCCGGCGATGAAACCTGGAACCTTCACCGAACTTTGCATCGTCCTGCTATGCCGGGGATTGAGTTTCCGACTTCCATCGAATCTTGCATCTTGCGACTTGCGCCGCGCGATGAATTTCCAATTTCTATCGAACCTTTCATCTTCCTGCGAAGCAGGAAATGTTGTTTCCAATTCCCTACTCAGTCACCAACTGAGGTGAAGGTAGGCCTACTCGACCTGTGCATGCAAGTGTAAAACTTGGATTAATTTGTGGATATCACCAGAGTTGGTGCAGTTAGTAGTATTTGGACTCAAAAGTCGGTGGCAAAGTTAGAAAAGTTTGGATTAGCCGCAAATTGTCTACTTATTTTTCTGCAGATAGCAGGCTCAATTAATAGAACTAGACGGGCTTAAGAGCATCTTCATCAGGGAATTAGAGAATAAGGAAGTTTCCTGCTGGTATGAGACGACCCGGTTTAACGGCGATTGCCGCGACCCAAATCGAGTATTCATTTATGACGGAGAGCGTACAATCACGTTGATCGGTGGCTGCACGCATTGTTCCCCTTCGATTCCCCAGAATTCAATTTTTTCTTATTACAGGAGGAGAATCATGTCCTTCACCGTAAGAAAGCGCCTTTGTTTTGGCGTTGTTTCCTTCCCTGTACGAGCTCTTGGCCTTCTTGGAATCTTGTCTGGAGGGATGTTCGCGCATGCAGCCCTGGCAGCGGCCATCACAGCAGCCAGCCCGGTGAATGGAACATACGTCTCCTCGCCTGTGTGGATACGGGCACACAACGTGGGATGTGATGGGCTTGCCCCCACATCTTTCGGTTATTGGATCGACAATGCGACCGCAGTAGCCGCGGGCGTCACTGCGTACGACATCGATGTTCCGAAGCAGGCATTGGCTACCGGCACCCATACGGTTCATTTCAAGTCAGGGACAACGAAGGGTGCATGCCCGGCCGTCAGGTCCACCTTCATCGTGAGCGGATCGAATACACCCGATCCCAGCACAGGCGCTGAGCCTGGAATCCCTTCGTATGCCATTCCATCTCCCGACCTGGACGGAGAAAAGAACTGGCTCCAGATTCATGACGGCGGTACGCCGGGTGAGTCGAGAGGATCGACTGTGTACCCGGCAACCACACCTTCGTACGATGATGCCCGTGAGTTTTATATGAGCTATGGAGATCATGGCGGCGAGCGGTGGTCGCTTCAGTTTGCGCGCGAAGCCGCAGCGACTCATTTCATCCTGGACACATATGTGTATCTCACCGATCCCGCGCAGGTGCAGAACCTTGAACTGGATTTGAACCAGGTGATGCCCAACGGGGAGACAGTGATTCTGGGCACGCAATGCTCGAGCCTGACGGGGACCTGGGAATCCGCGTACACGTCGGGGCACTACGATCATTGGTGGTCCTCGAATATCAGGTGCAACCCACGCACTTGGACCGCGAACCAGTGGCATCATATCCAGATCGCGATGCACCGCGACGACAAAGGTGTGGTCACGCACGACTGGGTGAATCTTGACGGGGCGCACAACGTATTTACCTCGGCGCCTCGTGTTGCTGCACAGGCATTAGGGTGGGGCCCCGGCGACCTGGTGGTGAATTACCAGATCGAGGGCGAAAACGCCGGCATTGGTTCGATCAAGTCGTACATCCACAAAATGACCGTCTATCGCTGGTAGCGAGGGCATCACAGGCATACCGCGGCTGCAGTTCTGTATAGAGAGCGGACTGCGCATGCGGTAAAAAGAAGCCGTCGATGGGGTCCATGCCAGCATGCAGAAAGCGCAGCTCGAGATCGTCGGAACGCGCCTGGATACTGTCTCGTTTCTGCTGGTAACAACCAGTCTCTACGGGGAAAAGCGACTCAAGGAACTGGGCGCGCTGCTGAGCAAGCTGTTCAAATTTGATCAGATCTTCGGTGCGCTTTGGGTAGCTCGGTCGCTTTCGCGTACTGGATTTTAACCGATACTACGAGGCGCTCATCGCATGGTTCAAACAGAATGCCGCGTTGTCGGGAGCGCTGGTCTACGATCTGACCGGTCTAGCGATGATTGCGCTCCTGATCATCTGTGTACCGATTGCAGCGCTGGTCATGCCCGTCCTCCCGCTGTTCACGCGCGGTGTGGCTTCCTGATTTGAGAAATGGAAGATGAAGGGCGTGTTTCTCACCGCGGGGACGATCCTGTTCCGGGTGACGCGGGCGATCTTTTTAGCCGCCAGGCACACCGAAGCAAGACCTGGGGCCACCCTCTGTAGAACCTGAGCGCAGACTATCCTTTCGCGAACATCTGCTTGATTCCTCTTAGCGCCTGGCGGGTGCGCTCCTCGTTTTCGATCAGGCTAAAGCGCACGTGGGTGTCGCCGTAGTCGCCGAAGCCGATGCCGGGGCTTACAGCTACTTTGGCGTCGGTCAGCAGGCGCTTGGAAAACTCCAGAGAGCCAAGGGCCTTGAAGGCCTCGGGGATCTGGGCCCACACGAACATCGTGGCCTTGGGTAGAGCGACGGGCCAGCCCAACTTGTTCAAGCCTTCGACTAAAACATCGCGGCGCTTGCGGTAGGTGCAGCAGATCTCCTGCACGCACTCCTGCGGGCCTTCGAGGGCGAGGATGGAGGCTACCTGGATGGGCGTGAAGGTGCCGTAGTCGAAGTAGCTTTTCAAGCGGCTGAGGGCGTTGACGAGGACGGGATTGCCGACCATGAATCCGACGCGCCAGCCAGGCATGTTGTAGCTCTTGGAGAGGGTGAAGAACTCCACCGCGACATCTTTGGCGCCCGGAACCTGGAGGACGCTGGGCGGCTTGTAGCCGTCGAAGGCGATGTCGGCATAGGCCAGGTCGTGGATGAGGTGAAAGCCGTATTCGCGGGCCAGTTCAACCAGGCGGGCGAGGAAGGGCAGATCAACGCACTGGGTAGTGGGGTTGGACGGGAAGTTGACGATCAGGGCCTTAGGGCGCGGCACCATGCGGGGAATCAGGTCTTCAAGCTGGGCGAGGAACTTCTCGTGGTCGGTGATGGGCACGCTGATGACGTGGGCACCGGCGATTACGGGCCCATAGATATGGATGGGGTAGCTGGGGTTGGGCACCAGCACGGTGTCGCGCGAGTCGAGGATGGCGAGGCAGAGGTGCGCGATGCCTTCTT
>OCTA010004456.1_pt1 | contig 12273 bp, 9 predicted proteins | sample 1538991 | NCBI WGS metagenome assembly OCTA01 (sample SAMEA3539302, study PRJEB22396) | soil metagenome | biome: tundra; feature: field; material: soil | place: USA | collected 2010-05 | depth 0.15 m
GGCATGTGCCTGCACACCATCATCCTCGACCCCAGCGATCCCAAGCGGATTTACATCGCCATCTCGGCTGCGGGCGCGTTCCGTAGCGACGATGGCGGCGTGACCTGGAAGCCCATCAACAAGGGTCTGTATTCCCAATACATCCCTGAACCGACGGCCGAGGTCGGGCACTGCGTTCACCACATTGCCATGAATCCTTCGCGTCCCGGAGTGCTGTTCATGCAGAAGCACTGGGACGTGATGCGCAGCGACGATGCCGGGGATTCCTGGCATGAAGTGAGCGGAAATCTGCCCACCGACTTTGGCTTCGTCATCGACATTCACGCACATGAGCCGGAAACGATCTACGTCGTCCCCATCAAGAGCGACGGTGAGCATTTTCCGCCCGAAGGAAAACTGCGCGTATATCGCAGCCGTAGCGGCGGAAACGAGTGGGAGGCCCTCACCAACGGTCTGCCGCAGAGCAACTGCTACGTCAACGTGCTGCGCGACGCCATGGCGGTGGACTCACTCGATTCCTGCGGAGTGTATTTCGGCACTACCGGGGGGCAGGTGTATGCGTCGGCAGACGCCGGAGACAATTGGTCGCCCATTGTGCGTGATCTTCCGGCCGTGCTGTCGGTCGAAGTGCAGACGCTGCCATGATCCGCGTCGAACTGCCGCAGCATCTACGGACCCTGGCGCGCGTCAGCGGCGAGGTGACGCTGGAGGTCGCGGCCCCGGTGACGCAGCGTTCGGTACTCGATGCGCTGGAGGCCCGCTATCCGATGCTCCAGGGCACCATCCGCGATCACGTCACCCAACAGCGCAGGGCGTTCCTGCGCTTCTTCGCCTGCCAGGAGGATTTATCTCATGAGCCGCTGGACGCGCCACTGCCCGCCGCCGTTACGTCCGGAGCCGAGCCTCTGCTGATCATCGGAGCCATCGCCGGGGGATAGCTGGTACACCCGCTGACTTCGATGTATGGGGTCGATGGCCAATCCAGCTTGCAGGAGCGCAGCCGCTTTCCCGGCCGCGCCCCTCAGGTGCTCTAGTGCACTGTCAGAATGGTCGAGCCGGGGACCGACACCCCATTCTGAGTAAACGTGGCCGTGATCGTCGAATTGCCGACGCCGGCAGTGTTGGCCTGACCAATCGAATTGATGGTGGCCACGGTCGCGGTCGAGGACGTCCACGTCACTTGGGATGTCAGATCGACGACGCTGTGGTCACTAAACGTACCCTTGGCTGTGAAGGCGACTGCCGTGCCGACAGCTACATTCGGATTGGCCGGAGTAACCGCGATCGACACGATGGTCGCGTTGGTCACATTGAGCGTCGCCGTCCCAAATATGCCGGCAAACACCGCCGTAATCGGGGTTTGACCCGCCGCGACTCCGGTGGCGACACCCTGTTGTCCGACTGAATTGTTAATGGTCGCGACCGATGACTGCCCGGAAGCCCAGGTTACGTTGCTGGTGAGATTCTGGGTGCTCGAGTCAGCGAAGGTGCCGGTCGCTGTGAATGCCGTTGACACACCCTCGGGCACGCTCGCTGTCACTGGTGTAACCGCAATGGACACCAATGCGGTATTTTCAACGACGACCGACGCACTATTACTCGTGATCGCTTGGTAGGTGGCCGTGATGTTGGCGCTTCCGGCGCTCTGACCTGTTGCTATCCCTGTGCCGAGACCTATACTGACGACGCTCGGATTCGAAGATGCCCACGTAGCATTTGCCAGGAATTGCCTCGAGCTATCGCTGTAGATACCCACTGCCTGGTAATTGACCGTTGAGCCCGGCGCTAAGACGGTGGACGCGGGAGTAATCGCGATCGATGACAGCGTGGCCGGACTGACCGTGAGCGTCCCTGTACCGGTCTGTCCACCAAACACCGCGGAGATGTGGGCGGTTCCCGCAGCAACGCTGGCGGCACGGCCGAAGTTGGTGACCGTCGCTACTGGCAGGTTGTCCGAGGCCCACGTCGCATTTAGCGAAACGTCCTGTGTGGAAGCGTCGCTGAAGGTCGCGACGGCATTGAATTGTTGGGTCACGCCCGCGGGAATCGACGCCGTGATCGGGGTTACGGTGAGCGCAGTCACGAACACGTTGGGCACGGTAATTGTGATGGACCCGGTGACGCCGCTATAGGTGGCCGAAATCGTTGCGGTACCAGGAGTCGAGGTCGCTGTCACCACGCCATTGTTGTTCACATTCGCAACCGCGGTGTTATTGGACTGCCAGTTCGCCTTGTTCGTGACATTCAGCGTGCCGCCATTGCTTAACGTTCCCGTTGCCGTGTACGCACGGCTGGTTCCCGGAGCCAGGGTCGTTGCATTCGGTGTGATGGCAATCGACGACAATTGGGGCGTCGTAACCGAAAGGCTTGCCGTCCCCGGAGTGCCAGGAGTCTTCGTGGCCGTGATCGTGACCGGGACGCTGGTCACGGCGACGCCCGTCGCTAATCCGCTGACGGTGATCGTGGCCTTGGTCGTATCTGACGATGTCCACGCGACAGTGTTGGTGATGTCTTGCTTGCTGCTGTCGCTGAAGGTACCGGTTGCAGTGAATTGCTGTTGATTGCCCAGCGGAATGGACGCAACCGCAGGCGTCACGGCGATCGAAACCAAGGTCGCGTTCGTTACCGTCAGCGTGGCCGGTGGACTCGTGACCGATCCCAGCGTTGCCGTAATTGCAGCGGTTCCCGGTGCGACAGCGGTTGCCAGTCCCGGTGTGCCCAGCGAATTGCTGATGGTGGCGATGAGTGGAGCAGAAGACGCCCATGTCACCGTCGAAGTGATCACACTTGTGCTGTTGTCGGCATACGTCCCAGTTGCCGTGAATGACTGCGTAAAAGGCACAGCAATGGACGCAGTGGGCGGTGTCACCGCAATCGAAATAAGCGGGTTGGTGATGGTGAGCACGGCCGTGCCCGAAATGCTGCCCTGGGTGGCCATGATGGTCGAGGTGGTATTCGGCGTAACGCCGGTAGCCAATCCGCCCGTGGTGATGGTTGCGCCCAGCGAGGCGCTCCAAGTCACGCTCGACGTGATGTTCTGAGTGCTGTGGTCGGTGTAAGTCCCTGTCGCGGTGAACTGCTGTTGGCCATTGGGAGCGACTGCGGCCGTCGGCGGCGTCACGGCGATGGACACCAGCGGGTTGGTGATGGTGAGGACCGCCGTTCCCGAAATCGTGCCCGACGTTGCCGTGATGGTCGAGGTGGTTCCCGGCGTGACACCTGTGGCCAGACCGCCAGCAGTAATTGTTGCAGCTGTACCCGGGGTGGCTTTCCAGATCACGGTTGTCGTGATGTTCTTCGTACTCTGGTCAGCATAGGTCCCCGTCGCCGTGAATTGCTGCGTACCATTCGGTGCCACCGAAGCCGTCGGTGGCGTCACTGCAATCGACACCAGCGGGTTGGTGACGGTGAGCGTCGCCGTCCCCGAAATCGTGCCAAGCGTAGCCGTAATGGTCACAGTGCCCGGTGTGAGTGTGACCGCCAGTCCGGCTGGATTGATGTTTGCGATGGCGATATTGCTCGACTGCCAGGCCACGGTTGTGGTGATGTCCTTCTTAGTCTGGTCTGCGTAAGTTCCAATTGCGGTGAAAGCCTGTTGAGAATTGGGAGCAATCGTGGCCGTCGCGGGCGTTACCGCGATAGATACCAAGGGCACAACCGTAACGGTGAGGGTCGTAGTGCCGGTGATGCCTGCGGAACTGGCGGAAATGCTGCTGGTTCCCGCGGCCACGGCAGTGGCCAGGCCCGAGACGTTGATCGTTGCCACCGACTGCGTCGCCGAGAGCCAGTTGGCGGCGGACGTCAGGTCTTTGGTGCTGCCGTCGCTGTAGGACCCGGTTGCCTTGAATTGCTGGGTGCTGCCTGCCGTAATGGAAGGACTGGACGGGGTGATCGCGATCGATTGCAGCGTCACCACCGGCGGTGGCGTTGAACCGCCCGAACTACCACCGCAACCGACAAACAAGCTCACACCAAGCAACAGGAACGCCAGCAGCAACCGTTTCATCTGTACTCCCCCGGGACGCGCACGCCCCCAAATTGATCCTTCGTGAAATTGGACCAGAATTACATGAGTATCATATTTATCAGTAACCGGGAAAGCATAGAAGAAAAGTGGAATACCTCTGCCACAATGGTGTAAACCCTGATTCTACAGTGATAAACCAGTCAATTCATCAAACGTTACTATCCGAAAAGTGGTGTTTTTTGGATTTCGACGGTTGGGACGGCGCTTGATCCAAGCTGCTCAAGGGTTCTCAAGTAGTAACCCGGCGCAGGTATTCTCCGCAAAAAACAACTCGACCGCGGACTTCGAGTTTTCCGGTTGGTTTACCTGGAATCTCGAAGCTGCGCGGCCGAAAGGCAGTACGGCGATCTGGATGGCCCCGGAGCAGGAGGCGTTCTCCGGGGCCGTGTAGCTAGGTCAGGAAGAACTCGCGGGTAACTTTCACCCATTGCTCATCCGGCAGTGTGCTGGCGACATCGTCCATGGCCACTCCGCCGTCCTGCGCCAAGGCTCCGAGGGCGCTGGGAATCAAGCGCTGCAGGCGCATCGAGGACTCTTCGGTCCACCACCGCGCCATCGCACCACCCAGCAGGTTGCGGAAGTTCGTCTTGGCATCGGGCGACTGCACGGTGACCATCCAGCCTTCGCCGTAGGGATCTTGGGTGGCCAGCGACGGATCGCTCGCCAGGGCTTCGTTAATGTCGGCCACGCTGCCTTCGATCGGGGAAACCATGTCAACTTTGACGCCGTTGCGGACGACGCTCCATACCTTCTGGCCCTGACGGATCCACTGCCCGCGCTGCGGCAGCATTACGTGCTCAATCTTACCTGTCAGCTTGGAAGCGAAATCGTCCATGCCGATGCGGACCAGGTTGGGGCTCTCACTCAGTGCCCAGGTGTGTCCGGGATGATAGCGTAGGTTGTCGGGAACCGAGAAACCACCGACCACGCTGGGCCGCAACCGTGGCAGCGCCGCGCCATCCGCTTTGCTCATCGCAGGAGCAACCTGCATCACTGGATGTTTGGCCTTGGAGTAGAAGAAATCGATCGTTAGGAAGATGGCGAAGGTTGCGAGAACTAATAGTACTGTCATGACGGGCCTCCTGTTTTCTTTTAGCGCCTTTACTTCAACGCTTTACACCTTTCTCTAATGCATTCGGGATGCCAAAGTGCCGACGAACACGGATTAGGTATCGTGAGGGTTGCAACATGAAGCGTTCTTAATGACTTAGCAGAGTATGTTGCGAATTACCACAATGTGGGAGTTGCGATTCACATCGTGTGCGTTTGTTGCGTTACACATCGACGATGCATACTGAAGACGGTAATTGACGGGCTGTTAGCGGTTTATTCCCTTTGGCGTCAGCAGGTTGCGCAACCAGAAGAGTTGAAAGTTGGATTGTTGTGAATTTCATCACCACTGATGCGCTCTGCAACACCTCACCGGAGGTAGGTGGCGGAAATCAACGGCCATCGCAAAGAATATTTGCGGTTGATTTGCATTTAGCACACCGCGCTATCTGTTGATGCTTGGTAGGGACTACTGCGACGCCTGCCCCTTGAGCACAATCCCGAGTTTTTCGGTCTTGGCCGCCGCAGTAATCGGTACTTCGACGGTGAGGACAGTCATCCCCTGATCGTCCTTCGCGACTGAGGCGGGCGATCCGGCAGGTGCCATGGCAATTACGGCGGGATGGGCAGTACCGGTCGTCTTGGCGCTTAAGGAAACTATCTTCTTGATGGAAAGCTCCGCAGCCGGGTCGGGATCGGCGGCCATAGGTATAGCGAGCAGGAAGTCGGGATTGGGCGAAACCCCCATGTGATTGGCGTCCTGTGGCAGATATTGGTAACGCAGGGTGAAGACGCCAGGAGGGATGGCCTGCCCACGATAATCGGTCATGCCCTTGGGAAAGTTGACTACCGCGACGAATTCGCCATTCGTAAGCTCGGGATACAGCGCGCCAGCCGCATCCTTAGTTGCTGTGGCAAGTGGGTGCGCGAACCAGAATTCCGCTGTCCAGCCATCGTCGAGCACGACGCGGTATCCTTTGTCCTCGACTGCCTTCCTTATCGCTTCGGAGGCCCCGGATGCAGTGAGCCCTCCGATTCGTTCGACCGTCGGCCCGGCGGCGTAAAGCGGCACCGCGGTGAGGGCAGTCAGCGTACAAGTTATAACAATAATTATAATTAGGAAAAAGCGAGTGTCACGGGAATCGCGGATCAGTCGATGCATGGTTTCTTCCGTAGCGAACATATCGCCTGCCGTACCGAAGCCGCAAGTCTCTGCGCCAGAAGCTGCGCATCGAGCAACTTCAGTTATTCGCCAACCGGATGCATGGCCTGGGAATCAGCAGGTGCTGCCATCGCTGCCGTGCCTTCGCTGAACCTACCAATGTAGGCACTGCGGCGTCCGTGGCTCGTCCAATGCGAGTCCAGTCCTTCACCCTGGAATTCATCCGTCAGCGCCACGGCCGACATGGCGTGGTCCACATTGTTCAACGGCGGATAGTAATTCGTCTCGTTGCCGCAAATGTGATCGTGGTGGTTCAGAGGACGCGTAACGATGGTGGCCAAATGTCCCGCGCGCAGAACGGCGCCGCCTTCGTGCAAATCGGCAGGCACATCCAGCAGCACCGGCACATAATCCACGCGCACGACATTCTCCAGCAGGCGTCCGCCCTCATGCTGCGCTAGAGCGACCAGTGCCTGGCGCTGCGCGGCATTCGCGGCATTGTCCACCATGAGCACCGCCTGGGCGGGGTATGGATCACCATAGGGATCGCCCAACGTGGCCCGCGCCCGCACGGCGGCAGCGACGGTGAGGCCGTCCAGTTTGACGCCGTTCCATTCGCCCTGTTCCACATGCCACGCCATGAGCGCGTAGTTGCCGGTCAAGCCGACTTCGCCGTTGGCGAAACACTGGGCAACGTAAACGTCGGTGGAACGCGATTCGATGTAATCTCCGCGAAGCTGCTGGGACTGCAGCGACACCGCGAAACACGCCAGGGCAACAGACAGAAACAAGGCTTTGCGCATCGCGGACTCCTCACCTGAAATTGCTAATTTGATAGATGAACTTAGCTACCGCTACGCTTCGGATCAAATTTGAATCGCGAAAGAAAACAATACCGAGGCCATGAGAATTCCATGTCTATTTCCAATCGGCATCCGTTTTGACTTCAGACCTAGAGGCGCGAAAAGTGGCGAGCAGATAGGACCGCGAGAGACAGCTCCGGCTCGAACCCAATTCGGCAACACCCTTGAATTGTTGACATTCGCCTTTTCTTCGCTAACAATGATTGCGGAGGCTCAGACCGAGTATGGCTCTCACCCGCCGCCAAAAACAGGTGTATGACTTTCTCGCCCAATTCGTCGAGGAGCACGGCTATTCGCCGTCGTTCGAAGAGATCGGCGATGGACTCGGACTGAGTTCGCTGGCTACCGTCCACAAGCACGTCAGCAATCTCGAACAGAAAGGGCTGCTCAAGCGCGACTACAATCGCAGCCGCTCCATCGACCTGCTGAAACCGCGCGGCCGCATGAAGCAGGCGCTGGCGGGAACCGTGCCCGCCGCCATGAGTTCCGAGCTGACGCTACCGTTGATGGGACGCATCGCAGCCGGCCGTCCGGTCGAGGCGATGGAAAATCCCGAGACCATTTCGCTGGCCGACTTTACCCGCTCGAAAGATGTTTATGTGCTGCAGGTGACCGGCGAGAGCATGCAGGACGAGCACATCGTCAACGGCGACTATGTACTGGTGGAGAAGACCAATACCGCGCGCGATGGCGAGATCGTAGTCGCGCTGGTGAACGGCTCCGACGCCACGTTGAAGCGCATGTTCCGGGAAGGCGACAAGATCCGGCTGCAGCCTTCGAATTCGGCGATGGCGCCAATCATGGTGCCCGCGGCCACGGTGCAGATCCAGGGGCGCGTCATCGGAGTGTTGCGCAAGTATTGAACTGTGTTTCCCTGTCATCCCCATGACGCCGCTAGAAGCGTCGGCGCAAGAGAAAAGGCGCGGACTTAGCCGCGCCTGGGGAAACTCCCACCCGTTTACAGGTTCTTATCAAGCGCCTTTTCGATGACCTCGCGCGATACGTAGCCCACGATCTGCTCTTTCACCTGTCCACCCTTGAAGATCAGCAATGTCGGAATGCCGCGCACGCCATAACGCTGCGGGGTGGCGATATTTTTGTCCACGTCCATCTTGCCGATCTTGACCCGGCCGCTGTAGCTTTGTGCCACTTCATCCACGATTGGGGCCAGGGCCCGGCACGGACCGCACCACGTCGCCCAGAAGTCAATCAGCACAGGCTGGTCCGACTTCAATACTGCCTGGTCAAAATTCGCGTCCGTTACTTCCAAAATTGCATCACTTGCCATGTATCCTCCAGAGGGCCGCCGCTACATCGCTTGGCATAATCCTAGCCACGCTTCTCATCGTACCATTCGATCCGTTCGCGACCGGAACATGTACTTAGATGCCGCCCGCATCGCTGGGTTGCATGACCTCTGAGACCGATCCAAGTTGTGCCTGATTTTGACCGGCGGTTTTCTACTAGAGGAGTCGCGGCAACGCTCGGACTGACCTGAAATCAAAAGCGCCCCGCGTCGAACGCAGAGCGCCTAGAAGGCAGCCCTCCCCCAGAACTGCCTAACTACATCCCAAATCTTGCGCTGAACCCAATACCAAGTAAATACACCTTATGTAACTAAAAGGTAATCTGAAGTAACCAGTAGGCCGTGACGTATCTAATACAAAATATTGAACGTCTGACATTCTGAATGACTGACTTACGAGGATATGGCCCGTTTCGGCCAGTTACTGTCGCACACAGCAGTCACCTTCAAAGGGTACTGTCCAGCACTTCCGCTGGATGCAGAACCGTGCGACCCATTCCGGCCATCAGTTGCTCATGACAGGAGATCCCGCTGGCGACCAGCACTCGCGGGCCGTCGTTCTCGTCCGCGTGCCGCACCTGGGCAAACAGGTCCGCGCCGACCGCCATGCTGAGCTCGTAATAATCGTGTTTGTAGCCAAAGCTCCCCGCCATGCCGCAGCACTCAACCGACGACGTCACGACATCGAAGCCCGCCGCGCGCAAGAGGTCGATGGTCTGGGATGCGGCGTTGCACGTCTTCTGCTGGCAATGAGAGTGGTAAAACAAGTTGCTTCCAAAACGCGAATTGGCTGCCGGAAACAGTTTCGCAACATCGAGACCGGATGCAGTGGCGATGTCCCACACCAACTGCAGCGGATCGAAGCTGTTCGCGGCCAACTCCGCTATGGCGTTTTGGTTGTCGAGCAGATGCTTGAAGTCAAAGTGCAACATGGCCAGCACACTGGGCTCAACCACGACGATCTTCCTTCCCGCATCAAGGTAGGGCCGCAGCATCGTGGCCAGGGCACGTGCCTGCACTCTCGCGGTGTCGATCATGCCCTGCGACATGGCCGCGCGCCCGTCCGGAATGCACGGGCTCAACGCCACATCAACGCCGATTGCGCGCAGCACCCGCACGGCGGCGATTCCGCGCTCGGGCGAACCATAATTGGTGAACGTATCGGCCAGCATCACGACGCCGGGCCCGAGGGTGCCGGTCTTAACGCCGCGCTCCTGGTGAAACAGTTGCTCCCAAGTCTTTGCCGGGAACGCCGGTAACTCGCGGCGTTTGTCCACGCCAAAAACACTCTCCATCACATCTCGCGCCATGGGCAGGCGAGTCGATGCATTCGCGAGCGATGCAAATTCAGTGGCCCACTTGCCGACGTTGTGGTAGTTGCCGAAGAACTGCTTGGGCAGGGGTACGACCTTATCTTGTGGCGCGCTGCCGGTGAGCGAACCGAACAGCGATTTCAAGGCGGAGTTTTCCTGCGTCTGGTTCATGCGCTGGCGCAGATTCTGATTGAGCCAGGGGATGTCGATGCGCACCGGGCAATTGGGCACGCAGCGCGAGCATCCCGTACAAAGCTCGCTGAAGCGCGCGTTCATGAGTTTGCCGGTGCCTGCTTCCCACGAACCACCAATGCCGCCGGAATAGGTTTCGCCGCCGAAGGCGTGTCCGCCGACCGTCTCAAAGTTGGCGCAAACATTGAGACAGGCGCTGCAGCGAATGCAGTAGAGCGCCTCGTGCAACACCGGATCTTCGCGCATCACACTGCGCCCGTTGTCGATGAGCACCATGTGAAATTCGCGCGGCTGCTCGGTCTTGCCGGGCGCAACGAACGGCAGCGCGGGCAGTGGCGGGCGGAGAATGCTGACGTACGAAGTCAGTTGCTGGCCAGTTGCGCTGGCCGGAAGTAACTCGATGAACGACTGAAAATCCGAGCGCGACGGCACTACTTTCTCGATCCCCGCAATCGCAATATGCACCGGCGGGAGCGTCGTGGTCATGCGAATGTTGCCTTCGCTCTCCACCAGCATGAGCGATCCAGTGTCGGCAGCGATGAGATTGGCGCCCGTGATGCCGGCATCCGCGGCAATGAACTTCTGGCGGAGAATCTCGCGGGCGAAGCGGGTTAGCTCCTCTCCCGTATCGAGTGGGAGGTCGGTTTCGAACTTGCGCTTGAAGAGCGCAGTAATGCGTTCGCGCGAATAGTGCAGCGCGGGCGCGACATTGTGCGAGGGCTGCTCGTCGGCCACCTGCAGGATGAACTCGGCCAGATCGCTTTCCGCCACGGTGATGCCTGCGGCCTCGAGCGTGGGATTGAGGCGGATCTCCTCCGAGGTGATGCTCTTGCCCTTCACCACCAGCTTGACCTGGTGTTTTTGCAGCACCTCGAGGATGTAGCGATTGGCATCGGCCGCGGTCTTGGCCAGGAAGAAATGGCCTCCGTTGGCCACGACGCTGGCTTCAAGTTGTTGCAGCAACGCCGGCAGATTGGCGATGGCCTTCTCTTTGATGGCGCGAGCACGGTCTTTCATCGCATCGTAATCGGCGATGCGGGCGATCGCCCCGTAACGATTGCGATTGAAAGTCTGCGTATTGTGACGGATGGCAGCGCTCTGCACGCTGAGAGTCATGCGGAGAGCTTCCGCCATCGCCTGCTTACGGCTCTTGTTGGCTACCTGGCGGGGCGTGATGTCGCTCGGATCGACGGGAAAGACTGCCATGCTCACCTCTAAACTTCACTGCAAAGCTTCATTTCAACGCTTCACTTCAAGACAACGATGTGCAACCGGTGCGGCCCGTGTACCCCACGGACCAGCGGTCCCATGTCGGCGGTGGCGCTGGGTCCGGTAATGAAAACGAAGTTGCGGGCCAGGCCCTTGCCGCCGAGTACGTCTTCGCGAAACAGGTCGCGGGGCTGCGGCACGATAGTTTCCGACGCGACCACAACAATATGCAGGGGCGCAAGCAGGCTCGCCATTCCAGTCTTTCGATAACCCACATCGACGCAGACAGATCCAGTACGCGCCACTCCGGCAAACGCCTCGGTAACGCCGGCGGGGGAGTTCACCATCTCGTCAGGAGTGGGGTCGGTCTTGACTCGTGGATCGTGCGCAAAGTCGGCGAACAGTTCGGCGGGAAGGTCCTGGGGCGGCGCGAACAGAATGCGGTTGGCGCTGCCAGCGGCACGCAGGATCGCATCGGAGACGGCCGCGGGCGAGCGGTCGATGATTTCGACGGTGGCCACGGCGGCGGTTGCGGCTGCCACGAATCGTTCGAGGTCGCTAGAGGGCGCTAACACCGTTTCATTTGCTGCCATAGCCCAAGATGTTAGCAACCGGCATGGCGGCGTTCTGTGCGTATTGTCACAAAATGGCGCAATTTCTGGAGAAACCCCGCGACCGGCCTACCGCGCCCGTGATTTGCCTACACCGCCTGCCAGTCGCGCGAGAATTAAGCAAAGCTTCAGCTTCCATGCGGTAACTGTGATATGTATTCACCCAGTACTGGTGCCGCGGATTAAAACGGTAGCACATGCGCGTCCTGATCGTAGAAGACGAACGGCGGTTGGCGGAGAACATCGCTCGCAGTCTGCGGGAAAGCGCCGGCTACGCTGTGGATGTGGCACTTGACGGGGAAGACGGCCTGTATATGGCGCAGTCCAACCCGTATGATTTGCTGCTCCTCGACTTGATGCTGCCACGGATCGACGGGTTGACGCTTTTGAAGCGGCTGCGCGCCGGAGGCGCCGAGTTTCCCGTGTTAGTGCTGACCGCACGAGATGAGAAGGAATCGGTCATCGCCCTGCTCAATGCCGGAGCGGATGATTACGTCGCCAAGCCGTTTGATCTTGGCGAACTGCTGGCGCGGGCCAAGG
>OCTA010004457.1_pt1 | contig 12272 bp, 7 predicted proteins | sample 1538991 | NCBI WGS metagenome assembly OCTA01 (sample SAMEA3539302, study PRJEB22396) | soil metagenome | biome: tundra; feature: field; material: soil | place: USA | collected 2010-05 | depth 0.15 m
CGATGGCGCTGTCTGGATCTGGAACCTCGCCGATCGGCACTTCCCGGGCGCCATCGTCGGAGTACGCCTCAAGCAATCCGGCATGTTCTGGACCGTACGAGGTGCCAACGCCATCATTGCTCTGCGCTGCTGCCGGTTCAATCAGAGATTCGAAGACTTCTGGGCAGAGACCCGCGCTGCCTGATCCCCCGGCTCTCACTTCTTATGTCGCGCACCCGCGCATCAGCACAACTGGAAAAAACGCCGCTACTTAGCACCTTTGTCGTAAAGTCTTGTATCGTTCTGGCAAGATATTTTTTGCGGGTTGGTCCGCGAGCAGTATTCATGGGTGTTTGGAGGCACTTTCATAGAGGCTCCAACTTTTGGATTCTGACCCTGTTTGGTTCCGGCTACGCCGGGTTAGGGATTTTGCCAGCCGCCGCCCAATGCCCGGTACAGTTCCACTATCGAAAGCAGCTCGTTTTTCCGCAGCTGGGCGAGCGTCAGTTCACCCGAAAACTGGTTGCGCTCGGCATCCAGAACCTGCAGATAAGTATCGAGTCCGCCCCGGTAGCGGAGAGTCGATAAACGGTCCGCGTCCCGTAAGGCATCGACTAATAGCTGTTGCTGCGCCAGTTGTTCACGGTTCGTTTGGTAGTCCGTGAGAGTATTGGAGACTTCTTGAAACGCCGTCAGAATGGTCCTGCGATAATTTGCGACCGCCTCAAGCTGCTGCGCCCGGGTAAGGCGGAGGTTGTTGCGCAGCTGGCCGGCATTGAAGATCGGCAGTACCGCACCGGGCGAGATGTCCTGGTTCCGGGAGGAAGCCGTGAATAAATTGCCCAGGGCCCGGCTCTGCACGCCGAGAAATCCGGTCAGACTGATCTGTGGAAAAAACAACGCCTTGGCCGCGCCTATCTGAGCATTGGCGGCAATCAAAGTTTGTTCGGCTTGCCGAATGTCGGGACGCCGTTCCAGAAGATCGGAAGGGAGGCCGGCGGGAACGCGCGATGGATCGTTGAATTGGACCAGGGGCTTGCCACGGGGGATGTCGCCCGGATTTTGGCCGAGGAGAATACTCAGCAGGTTTTCGGTTTCCCCAATGGCGCGCGTCGTTGCCGCAATCTGGGCCGTGGCGGTAAAAAGGAGTTCCTCGGCCTGACGAACGTCTAGTCCGGTGACGACTCCCCGCTCCTTTCGAAGCCGGGTAATCTTCAATCCGTTTTCGGCGATGTCTTTGGTTTTATGGCCGATCTCCATCTCCAGATCGAGTTCCCGCAGCGTCAGGTAGGTCGTAACGACATCCGCGATCAGGCTGGAAATGACGGCGTGCCGCGCCTCCTCTTGCGCCAGATATTGCGCCCGCGCCGATTCGGTGAGACGGCGCAGCCGCCCCCATACATCGACTTCCCAGGAAAGGTTCACGCCCGCTTGCGTATAACTCTGCGCCGGCTGAACGAAATTGAACTGGCCGTTGCTGGAGGTGCGGGATGAGGTATAAGATCCCGAGGCGGAAAGCTGCGGGGCGAGTTGCGAGCGCGTAATGCCCAATTGGGCGCGCGCTTCTAATACGCGCTGCGTCACAGCCTGCAGGTCATAACTCTGACGCAGCGCGGTTCTCACCAGATTGGTGACGGTTTCGTCGTGAAACAGATCCGCCCACGCCAGATCGGCCAAAGAGCTCTTATCGGCTGGAGGGTTCGCATCCGCTGGCGCCGGCTGCCGGTACTGCGCGGGCGTTTGCACAGCCGGGCGCTTGTAATTCGGGCCGACGGCGCAGCCGGCGAGTACGACAAGGAGACACGCCACAGCGCAAGCGGACCGCATTATTGAATTCCTCCTACGGGAGTCGGCTGGCCCGCCGGGGCTGCGGTTGTCGCCGCTGGCTTAGGCGCCAGATATCGATTCACCAGCACGTAAAGCACGGGAACGATAAATACGGCGAGAAGCGTGGCAGCCATCATGCCGCTGAAAACCGCCGTGCCAAGCGCGCGGCGAGCGGCGGCGCCCGCGCCCGTCGCAATCACAAGCGGGAACACACCGAGGATGAACGCGAACGACGTCATGAGAATCGGCCGCAATCGTAGATGCGCCGCTTCGATGGCCGCGTCCTGAGCGGGCATGCCTTCCTCGTGCCGCAATTTCGCCATTTCGACAATCAGAATGGCGTTCTTCGCGGACAGCCCGATCAGTGTGACGATCCCAATTTGCGTGTACACATCGTAGGCATAGCTGCGCGCGAATATGCCAAGAAGAGCCCCGAAGATGCCAAGCGGGACTGCCAGAATTACCGAGAAAGGCAATGTCCAGCTGCCATATAAGGCGGCGAGAAAAAGAAACACCAGCACCGCCGCGAGGCCGAACGTGTAGCCCTCTTTGCCTTCCGAGAGCTTCTCCTGATAAGTCGTGCCCGTCCACTCATATCCAAATCCAGGCGGCAACTGCTTTGCAATCTGCTCCATCACGGCCGCCGCTTGTCCCGAACTATATCCCGGCGCGGCGCTGCCCATAATCTTTACGGCCCGGAAACGGTTGTAACGATAGATCACTTCCGGCCCTACAAAACGCGTGGTCTTGGCTAGCGTGCCGAGCGGGACCATATCGCCCTGCCCGGTCCTGACGAAAAACCGGTTGATGTCGGAGGGTTCAAGGCGGAACTCAGGCTCAGCTTGCAGGTAGACGCGCCATGTCCGTCCAAAACGATTAAAGTCGTTGACGTAAAGGCCGCCCAGGAAAGTCTGGAGCGCTTGATAGACATCCGGAATGGGAACTCCTAACATCTCCGCCCTGTCACGGTCCACATCCACCCTGAACTGCGGAACCGTGTCGCGGAATGTGCTGAAAACATTTCGCAATTCAGGTCTCTTACTGGCGGCTGCCACGACCTGATTCGTTACCTCGGCCAAAGAATCGATATCATGCCCGGCGCGGTCTTCCAATATAAATTCGAAGCCGCCAGAGGCGCCTAAACCAAGGATGGGCGGGACGCTGAAGGCGAAGATAAATCCGTCGGGGATGCCGAAGTATCGTCCCTGTACCGAGCCCAGAATGCTATCCAGCTGCAGATTCTTCGACTTGCGTTCGTCCCAAGGGTCTAGCGTGGCAAAGACCGTCGCCACGTTCGAATTGTTCGTTGAAGTGGGGATGTCGAGACCGCCGATAACGGAGGAATCATGAATGCCGGGCGTGGTCTGCAGAATGTGCTGCACCTGCTTGCTGGTGGCCAGATTCCGCGCGACTGACGCTCCGTCGGGCAGCCGAACGGCGGAAATGAAAACTCCCTGATCCTCGTCGGGAAGAAATCCAGCCGGAAGCTTCTTGAAAAGCAAACCGGCGCAAAGGTAAACGGCCACCATCGCAACCACCGCCAGCAGACTTTTCCTAATCAGCCCGCGAACACCGAACAGATAGCGGTTTGTAGTCCAGGTGAAACCCAGGTTGAATTTGTCGAAAAACCAATCGAGCGGCCCTTTGGATTCGCTTTTCGGCTTTAGGAAGAACGCGCTGAGAGCGGGGCTCAGCGAGAGGGCGCTGAACGCGGACAGCAAGACCGATATGGCAATCGTGAGCGCGAATTGCCGATAGATTTGGCCGCTGATGCCGCCGAGAAATGCCACCGGGACAAAGACGGCGGCAAGAATACAAGCGATAGCGACCACCGGCCCCGAAACTTCCTCCATGGCGCGAACGGTTGCGTCGTGCGGACTCATGCCCCGGTCGATATTGAACTGGACCGCTTCCACCACGACGATGGCATCGTCAACTACGATTCCGATGGCCAGCACCAGGCCGAACAGGCTGGTGGTGTTGATCGAAAAGCCGAGCAGCGGAAACAGCGCGAAAGTGCCAATGACCGAAACGGGAACCGTCAGCAAGGGAATGAGGGTGGCGCGCCAGTTTTGCAGGAAGATGAACACCACCAGGATGACCAGCAGCATTGCCTCGAAAAGCGTCTGCACCACTTCCGCGATCGACGTCGTGACGAACCGGGTGGAGTCGTAAGGAACGGCATACTCAATGCCGGCGGGGAAATCCTTCTTGGCGTCATCCATCAGCTTCACGACTTCCCGCTGCGTTTCGACGGCATTCGCGCCGGGCGCCAGGTTGACGATAATGAACGCGGCCTCACGACCGTTCCAGTACGTGAAACTCGAGTAATCCTGCGCGCCCAATTGGACGGTTCCCACATCGCGAACGCGCAGCAAAGAGCCGTCGGGCTGGGCGCGCACCACGATGTCCCTGAACTCCTGCGGAGTCGTCAGCCGGCCCGTGGCGTTGACGGGATATTGAAAATCGGCCCGGCCGGTTGGCACCGGCGGCTGTCCCAATGAACCGGCGGGATTCTGCTTGTTCTGCGCCTGGATGGCGTCGCCGATGTCGCTTGCCGTCAGTCCCAGGGTTGCCATCTTGTCCGGGTTCACCCACACGCGCATGCTGTAGCTTTGCTGCCCGGCGAGGGTCGCGCTGCCCACGCCCGCAAGTCCGCCGACTTTATCGACCAGATTGATGGCGGCGTAATTGTTCAAGAAGAGCGCGTCGTAGCGGTCTTCCTTCGAAGTAAGCGCGACAAACAGCAGGAACGAGGACGATACCTTCTTGGTCGTGACGCCAACCCGCTGCACTTCGGGCGGCAAAAGAGGAACCGCGGAGCTGACCTTGTTCTGCACCTTCACGGCCGCCGCATCGGGATCGGTGCCGAGTTGAAAGGTGATGTCGATCGTTAGCGTGCCGTTGTTCGAAGCGCGCGCGAAGTAGTACAGCATGCCGTCCAGTCCGGTAAGATTCTGCTCGATCGGCACGGACACGGATTTTTCCAAATCCACGGCATTAGCGCCTTGGTACACGGCTGTAATCTGGACGACGGGAGGCACGACCTCCGGATATGTCGCAATCGGCAGGTTCGGCATGATGACCAGGCCGAGAAGGACAATCACGAGCGCGATGACTACCGCGAGAATAGGGCGATCGATAAAGAATCTCGCCATAAATCAACCTTGATTCCGGCCGTCGGATTTAACATCCGCCGGCTTATACGGCGAGGGTTGGACCGGAGAGCCGGGCCCCACCTTTTGCACCCCTTCCACGATCACCCGGTCGCCGGGCTTCAATCCTTCCGTGACGATCCAGCCGGCGCCTACCCGGTCACCGGTGACAATGTTCCGCACCTGCACTTTGTTGTCCGGCCCCACCGTGAATACGGACTGCATATTCTGCATCTCTTGCACGGCGCGCTGCGGCACCACAATCGCGTTCCTGGCATATTCCTTCAGCACGCGCACGCGGCCGAATTGGCCCGGCAAAAGGATGTGGCCTGGATTCGGGAAGGTGCATTGGATCTCAAGCGTCCCCGTCTTCAGATCGAGTTGGTTCACGTTATTCCGAATCTGCCCGGTGTACGGAAACAACGAGCCGTCCGCCAGGACTAGGCTTACGGGCAGAACGTGGTTCGTCTGACGTTCTTGCGAATGCATGTAGTCGAGATATTCCGTATCGCTGATTTTGAAGCGCGCCCAAATCGGATCCAAGGGAACGATGGTGGTTAACGGCTGGCTGGAGTTCTTTGAGACCAGGCTGCCAACCTGGACCAGGCTGTCGCCAATCCGTCCCGCAATAGGGGCCGCGATGGTGTCGAAGCCTAGATTAAGTTCCGCGCTGTGCAGAAGCGCTCGATTCGACGCAACCTGAGCGGTGGCCAAGTCGATGTTGGTGCGCGCCTGCAGGCGCGTTTGATCGACATTCGCGGTGAGCGCGGCAACGTTCGCTTTGTTTGCCTCGAGAGAGGCGGTGGCATTGTCAAAGTCCTGTTGCGAGGCCGCGTCCTGGCTGACTAGCGGCTGTAGGCGATCGACATCCTGCTGTGTTTTAAGAAGGTTCGCTTTAGCCTGCGCGAGATTAGCCTGCGCCTGGACAAGGGCGACCTGGTTCTTTGCGAACTCCAGGTTGGCCTCGCTCTGCGCTACATCGGCCTTGGCCTTTTCCAGTTCAGCGGCATACTGACGCTGGTCTAACCTATAAAGGACTTGGCCGGCTTTCACGTCCGTGCCCGCCTGGAAAGTGCGCGTTTCAACGTACCCATCCACGCGGCCCCGGACTTCAACCATGTCGCGCGCGAATGTCTGCGCCGCGTACTCTCCGTAAATGGGAACGTCTTGCGGGTGAATCTCCATGACCGAAACCGGCATGGGCGGCGGAGCTCCCTGGGCTTGCGAGGCGGATTCGCAAGCTTCGGAACTAAGAACGGCTGCGATAAGCACAGCCAAGCCGGCGATCTGAACAACTCTTGAAGTAATCATGCGTCAACCACTCCCAACGTGAAGCGGGCAGGCCCGAGCACGGTAATCCAACACTGCCGCAACGCCGGAGAGCGCCAGGTTTTCGCGCCTCCAGCCCGTGCAGCGCCTCTCCCCAAGAAGCCCAAAGAAGCTCCCACGAAGGCCGCCCTTAGTCTTATACAATGATGCCGTTTGAGGATTGTACCGCAAGTGAGCAACCGCTGGGATTTCACGTTTCGGCGGTAAGTCTTTTGTAGAACTCTATAACGGTTGACGTTTGAACGAGGCGCAAGATATAGTGGTGTGCTTCAAACAAGCAGGGCGCGGGAGGATCGGATGGCAACTCGGAATCGCGAAGAATTTGACTATATTGTCGTGGGCAGCGGCATAGGCGGGTGTGTAGTCGCAAACCGTCTGTCCGCAGACCCTGACACGAAAGTGCTGTTGCTGGAAGCCGGACCAACCGACGACGATGCCGACATTCATAGTGTCGATCTAACTTCGTTGTTCGCGGTTTGGTACAAGCCGCAATTCGACTGGGGTCTGAGCACGGTCGAAGAACCCGGACTCGACGGACGCAAAATGCCGCTCCTGCAAGGCAAGGTGGCCGGCGGCGGCAGTTCGGTTCATGGCCGGATCTTCATCCGCGGGCACCGCCGCGATTTCGACCACTGGAATTACATGGGCAACGAGAATTGGGCCTTTGACGATGTGCTTCCCTACTTCAAGAAGTGTGAGGATTACATGGGCCCGCGTTCGGATTTCCGCGGCGTCGGTGGACCGTTGCCGGTGATGGATCTGCCCGAGGATCGAAGGAGCGCGGCATCGAAGGCATTCGTGGCCGGAGTCAGCGAACTCGGTTTCAAGAGCGACTGGGATTTCAATGGGCCGCAGCAGGAAGGCGGCGCCGGGTTTATTCAATCCACGACTACCCGCGATTTCAAACGGGCCAGCGCCTTCACGGCCTACATCGACCCCATAAAGGAGCAGCGGAGCAATCTGACTGTTCAGTTTGAATCCCTGGCAACGCGCCTCGTGCTCGATGGCAAACGCGCTACTGGCGTGGAATATCAACAAAATGGTTCCACACGGCAGGCGCACGCCGCGCGCGAGGTCATCGTCTGCATGGGCCCCCTGAACACGCCGAAGCTTCTTCTTTTGTCTGGAATTGGGCCGGCGAGTCAATTACAGCAGTTCGGGATACCGGTGGTGGTCGATCTGCCCGGTGTCGGCGAGAATCTGCAGGACCACCTGAACGCGCGCATGTGCTGGGCTTCGAAAATCGAGCAGAAGATCCCGATGATCATCTGCGAGAGCTCCATGTTCGGCTTCACCCGGAAGGGCGTCCCGAATGCTTCGCCAGACCTGCAGCTCTTTTTTGGCGGCTTCGCCTTTCCCGGGCTGGGCGCGGACTTCAACCGGGGCTTTGCCTTGGTTCCCGTAGTCTGCCGGCCGCAAAGCGTGGGACGCGTATGGCTTCGTTCCAGCGATCCGCTGGAATCGCTGAATATCCAGACCAACTATCTCACCTGCGACTACGATATGTCGGTGCTGCTGGCCGGGTTCGAGCTCGGACGCGAGATTGTGCAGACCAAGGCCTTCGACGATATGCGAGGGGATGAACTGATCCCCGGTCCGCAAGTCGGAACGGACAAGCAAAAGCTTCGCAAGTATATAAAAGACACCTGCATCACCGACTGGCATCCATCGGGAACGTGCAAAATGGGCCTGGACGCGGAGGCAGTGGTCGATCCCCACCTGCGTGTTTACGGCATCGACGCACTGCGCGTGGTCGATGCCTCCATCATGCCCTCCGTGGTGAGCGGGAACCTGCAAGCCTCCATCTACATGATTGCCGAAAAAGGCGCCGACATGATTTTGGAGGACGCGAATAAAGTCTGATCAAAGTCGCCATCAGCTATCGCCTCAAAAGACATAGGTGAGAGAAGTTCCTTTCGCGATACAGCCAACGATGACGGACGCTATCTCGCCGAGGGACAGCACGCATTCGGGTAATCCGGCCAGGGGTTGCTCGCGCCAGGCTTCCGAATCAGTTCCTGGAGTCTGCCGGTGGCGCGCAGCAGAACATGGGACTCGGCGTCTCGTGGGAACCATGGCTCGGGCTCGAATCAACACGAGCACCTCTTCCGTCCAGCGCGCCAGTCCGCTAATGTTCGACAGACCGAAAAACCCACCCCCTAACCGCATGCACAGCCCGGAACACACGAGTGACCAGTGTCACATCGATCTCCCTTCCGCCTTTTTCAAGGGTAAGAAGATCCTGCTCCGTGGGTGCCACGACGGTCGGCCAGGTACTCCCTAACCAGTTCGTCGTCAAGATCGACCATAGCTGGTCTCCTCAAAAGGAATGCCGCGAGTCGCATCTAGGCCCATCCGGTCCGTTCCAGAGTCTTCCTGAGCCGGTCGAATTCGTCAACCGCGTGGGCAAGAAGCCCGCTGCATTGATCCAACCGGCCGGTAGATCCGGCCCGTTCCATTGCGCCTGCGATGGCGCACAGCCCCTCTGCCGCCACTGTAGCTGACGCTCCTCTTAGGACGTGCGCCTGCATCCGGACGCCCGGGGCATCCGCCTCAGCCAGCCGCGTGCTCAAATTGTCTAACTGGGAGGGTACATCGAGGAGGAACCCTTTGAGGATGATGCCTGCGAGTTGCCTGTCCCCCATCAATCTCCGCAGCAGGGCATCTCCGTCGAAGATAGCTGTGGCCTTCGCCTCGGCGTGAGGCTTAGCGGTGACTGCCCTGTCAGGTGCACGTTGACGGGTAGCCACTTGGCAAGCACATCCTGCAAAGCCCCCAGATCCACCGGTTTCGAGAGATAGTCGTTCATCCCCTCGTTCAGGCATCGGTCCCGGTCGTCCGACATCGCAGCGGCCGTCAGCGCGATGATCGGAATACTCCGATGGACCGACTTGCGGATATGGTGAGTCGCTTCGAAGCCGTCCATCACCGGCATCTGGCAATCCATCAGCACCAGGTCGAAGCCGCCGCACTGCAGAGCTTCGACAGCCTCGGAACCATCTCTGACTGCGATGGCTGTGTATCCTACTTTCTCAAGTTGCGCGAGTATGACCTCCCGGTTCGTGGCGTTGTCCTCTGCCACCAGGATTCGCGCTGTCGATCTTTTACTATTCGTCTCGACCTGTCCACCGAGGGTTCTCTCCCGACTAGAACTCGTGGGTGGCTGCTGGTCGGGGAGCGCCAGCTGAAAAACCGCAGTGAACCAGAAGGTGGAACCTTGCCCCTCCCGGCTATCGACGCCGATAACTCCTCCCATCATTTCGACAATTTGCTTGCAGATAGCCAGCCCGAGCCCCGTGCCGCCGTATTTGCGTGTGGTGGATACGTCGGCCTGGGTGAACGGAGCGAATAGCGTTGCGGCTTGGTCCATTCGTATCCCGATCCCTGTATCCGTGATGGCGAAACGAACCGTCGCCCTGCGGTCGTTCTTGCTCTCGAGCGCCGCTTCGAGCCTGACCACTCCCTGTTGCGTGAATTTAATGGCATTGGCGCAGAGATTGGTCAATACCTGGCGCAGGCGGTGGGAATCGCCGCGCAGGAGCGACGGAATTTCCGGCGACACCAGCGAATGAATCGGGAGCCCTTTCGCATCCGCCTGGACCCGCAAAAGCTGGACGACTTCGTCGATCGTCTCGCGCAGATCGAAGGTTACAGTCTCGAGGACAACTTTTCGCGCTTCGATCTTGGAAAGATCCAGGATGTCGTCGATGAGGGTCAGGAGAGTCTCCCCGCTGGTTTGAGCCACGCTGGCGTAGCCCTCTTGCTCCGGAGTCAGACTGGTTTGCAAGAGCAGTTGCACCATGCCAATCACGCCATTCATGGGCGTGCGTATTTCGTGGCTCATGTTGGCCAGAAAAGAACTCTTCGCCACGTTTGCGGCTTCGGCGAGTTGTTTGGCTGCTACCAGCTGAGCGTTGGCCGCCCGCAGCTCGACGGTGCGTAGGGCCACCTGCCCTTCGAGACACTCACCATGTTTCTGCAGTTCATGATCGCGCTTCTGAATTTGCAGAAGCATCTCGTTAAAGCCCTTCAACAACACGTCGAGCTCGTCCTGCCGGTTGACTAACTTCGGAGCGGTACCCTCGGCTGGGGCGGAGACTTCGATGGCCTGGCTGAAATCATCCTTCCCCTGGGCTACAGTCCTTATTCGCTCTACGAGGTAACCCAGGCGACCGAAGATTGATCGAAAGACCCAGACGGAAACCACCAAAAGGACTATTAGGCAGAGCAGGCTCAGCGCGCTGGCGATTTCTGCATTGGTTCGCAATGCGTTATCAATATCGTCGACGTAGATCCCCGTCCCAACGATCCAGCCCCACGGCTCGAATCCTTTGACATAGGAGATTTTGGGTACAGGTCGGCCTTTCTTGCCAGATTTCGGCCACCTGTAGGACACGAAGCCAGCGCCCTCTTTTTTGACTCGCTCGACCATTCTCACGAATAAAGGCATCCCGGTCGGGTCCCTGTAGCTCGTCAGTTCTTTTCCTTCCAACTCCGGGTGGGTCGCATGCATCACCATCTTCGGATGCATGTCGATAATCCAATAATAAGAACCACCGCCATAGCGCATGGCTCGGACGATTTCTATGGCGTGCTGTTGCGCTTCCTCCCGGCTGATCCCCCCTTCCACCTCCAACGCATGTTGTTCGGCGACGATCGCGTACGCCGCCTCCACCAAATTCTTGGTTTGCTCTTGCTTCTCGGATAAGATTCTGGACCGTTCGCTAGTGAGCCAGAAGAGCGCCAGCGTTACCAATCCCGCAGCCGCGACCACGACGATCAGTCTTAACTTGGCTTTGATGCTCATGATGCGTTCTTTCGGACCAGAATTCGCGGACCTCTATCGATCTATCGGCATTTCGACTCTGGTCTGTTTTCGCCAGCCGACATCCGCGCCCGATATGCGGATCGAGTGGTTCGGTTTCTGTTCCAACCAATGATGGCCTGCTCCGGCGCTCCGCCTGAAATTACGTGCCCGGGCACGTAGAGAGCACTCCACGCTTCCTTACAAGCCTCATATCGACAGTGCCGGGCATTTCTTCGCGTATGGCTTTGGATATTCACTCAAAAACAAAAAACAAGTCACTTCTGATGTCACACGGCAGGTTTAAACCTGGGTAAGCTTCGTCCAGAACTGCTGCTGAACTCCGATGCGAAGGGGAAGGCATCCGTGCGGCCCAATCCTTCGGGTTGAAGGCATTTGGCTGTAAGCCCCCGATTGGGCTCAATTCAAATCGAGCAGTGCCACGTCCAGCATATGTGCAGGCAGGAAGTTGCCGCCGGGCTGTTGTGTCCATTGGAAATTTGAATCCAGCTTGAGTCCGATGATGTAGCCGTTCTCTCTGAACACGCATTGCTGTACGCGCCCCATGAGTTGAATATGGTTTGCCACAATTTGAACTTCTATGCCTTCGGGCACTGATACACCGATAAACAAGCCTAGGCCGGATAGCGAGAGGTTCTCCAAGATAGCAATCTCCTGGCAGCTGGCTCCCCCGGAATCGACCCACTGAAGCTGCACGAGGTCGGAGCAGAGCAGGCGTCTGCTGGCTCTTCTTTCACATTTATGCTGTGTCGCCCTCCGCGAGCGTGATCCTCTAAACTTCACGCAAACCTTATCGGACGTTATTGGGTTCATCGCCGCCTTTTGGTGTTAGCGCCGGATTCAGCCGGAATACGCGCCGGAGCCAAAGGAGCCGGTAAGCCAGCCATCGGCGGGGGGGCCGCTACAAACGGTGGAGGTACTTTAGATGATGGTGGGTCTCGATATCGCCCCACGCGCCGAGGCTCCACGCGGCGCCCGATGACAAAATATCTGACCGCAGACCTAATATTGACCGTGTTGGTTGCAATCCTTGGCATCGCGGACCGTATCCTTGACGGTGACCAGGTGACCAATGGAAATCAGAACTGAGGAGCCTCTTGCGAAATTAAAACAGGAAAGGTGAATTATGTTTAGGAGAGGGGCGTTCCAGCTTTAGA
>OCTA010004460.1_pt1 | contig 12266 bp, 10 predicted proteins | sample 1538991 | NCBI WGS metagenome assembly OCTA01 (sample SAMEA3539302, study PRJEB22396) | soil metagenome | biome: tundra; feature: field; material: soil | place: USA | collected 2010-05 | depth 0.15 m
GATTCGAACCAACGACCCCCTGCTCCCGAAGCAGGTGCGCTACCAGACTGCGCTACGCCCCGATTATTGATGCACTTGGATGTCGGTGTGATGGGGTAATCCGCAAGCCGTGGGAAGACTCGCTCAATCGCAATGCCGACTCAAGCAGTTTAGCAGAGATTCCCTCCGCCATGCGCGCCGCCATTGCCAACTCCTCCTTCTGCAACCGGTTCCGCCCGCGCCACCACCAAGAATTGCCGCCCGGCGCCGCTCCCTATATAATAAAGATCGATGAGTTCCGTAAATCAGTGCGCGAATTGTTGTTGCCCGGCCACCCTGGGCGACCTCTGTCGACTCTAGCGATCTCATCGCCCTTCCTTCAAATTTCCTTTTGATTCTTAGCGGTCGCGGCCTGCATCTCTTGCTTTGGGCGCGACGGAGACCTCAAACTCTATGACTACCCTGGCAACGGTGGAACCCGAGACGCGCCAGATTCATCCCGCCCGGCTGAACCATCTCCAGGCGCTCGAGGCCGAGAGCATCTCCATCCTGCGCGAGGCGGTCGCCGAATTCGCGCGCCCCGTCATGCTCTACTCCATCGGCAAGGACTCGTCGGTCATGCTGCGCCTGGCGCAGAAGGCCTTCTACCCCGGCAAGATACCTTTCCCGCTTCTCCATGTCGATACCAGTTACAAATTCCCGGAGATGATCCGATTCCGCGACGAGTACACCCGCGAAATCGGCGCGAACCTCATCGTCCACCGCAACGAATCCGCCCTCGCTGCCGGCGCCAACCCCTACACCCTCGGCACGCAGAACTGCTGCGGCCTCCTCAAAACCCGCAGCCTGCTCGACGCCCTTGAGGAAGGCGGCTTCGACGCAGCCTTCGGCGGGGCCCGCCGCGACGAAGAAAAATCCCGTGCCAAGGAGCGCGTCTACTCCTTCCGCGATTCTGCTGGCCAGTGGGATCCGAAGAACCAGCGCCCCGAACTCTGGAGCCTCTACAACTCGCGCCTGCGCAAGGGCGAGAGCATCCGCGTCTTCCCGCTCTCCAACTGGACTGAGCTCGACATCTGGCTCTATCTCTACGCCGAGAAAATTCCCATCGTGCCACTCTACTTCGCCAGGGAACGCCCCATTGTCATCCGCGGCGGCGCACTCACCTTCGTCCACCAGGACTTCAAGCTCTTTCCCGGCGAGAAGGTCGAGAACATCATGGTCCGCATGCGTTCCCTCGGCTGCGCGCCCTGCACCGGCGCCATCCGCAGCGAAGCGGACACGCTGCCGAAGATCATCGAGGAACTCATCGGTTTCCGCCGCAGCGAGCGCGAAAACCGCGCCATCGATCACGACGAAGAAGGTTCCATGGAAGTCAAGAAGCGGGAGGGCTACTTCTAATGAGCACCCACACCGCCACGCTTCCCCAGCACTACGCCGCCTCCCACGCCTTCCAGCAGTTTCTCGACGCCCACCTCGGCCAGGAGATGCTCCGCTTCACCACCGCCGGCTCGGTCGACGACGGCAAATCCACGCTCATCGGGCGCTTGCTGCACGACACCAAGAGTATCTATGAAGACCAGCTCGCCGCGGTGAAGCAGAGCCGCGTCAATCGCGCCGCCAACGGCCACGTTGACTTCTCCCTGCTCACCGACGGTCTTAGGGCCGAACGCGAGCAGGGCATCACCATCGACGTCGCCTATCGCTATTTCTCCACAACCAAGCGCAAGTTCATCATCGCGGACACTCCCGGCCACGAGCAGTACACGCGCAACATGGCCACCGGTGCGTCCACCGCGGACGTGGCCATCGTCCTCATCGACGCCAGGGCGTACGCCAAGGCCGGCGGCCTGCTGCCGCAGTCGCGCCGCCACACCTACATTGCGTCGCTGCTGGGCATTCCGCACGTGGTCGCCGCAGTCAACAAGATGGACCTGGTCGGCTACTCGCAGGCGAGCTTCGATGCAATTCGCCGCGACTTCCAGGCATTGCGCGCACAGCTTGGACTGCCCGGCGTCACCGTCATTCCCGTCAGCGCGCTCGAAGGCGAGAATGTGGTCACGCCAACCACCGCGATGCCCTGGTACGCAGGTCCTACGCTGCTCGAATACCTCGAGACGGTGCCACTGGCTTTGGCCGAGACCACCGGCCCCATGCGTTTCCCGGTACAGCTTGTCCTGCGCCCCGACGCCAACTTCCGCGGCTTTGCCGGCCAGGTTGCGCGCGGCACCCTCCGCGCCGGCGATCGCGTCATGGCGCTGCCTTCGCGCCGCGAGACCACCGTGCGCCGCATCGTTACTTACGACGGCGACCTCCCCGCCGCCTCGCACCCGCAGAGCATCACCGTCGAACTCGCCGACGAAATCGACCTCAGCCGCGGCGAAATGCTCGTCGCTGCCAGCGCCGCGCCGGACGCGCTTCCCGGCGTCAGCAATCACTTCCGCGCCATGGTCGTCTGGATGCATGAAGATCCACTCGTGCCCGGCCGCACCTACATCGCCAAGCACACCACGCGCTCCGTCAGAGCCACCGTGCGCGCCATTCGCTATCGCGTGGATGTCAACACCCTCGACCACCTCGCCTCCGACAGCATCGCGATGAACGAAATCGCCGAGGTCGAGTTCGAAACCAACCTGCCGCTCTTCTTCGACAGCTATCGCGAGTGCCGACAAACCGGCTCGCTGATCCTCATCGACCCGCTCACCAATGCCACCGTTGGCGCCGTCATGATCTCGGGCGCGCTCGACAATGTCGCTGAATCATCCGCCGAATCTGAGACCGCCTCGCTCATCCTCCTCGCCGGCCAGCCGGATCGCGCAGCCCGTGTCCGCGATGCGCTGCTCGCCCGCGGCGACCGTGCCGTCCTTATTGACGATTCGCTCATCGCAGACTCCGCGGTTCCGTCCGTCATCCGCGCCCTCTCGCTCGCCGGCATCATTGCCGTCTCCTCGCGCATCCTGCCGCAGGCCATGCTCGCCGAAATCGAATCCTTCGCCGACATCCTCCGTGTGGAGGGAGAACAAGATGAATTGGCGATTTTGCGGAAGCTTTCGCACTAGCTCTTGGTCGTCATTCTGGCGAAGCCAGAATCTCGGTATTTGTTCCATTGCTGCGGAGGGAACGGCCTCAGTGGATGTTGAGAAAGCCGTTTTGCTTAAGGGCACGCCTTAGCCGTGCCGTAAGACGCTCGATCAAGAGTCTTTCGGATTAGCAGCGGGCTTTAGCCCGCGGTAACTGGGAGGGAAAAAGAGGGGCTTTAGCCCCCGGGCCCTTATGAGGTAGGCGACCAAAATATGAATGCAACCGACTCAGCTACAAATTACGCAATCCTCCCCGCCGAGGCGCTCGTCGACCACATCGTCCGCGCGTCCGCGGGCGCGCCCATCTGCCTCACCTCGAGCTTCCAGACCGAAGACATGGTCGTTCTGCACATGCTGCGCCGGCACCTGCCGCACATGCCGGTCATCTTCCTCGAAACCGGCTACCACTTCAAGGAACTGCTCGCCTACCGCGACCGCATGGCCGCTGAGTGGGACCTCAACCTCATCAACGCTTTGCCCAAAACCACCCTCGCCGAGCACGAAGCGCAGCACGGCCTCCTCTACATCGTCCAACCCACCCAGTGCTGCGCCATCCGCAAGGTCGAGCCGCTCATGCGCCATCTCGAGCCGTTCGACTGGTGGTTTACCGGCCTGCGTCGCGAGCAATCGCCCACTCGCGCCCACCTGCGCAAGGTCGAAGACCACCGCACCCCGACCGGCAAGCAGATGAAAAAAGTCAGCGTACTCGCCGACTGGACCATGGCCCAGGTCGATGCCTACGCCGACGCCCACGGCATTCCGAAACTCGAGCTCTACGCCCGCGGATACACCAGCATCGGCTGCGAGCCCTGCACCGCCATCCCCGAAGCCGGCGCCGACCTGCGCAGCGGCCGCTGGGGCGGCAAGAAGCTCGAATGCGGCATCCACACCTTCTCCGAGAAGGTATAAACTTTCTCCATCTATGGTCGATCGCCGCCGAATCGTCCGCATGGGTAGACAACATTCCGCAAAGGTGTTTGTCACCCTCGTGCACATCGAAGGTTCGTCGTACCGCAGGCCCGGCGCGCATCTCCTCATCGGTGCTGACGGTGAGTATGCGGGCACCATCAGCGGCGGCTGTCTTGAAGCCGAGGTGGTGCGCAAGGCTGCGTGGATGGTGCGTGACGGTGCGGTCCTCGAACGCTATTCCACCCTCTTCGACGACACCGCCGAAGTCCCGTTCGGCCTCGGCTGCGGCGGCATCGTGGACCTGCTGCTCGAACCCGCCGAAACTCCCGAATGCCGCGCTCTGATCGAAGCGATGGAGGCCTCGCTCTCCGGCGCGGAGTTCCGCGCAGCAACCTGGCTGCCGCAGAGCGGAAGGCCCCTCGCGCGAGCCATCTTCGCCGCCGATGGCAACTTGATCTACGCCAGCAGTTCGCTCTCATCAAAGGAATGTGAAACCATAAATGTTACAAATGTGGTTCCTGGCGTCTCGCCCGAGGAACCGCGCATCTATTGTGAGACCCTCTCTCCGCCGCAACGGTTGTTTGTGCTTGGCGCCGGCGACGACGCCAAGCCCGTTGTAACCATGGCGGCGCAACTCGGCTGGCGTATCACTGTTGCCGAGGGTCGCGCGCAGGTGACGCGCCCGGAGCGTTTTCCTGACGCCGAACGCGTCTTCACCACCGCATCGGTCGCGGATCTCGGACTCACGACAACCGACGCAGTCGTCATCATGACCCACAGCTACGAACAGGACCGCGCGCTGCTGACCGGCTTGCTCGGCGCCGGCGAAGTGCCCGGCTACATCGGTCTGCTGGGCGCGTCGCATCGCAGCAGCCTGCTGCTCAGCGAAGCGGCCGCAGCGCTGGGTTCGAGCGTGGCCGCGTGCTGCGAAAAAGTCTGGGCGCCGGTTGGACTGGTCCTCGGCGGCGATGGCGCCGAAGCGATCGCACTGGCCGTGATTGCCGAGGTGCAGGCGTGGCGCGAAGGCAAGCTGGGCGCGTCGCGCCATCTGACGCCGGAGTTTGTCGCGAAGCAGATTGAAAAGGGCGGAGCGTCCCGCTATCTGCAGACGCAGTGCGCGCTGGACACGGCGAAATGATCGCTGCGATCGTGCTGGCCGCGGGCGCGTCGACGCGACTCGGTGAACCGAAACAACTCATCGTAATCGGCGGCGAAACGCTGCTCGAACGCGCGGTTCGAACTGCGCGCGAAGCGGTCTGCGCGCCGGTTGTGGTCGTGCTCGGCGCGGATGCGGAGTGGATTCGCGAGCGCTGCGATTTAGGCGATGGGTTGGTAATAGTGAATGTGGATTGGGAGGAAGGCATGGCTTCCTCGATCCGGATCGGCGTTGCGGCCGTACACGGCGCGGATGGCGTGGTGCTGATGACCTGCGACCAGCCGGCGGTGACGGCCGGTCATCTGCGAAAACTGACGGCGACCGGCGAGATTACGGCGTCAGCGTATGCGGGGCGGCGCGGTGTTCCGGCGTACTTTCCGGCGGCGGCGTTTCCGGCGCTGATGCGGTTGACCGGCGATGCGGGCGCGCGCGAGTTGCTGCGCGACGCGGCGACGGTGGAGTTGGCGGGTGGTGAACTGGATGTGGATACGGCGGTCGATTTGGATGAGGCGAAGCGGCGTTTCCGGTGAATTGTTCCACGCGAAACCCCAAATTGTTCCACGTGGAACAATTTAACACTTACAACTCCAAAGTAACTTTTGACGGAATATTTTGCGGATAAATGTGGAAATCCTGGCCTGTCTGTGCGGAATTCGGGAGATTGTGCCCGAAACAGGTTACTGATTGGTAATTTGGGCGATAGCTCGTTTTGGCGTTTTTTGGTGAAAACGGGAGTTGCGAGGGCGGGTGGCGGCTAGTGGAGGAGAGAGCGGAGGAACTCTTCCAGGAGGTTGGCGGCGACGGCGGCGCGATATTTGGCGGTGGAGCGGATGTCATCGATGGGTCGGGCTTCGCTGGCGAGGGCAACCCGGGCGGCAGCGATGGTGGCGGGCCACGTTTCAGGTGTGATGGGTTGGTTAAGGAGGGCCTGCTCAGCGGCGGTGCAGCGGGCTGGAGTTTCGCGGAGCGAGGCAGCGCCGATGCGGATGTCGGTTATCAGGCGAGCTTCGCCTTCGGCTACGAGCGCGAGGCATGCGAGGGCAACTTTGGAGATGGCCTGGGCATTGCGGGTTCCGACCTTGCGGATGTAGGAGCGGTAGACGGAGAAGCGGCGTTCGAGATGGATGCTGAAGAGGAGCTCATCAGGCGCGAGGACGGATTTCTTGTAGCTGAGGTGGAAGTCGCGGTAGGGAAGGGTGCGGGCGCCGCGGGCGGAGATGAGGGTAACGCAGGCGTCGTAGACGAGCAGCGCGGGGGGCGTGTCGGCGGCCGGGCTCGCATTCACGATATTTCCGCCTAACGTCCCGCGGTTCTGGTTGGCGACGGAGCCGGTCCAGCTTGCGGCCTGGGTGAGGAGGGGGAAGTCGGTTGCGATCACAGAGTGCTTGCGAATGTCGGTGAAGGTGGTGCCGGCTCCTAGGATGACCGTGTTGGGGGTGACGTCGATGAAGCGGAGTTCCTTAAGATGGTTGATGGAGAGGAGGTGCTTTTGTGCGAGGCGGCCGGCGGCGAAGGCGACCATCAGTTCCGTGCCTCCGGCGATGGGCGTGTAGAGGCCCGGGTCTGCAGCGAGGGCTTCGAGCGCCGCGGGAAGCGTGGGCGGGGCGATGAGCGAGTATTCGAGGACGTTGGAGCGCATGGGCCAGGTTCGAGGTACTAGGTTCGAGGTTCGAGGGACGCGGTGTTGGCGGCTTGCTGGACGGCTTCGAAGATGCGCATGTAGCCGGTGCAGCGGCAGAGGTTTCCGGCCAGGCCTTCCTGGATTTGGTCGAGGGTTGGGTGTGGGTACTTCTGGAGCAGGTGGTGGGTGGCGAGGATCATGCCGGGGGTGCAGATGCCGCACTGGGCCCCGCCGTGCTCGAGGAAACATTGCTGGATGGGGTGGAGGGGTGCGGTGGCTTCGGGGCTGAGGCCTTCGATGGTGGTGATAATGGCGCCTTCGCACTGCAGGATGGGGACCAGGCAGGAGTTGACGAGTTCGGCATTCCCGTCTCCCCGGTCCATCAGGACGGAGCAGGAGCCGCACTCGCCTTCGCCGCAGCCTTCCTTGGCGCCGGTGAGGTGGAGGTCCTCGCGGAGGACGTCGAGCAGGCGCTTCATCGGCGGGGCGTCGATGGTGCGGGTTTCGTTGTTGATGGTGAGAATGATGCCTTGACTCATCGGAGAACCTTCCAAATGTCTTTTGCGATGAGAAATGTAAGGTAGGCCATGATCGCGATAATAATTATGCGGAAAGCCGGAAATCCTTCTTCCAGGTCAAGCCCCCGGAAGACCTTTCCAAATAGTCCGAACCGCAGAGCGAGAGCGAAGATCGTAATGATCAGACTCGAAGTGATGAGCTGAATCTGAATTAGATCCGTCATGCAGGGACCTCCGCCCAGGAAAGCATACCCCAGGGGCTAAAGCCCCTCGCGTTTATCTGGCTGGAGAGGGCCAAGCCTGAAGGCTTGGCATACCTAGAAGCAAGGGCGGCGGCCCGGGGGCTAAAGCCCAGATTCCCTTGTCGGCTTGAGAGGCCCAAGGCTGAAGCCTTGGGATACCTAGAAGCAAGAGCAACGGAAGGCATGTCCCGGGGGCTAAAGCCCGTTTCCGCTATAGCCCGCGGAATGTCCGGGCTGAAGCCCGGACCTATCTTAGAAGCAAATGCAAATGCAGCAGCAAAGGTGAAATGCGGAGGTCTCTCCACTGCGCGACGGACGATGAAGCTGTCCGCCGCTTCGGTCGAGATGACGGCACCGCCGGGTGATTTGGGAAGTTGTAGGTGGATCATGCGGGGACCTCGGTGGTTTCGGTTCGGGTGTCGAGGTCGATTGACGGGTTGAGGTCTTCGGTGCCGCCGCCGGACTTGCTCCCCCCCACATCGCTTCGCGATGAATGGGGCACCCCAGATTGAGTCATGCGTTCGAAGATGTCTTCGGGCAGGAGGGGGATCTCGGTGAAGGAGATACCGGTGGCGTGTTCGATGGCGTTGAGGATGGCGGGCGCGGGGCCGTCCATGGGGAGTTCGCCGATGCCTTTGGCGCCGCCAGGGCCGTGGATGCTGGGAGTTTCCTCGAAGTAGACGTGGATGGGTGGCAGGTCGGCGGAGGTGGGCATGATGTAGTTGGTCATCTGGTTATTGCGCATCAGGCCGTCTTTGTACTCGCACTTCTCGTACAGCGCGTAGCCGATGCCCTGGGCGACGCCGCCTTCGACCTGTCCCCTGGCAAGGACGGGGTGGATGACCTTGCCAACCTCCTGCAGCGCGTGGAAGTCGGTGACCTCGGCCATGTAGGTGAGCGTGTCGACGGCGACCTCGGCGACGTAGACGGCCCAGGCGTAGGTGGGGTAGGCGTCGCCGCGGTACTGGTCGTCGTCCCAGAAGATGTTGCCGGGCGCCTCGTAGCGGGCTTCGGCGACGAGCGAGCCGTGCCGGGCCAGGTAGGCCTGCGCGGCGTGCTTGAAGTCGGCGGGGGTGTAGGTCGCTGGGATATCGCAGGCGACGGAGCAATCGAAGTCGGCGGGCGCATTAAAGTAGGGCGCGAGCGTGGCCAGCATGGACTCAGAGGCGCGCTCCACCAATTTCCCAACAATCATTGCCGTTCGAGAGGCGACGGTGGGGCCGGAGTTGGGGACGACGGAGGTGTCGGGCTGGGCGACGAGGACCTCTTCGTAGGCGATGCGGAGGGTTTGCGCGCAGACCTGGGAGAGGATGGTGTTGGTGCCCTGGCCGAACTCGGTGGAGGAGACCAGAATGCGCGGACGGCCTTCCGGAGTGAGCTCGATTCTGACGAGGGAGTTGAGGCGGCGCTCGCCGGAGCCGGTGAAGCCGGAGCCGTGCATGAAGGCGGCGAAGCCGATGCCGCGTTTGACGGTCGAGGTGGGATTGGAGCGGTCGAACTCGGCGCGCCTGGCGTGGTATTGGGATTCGGCGAGAGCGCGGGTGAGGAGGTGCTGCATGTCGACCGGGTCGGAGAGGTGCTGGCCGGTGGCGGTGTGGTCTCCGGTGGAGAGGAAGTTGCGGCGGCGAAGGGCTTCCGGAGTGAGGCCGAGGACGCGGGCGATCTTGTCCATGTGGCGCTCGAGGGCGAAGAGCGACTGGGGCGCGCCGAAGCCGCGAAAGGCCCCGTGGGGCGCAGTGTTGGTGGCCATGGCCCGGGCGTGGACGGCGATGTGCGGCCAGAGGTATGGGCCGGGGGCATGGATGGTGGCGCGCGAGAGGACGACCGGCGAGAGCGTGGCGTAGGCGCCGCCATCGAGGGCGATGTCGATCTCGCCGGCGAGGATTTTGCCGTCGCGGGAGACGGCGGTGCGATGGCGCGTGCGGCTGGGGTGGCGCTTGGTGGTCGCGATGAGGTCTTCCGCGCGGTCGTAGCAGATTTTTACCGGGTGCCCCGATTTCATCGCGAGTAAAGCGGCGTGGGAGCCGATGACGCTGGGGAAGTCCTCCTTGCCGCCGAAGGCCCCGCCGGTCTCGGTCTGGATGACGCGGCACTTTTCCTGGGGCAGGCCGAAGACGAGCGAGAGCGCGTGGACGAGGTAGTAGGGGCACTGCATGGAGCCGGAGACGGTGACCGACTCCAGGGTGCCGTCCGGAGCCCGGAAGGCTTCGGCGATGACACCGTTGTTTTCGATGTAGAGCTGCTCTTGCGCGCCGGTGCGGTATTCACCTTCGACGATGAAGTCGGCGGCGGCGAAGGCGGCCTCGAGCTCGGCGGGCGTGCTGTTCTGCATGAAGAAGGACTTGAAGGTGTTGGGGTTGTGGTGGTTCGGATCATCGCCTTGCCAGATGATTCTGGATTGGTCGCCGGCGGCGCCGAGCTCGGAGTCTTCGATGGTGAAGACGCCGGGGAGTTCCTGATACTCGACGTGAACAGCGGCGACGGCGGCGGGCAGGACGGCCTTGTCGGGATGCGCGAGCAGAAGGATGGGTTCAGCCTGGTGGTTGATGGCCTCGGCGGCAAGACAGGGGTGGTCCTTGGCGAGGTGGACGATGGTGTTTTCGCCGGGGATGTCGGCAGCGGTGACGATGGTGAACTGGGACCAGTCGACCGAGAGGTCGAAGGTGATGGAGGCGATGCGGCCGCGGGCGATGGTGGAACGGACGGTGGCGCCGTACCACATGCCGGGGAGGGTGATGTCGTCGACGTACAGGGCGCGGCCAGTGACTTTGGCGCGGCCCTCTTTGCGAATGGGGGATGCGCCGACGATGGGGCCGGGTTCAGGCATAGGGGTTAGACGGTTTCGGATATCCAATGAGGATAGAGGGAAACGGCGCGCATGGGAATAGGCGCGTGTCTGATGCGGAGCGCGGGTGGGTTAGCTGCGGACGAACTTGGCGATCTGGACTTTTTTGGCGATGCCGAGTTTTTCGAGCAGCCAGATGCCGTAGTAGTTGGGGTCGAACTCATACCAGGCGAGGCCGTGGCGGCAGGAGGTGGGATGGGCGTGATGGTTGTTGTGCCATCCTTCGCCGCCGGTGAGCAGAGCGACCCACCAGGAGTTGCGGGAGTCGTCCTTGGTATCGAAACGGCGGGAACCGTAGAGGTGGGTGGCGGAGTTGACGAGCCAGGTTGCGTGAAGGCCGAGCGTCACGCGCAGGAAGATGCCCCAGAGGAAGAGGCCGATGCCGACCTTGATGCCGCCGGCGAGGGTGCCTATGGTGATGAGGGCGACGGCGACGGTGACCATGGGGATCCAGTGATATTTGGAGAGCCAGAGGTGGAAGCGGTCGTGGGTGAGGTCGGGCACGTAGCGGGCGAGGCCGATGGTTTCGGAGTGCATGGCTTTGCCGGAGATGATCCAGCCGACGTGCGACCACCAGGTGCCTTCCTGCGGAGTGTGCGGGTCGCCGGCGTGGTCGCTGTGCTGGTGGTGGACGCGGTGGGTGCCGACCCAGCCGATGGGTCCGCCTTCGAGCGAGAGTGTGCCGCAGACGGCGAGGAAGTACTCGACCAGCTTGGGCACGGTATAGCCGCGGTGGGTGAGCAAGCGGTGATAGCCCATGCCAATGCCGAGATTGATCGCGGCGATGTAAAGCGCAGCGGCGACAATGAGGTTGGTCCAGCTGAAAAAGAAGAGGGCGGCGATGGCGCCGAGATGGAAAAGCGCCATGAAGGCGGTGGTGGTCCAGATGAGACCGGTCTCGGAGTCGGCGCGGCCCATGCGGACTTCGGCGCGGGTGTTCGCGGGGTCGGTGGGGAGTCGCGCGGGGGAAGCTGGTTCGATGTGGAGTCGACCGGAGGCGGGAGAAGGTGAGTCTCCGCGCGTCTCGCAGGTTGTTTCGATGAGTGCTTCCTGTGAACTGCTCATAAGCTGCCGCCTCGATTCAACCGTACACTGCATGTCTGATTTACGACATAGCGCTTTGGGTGGATTTCGGCGTGTCGCCGGGCCCCCTGGAAGTAAGTCTTTGAAAGCAGGAGTGCGGTGTTTGGCTGACGACGAAAAGATTACATTCGAGAGGGTTTGGTCGAGGCAGGAACGCCACTTGGGTTGGGTGCTGACCTCACTCGTGACGATGGGACCGTCGTGCATGGGGCACGCATGTTGGAGTAGCGGGCTGTCAGGCGCGGCCGGCGAACTCGCGAGTCTCAGTGTTGACCCTGACCTTTTCGCCTTCCTTGATGAAGGTGGGAACGCGAAGCTCAAGGCCTGTCTCCAGCCGGGCCAACTTGGTGACGGCGCCGGCGGCGGTGTCGCCGCGGACCGAGGGTTCGGTGTAGGTGACGGCGAGTTCCACCTGGATGGGCAACTCCAGTCCGATGGGATTGCCGTTGTACTTGTCGATCTGGAGGAGGGTGCCTTCGAGGAGGAATTCGAGCGCGTCTCCGACCATGTCGCGGTTGAGGGAGAGGGTCTCGAAGCTGCTCTGGTCGAGGAAGTAGGAGCCGTCTGCGTCGCTGTAGAGGTAGGTTGCCTCGATAGTCTCCAGGTCGGGCTCCTTGAACTTGTCACTGGCCTTGAATGTCTTGTCGAAGACGGCGCGGGTGAGCAGGTTACGCATCTTGAGGCGGACCAGGGTCTGGCCGCCGCGAGCGGTGGGCGTGGAGATCTCGACGTCCAGGCAGCGGAAGGGGGCATTTTCGAATTCGAAGAACATTTTGCGCTTTACTTCGATGGCGTCGATCAAAGCAGCCATGGTTTCCTCAGAGGCGGGGTTGGCG
>OCTA010004461.1_pt1 | contig 12265 bp, 6 predicted proteins | sample 1538991 | NCBI WGS metagenome assembly OCTA01 (sample SAMEA3539302, study PRJEB22396) | soil metagenome | biome: tundra; feature: field; material: soil | place: USA | collected 2010-05 | depth 0.15 m
GGATGGGAACTCAGCGGCATGATCCGGTCCCAATCGGGGATGCCGATCAGCGTCTGCTCCAATGGGAGCCTCCAGGGGGTCAATTTGGGCGGCTCGTCATGTGGGGGCGGCCAATATGCCAATCTCACCGGCGACGCCTATTCAGGGGGCAAGTTCCAGTGGCTCAACCCGGCCGCTTTCACCCGTCCGGCGGATGGCTCGTTCGGCACTACGGGCCGCGACGCGTTCCGGCTGCCCGGCGTCCGTAACGTCGACGTAAACCTTGTCAAGAACTTCAACTTCACGGAATCGGCGAAATTGCAGTTCCGCTGCGAGGTTTTCAACCTGTTCAATCATCCTCAAGTCTGGGGCATCAACACCGGATTCAGCGGTGACAACCCGGGCAGCGGGATTTCCGCCAGCGCCAGTAATTTCGGGCAAGCGAATAACTATCGCGACGCCCGAACTCTGCAACTGGCTCTCCGATTGAGCTTCTAATTCCGAGTCCTGGTCACGGAGGCCCCGCTATCGAAGGATAGCGGGGCCTTTTTGGGGTTAGGACTCCAACCGTGTTTCTCCCTCCGACCCTGCGGCCACGCACGCGGGCCTGATCACCGAGGAGGCGCGAATGGGCCTGGGACCGGCAGTTTTGGGCGGGCGCGAGGCTACCGGCGATCGCCGCGGCGAGAGCAGCGAGCCAGACCAAGCGGAGGGCGAGAGTCATCCCTGCCGATCCTCGGACAAGAGTTGTTCAAAGTAGTCGATCGTGGATACCAGTCCCGCCATAAGCGGTTGCCGTGCGGCCCGGAGCGAAGCGGCGCGGTGCAAGTCCGGGGGTTTTCGATGACATTCTTACGATTGCTGAGCGCGGCGGCAGCCGCTCTCCTAGTTGCCGGCATTGCCGGGGCGCAGGCGCCGTACGCTGGCAAGCCCTTCTCGGGAACCCGGCAGATGATTCCCGGCCGTGTTCAGGCGGAGTTCTATGACATCGGCGGCGAGGGTGTGGGCTTCCATGACTCGGACGCGGTGAACAGCGGCAGCGGAACGCTGAACCAGGGCGCGGCCGCGGTCGACCGGTTCCGCAAGGACGAGGCCGTCGATATCTCCTATATCAAGGCCGGCATCGACAAGACTGTCGACGGGGAAGACGAGAAGGCCGGGGAGCTTTACGTGGGCTGGACTGCGCCCGGCGAGTGGGTGCGATATTCCGTGGAGGTCGCGAAATCCGGGACCTACATTGTCAACGCGCACATCTCCTCTAGGTTTGACGACGCCGAGATCGCGATCGCAGTCGATGGGGTCTCCCGGACCGGACCGATTGCCGTGCCGACCACCACGCACTGGCACAAGTGGATGGTGGCGGAACGGCTGGCGGAGATGAACCTCGAGAAGGGCCCGCACGTCCTGAGCCTGGAGTTCCTGAAGCAGGGCAACATGAACGTCGATTACCTCGAGTTCGTGCCGAAGGAGGAGTTCAGGCCGCGCGCGACGACGATCGCAGCCGCCGACAGGCGGGCCTATGAGCAGGTGCGGCGGATCCGCCGATGCGTGAATGTTCTCGGCTACGACCCGATCTGGGATAAGCCCGCCAAGGCGCGGTTCCAGGAGAAGGACTTTCGCCTGATCCAGGAGGCGGGCTTCCAGGCCATCCGGGTGAACCTCCAAGCGCTGAATCGAATGGATGCCGGCTTGCGGCTGAGCGAGGAGTGGTGGCGCACACTCGATTGGATCGTGAAGAACGCACTCGCCAATCGGCTTGCCGTCATCCTCGACCTGCACAACTTCACCGACGTCGCGGAAGACCCCGCCAGATTCCGGCCCAGGATCATGGCGTTCTGGAAGCAGATGGCCGAGCATTTCAAAGACGCTCCCGATTCGGTGTTGTTCGAGGTTTTGAACGAGCCCAACGGGAAGCTCACCGACGCGCTGTGGAACGACTACCTGGCCGAAGCGCTGGGCATCATTCGCGCCTCCAATCCGACGCGAACCGTCATTGCCGGGCCGGCATTCTGGAACAATATAGGGCACCTTAAGGACCTCCGCTTGCCGCCGGAGGACCGGAACCTCATCGTCACGGTTCACTACTACACGCCGATGGAGTTCACGCACCAGGGTGCGCCTTGGTCGAAAGAGACCGCCCATCTTTCGGGTATCGCCTGGGGTACAAATGCCGAGATGCGCACGGCGGATGAGGACCTATGGAAGGCGAACCAGTGGGGGAAGGAGAACCGGCGGCCGATCTTCCTGGGCGAGTTTGGCGCGTATGACAAGGCCGCGATGGAGTCGAGGGTGCGATACACGAGCTACCTCGCGCGAACAGCCGAAACGCTGGGTTGGGGCTGGGGCTACTGGCAATTCGACTCCGACTTCATCGTGTACAACATCGAGAAGCACGAGTGGGTGGAGCCGATCCGGCGGGCCTTGATTCCGTAAGCCGTTCGCAAGACCCCAGACCCGCCAGACCTGCAACTCGGCTGCCGGTGGGCAGGTCCCCAGCGCAGCGGTTGTTTACCGGCGCACGCTCCGGGGATACCCGGCTTCGCTGCCGGCGCCGTGTGGCGTCCCGTCGTGCTGCTCGGCTCTCGGTGTTTGGCCGCGTCATCCGGAGGAGGTGCCACACCGGTATCGAGGCCGGATGTCGGACGATCGGGCACGCCAGCCAAGTACACCGTTTCGCAAGTACGATCTCGTATTCTGGAGCAACCCCTCCCTCACGGTCGGGGCTCCGATCAGAGCCGCGACCGTCAGGGAGCGGTCTTTCGATACGTCACCGTAATTCCGAATACGAGTACTAATGTAATCGACACCGATAGAGGCGCGACTGCACGCGGGAGGCTCGCAAGCTTTTCATTTCACGTGGTGACGACCATTTGTCTACCTGCGATGGGGGTGAACCACGCTGTAACTCGCCATCTTGCGATACAGAGTCATTCTGGACCAGTGCAACTGTTCGGCGGCCTTCGTCTTATTCCAGTTGGTTGCAGCCAGCGCGCTGAGGAGCGCGTCTCGTTCCGCCGTCTTCGCTCCACCGGCCGCGTCGCTCGAGATATAGGATGGCAGGTGACTCGCTTCAACGCGGCGGCCGGGCAGGCTGACGAAGACCCCCTCGATCACATTCTTGAGCTCCCGGATGTTTCCCGGCCATCCGTAGGAAATCATTTGGGCCAGCGCGGCGCCGGTGAAGCCCTCGATCTGCGCTCCGAACCTGGCATTGAAGTAGGCGATGTAATGGTCCAGGAGGACCGGGATGTCTTCGCGGCGGTCGCGAAGCGGCGGGACCTTGACTCTCACCACGTTTAGCCGGTAATAGAGATCCCTGCGAAATCGGCCCTGTTCGACGGCCGCCTCCAGATCCTGATTCGTGGCGGCGAGGATTCGAATGTCGAGCGGAATTTCCCTGTCTCCACCGAGCCGGTAAACCGGCTTTCCGTCAATGGCGCGCAGCAACTTTGCTTGAACCGTCAAACCGGCGTCGCCGATCTCGTCGAAAAACACGGTTCCGGTGTTGGCCAGGGCGAGTTTTCCCTTATGAGGGGCATTGGCGCCTGTGAACGCCCCCCGTTCGTAACCGAACAGTTCACTCTCCAGAAGCGAGTCGGGGATCGCCGTGCTGTTTAAGCACACAAACGGCCGCACCCGTCTCGGACTGTTGGTGTGGATCAGCTCCGCGACCAACTCCTTCCCGGTCCCAGTCTCGCCCGTAATCAAAACGTTACTTTGGCACCGCGCCACTTTCTGGACGTACTCGCGGAGGGCGCAAATCGGCCCGCTACTTCCAACCAGACGCTCGGCACCCGCCAGAGGATACTCTTGCGGGATGCCGGGCTCCTGCGAACAGGTTTGCAACGCACCGTGCAGGGCATCGGCAAGCTGACGGCCGCTTAGCGGATGCCGCAGGTAGAGGCTGACTCCGGAATTGAGGGCCTCTATGGCTAGCTCCTCCGAACTGCAAGAAGTAATGAAAATGAACGGAAGGTGACGGCTCACAAGCCGGACTTGCCGGGCAAAGCCGACTGCCTCGCCGGCGGATTCGGCGCCGGAACAGGCGAGAACCGCGTCGAACTCGCACTCCGCGAGGAGCTCAAAGGCACGGGCAAAATGGCAAACGGGGGTAACTTCGGCGCACAAGCTCAACTGCGCCAAGTCCAGCGGAGGCGAGTCCGCCGGGGAAACGAGCAGGATTCGGTTTGCCTCCACGGAGTCTTCTCCAAACCACCTCTTGGCCGCTTTCTGAATGCGGCCAAGCAGAAAGCCCGAAGCGACATGAACTCAGCCTGGCACCGCCAAAGCATCCGGTTTCAAATACCGAAGTATTGCGCGAGTCTACCAGCAGTGGGTTGCAGTGGTCAAGGGCGATTTTGCGATTCTGAAATAGTATGTGCGACGCGGCACGTTTCTTCGCAAGTAAGATGATCGCCGCTCAGGGAATCACCCGAAGCCGGGAGCCAAGAGATGTTACTCGATCGGCAAGTTGAGTAAGTCTGCCGATTTCTTCGGAGCTTAGGGGAGCGCCATCCGCGGCTAACCGTTCTGTGGCGGTCTCTAAGTCCTCGACAGCGGCGCGGACGGGCGCGAGCCTATCGGCATCCGCTCCGGTGAGCCGGTCGACAAAACGGTCGACCGCGCCGCGTGCGGTATCGAGTATCTTGCCGAATTGCGATTCGAGCCACTTCTTAGCCTCCGCTTCGGTCTTTTCGAAAGGGGCAAGACTGGCTGGGTCGACCTCCAGTTTGCGGCCGGTGATGGTGCGAATCACAAACTCGCCAGGCGGCAACAACTGCTCATCGGGGATGAGAAAGAAGCGGCTGCGGAGGGTATCCGACCAAAGGGACACGGGAAGCAGACTCTGGTTCATTGAGTCACCTCTCAGATGCGACAACATCGAGGATCGGATGCCACCTGGTGCATGGCTTCAGCGTCTGTCTCCAGGATGTTACGCGAATTCGGGCGATCACGGCAGCCTTCCAACCGTCGTGGATCACGTGAGCACGCTGAAGTCTCCATTGCCCAAAGCGCCTCGTAGCGAGGCGAGCCAGCTTATTCCATCATCAACCATTGGAAACCCAGCGTCTACTCGCACAATTTCGGTCAGGTGCGCCTGGTCGCGATTCCGATCGAGTACCAGGTCAAGAACACTGAGGACCGCGCCAGCGTAGGCCTTCTGATAACGGACGATGCCGGCCCATCGCAACTGGATATCGGGGATCGGCCGGTGGTAGCGCGCGAACAGGTCATGCAGGAATCTCTCCAACACGTCGGCGGGTTCCTGAAGGGCAAGCCTCTCCCAGAAATCTTGCGGACAGGCTTCATATGCAGAGGCCAGGCTCTCCAAGAGGATACGCTTGAGCGCACCCCAACGGGATTCGGGTACAGCCTTGATCCGTTCGAGGTCTAGAACCGGGCGGCCGTTGTTTGGACCCTCGTCAGCCGGCGCCAGAAGTCCTTTGCGAGCTGCAACCGCGAGTGCCGATTCGATTGAGGCGAACTCGCTTGTGCGCGGCCATCCAACTCGCTCGTCCTCATCCTCGGCTAGCTTTGGTTGGGGATAGAAGTCGTAGTTCAGCAGTAGACCGATCCAGAGGTCATCTGGGTCCAAACTCCAGATGCCGGCGAAGTAGGCGCCAAACCCAATGCGTAGCATGCCAGGATCGTTTGCGACGGCGAACAGGGCATTCGGGAAATGCGTGAAATCGCCGGAGTAGAGCCTCGTGTCAGGCTCGAATGCGCGGTTTCCCAGCACGGCCTCGAAATTCCGGTTAACCAGGTCCAGCGCTTCAGACATTTGGCCTGCTTCCCACAGGAGTTTCGCTTGATAGAACGCGTTCGGCATAAGTTCACGTGATCCCAAAAGCGGCTAGCAATCCCTTATCAGCTAAGTACTGCCTCGGAGTATTGAGGGCCTTAGTCGTATCATCCAGTTCCTTCCTGCCATCAATATACCTAGGTTCGGTAGACAAGACTATACCATACCGTTTTTCGATCTGATCGAGTTTATTTAGCGTGTCTGTCAGAATCGCATACGCCGCGTTTCCGCGGCCCCCGTGCGTCATTCCGGAGGGGTGACGCCAGCCGAGCGCTTCGGCGGCCATCGCGCTGTTACTGTGCCCATCTCCGACCGCGGCGGCGTCACCGAGGTGTTTTCGGAGTTCGCGCACTTGGCCATCAATCTTATTGAACAGTTCATCTATGCCAAGGACGGCGTATACCAAGTCTTTCATATTGTACTTGACACCGAGCTGAACGATGCGCTCAGCCAAGGCGTCGACCAACTTGGTCAAGTTGTCGCGGATCTTGGACTTGTCCGGCCCGGCGCGGACGCTTTTTTGCTCAGCGGTAAACCAGTCCTGCAGGTTTGTTATATCCGCCTCGGCATCCTTGTGCTGCTGTTGTACCGGACCAGTTGTGCTGGCGATAAGGCCCTGTTCGGTTCTCTTCTGGTTGTCGAGTTTGGCAAGCAGGTCGCCCTCGACGCTTGCCATTGTGACTTCGACCGAATCGCCATCGACCCGCCCTCGCAGTTGATGGCTTACGCCTGCCATGGACGCTGATCTCGTTACGTCCGCTTCGCCTTTCTCGTCCTTCTTGTCCTTTTTCGCCAGCCCGAGCGACTCCAGCAGGGCCTTGCCCTTCTCCACCAGCCAGCCGATGACTTCATCGAGCTTCTCTTCCACCCACGCCTGCAAATCGACGATCGTGTCCCTGACCTTGTCGGGCAGGTCGCCGAAGCCGAGATAGTCGGCCAGGAAGTCGATCACCGGCGGGATGAGCTGGGCCAGTGCCCCCTCGACCGCGTTGGCCATGCCGCCGATGCTGCCGGCGATGATATCGGCGATGCCGTTGACGATGGTCTCGACCAGGTGGAAGATGCGCGCCGCATTGACAAAGATCCACTTGAGCACCTTATAGATCGCTTCCAGGGCCTGGAAGATCGCTCCCGCGGGATTGAACAGCAGGAGGATGCGGACGGACACGGCTTTGATGACGGCTTTGACCGTGTAGTCGACCGCCGCCTTGATCACCGTTTTGAGAATATTCTCCGGGTTGAGCTTCTCCTTGATCATCTCGAAGACCCCTTCGGGACCGAGCGCGATCAGGTTGGCGACGATGTTGTAGACCTTCTCGATGAGGGCGACGTTCTTCTCGCCGATGTGCTTGACCAGCAGCTTGCGGATGCGCGGCCAGGTGATGCCCATCAATTGCAGAATGAAGGTGACGATGCTTTTGAGCGAAGCGTCCTTGGGAAGCGTTACTCCCACGGAAGCCAGGCCACCGGTGAGCCAGTTGATAAAGCCCTTGAGAAGATGGGTCAGGATGTGATCGAAGAACTGGCTGAAACCTTGGCCCACCGCCTTCATGAGGTTGTTGGCGAACTTCATCGGATCGTCGGCGATGTCCTTGACGACTTTCTGAACCTTGGCCACCACTGCCCAGAAGGCCGCGGGCGGGATACCGAGGATCTCGAGCAGACCTTCAATGATGAACTTGGCCGGATCCTTCACGAAGCGGTCGATGGCGTCCAGCACCTTGCCGACAAGTCCTTTGGCCTGCTCGCGCAGGGCGTGGAGCTGGTCGCGCACGTCCTGGAAGGACTGGGTCGCGGTTTTGACAAGGTCGCGGGTGAAGTTGCTTTGGACCTCGTGGGCGTGCTGGGTCAGGCCGTCCAGTTGCTGGCCGAACTTCGCCTGTTCGCCCGCCGCCCAGCTCTGTAGGCCGGCGGGTAGCGATGCGAACACGGAGTTGATTTTGGAACGGGCGTCGGCGACGATCGCCTCGCACGCCATGATTACGCCGTTCACTTCGGTGGAGATCTGGCGTGCGGTGTCGCAGATCTCGTTGCCGAAGACCTGTTCGGCGGCGGCATACTTCTCGGTGACCCAGGACGGCAGGCCCGCGACGTCGTCCCACACGCTGACGATGGCGCCCCAACCGCCGCCATGCCGCTGCTTGAGCCAGTCCTCCACCTCCTTGAGCGCCTGCTTGAATTTGCCGCTGGCGATGGCGACGCCCGCGTCCCATTTCTGCATGGCTGTCTGCGCGAGAGGCTGCAGGAGTGCGCCGACCTTGTTCTGGGCGTCGGTGAAGATCGCCTGCGCCTGGTTGCCCGCCTGCAAGCGCATGGATTCTTCAGAGCCCACCATCTTATGCTGTTGGCCGCCGGTGCCTGCGACCGTGGACGAGCGCGAAGCAGCCAGCGAGTCCAGGGCTGACTTCTGCAGGGCGGCCATGTCGGCGCCTGCTTTGCCGAGGGTCGCCTGCTGCTGGGCGAGCACCTTGGCGGGGTCTTCCTTGGCCGTCTGTTCCAATTCGCCCTGCGCGTCGCGGGCCTCCGCCACCGGACCCGACTTGACCAGCTTGGCGGGATCGGTGTCCATGCCGGCGTCGGCCGCCTTGGCCTGGGTGTCGGCGGCGTCGGCATCGAGCGAGGCATCCTGATCGGGGACCGGATCTGGCGCGTCGCTGTCGGCGTCGAGGGACGGGGTGGGCGCGGCGCCTCCCGGCGGCTCGATCGGCTGACCCGGCTGGCCGGGGTCCCCGGCGGGCTTCTGGTCGAGCGAGGAGTAGCTCTGATCCACTTTTTGGACATCGCCCTGGACATTGCCCTTCAACTGATTGCCGGCGTCGCGGGCCATGGCTTCGGGATCGGTCTGGACGAGCGACGGCTCGTCGTCGGGGGTCTTGGAGGTGATGATGGCGTAGATCTTCTTGCAGAGTTCCTCGACTTCCGGGCTGGGCTTGGGCCTTTGGCCGAGCGCGGCGACCAGGTCGGCTTCGGCCTTGGCGGAAGCCTCGGCGCTGGGTGGGGTGACGGCGCCGCGAGCCTGGTCGACGTGGGCCGCCGCCGATGGCAGCGAGGCCGCGGAGGCGGCGGCATGCCCCGCCGCGGACGCGGACCCGGCGATCCGCTTGTGCGACGCCGGACTCATGTCCTTGGGCGGTTCCTTCATCTTGAGGACAACCTGGCGGCCGGCGCCTTCCTTCTTGGCCGCGGCTCCGCCTGTCGCGGGGGTTTCGTCGCCTCCGGCAGGGGCATGGGCGCCGCCCGAAGCCGCGGCGTGTCCCGCCGCCGGGTGCGCGGCCGTTCCTCGCTTGGCGGCGATGGGAGCGCCTGAAGCCGCGGTCGTCTCCGGCTCCTCTTCCGTGGCGGCGCCGTGACTGGCCGTCTTCGCGGCCCCGGCTTTCTTCTTCCCGGCAGGGGCCGGCATGGGTGGCTGGGCGGGGGCCGGAAGCACCGTGGGTTGAGCCGCCGGAGCTTGCGCCGGCATGGGTAACGGCCCAGGTTCCGGCCGCGGCGGTATGACGGGCGAGGGCGGGGCCTGGGCAGGTGCCGGCAGGGCGCGGGCTGGAGCGACGGGCGCTACCGGGGCAGTTGGGGCGACCCGCGCCGGTGTGGACGGCGCGAGCGCAGTGACGACCGGAACGGCTGGCCGCGCCGCGGGAGCCGGCGCCACTGGCAGCGGAGTCTTGACCGGGATCGCCGGCGCGCGCGCCATCAGCGCCGCCATACCCGCATTGCCGATGTTGCGCTGCAAGCCAATGCTCATTTGCGCCCGCGCCACTATGTCTGGAGCGGTGGCGGATATGCCCACCAGGTTGCCGGCCCGCGCCACCGGGGGCAGGCCATTGGCGGCCGGCAGAATTCCGGCGCCGGACCGCGCCGGGGCTGCCAGGAAAGGAGCTGCCGCCCGGTCGAGACGCGGCGGCGGAGCCGCGACCCGGGGGCGGATGGAGACGTCCTGTGCCAGCTCCTTCGTGGGCATGTTCAACCCGTGGGTGCCGGCGCCAGTATGTCGGCTAGAACCCAGCCGTAGTACTCCGCGCCGAACTCGCCCTGGGTAATCGGTTTGCCAAGTTTCTGGTACTCCCGCGCAATGGAGTCCACCAGGTCCCTGATCGCGATCTTCTCCCTGCCCGCGCCGAGCGCGCGGAACGCAGCTTCGATGGAAGCGTTGCGGATATTGCCGCCGGTGAGGGGGAACCGGTCGGAGACGACTCGGAGTTCCTCATCGGAGATGGCCGTGCATGCCTCCGGCAGGGTGCGCTTCCAGATCTGGAAGCGCATGCCGGCGTCGGGCGTGGGGAAATCGATGATCACCTGAATACGCCGAATGAATGCTTCGTCGATGTTCTTGCGAAGGTTGGTGGCCATCACCACGACCCCGGTGTATTCCTCGATGCGAGTAAGCAGGTAGTTCACCTGGAGGTTCGCCCACCGGCCGCTCGCCTCGGAGCCGGTCTCCCCACGCTGGCCGAACAGCGAATCGCACTCGTCGAAAAAGAGCAGGGCATTGGAGTCTTCGGCTTCGGTGAAGACCCGGCTGAGATTCTGTTCCGTTTGTCCCACCCATTTGCTGACGATGGCGGAGATGTCGACTTTGTACAGGTCGATGCCCTGCTGGTTGGCGATGAGTTCGGCGCAATACGTCTTGCCCGTGCCCGGCGGCCCGGTGAACAGAACCACCAGGCCCTTGCCAAGCGCGGTCTTCCGTCTGAACCCCATCTCGGTTTCGACGCGGCTGCGCAAGCGAACGCGATTCAGAAGCTCCCGCAACTGCGTCTTGTTGGGTTCGCTGAGGACGACGTCATCGAGCGTCAAATGGCGGTTGGGCTCAATGCGGCGGGCAAAGCCGAGAAGCCGGCGGCCGGACTGTCTGCGGCAGGCCTCGTGAAGATCGTCCAAGGTAATCCGCGAGGCCGAAAACGATCGGAGCTGGGCCGCGGCGCGCGCCGCTGCCACCGCATCGCGCACCTGCCCTTCGGTGAGCTGGAAGGCCGCCGCCAGGGTTGCCGCCGCACTGTCCCTATTGGCCGGCAAGGTTTCCGGCGGCAGGGCCGCCAGCCAGATTTCGCGGCGGAGTTCGAAATGCGGCAAGGGGAATTCAAAGCGCACCAGCCGCGCGTCGTGAACCCGCCGCGACGACCCGCCCGGCGCCTCGCCGGCGAGGAATGTAATTCCCTGGAACGCTTGTGCCGCATGGAGCAGGTACTCCCAATAACAGGCGGATCGGTCTTCTTCGAGGAGCCGTTCGATCCCATCGACGTAGATGGCGGAGGCGAGCAGGCGCGCTTCGCGGTAAACCAGATCGACGGATGGCTCCCATTTCGCGGGATCGCGCAAAGCGGCGTCCACACCGAAGCGTATCAGCGGCCGGTCATGGTACGCGCAGATCGCCCGCGCCGACGTCTCCTGGCCGGCCCCAAATGGTCCGTGGAGCAGGACCGCGGCCGGCCTGAGCCTCGAGTACTCCGTGAAATCGCGCAACTGCGCCACCAACGCGGCTGGGGCGAGCACATCGTCCCACCCCGCCACCGAGGGCACCCCGGAGACAATTCCCTGCAAGCGGATATCGAATTCATCCGATCCCAGCAGGAATGACGCAATCCGGTCGTCCACCCGGATGAACCGGCTGGAACAGCCCTCGTCTGGAGCGCCCAACACCAGAATGCGATTCCGCAGGAGCGGCTGCGCCGGGGCCAGATACGCGCGGGCGCCCTCGAACGATCCGATCTTGTGAAGAACAATCTGTAAGAGCAGTTCCACCGTCGGGTGTGCGCGCGACGCATCGTCCTGCAGGTATCCGTAAATGCGGCGGTAGCGGACGTCGATCTCCGGAAGCATGCACAAGAGCAGGAGGTCGCGCCCGATGTACGTCAGCCCAAGCGTTCGACAAAGCCTATTGAGGCGAAGGTCTACAGTGGACTCTGTAATTGTTTCCGACTCGCGAATGCGCTCCGCGGCTTCTTCTTCCGCCTCCCGGAACGGGCGCATGGCCTCCATCACCTCGAAGGGAACGTGGTCCGGCGGCGACACATCGGCTGCCAGATAGTGAGTGATCTCCGCTTCCGTAACATGCACCATTCCCCACAGGTTCTCGGGTTTTTGAGCTCCGATCGTCATCTGCCAGCGGACCACCTGCGCCCGGATGAGGAGGTCGATCCGGGCCAACTCATCCCGAAGGTGCTGGCCACTGGTCTCATAGGGACCCTGGTGAAGCCGAAGGACGGGCGTTCGATTTCTCATGGGGAGCTCCGCTCGATACGGAAAACCACACGGCGGTCCCCGAGCCACCCGATGTCCGGGGTCTCGCCGAGATAGCCGGACATCTGGAGGACGACATCCAGCGGCGCGGGCCGCATGGTCACGCGGATTTCGTTGGAGTGCGCTTCGATGCGGCCCCGGCGGCGGACGAGGTTGCGGAGCAGGTACGGTATCCCCGAGTGGGAGACGCCGCGCAGCCACCGAGATCGGAAGAGCGTCGTGTAGGGAAAGAGTGTAGATCTCGGTGGT
>OCTA010004463.1_pt1 | contig 12263 bp, 10 predicted proteins | sample 1538991 | NCBI WGS metagenome assembly OCTA01 (sample SAMEA3539302, study PRJEB22396) | soil metagenome | biome: tundra; feature: field; material: soil | place: USA | collected 2010-05 | depth 0.15 m
AGTCGAACACATTCATCTGGGTGAGGTTGCCATAGATGTCGAGGGTTTGGGTGGTGTAGGTATACCAGTATCCATTGCCGTAGTCGGGATAGGTCGCCACCGTGCTGGCGTACGGTTGTCCCAGTGCGTCGATTGAGTACCAGTAGGTCTTCAGCAGGCTGTAGCGGCTCGTCGCCGTGTTGTACTCGACGTAATCGGTCATCAAAGCGACCGTGTCGGCTCCAGCCGGAACCGTGTAAAAGGTTTTGTTGGGATTGAACGACCAGAACTTATACGACTGCGCCACTGCATCCTGGATCACCGTATAACTGTGGAACGGCTGCGTCTCATCGTAAGAATCGTTACCGTACACATACCACGACTCACCCGCAAACATCGGCAAATACCGGTACTGCACCTCCCTCAGGCTGACACCCGTGCCATAGGTGAACGACCGGTAGGTCCACTGCATGACGCCCCCCAACGGGGTGGTCAACTGCGTCATTTCGCCGCTGCCATCGTATTGAAACTGGTGCTCGATTCCGAGCCCGGTCACCGCGACCGATTGGAGGAATGCCCAAGTCCCGTAAGAGCTGGAATTGAATGGCGAGGCCAGAGGCTGGTTGGCGGCATACGCGAAGGTGTAGTTTTCACCGGTGCTCGAGCTGTTGGAAATCGATGTTAGGTGGGCGAAACAGACCCCCTGCGAGCATTGCTGCGCGTAGGAGAACTGGTATGTAGTGTTCGCAGCGTAGATGTAGCTGATGCGCGCGCTGGTGTTGGCGGACGAACTCCCGGTGCCAGCCAGGTAGGAAATCTGGATCTGATTACCGTTGGAGTCCTCCATCACGGTTGGGTAAAGGGAGCCCGCATCCTGCTCGCCGGTGGCCGATATGCTTCCCATGGTCCAGAAACTGCCGTCGGTGAAGTGAAGCACTTGGGCGCTGGCGTCGTAAGTGACGTAGGTGCCCATGACTGAGGTCCACAGGGAGCCGCTTTTGTTTTGATCCAGGCGATATTCGGCCCCGGTTGAATCGACGTAGAGGTAGTACGCGATCTTTGATCCGGACCAGATCGGGGTTATGGAACCGGCCAGGACCTTCCAGCCGAGCCCGAAGCCGACATCCTGACCGATCAGCCAGTTTCCAGCCGAATCCTGCCGCCACATCTGCGAGTTGTAGTTGAGCCCGAAGGTGACGCTCCCGCCGCCGGCGGATTTGGCGCTGAGCAGGGGGACGGAGAAGTTGAGGTTGCGGGAGAGCGTATCGATCTGCTCGCCGGCCCCGCCCCAATAGCTGCCCAGCGCCTGGACTCCAACCCGGCGGGGGTCGAAGGCGCCGTTGGGAGGCGGCGGCGCCGTATTCGGTTCCGGTTCGCGCTCCAGCCCAGCCATCCGCGGCAGGGCCGGTGGCGCTTGCATTCTGCCGGGCAATGGCGGCGGCGTCCCGGTCAGCGTGGCAAACGGCGGCACAGTAACCGCCACCGATGTCGCGGACGAGAAGTTGTAGTGCAGGTCCACGGCATTAACCACGTACGTGTGGTTCTCGCCGGGTGAGACCGTTTCGTCGGAAAAGGTCGTGGCCGTGGTTCGGCGGAAGTACAATCCATCGCGGTAGATCCAGTAGCCCGCGAAACCGACGCTGGCGGAAGTGGCGGGCACCGGCTTCCATTGCAGGTCGATGTGCCTGGGGAAGGCGGAGACGGCTAACGTCTGCGACGCCACGGCGTTGGGGGCAATCCGGTAGATGGTGCCCAGTTGGACTTCGGAAATAGCGTTGCCCGATGGCGCACCGTAGGCGCCGACACCGGGTTGTCCGACGCCCGGTGTCACGCCCACGAATTCCATCGGCGTGCCCTGGTCCGGCCAGACCAACAAGACATTGCCATGCACCGCCATGCGAAGCACCATGCCGTCGCGGCAAGTGCCTGCAAAGCTGGCGAGCAGGGAGACAACTCCACCCGAACTCTGAAGCACCAGGAAATTCGCCGCGCAGCCGCCGTTGGTATCGAACTGCGGGTTCTGCATTTCGAAGGCCAGGTATGTCCCCGAGCCGTTGCCGCTGGTCGCCGCATCGGCACTGGCTTGCAGGTACGAGGTATAAGTGCCACCCGATGACGTTAACTTCAGCGTGGTTCGAACCTCGGCTTCGTACGTGCCGTCCGGGATAGGAATGCGGGAAATCAGCGTGCCGCCGCCGGATTCAGACGCGGCGAGCCCGAGTGAGGAAGCACCCACACTGCCGGTTGTGGACCAAACGGCGGCGTTGACGCTGGTTAAGTTGTCAGTGAGGTAATACTGGTAAGCGGCCCAGCCAGGCGTGGACAGCAGGAGGAGCGCACCAACACGGAGCCCTTTCATGGCATCACCACCCCGAAAGTATCGAGATTGAAGTTCTTACGGTGCTGCTGGACCGCGGCTTCAATGGTGGCTTTGCTGACTACCCCCTTCTCGAAAACGGTAATTGAACTGTCATTGAACAGCGCCTGGAACGCCGCCCGGTGCAGAGCGACGAATTCCACCACGGCGGATTTTCCATCATCGCTGGGCAGGAAGCTGAACGCGATGATGCCGGTTGGGTTGGTGGAAGCAGGCCACGGAGCATATTCGGGCCGTTTGGGGTCCGCCGCGGTACCCTGTCCAACGAAGGGAACCACGCAGATCACCCTGCTGTAAGTGAACTTAGCATCTACCTGACGCTGCGCACACACGACGGACGCAAGCGCCAGAAGAGCGACTAACAAGCGCTGAACCATAAGACCTCCGAGTTGTTGGGGAAGTTCTAGTAGTTGTGGTAGTAAGTGAATAGAATATACCAGCGGATCAAATTGTCAAGAATAATTTGAATGAATTTGAGATCTGAAACACCTGAAAAAGAATTCGACAGTGGCTGCTGGGTTCCTGCTTGCTGGAAAGACGATGCCGCCGTGCGCGGCGGCGGCGAGGTCGATGCTGTGATCGCCCAAGAAGTTCTTGAACGGAACGAAGCACTCCGTCCTAACCGAGCGTTGGCGCTGCGCGAAGATCGCAGAGAGGTGGGGCCAACGTCTGAATCCTCATCTGTCCATTTCCGATTTTCCCGGCTTGATGAGACGAAGCGGTTCGTTGGGATCGTAATCGAACCCCTCCGAAACTGGCGCGGGCGACGGCTTGCGCTGTTTGAGCAACGCGATTCTCCGCGCAACATCGGTTGATGGCGTTGGCTGCAACACAGCCGAGCCAGTGGTCACCTCCGGGGATGCGACTGTGCTGGAAACGCCAGAGCTGGCACTGGTTTGCCTCGGAAGCTTTGCCTTTCGCACCCGAAGCTTTATGAAATGGTGTATGTTGCTCGGGGAGGTGCTGAGCTGGTACTCTTCTACCAGCACCCGCGCGATTTCCGCGAAGGTCCGGCCGCGTCGACGCATCTCTTCGATCAGCGTGGCGTGCGGGTCCAACCGCGAGCGCGGCGGTTTGGGGGGTAGCCTGTTGAGTATCTCGTTGACCCTATCATCCATATCAATCCCACCTGAAGTGCTTCTGGGGGGGCCAGGGGCCCACCGAAAGACGCTGAACGTCCGTTGAACGAGGGTTGAACAAGCATCGAATATCCATCGAATATTCAATGAACGTTCATTGAATACAACGGGCTTCGCGCTGGCCGCGAAACCTAAGCCGACAGGCTTAGGGATGGTGTCTTACTCTTAACTTCAGCTTCTCGAAAACACGTGCTCGCTCCATCACTCGGCTTCCATCTTCCGAACCACGATCCCACGAGTAAACCGCCCCACCTGGCCGGGAAAATGTTCGGACCGTCCACTCTCCTGAATGCGCACGACTCGATGGGCCGCGATTTCCCGCAGCAGCGGGCCGAGTCCGCCGCCCTTCACCACTACATCGTGGCTGGCAAAGGCAATTTGCACCTCGTCGTCGCCGCCTTCGGCGTAGACGAACTGACTCCACGACAGGACCACCGTGTGCCGCAACAGTACGATCTCCAACGCCGGCGGTTGGTCGGCCGCGCTGATGACCCATGGTGCTTTATCGACCGAGGCCGTGTTCACGGGTCCGCTCCTTTCGAGGTTGAATGACTACCTGCTGGACGATTTGTTTCGAAACAGACGTGAGCAACCGGGCCGCTCTACGAACCATGTCTCGCGCCGCTGCCAAACCTCGATGCGAGTGTGTCCCCTTACCGCGCATAAGCTCGGACGCCGATGCTCGCGCCATAGACCGTGCTACGGTCTCCTGGAGTCGCTCCTTGTCGCTCGTAATCACCGTGACGCTTTGACGACCGCGCGATGCGGCGACGTAGAAAAGCTCCTTTGGCATGCCGTCGCCGGAGATGATCACCGCATCGACGGTCTTGCCTTGGCTGCGATGGGCGGTGACCGCGTAACCGTGCCCGAAGCTGCGGTAGTTGGAGGGTAATGTCCGGCCGTCGTCAAGTTGAATGCGGCCGGTGTCATCCACAGCTGACACCGTGACCAGGTCGCCGTTTGTGATTCGCAGTCCAGGCTCGCGGCGGTTGGCGGTCAGCAAAAGTCGATCTCCGAAAGACACCTCAATCGGCCGCGCCTCAATGACATCAAAGCTCGAGGCTTGCCTTCTTGAAATGGTGCGTTCGGTGCCGTCCGCACATCGGACCACCAGACCGCTGGATGCAACGCGCACGATCTCGACCGTGCCGTTTCTCGCGATGGACTTCACGGCTCTGTGAAAGCCGAGGATCTGCCCGACCCGATAATCTTGGAAGTCGGCTTTCTGTGCCGCAGTCCAGTTGAGCGAAACGTGACGTGTCAGGACTACACCCTCGCAGACTTCCCCGCGCGTTTTCCGGCGCTCGCGAATCGCATCAGTCACGCGGTCAATCTCGTCATGCGTCGCGCAGACAACCAGACGGCTTTGTCCTGCGGCGGCGTCATATGCGTTGGCAACAGCCACGGCTCGTTCGGAAACCGCCACTTCACGAACGGCGCCCATCGCATCGAGCTTGGCGAATCCGCGCTCCGCGTTACGGCGGAGTTCTTCGATTGCGTCCCGGTAGTCATTCCTGGTTTGGCGCTGGACCTGCGTCAGCGCGACGCTCTTCAGCCGGGACTCCTTCTCCAGTATCCGCAGTGCATCGCCCGCTTCCACGCTTCGGATTTGCTTCGTGTCCCCGCTGAAGACTACGCGCAGGGAACAGTCTTCCACCAAGCGGAGCAAGTCCGCCATCTGACGTGCCGACACCATACCAGCCTCATCGAGGATGATCACCTTGCCATGAACGTCGCCACGGGTGCGCGGGTCTTGCAGGAGGCGTTCGACGGTGATGGCGTCGGCGAAGCCGACCTTCTGCAATTCCTCGACGGCGCTCATTGTCGGCGCTACTGCCAGTACATCGTGCCCCGCCTCCATCAGTCCGCGCCGCAGTTCGCTGAGAGTCGCGGTCTTGCCAGTACCGGCTGCGCCGCTGATACTCACCGCACGGTCGCGCGATTGAAGCACGAACTCCACGGCGTGCTTCTGCTCCGGGCGCAAACGGTCCGAAACGGTAAGCGGGCCGCCGCCAAGCGGTTCGAATGCGCCGAGCCCACGGTTGACGGCGGCAATCATGTTTCGTTCGCGCTCCAGGCTCGCCGCCGTTGCGACCTCACGACCCGAGCGCAAGAACTTGCCCATGGATTCCTGCAAATGCAGTTCACCCTTCAGGTCGGCAAGCCGGATTCGTCCCCGGCCATGCCGCAAAGTCTCCGTGAGCAGTTCGTGGTCCGGTGCAACCGATACGCGCTCGAAGATGTGCTCTGCAGCATACTCCAGCGAAGGCGCACTCGAATCCACAGCCACTGATGTGAACCACGCGGCGCCTCTCATGCTCCCGAGCGCCTGCTCTTCGTTCGGAGCCAGCCGCGCCCGCTGCCTCTTGCGCAGTTCGCGCGTCGAAATCTCGGTGAGTTTGTCGGCGCGCGATTCTCGAACCAGAACCGCGATCTCGTTGTCGGTAGGTCGCCGCCCGTGCTGCTCCACGAAAGCTGCAATGGCCGAATCGCGTTGACGGCTCCGCTGGCTGAACTTCGCCAGCAGTTCCGCAGAGACGCCTCGGATCTCGAAGCCGGTATCACGCCCCCGCGCGTCACGCTGGGTCTCGATTTCGTAGCCCATGCTCCTCACCTCGCGCGCCAACGCATTGCGGTAGACCTCCGACAGGTAGGCCCGTCGTTCGTAGATATCCGATGCTTGCAATGCCTTCCAGCGCCCCTCGGTACCATCGAATGTCAGGTTGGCCGCAACAGCGTGCGTGTGCAGTTGCGGGTCGAGTTCGCGGCTGGTGTCGTGATGGTAGACCGCCAGCACCAGGTTGCCGGTCGCCCTATCCTCATTCGCGCCGCCTTGCCGCACCCGGCTCGCGGCGCATGCCTCGGTCTCTTTCAAGGCTTCCGCGACGGCGGCGCGGTGCGCGTCGACTAGCCGGTGGTCGCCTCCGACAATGGCAAGCACCGAAACCGATTTGGGGGCGGAGATCGTGAAGTCGTAAAGACTCCGCCCCTGTGCGAGTCTGGTTCCGTCGGCGCCCATGCGGTCCGCACTGCGGCGAACGCGCAGAAACTCTCTGGTCCCAGGGTTGAGACCTTGCCGCAGGGCTTCGAAGTCCCCGGTGTCCACCGGGCCGCTCAACCCCAGCAGCTCCGCGCCGCGCCCGTGCCATTCGCCCACCACACGCTCGCCCTCTGCATAGTAGTCGCTGTGTTCGAGATGCCTCGACGAGTACCCTTTGCCGTCTGCCATGGCGCGTATCGTCAGCATCGTGTGGACCTACGGCTTGATCCTTGGACTGCTGGGCTGAACGCGCTGGACTGCGGGCGCGCGCTCGACCGGCTGCGACGGCGGATCGATCCAGCGCTGATACCACATGCCGACCCCGATTCCAACCAAGAGCGCGAGGCCGGTTAACGTGTAAACTGACCATCGATACTCTTCGCGAAAAACACTTACGAGCTCGTTCGCCGCACGTCTCGTGCTACTGACCGCATGAGAACTCGTCGATTCCAGATTGGCGATCGCCTTGCGCGCGTCTTCCGCCGCGCCGTGGTAAGAGTCACCAAGTGTGTTCGCGCTGCGCCCGAATTCAGCCGTGGCCTTCTTGATCTGCGCGGCGGCCACCGCCAGCGCTTCCGCCGTGGCAGGGATCGTCGATTGAACGAACTGTTGGCGCAGGCTTTCATTGATCGTGGCAGCAATGGCTTTCGGGTTGATCCCTTCCGCGATGTCGGCCGGTAGTTGTACCAACCGCTGATCGAGTTGCGCTCGATACGCGTCATTGCATTCGCAGATCTCGTGCAGGGCTCTCAACGCATCAGCCATGGCCTCTTCCAACCGTAGCCTCTCCGTCGCCATGCGCTCCGGAGCCTGCACCATGAGTAGAACCAAAAAGCCCATGGCCCGCAGAATCCGCAGCATCTCATCGTTCTCTGGCAGCGAACGGCAGTGGCGCATTTCGCGGTAATAGTCGGCCCTCACCTCGACCGGCAGCGCGTTCGCGATGCGGTCGATCAGATCCGATTCCTGAGCCGCCGAGGATTGGCTGGACTCACTCACGGCAGTAACAGCTCCTTAACCCTGTCGAACTCCGCGAACATGCGTCGCCGATAGCTCTGCGCGCGCATCACCAGCGATGCCTTCTGCAGCTCCGGCGCATCGGTCGATCTGCCAGCCACCGCACCCAGCGTCACGCCGTGATTCCTCGTGGCGTTTTCGAGGACCGGCAACCGGTAGTCCATCCGTATCACCGCTGGTGCGTGCTTCCGCTGGAACCACAGCGCCTGCTCGCTCTCCCGCCAATACCGGAAGTCGGTGTGCTCCGCCATCGAGTTCTCGACGATCAAGTAAGCCGCTCGATCGCCCAAGCGCGATGCCCAGGCCAGAACGCTCTCAACGCTGGCCGGATCGGCCGTGACAACGCCAACGGCGGTGAACGCTATGCCGGCCTCGGTTACGTCAGCATACATTTTGTCGAACCATTCGTAGGTGACCTCGCCAGCTCCCGCGCCCATATCGGCGAGGATCACTGGTGGCCCATCGGTGAGCTCGTCGACAAACGCGTCAAGCCCGGCCGGTGTGTGGATATTGACCTTGGGCACCTGACCACCAAAGAAGTGAGTTAGTGATCCGCGCGCCTTGTTTTCGGTGTCGAGGTCGAGCAGCTTGACCGGAATGCCGTTCTCCTGAAACCACTCGGCCAAGCCGGTCACCACGCTCGTCTTGCCCACGCCGCCCTTACCGCCCATGGAAAGAATCACCCGTTTTTCGACGGCGGACGCCGCCGCGAGTGACTCCGGAATACTCTTCGCATTGCTCATTTCACGCCTCCTTGGTAAGTCGCGATCCGCCGCGATGATTGCATTCGCGGGCGTCGCGCAATGGGCGGACAAAAAGTCCCCCTATATTTAAGGGCATGGGAGAGGCACCTTGGGACAGTTAATTAACAACTTTTTTCGAACGCTCGGTCGCTCGAAGCGCCTGGCGACTCTGGAACGACGTGTGATCGGTCGATTGGGACTGCTTTTTGCGAAAACCTGTAAACTTGCTGTCTCACAGTGCCCTTCCCATTACCTTATATGTAGAGGCGGTTTTTCGGTGTCTGTCGAGCACACCACTTTCGAGAAGCACTACCGCGTTGGCGAACTTGCGGAACTGTGGAGTTTAGGCAGAGAAACCGTGCGCAAGCTTGTGAAGGATGATCCCGGCGTTATCAAGATACGCCAGGGACGGAAGAAAGCACACGCGACATATAGCGTGCCGGAGTCCGCTGCGCATCGAATACACACTCGGCTGCTGAATAGTGCTTAGTGGTCTGGCGTGACGGTTCCGACGCGGCCATCCAACAATCGGAAAAAACAGCCAGGTGCTGCGGCCGATAGAAATAAAACTACTGTTGAAATCGACCGCTGACCTGTTAGCCTCGACCGCCCGGAATCGCTACCAGCTTGGGTTTCGGCTTGTCGTCGAAGGCTTCCTTGAGGATCTTCGTGAGCCGCGCTTGGCGCTCAGGAACCCACTTGGCGTAATGGTCCCGAACCACCTGTTCCGTGTCGCCGATCAGCTCCGCCACGTCCGCGACGGGAACGCCGCTTTCAAGTAGGATACGCACAAACGTGTGGCGGAAACGATGCGGCGTGGGCGGTTCCTCGAACTCTCCCGCTAGCTTGAACACGCGTGCCAGCTTTGTGCGCCATAGTTCCGCCATGGTACGCGTAACCGGGGAGTCGCCGCAGCGGAATATCATTGGTCCGTGGTTCCGCTCGCGCGCGCGCAATCGCGCAACGAGCCAATCAGGAATCCATGTGTACAGTTCTTTCCTGGTCTTGTGCATGAATAGAAACACATCGTTGCCATGGAGCCTGTGGGCCATATCGAACGTGGCCACATCAGAAATCCTCAGCCCCGTATAGATCGAGAGCATGACGAAGTCCTTCACGTCCTCGCCGCCCCAGTTGCGGCAGCCGGGGCCAGGGGCGGTGGGGCCGCCAAGGGCGTCGCAGGCGGCGTAAATGCGGGTTAGTTCCGCGTCCGTGAAAGGCATCTTGTTGGCGGGGATCGAAGAGCCTTCCGGGGCCTCCAGATCCTCGACGATGTTCTCAGGAAGCCACTTCCTCTTGAGGCAGAATCTGACGAACCCCTTCAGCCGTTCCAGTTTCTTGGCCCGTGAGCGTTTGCCGTCCTTCCACGAAGCATAGAAGCGATCCATATCCGTGACGGTCAGTTGTTGCAGGCGCATATAGCCGCGACTGTCGCAATAGGCACGAAGCTGCCTCGAGAAAGTTTGGTATTTCGCGAGCGTTGAGGTTTGAATGCCGCGATTCTGCCGGCTGGCTATAAAAGACTCTATGGCATCCGTAATGGTGACGCCCTGTGGCTCCGCCGTTGGCGGGTTTGGGTTCGCTGGCTTTTCCGTCCTCGCGAGACCATCCCATGACTGCGCCGCTTCCCAAGTAGCGACGAGCGCCTTCGCTTCGTCCCAATCGGATTTACCGGTTTGCTTGCGGTTAAACTTGCCGCCAAGAGTGCCCGAAACGTGAATGAGGCAGGCGCACTTCCTCCAGCCGCGCCGGCCCTCTTCGAATTCGCCGGAGCGGGTGTCTTCGGCATGACCGCCTTCGCATTCCTTTCGGTGGCGACGATAGAGCTTTAGAGCCATAAAATCATCCCTAAGTCTATCATTTATTGCACGCTATTGCACGCTGATAAGCTTGTTTCTCTGTAAAGTATTGAAAAATATGTGGTGCTGGAGGAGGGGGTCGAACCCTCATGCTCAGTGAAGAGCGCGGGATTTTGAGTCCCGTGCGTCTGCCAGTTCCGCCACTCCAGCAACTCTATGACTCATTTGAGTTTACCGCAGATTCGGGCCACCCGCACTGTAATGGTTCTCGTAATGGTTCGCGCAGTGATCATTTGACCCTTTGCAGCCGCGCGGCCCGCTCGCGCTTGCCCTGCTTCGCGTACTCTTCGAGGCGTTCGCCGGCACCGCGAACGTCCGCCTCGTCGACGATGTTGTAGCGGTCAAAAACGCTCCGCGTGCGGTGACCGGTAATGTCCATCGCTATCTTGTCTTGAACGCCGGCTCGCTTCATGTTGCGCACTGCTGTCCGTCGCAGGTCGTGGAACAAAAGCCCAGGTAGACCGGCGCGGCTGCATGCTTCCGCCCACCCGCTGAGGTGATTATCCAGCGGGTGGCCGTGCGCTCCATGAAAGACCCACGGGCAATCGGCCGGGCACGTCGCGCGCTGGTGCTCCAGCCAGCGCCGCATATCGCCATAGATCGGCAGTGTGCGGGCTTTCTTAGTTTTCGTCTGGCTGGCTGGCAAGCGGATCACGTTGCCATCGAAATCGACCTGCGGCCACTGAATCCGCCGCAACTCATTCTTCCGCGCGCCGGTGTGGTATCCCGCATGTTGCCTGATCTGAAGCGATCTACGCTGACTGTAATTCTCCCGATTCCACCAGCGCATCGATCAGGTGGTCGATTGCGACCGGCATGCTCCCACCACGAATTAGCACACCCAACTCCATGTTCCTCTCCAGCGCCGCCTCGGTGAGGTTAGCGCTGGTTAGGAACACGAGCCGCGAATCAGCGACGGCGGCTTTGACGTGCATCAGGCCCGCGTGGCCCTGCTCATCGCGAGGCCGTCGCTCTGGCGGCCATTGCAGGAGCGTCGCCCTTGCGGCCACCACCCGCCCCAACTGGTGACGCTGGCGGTCGATCTCCTGGTCGCTGTGGGCTTCCCGATCGCCCAGCACGATCCGCAGCGCCACGCCGCGTGCCAGTGCCTGTTCAAGTTCTTCTACCAGGCGCGGTACCTGGAAGATTCCGAAACTCGTCATGGTTAGCCTTTGCTCTGCGCAGCGGATCAGGTCGCATAGAACCTGCTCCGTCCGCCGCACCGGCACCACTGGCGTCGAAGGGCCGGTCCAGACCAACTCTGTATTCTGCTGTGCTCGCTTGGCCGCCAGCGCCACCTCCAGCATCGGCGCCAGCTCGCCTCGCGCGTCACTTCGGCACCGCACGAACTCGTCAACCCTCCCCTGGTAGCCGGGGCTCGGCATCGTGGGTGCCGCGCCGGCCCGCAGTTGCACGATCAGCGACTCAACCAGGCTGCCCGGCAGTTCCTCCACGAGTTTGAGGCACGCTTCGGCGGTTGTCATGGGCGGAAGAACGCGAACTCTGCGCGCTCCATGGTCGGCACCAATACGGTCCGATCCAGATACCGGTTACCCCGCTCGCACGAAGTCTCCGGCAGAAACAGGCAGTTGTGGCAGGCGGCGCCATGCAGCGACATGAACGCTTGCTCGGGTGTCGTCTCCGCGCACAACGGGTCGGACGAGCAGATTTCCAATCCCTCCAACGCCTGGTCGAGGTGCTGCTCCAGATTGGCGGTCTCTCCCAATGTCACCAACCCACCCAAAGTGCCCTCGCTGTCAGGCGCGGCAGTGTAGATGAGGATGCCAGCCATCGACTCTTCATCATCTGGCGTGGAAAAGTAGATGCGCTCCCGCAGGCTGGCCGCAGCGTATCCACATTCGACTGAAAACTGGCGAATCAGCGCGTGCGCCAACGAATGCAGCAGGACATACCGCAGCCCAGGAAATCCGAGCGACGGATCCAAACCCCGCTGCGCCCGCCAGCGCCGGTGCGCGCCGAAGAACTGCATTTCGAGCGTCGGCGCTGTCGCCAGCCAGTCTGACACTTTCGCTTCAGAGAGCCGCAGGAACAGCCCCTCGCCCCGCACCTCGGCCGCCGGCACCCACTCGGCCGGACCGCGCCGCAGCG
>OCTA010004464.1_pt1 | contig 12259 bp, 9 predicted proteins | sample 1538991 | NCBI WGS metagenome assembly OCTA01 (sample SAMEA3539302, study PRJEB22396) | soil metagenome | biome: tundra; feature: field; material: soil | place: USA | collected 2010-05 | depth 0.15 m
GAGGCATCCTCCCCGACGAACCCCCGCGGGTAGAAGCCGTTGATCGCCAGCACCACCTCGGGCGGCTCCTCGATGTCGAGGACAGGCCGCACCGGGAAGATGTCGACGATGCCGCCGTCGCACCAGGAGCAGGCGCCGAGCCGCACGGGTTCGATGAACAAGGGCAGGGCGATCGCCATGTGGATGGCCCGGGCGACCGGCAGGTCCGGGTAGGTGCGGGGGCCGATGTATTCGAGGCGGTTCTCTTCGATATTCCAAATAGGAGCGTAGGCGGGGATCGGCATCTCGCCGAGGGTCATGTCGCCGAGCAGCCGCCGGTACGACGCCTCGATTCGCTCACCCCGGACGATGCCGGCGAAGCCTTTGGCCGCCAGCGGAACCATTGAGGCCAGCTTCGGCCAGTCGATGTCGACGTACTCGTCGGGGCGGATGCCGAGTGTGAAGGCAGCGACCTCGTCGGCGGGGATGCCAGCGGCGATGGGGAACCCGAATAGAGCGGACCCCGAGCAGAGCGAGATGACCGATGGGCGAACACCCGCTTCTTCCAGTGCCCTGGCGGCACCGACGACCGAGGCGAGAGCCCCGCTGCCGCCGGTCGCAACCAAGGCAAGTCGACGCCGCTTCAGGTCGGCGATCCGGAGGGGCTGTGCCGGTGGGAACGGGTGGAGTTCGGGCTGTCGTGGATGCTCGAGGGGAAAGGTCACCAGAGCACGCCGGGCGTCATTGAGCAGCCCGGCATCCTCGCGGACGCCGTCGACGAACTCCCTGGTCCGGGTGATGATGTTGAAGTACTGACGAACGCGGAATACGTCGAGCATGGTGCCGAGCATGTGTCCTATTGTCCGGCGAGATTGCTTGCCCAGATAGGGTCCAACGGCCCTTTGCCAGGGTCTCTGGCGCAGCAGGACCTTCGCCTCTTTCCAGCGGCCCACTGCCCGCCTACGCTGAGCAGTCGATCTGCAGAGAGGGGTGGAGATGGGCGTTCTCATGCGCGTTAGCGATGCCTTCTCCTGGCACATGGTGCGGGATCCCATGTCGGGGCCGATCGAGGTCGCCGGCGTTGGCACCGAGCCGGGTGCCCAACTGGGGGTTTCTCGAGTCGAGTTCGTTCGAGTTGTCGTCCAATCGGCGGAGACACCATGAAGGCCGATTCATTCCGTTCGCGCACCGTCCGGATTCACGGCCACGACGTCAGCTACCGGATGGCCGGCGAAGGACCGGCGATCGTCCTGATCCACGGGATTGCAGGGAGTTCGACGACGTGGCGGGGGGTGATGCCCTCTTTAGCTGAGCACTACACGGTGGTCGCTCCTGACCTGCTGGGCCACGGACAGTCGGCCAAGCCCCGCGGTGACTACTCGCTGGGCGCCTACGCGAGTGGGATCAGGGACCTGCTGACTGTGCTGGGCAAGGAACGCGTCACCCTGGTCGGCCACTCCCTCGGAGGTGGTGTGGCCATGCAGTTCGCCTACCAGTTCCCGGATTGGGCCGAACGGTTGGTCCTGGTCGCCTCGGGAGGACTCGGCAAAGAGGTCAGCCCGCTACTCAAAGCGGTGACCCTCCCCGGCGCCGAATACGTGCTCCCACTCTTGCTCCATCCGCGGATTCGGGAACTAGCAGAGTGGCCTGGTGTCATGGCCCGCCGGGTGGGCTGGCGGCCGAGTGACTCCTTGACCGAGGTATGGCGCAGTTACACCTCTTTGACCGACCGACATGGCCAGATGGCTTTTGTCCACACCGTCCGCTCGGTGATCGACGTCGCCGGTCAGCGAGTGAGCGCCCATGACCGGCTTTACCTGGCCGCGGCGGTTCCGACCCTGATCGTCTGGGGCGACCACGACCGCATCATTCCCGTGGCCCACGCCTACCGGGCGGCCGAGGCCATTCCCGGCGCCCGTCTCGAGATCCTCGAAGGTGCCGGGCACTTCCTACCGTGGCGGGACGCCGACCGTTTTCTGGCCATTCTCGAGGATTTCCTGAAATCGACCACACCCGCTCATGTACCCGAAGAGCGCTGGCGGAAGTTGCTGACTGGCGCGCCGCCCGATGACGAGGAGGAATAGCCGTCACCGACGAGCCGGAACACCATGATTGCGTTCAAGCCTCCATCCACCGAAAGACAGTCGGTGTGCCGACGGGATAGCATTTCATTCTGTCGGTTGACACCATCGGAAACGTCTGAGGTCCTCACCGGCAATCAGGGCGTGACCCTCAAGAGGTAGTGCCGTTGCTTGAGCCGGGAGTGGCTGGGGCCTGGGCGGGCCACTCTGAAGAGCGTGGTTCAGGTTCGAAGCGACAGCTCTCGGACATGATTGAAGCACGCCCACAACGCGGAGGCCATGGCCATTTTGTCGGCACGTGGAGTTGAGCTCGGTGTGATCGGTTGGTGATCGGGTCGGAACGGCGATGAACTTCTGGCGGATGGTGTTGGCCCCGACCACGCCATGGTGATCGAGCCCAGGCTGGGCGACTCACCGGACCATGCCGTGGGCGGGACCGCCCAGGACCGCCCAGGCAGCGTTCGCGTTGAAGTCCCCGAGGGACAGTTGACGAGTCCTGTTCCTTCCTTGAGGTCCCGGATGACGAGTTCGACGACCGCGTGGAGACGGTGATCGGCACCGAAGAAGACAGCGGTTCCTCCCCTGATAGGTGATGAAGGCGGGGTGGCGCCACGAGGGGAACAGCTCGGCCCGCATTGCCGACAAGACAAGCCCGGCGCACGGCGAGACACTGCTTGTCGTCGAAGGGCACCGCAAGCCGTTCCGGGTTATGCGATTCGGCCTGCCCCGCAAAGATGCCTTTCTGCAGTGGTGTGGTGTGTGCTTCACCGAATGACATCGTCCCAGCTCAGGGGCATCGTCTGCGCATGGTCAGACCTCAGACAATGAGCTCAGGGGCGGTTCTTCGGTGGATCGAAATTCAGGGGCGGTTCGACCGGATGGTGATCCCCGGCCAGCTCGAGCACTTCTTCGAATCCCTCGCGGAAACACTCTATGAGCACGTCGTAGTCGGGCACCGCCGCGGTGTCGATCGTGAAGCCCACGCAGCAGGTTCCGCAATAGGTGAGCAGCGTGATGTTCAGCGATGAGCCGGTCGTCGGACCGAACGCGTAGTACCCCGACACCGGTGCCCCGGCAAGGTAGAGCGGGACATTGATGCCCGGCACGTTGCTCGCCAGGAAGTCAATGTGCTTGAGCATGCTTCCGACCACACCTGACGGGAGCAGGTTCAATGTGCCGGCGATGGTGTTCGACAGCGGCAGCGCACGCTCGTCGCGGGCAACGCGGCACTGCTGGCCGGTGAGCCGAACGCGTTCGGCAGGGTCGGCTATCCCAACGGGTACCTTGAACCGGGCGAGCGTGATCCGATTGCTCGCGGCCGGGTCTCCCTCTTTGCGGATCGAGATCGGCAAAGTGATCCTGAGCTCTCCCACCGAGACACCGTGTCGATCGTGGTAGCGACGTAGCCCGCCTGTGACCGAGGCCACGAAGGCATCGTTCAGTGTGCCTCCCACCGAACCTGCCGCGTGTTTCAGGTCGTCGAGATCCACGGCGATCATATTCAGGTGCCGGTCGAGGCTTCTGCCGGTCATTACCGGTGAGAGGGTGTCAGAGACCGGCTGCACGAATCGACCGATCGAGCGCGCCGTTTCCAGCGCGTCGGATGCCGAGTGCAACGGATCACGGGCAATGTGCATCGCAGTAGGCAGCGCCTTGGCCAGTCCGTGGCGAATCGTCTCGAAGACGCGGTGCGTGTCGTAGGCGAGCGACTCCCGGACGAGCTCAACTGTGCCCGGCACTTGACCGTGCTTCTCCGGCGCTGGGACCGGGTTTCCGGGATCGGGCTGACTCGTGGTCTCGAACAACAGAAACGCCAGTTGCGCGCCGCCGATGCCGTCGGTCAGTGAGTGGTGGACCTTCATGACCAACGCCGCACGGTCGCCGACCAGGTGCTCGACGAGCGTGAACTGCCACAGCGGCCGCGACCGGTCGAAACCACTCATCGCCTCGATCCGGGCGAAGTCGAGCACAGTGGCAGGAGTGTGCGGCCTAGGGGAGTCGATGCGGCGCAGGTGCAGTGATAGGTCGAAGTCCGTGTCGACCCAGAGCGGTGTCGCGAGCCGACCCGGTGGCTGGACCGGGTGCTGCCGGAAGCGCGGGGCAAGCCGGGTCGCCCGCTCGAGCCGAGCCGCGAGCACATCGAAGTCAGGCCGGGCGTCGAGCCAGGCGACGGCGAGGATTGTCGCGCGAAGCCCGGGGTCGTTCTCCAGGTACCACGAGAACGCATCAGTCTCTCGCATGAACAGTTCAGTTTGCTCGGTCATATCTGCCCCCTTGTGCCCCAACGCCCCAGTTCGAACCTAGAGCACTCTGGTCACCAGTTCCAGAGTCGAAAGTCAGGTTTCGAGTACGCGGTGAAGGTGCCCGGTCGGCTCCGCCGGGGCTGATCCTGAGAGTACCTCCTGGTCAGAGGGCCTGCACTGATCGCGAACACCGGCGAATCGATGAGCATTGCGTATGTCACGTTGAACGACCCGATTCGAGTCCGCTTCCATGGAGCCTTGACGCTTCCGAACCTGGAAGCGCCCGTGCCCAAGCCGATGGCCGAGCCATTTTGCTGGCGCATTATCGGAGATCGCGGCCACGGCCAATGTTCGGCAGTTCAGACGGGACCTTTGCCTCAAAGTATTCGCTCAGCGCGGGCTCGCGCTCCCTGTGTCGCACGTCCCCAGAACTCTTTCCGAAAGACCCTTTCCCAAGGGCCACCACTGGTCGTATGGTGCAATCAGGCCGCTGGCGAGAAGGGGGTGCGAGGTGGAGCGACTGAATGCGCTCGATGCCGAGTTCCTTCACCTGGAGGACGGGATCGTCCACATGCACATCGCTGGGGCCAGTGTGTTCGACGACCCGCCGCCGTCATTTCACGAAGTCGAAGCGCTGGTCGCCTCGAAGCTGCACCTGATTCCGCGGTACCGCCAGCGTATCCGCTCGGTACCGTTTGAGCTGGGGCGGCCGGTGTGGGTCGACGACCCTCATTTTGATGTCGGCTACCACTTGCGGCACACGGCCTTGCCCGCGCCCGGTGACGACGCGGCGTTCTGCCGTCTGATGGGACGGCTCATGTCCCAGCCGCTGGATCGTGAGAGACCCCTGTGGGAGGCGTGGATCGTTGAGGGCCTCGAGGGCGGACGCTGGGCGCTCGTGTTCAAGGTCCACCACTGCATGGTCGACGGGATCGCCGGCGTCGAATTGCTCACCGTCTAGTTGGATCTCGATGCCGACACGACCCTCGCCGAGCCGCAGCCCTGGACACCGCACTCGGAGGCGCCGGGTTTGCTGAAGGTGCTCGACGCGTGGGGTGGGCTCGTGTCGAGCACCCTTGCGGCCACCAGAGGCATCCCGGGATCCATCGCCCATCCGGTCGCCACGGCCCGCTCCACCCTCACGACCGCGGAGGGAGCTGTCCGCTTCATGCGGAGCCTCGCGCCGACCCGTCCCCTATCGATCGAGGGCCCGATCGGCCCAAACCGGGTCTGGGCCCACTCCTCTGCGAGCCTTGCAGACGTGAAGACGATCCGCTCTGCGTTCGGCGGCACGGTGAACGACGTCGTGCTCGCGGCGGTCTCGGGTGGCTATCGGGCACTGCTGATGGAGCGCGGCGACGATGCCGACCGGGCCGTCGTCCGCTCGCTCGTACCGGTGTCGACGCGCCACGACGACGGTCGCGGGGTGCCGGACAACCGGGTCTCCGCCCTGCTCTATGAACTTCCGGTGCAGATTGCCGACCCGGTCGAGCGGCTCCAGGTCGTGCACGATCAGATGACCAAGTTGAAGTCCTCCCACATCTCGGAGGCGGGTGAGGCGGTCACCACGATCGGCAATCTCGCACCGCCGATGGTGGTCGGCCCCGTCAGCCGAATGGCGATCCGCTCCATGCACCTGTTCGGGCAGCGCTCACTCAATACCGTCACGACGAATGTGCCCGGACCGCAGTTCCCCCTGTACTGCCTCGGTCACGAGATGCTGGAGTACCGTCCCTTCGTCCCGATCAGCCACGGGCTGCGTGTCGGAACGGCCATCTTGTCCTACAACGGGAATCTCTTCTTCGGCGTCACCGGGGACTATGAGACGATGCCAGACGTCGGAGTGCTCGCGACAGCGGCGACATCGGGCATCGAAGATCTCCACAGCCGCGCGCTCGTATGGCTCGGCAACAACCGTTTCGGCGGAACGCTCCCGAGGAGGGTGGGATGATCCCATGAGCGCGATCGCAGTCCAGTTCGACCGCTCATTCACTCGAATCGGCCGCTACCAGCCATAGCGCCTGTCACCTCGTCTACGACACCTACGTCTCGTCCGATATCCCGCTCGTTGTCTGCCTGCACGGCCTGCTACTCGACGCGAGACTCAGCCGGGGCATCGTCCAGACGATTGCCGACCAAGCCATGCTCGGTAGTGGCATCTCGCTCGGCGGAAACGCCAGCCTGTCCGCGGCCACCCGCTACTTCGAACACAGCGGCGACATCGAGCATCTCCATCAAAGACGGCGAAGGCGCCGGCTCGCGAAGTGCCCTTGCTCCACCCCTATTCCCAGGTCGGGCGGTCTGCCATCTTCCGAGCCGGCCCGAACTTGGCGGTCTCAACACTCATGGCGCGGGCAACGTGCCAATGACGTGGAGCCTCATCCAAACGCCCTCCCGGCAAGTGTCCGGACGGCCACGCCCGGGCCCGGGCTACTGCCCCCGGGATTCAGGCAGCCATCCTGATCCCTTCCGAAGAGGGCGACTGTGGCCGCTTGACATCTTCAGGGCCCTCCGGGTGCCCGCCCCAGATGCCATGATTGCCACTCCTTGGATGTCCGGTCGCTCGCCTCGAGCTCGCACAGCGCGCGTTCGCCCACTATGACGATTCTTTGCGCGAGTTGGTTCGCTGCGCCGACCAGTTGTTCTGTCATCTTGAACGCCGAATCGAAGATCTTCTGACGCGGCTTCCGACCAGGTTGCCGAGCATCTACTCGCCACCGTCAGAGAGGCGGAGGCCAGCGTTGCACATGCATCCGTCGAGGCCGACTGCTTTACCCAACCGGTGGAGAGAGCGGGCACCCGCCTTCTTCTCAACTTCGGGTCGACGCGAGCCCAGCTGAGCAGGCCCGAACGAAGCGTCGAGGGCTCGTCACTCGTGTGCGTCCAGCTCGATCGCGTTGACGAGGGGTGAGAGTATTTGGGACTTCCGGCCCTAGCGGGACCATCCATTTTCATCGATCATGCTCTGGTCACTGACCGACGGAAGAGGGCGGCGCCATGATTCGCACGGGAACAGCCGATCACGGTCGGACAGGCGGCCCGAGCGCCGGGGCCGTTCAAAGCCCCCGCCTCGTCGTAATGGGAAGGCAGGGATCGGGCAAGGGGACTCAGTGCGCCCGCCTGGCGACCATCTTGGACGTCGCCCACATCGACGTGGGCGACGCACTCCGAAGCGAGGTCCACCGCCGCACGCCCCTCGGCCAGGCGGCCGAACGCTATGTCCAGGAGGGCCGCCTCCTCCCCGACGAGATGGTGACGGACGTCGTGCTTGGACAGCTGGGGTGGGCGGGATCCCGCGGGTTCATCCTGGACGGCTTTCCCCGCACCCTTCCCCAGGCAGAATCCCTGGAGGACACCGTCGGGGCCGAAGGGATCGGCCTCGTGGTGAACCTGGCGATCACCCCAGCCGCCGCCCTACGCCGGCTGACCACTCGACGGGTCTGCGCGCACTGCGGGTCCGTGACGACCATTGCCACCGGCATGCTGTCCTGTTCGTGCTGCGAGGGGCCGCTGGTCCGGCGGGAGGATGACACCGAGTTTGCCATCAAGCGCCGCCTGGTCACCTACGAGCGCCAGACTCGCCCCGTCCTCGAGTGGTACGCGGCCCAGGGCCGCCTGGTCACCATCGATGGGGGTCTGGGCCCCGACACCGTCACTCGGCAGGTGCTGGACACCGTGGCCGGGGTGGAGCGGGTGGTCGCTCGCCCGGTCAGCCAGGCTGACGTGAGACACCTTCCATCCGATCTGGGCAAGCGCTCGTTGGCCGTGGCCCCGATGTGACGTTTGGCTCTAGTTCCGTAAGGGCCGCTGTTGGATGATGGCCCGAGCGGTGGCAACGGGATCCTGGAGGTCCGGAAACCGTACCCGGAGCAATCCGAGGCGATGTCGGCCAAGGTGCCGGTTGCCAGGACGTCAGAATCGAGGCACTCGGTGAACCGTTACCGAGTGCCTCGCACGGCCGGGGACAGATCGTAGTGGCCGAACGCCCTATTTTCGTGCTCAGGAGGTGCTCTGATCGCGGAAGGAGGGATCTGTTTGAGCAGCCGGTCAGTGGGCACGGATCGACGGGAGTGTGTGCACTTCGCCGACCGCTGACGACGGGCTTCGCTGTGTAACGCGCCCGCTGACCGCGCTACTTGACGGACGGGCGCCTGACAACCATCAAGGTTCAGGCCAACGTCATGTGCATATCCTCTCGGAATGGCGAATAATGGTGACACAGCTGGCGCGGGAACTCCGGCTCCGGAATCTGACCGGTCCCAAGTGGGAAGAGCTAGATTCCAGGCGCGTCTCGTCGCGAAGGAGGCGGAGGAGGCGGAGGAGGCGGAGAGGCGCACGGCGGTCGTGGGTGCGAAAGAAGGTGAATCTTGACTTTGAGCTCATGGGTCGTCGTAGGCCTTGACAACGGCGGCACTTGCAACAGCGCGACGGTGCTCGATGACTCGGGACGCTTCTTGGTGGACAGACTGATTGAGAGCCCCAGCCACGTCCAAGATGGCCCGGATGTGGCGGTCGGAGCTCTCGTCGAGGCCCTCGACCAGGTGCTCGGCCTCACAGGCGTGGAGCGGGAGTCGGTGCACGCCGTCGGTCTTGGGACGCCAGGCCCGGCGAGCGCGGATGGTGTGATCTCCTCGAAGGGCGCGACGAACTTCCCCCAAACGGCCTGGCACGGGTTCGACTTTCGCAGCGCGCTTGAGCGTCGCCTTGGCGTTCCCGTCACCTACAACAACGACGGCAATGCCGCCGCGCTCTACGCCCATCACGTGCACTTCGGGAGCGAGGCGGCATTGCACTCCTCGGTCTCGGCGATCGTCGGCACAGGCCTGGGGGGCGGAGTGATAGAGGCAGGGCGGGTCATCCGCGGAGCTGCCGGGATGGCAGGCGAGCTCGGCCACGTCCACATACCGATGCAGGGACTGCTCGCTGACGGACAGCCAGTTCCGGAATGCAAATGCGGCTTCTTCGCCGATGCCGAGAGCGTCGCCTCGTTGACAGGGATCGAGAAGAACCTGCTGCCCTACTGGCTGACGCGCTTCCCCGACCACGAACTCGCGAGAGCCGGGTCGATCGGCGAGGCCGCGAAGCTCGTCCGAGGCTACGGAGACTCCGACGACCCACTGGCACTCGAGATCCTCGGCCAGCAGGCGATGGCGCTCGGGCGGCTCTTCACGATCGCGAGCAACTTCATCGATCCGAGTGCCTACTTCGTCGGCGGTGGTGTCGTCGAAGCCTCGCCGAAGTTCCGCGAGTGGTTCCTCGCACAGGTCCGCGAGCACACGTTGCTCCGCTATGAGCAGCTCAAGGTGGCGACGTTCGCGCTCATCCCCGATCGGGACATGGCGGGTGCCCGAGGGGCCGCGCTCGCGGCTTTCCACTCGCTGGTCAACGCCCTCTGATCGGCAGCGGGCGGCGGAGGAAGCCGCACCCGCACATCGCACCCGATATTCGCCTCGGTCGAGGTGGATGATCTGGTCGGATGCGAACTGCTACCGGGCCGGCGGGTGGAACTCTGCGTAGGCTGCGGCGAGGTCATACAGCGCCCTCTTCCCGTTTCGGCTGAACGAGGAGCCGTGCATGAGCGCGAGAGTCCTCGGTGCGAGCCCGAAGGTGGTGGGAATCCCCAAAGATCCCACCAACTGTGTTGGTGTCGTGTCGACTTTCATTCCTGTCCAGAGTCACCGACGGACAGAATTGGTCCAGGTCAAACCAAATCTGATGACGCAACAGAACAGCGGAGAATGGCAGGACGGCGCCGCCGTCTCATGACCCTGGCCGGACCTGGAACCAAGAAGGCGAACTGTGGAAGAAGTGAGCAAACTGCCCTGTAGGGCCCGCAGTGTTCAGACCTGAGCGTTCGGAATTGCGAAGTTGTTGTCCATCCAGTTGTCGGTCTTTTCGCCCATAGTCGGTCGTATTGAGCGGACGGACTGGACGATTCGACCCACCTGAACTGGAAGAACAACACTTACCTGTATCCAATGGACATGCCTGCCCATTCCCTCAAGGTGGAGACACGGGTTCCAACTCCGTGGGAAGTGCTCTGGAAGTCCAGGTCAGCGGCCATCTGTGCCTGTGGATCGGTAGTGCATCCGACCAGCCCACACTTGCCGGGTCCGTCTATGCCGACCCCCAGGTTCCACACACGTTGTTGTCCCAAGATGCTCCAAGGAACACACGGCCAGCGGTCCGCCCCCGATGGCCGCCATCTCTCACCGTGAGCTCGAACGCCCGTTCGATGTCGGGGTGAGGACTCGGGACTTTTGGCACTTCTGACCAACACGCCGCGGCGCAAGAATGGCTACGCGGCAGAGCAATCGATGGAGGAGTACATGTGTTCGGTATCGCGCAATCTGAAAGACGCCCGTTTCGGGTCCGAGTCCGACAGTTGGTCAGCGAATGCACAAGTCTCCCAGTCACCCGGTGCGTTCTTGCCGTGCAATCTGGGGTGTCCCCCCTGATTGAACGGGCTCCGGCTCAGCTGGGAACACTCGCACACGATGCGTCCACTCCTGGGCATTGTGGCCCGAGGCCGCATGAGGGTGGGGGGAAGTGCAACGTCGGTCCAAGCGCTGATAGCGCTGGCATTGGGCGAGGGGAAGTGATTCCTCAACCGCGTGGCCGGCCTTGCGCGGTCAGTGCCAATGAGCATCTTCGCCGGTGTATCCACAGAGTTCTGACTGGGGCACGTGGTTCGGTCGAGACCGTCCAGACCCACCAGAACGGCTATCCGATAGGGACTGCGCAGACCCAGCACCTCACTCGCGGCGGGCTCGTCTACGGTCGGCGGTACCGGAAGAACATCGGCTGCACCGAAAGCAGCTCCAGGCCGGTTGGGTTGGTGGAGAATCAGGCGAAACTCAAGCCGGCCTGGCTCGATGAGCCGGTTGGTCACCTGAGGAGGGCGTCTGTACGCTCGACCTACTGCGTTGGCAAGAAGCTATGACCAAGCAGGCCATGCCCCCGCCAGTGAGTGACAACGGTGCTTCGGTCGCCCCCCCACCGCCGCCGGCGTGGCGTCACTACCTCTGGATCATCCCATTCGTGATGTTCTTCGTACTGTTCTTTATCCTGCCGGCGACACAAAGCAAAGGGCAGGTCACGATCACGTATTCGCAGCTTCTGAGTGATGTCTCGGCACACAAGGTCAAGACGGTCACCATAGAGACGAGCGGGACCGCGACCGGAACCCTGTCCGACGGCAACTCCTACACGACGGCGATCCCGCCACAGGCCGGACAGACGTTCCTCGACCAGCTGCAGAAGTCCGGTGTCCAGATAACGGCGCAGGCGAGCGGCACTTCCTTCGGCACCGAAGTGTTGTCGTGGCTGATCCTGCTGCTTCCCTTCATTTTCATCGGCTACCTGTGGTGGCGCCTTTCCAAGGGGGCCGCGGGCGGCCTGCAAGGAGCGCTGGGCGTCGGTCGGTCGAAGGCGAAGGTGTTCGACGAGGAACGCCCGAAGACGACGTTCGCCGACGTGGCAGGGTACGAAGGTGCAAAGTTCGAGATCCGCGAGGTCGTCGATTTCCTTCAGCACCCCGAGCGGTACGCACGGGCCGGTGCGATGGCACCGCGGGGCATCTTGATGGTCGGTCCTCCCGGTACTGGCAAGACTCTCCTTGCTCGGGCGGTGGCGGGCGAGGCAGACGTACCATTCTTTTCGGTGACCGGATCGAGCTTCGTCGAGATGTTCGTCGGCGTCGGGGCTGCTCGCGTCCGTGATCTCTTCGAAGAGGCCCGCAAACGGGCTCCGGCGATTGTCTTCGTCGACGAGATCGACGCGATCGGACAGCGGCGAGCCGGCACGGGTGCAGTCGTCTCGAACGACGAGCGCGAGCAGACCCTCAACCAACTGCTCGTGGAGATGGACGGCTTCGACACCACCACGCCGGTGATCGTCATGGCTGCGACCAACCGCTCCGACGTGCTCGACCCCGCCCTGATGCGGCCCGGCAGG
>OCTA010004467.1_pt1 | contig 12252 bp, 11 predicted proteins | sample 1538991 | NCBI WGS metagenome assembly OCTA01 (sample SAMEA3539302, study PRJEB22396) | soil metagenome | biome: tundra; feature: field; material: soil | place: USA | collected 2010-05 | depth 0.15 m
GATGCTATAGCCCAACTCCTGCTCCTTGCTGGATACGCGTGTGTATAGCACCGCTGGGCGCGGAACATTCGAAACTGTTACTGGACATCGTTGTTTCATAGGATTCACCGGCATAAAGAACTGGGCTTGAACCGACGGCCTTTTCCCAAAAAGCCGTCACAAAGTGCACCAGAAATCACATGACGATGCGAATGCGGCGCCGCGTCGTGGCGCAACATGTCCTCCTCGACCCCGGTGTCATGTGGAAAGTACGTCTTGAGGCTGTCACCGCGCAACTATGCGATGGGTTCGACGCTCGAATTGAAGGATCCATCCGAAAGCACCACACAGTATTGACCGTAAAGCGTGGCGCCAGCGCCGCCCGCGTTGAGCGCTCCGTATCGAAAGCGCTCGCCTTCGACAAAGCTGCGATCAAACGAAACCCGTTTCGTGTAGAAGCCGCCAAGCCTCTCGCGTATGATGTCCTCGACATTTGCGTCCCGATTCTTGCGAGCGGGTCAGCGCCCACTCGTAGGTGTTCTGGTGCGAACCAAACGTGAAGAGGCTAATGAAGGCCATGGGGCGCGTGTTGACCGACACACGTCCCTCCCGTCGAACGTGATTCACAAAGCGGAGAAGCACCCCATTCCCGTCGGTCGGCCTACTGGACATAATTGTCCTGTATTCCTGCTCGAGGGTATCACTGTTGGCCTTGGCAATGGCAAAGAGGTCGAGCATCTTCGAAGATTATAACCGAGAAGCGGCGGCCTATCTACCTCTGGCTCAACCCGCCATCCACAGCCACAATCTGCCCCGTAACAAACTCACTCGCCCCCAAGAAATAAACCACCGCCCCCGCCACCTCATCCGGAGTGCCCCCGCGCCCAGCAGGCGTCGCCTTGATCATCCCTGTGGCCTCCGCGTTGAGTTCCCCGAACGGAATGACTCCCGGCGCCACCGAATTCACCGTGATCTCAGGCGCGAACGCCTTGGCCAGCGCGCGCGTCAGCATGATCACGCCGGCCTTCGACGCGCAGTAATGCGCGTGGTCCGCCCAGGGCCGCAGGCCGCCCAGCGAGCTGATATTCACGATGCGCCCGCCGCCCGACTTGCGCATCAGGCGCGCGCCGTTCTGGCAGCAGAAGAACACCGCCTTCAGGTTCACCGAGTGGACGAAGTCCCAGTCGGCCTCGGTGATCTCCAGCGGATCGCGCCGCGTGAAGCGCGCGGCGTTGTTCACCAGGCCGTCCAGCCGGCCGAGCGTGCGCTCAACTTCGCCGAACATGCGTTCGATCTCCGCCACGCTTTCGAGATTCGCGCGATACAACGGCGCGCCTCCGCATTCCGCCGCGGTCGCGCGCGCTTCCGCTTCGGAGGTCCAGTAGTGAATCGCCACGCGCGCGCCCTCCCGCGCCAGCCGCAGCGCAATCCCGCGCCCGATGCGCTTGGCCGCGCCGGTCACCAATACCACTTTGTCCTGCAAACTAGCCTGCAAGCTAGATGGTGGGTTCTCCATGCACTTCCACGTCCTCCGGATCTACGCCCTCTTGCGCGGGCTCGGGCAGCCGCCCCGTCCAGTGCGCCCAGCCCCAGAAGATGGCCGTCGTCGAGCTGAGCACGCCCGCAATCGCGCCGATCGCGCGCGGGTCGTAATATTGCGATGCGATTCCCGCGAGCATCATCGAAACCATCATGGTAGACCAGACCATCGACTCCATGGTGGCGAACACCCGTCCGCGGAATTCGTTGGCGACGTGTCGCAGAAGTTGCGAATAGTTCAGCACCGAACTGACTCCCACGGCGGCGCGCGAAAGCGCGATGAAAACCAGCGCCGCATGGAAATTCCGCATCTGGCTAAACAGGACGTATGCGCCGCCGTGAATCACGTAGCACACCACCACCGCGCGCTTGTAGCCATCGAAGCTGAGCCGCTCGCCCAGCCGGTGCCCAACCACGCCGCCAATCAGCAGCCCGATGCCCGCGCAGCCCCACACGATGCCGATGCCGGCCGGCCCGCGATTGAAGACGATCTCGCCGAAGATGCTGAATAGGATCTGCGCCGCGCCGCCGCCGGTGGCCCAGCCCACGCCGATCAGCGCGATGCCGAAGATCAGCGGATGCGCGCGCATGTAACGCAGCCCCTCGGTGTACTCGTGCCAGGGCCGCACCACGTCTGCTTCGGTGAGCGACTCGCGCTTCGGCCGGAAGCCGTCGCCCGGCAGAAACAACTGCCCGATGCAGATCGCCGACACGACGAAGGAAAGCGCATTGCCCACGAAGGCCCACTGATAGCCGAAGCTCGCCACACTCGCGCCCGCCAGAAACGTGCCGATGGTCAAGGTCGTCCAGCCGGTGGTTTGCGTCAGCGAATTGGCCGTGTGCAGTTCGTCCCGAGTCGCGATGCTGGGCAGAATCGCCGATCGTCCGCTGGTGAAAAACGGCGATGCGAACATTAGCAGGGCGCTGAGGAAATACAGCAGCCACGTGTCGTGCCGGTGAATCGTCAGGATGAAGCCGAACGCCAGCACCGCGCGAATCAAATCGCTGGCGATCATCACCCGTTTGCGGTCCATGCGGTCGAGCAGCACGCCCGCGATAGGTCCCGCCAGCACCGCCGGAATCGCGCGCGCGAGCATCACGCCGCTCACCACCAACCCGGAGCGTGTATTCGCCAAAGCCAGGCTGAATACGGCGATGTTGTTGAAGTGATCGCCGATTTCGCTGACCACCTGCCCGATCCAGGTGTAGCGGTAGTTGCGATTGCCGCGCAGCAATTCGACAAACGATGCCATCAGCCGCGCTCCGCCAGATACACGCCGGCCAGGATCACCACGCCGCCGGCGATCACCGGAGCGCCCAGGTGCTCGCCCAAAATGGCAACCCCCATGATCGATGCGAACACCGGCTGCAAATAGGAGAACGCCGACACCCGCGATGCCGTCATGTGGGCCAGGGCGTGGTAGTAGATCAGGTATGCGATCACCGACGGAAACAGCGCCATGTAAATCGTCGCCAGCCAGGCCCCTGCGCTGATGTGCGCCAGCGGCTGGCGCGCAGCCTCCCACAGCGTCAACGGCAGCAGTGCCACTGCGCCTGGCACGTAGGCGTAAGTGTTCATGGTGATGGTGCTGTACTGCTGGGTCACCTCCTTGCCGAACACGGTGAAGAGCGCGAAGCACAGTCCGGTGAGGACGATGAAGAAATCGCCGAGCCATGTGGCGCCAGTGGCAGATGCCGGCTCGAAGGCCTTCAGTACGGCCACTCCCGCCAGCGCGATCGCCATCCCCACGGCTTTGCGTGCCGTGATCCGTTCCTGGCCCCGAAGGCGGGCGATGATCAGCACCTGTATGGGTGTCAGTCCGATGAGGATCGCCGCGTGCGCGACGCTCGTGCGGCTCAGGCCAACGATGAAGAAGAACTGATTCAGAGTGACGCCCAGCATGCCCAGCAGCAGCAACTGCACAATGTGGGGCAGGCTCCCAGCCTGCGGCGGCCTCTCAGGCCGCTTTGTAACCCGCTCCCACGCATACAACGGCAACATCATCACGCCCGCGAAGCCAATCCGCAGCCCCGCCAGCAACAGCGGCGAAAACTCGCGTAGCGCGATCTTCCCCGCAATGTAATTGCCCGACCAGAACGCCACCATCAGGAAGATGAGGGCGTAAAGTACCGCGGCGCCGCTCAACCGGCGGACTCCTCCCGGATAGTGATCGACCGGATGTAATCGCGGTCGAGGGCGTAGCCGAAGCCGGGTTCTTCCGAAACGCGGATAGTGCCCTGCGGCGTCGTCTCCACCGGCGGCACGATAACATCGCGCGCCCAGTAGCGCTTGCTGGCCGACACATCGCCCGGCAGGACGAAATTGGGCAGCGTGGAGAGCGCGATGTTGTGCGCCCGGCCCACGCCGGACTCGAGCATCCCGCCGCACCACACCGGCACGCCCGCCGCCTGCGCCACATCGTGCACGCGCTTGGCCTCGCGGAAGCCGCCCACGCGCCCCAGCTTTATATTAATGATGCCGCACGCGCGCAGGCGGATAGCTTGCTCGGCATGATGCGCGGAGCGGATGCATTCGTCCAAACAGATCGGCGTATCGAGCTTGGCTTGCAGGACGGCGTGATCGATGATGTCGTCGTGCGCCAGCGGCTGTTCAATCATCATCAGGTAGAACTCGTCGAGCTGCTTCAGCCGGTCCGCATCAGCCAGGGTGTAGGCCGAATTCGCATCGGCCATCAGCTTGATCGCGGGAAAGCGCGAGCGCACTTGCCGGATCACATCCACGTCCCAGCCCGGCTTGATCTTCATCTTAATGCGCTGATATCCCGCGGCGAGCTCGCGCTCGATCTTCTCCAGAAGCTGCTCCACCGAATCTTGTATGCCGATGGAAACGCCACAGGGGATCTCGCGCCGCGCGCCGCCGCCGATCGTTTGCCACAACGGCTGGCCCGCTAGCCGCGCCGCCAGGTCCCACACCGCCGCTTCCAGACCGCCGCGCGCCATCTGGTGGCCGCGGATATGCGCGGTGAGCGGCGCGACGTCTTCAGCGCTGGCCAGGTCGCGGCCCAGCACACGCGGAATAGCATAGTCGCGCAGGATCAACCAGGCGGAATCGGTCCACTCTTCGTTATAGAAAGGACTCTCGCCCGCCGTGACCTCGCCCCATCCGGAAGCGCCTTCGCCCGCCGACTCCACCAGGATGATGTCGCGCTCCGTCGTGCGCCCGAAGCTGGTTTCGAAGAAGTGTACCAGCGGCATCCGGATGTGCCGAAGAGTTACGCGTTCGATCCGCATTCCCACCTCCCCAGCAGATACGTGCCTACGCGGTCGGACCGTTCGAACCCAATCACCGCCAGGCTGCGGTCAAAGCCGCTCGTCAGGCGCGTCCCCAGCGATTTCTGGATTTCACGCGCGCGCCTGGGTTCCTCACGGCGAATGACGTCGATCTCGGCGGGCACCTCGATGCGCTCTTCCACGGTGCGCGCCGGCGTGTGCCCCGCGAGCACCGCCTCGGCGTGCGGGCTGGCCAGCCACCATTCGGCCACGCAGCGATCCGTCGGCAATCCGCCATGCAGCGGGCTGGTGGTGGTGCCGTACTGATTCTCCACGTAGCGCCGCACGATGGCGCCCAGGCGCTCCATGTTGAAGAAAGCGTTCTTCAACTCCAGTGGATCGAAGGTCCACTCCACCAGGTCGATGCCGCGCTCGAGGGCATCCTCGCGCTGCCGGAGCTTCAGCATGCGGCCCACGCCCTTATTACGGTACTCGGCCAGCACGCCCAGCATGTGGCTGTGCAGGTACGATCCGCCGCCGGGCTTCAATCCCGGAATCGCCAGCAGGAAGCCCACCATCCCGTTTCCGTCATAAGCGCCGAACGCCTGGCCGCCGACCTTGGTGGCCACCACGAACAGCCGCACTGGCAGCAATTCGACGTCGTTGAATCCCCAGACCGTCTTCTGCAGTTCGACCGCTTCCTGATACTGGCGGCTTTCCGTCAACGCCCGGAGTTCGATCATCGCTTGGACTCCTCCCAGAGCGCGTCCATCTCCGCCAGCGTGGCTTCTTCCGGCGTTTTGCCCTGTTCGCTAAGCTTGCGCTCGATGTAACCGAAACGCCGGCGGAACTTGGCGTTGGTCTTGCGCAGGGCTTGCTCGGGATCGGCCTTGACGAAACGCGCCAGGTTCACCAGCACGAAAAGCAAATCGCCCAACTCGCTTTCCAAATCCTCTTGCGAAGCGCCGCGGCGCGCGGCGTCGAATTCGGCGAGTTCCTCGTGCAGCTTTTCGAGCACCTGCTCGGCATTGTCCCAATCGAAGCCCACGTGCGCGGCGCGGGAGGTAAGTTGCTGCGCCTCCACCAGCGCCGGCAGAGCGCGCGGCACCGAATCCAGCAGCCCGGCATCGCGCTCGCCCTTCTGCTTTTTCTCTTCGGCCTTCACCTCGCCCCAGATGCGGCGCACATCGCCCGCGGTTTCGGCGGTCTGCTCGCCGAAGACGTGCGGGTGGCGGCGGATCAGCTTTTCGTTGATGGCGTCCAGCGCGTCTGCGATCGAAAACAAATTTTGCTCCGCGGCCATTTGGGAGAAGAAGACGGACTGCAGCAGCAGATCGCCCAGCTCGCCGGCCAGTTCCGGCCAGTCGCGCGCGTCGATAGCGTCCATCACCTCGTAGGTTTCTTCGAGCAGAAAATGTTTGATGCTGTCGAAGCTTTGCTCGCGGTCCCACGGGCAGCCGCCGGGCGCGCGCAGCCGGGCCATGATGTCGACCAGTTTTTGAAATCTTTCGCCGGCGGTGGGGGACAAGTTTCAATTTAGCATGTGGGGCGGGATATTCTGTGGGTTCGGCCGCCGACGCGACGAATAGGCTATGATTGTGGACCATGGCTGGCTCAGTGATTGACTGGGGTGCGCTGCGGCCGCTCGATGGCTCTCAGCAGAAAGCTTTCGAGGAACTCTGCGCCCAACTTGCGGCAGCGGAGCGAATGCCGGAAGGTGCTTTGTTCGTGCGGAAAGGGTCGCCGGACGCGGGGGTGGAGTGTTACTGGCGACTGGGAAACGGTGACCTCTGGGCGTTGCAAGCGAAGTTCTTTCGTGAAATCCCCAAGGAGCCCCAGTGGAGACAGATCGACGAGTCGGTCCATAGGGCACTGGAGAAGCACGAGCGCTTGGTACGGTACACGGTGTGTCTGCCGATTGACCGCAGCGACCCTCGGGACGCCAAAAAGCGGTCTTTCATGGATCGGTGGAATGACCGCGTGCGCAAATGGGAACGCGCTGCGGCGCGGAAAGGCCTTACAGTTGAGTTCCCGTACTGGGGGCAGTCCGAGATCCTTGGTTGCCTGTCCCAGGAACAACACCGAGGGCGACACTATTTCTGGTTCAATAAAGAGCTGTTCAGCCAAGACTGGTTCGGCCGGAAGCTGGACATTGCAGTTGCAAACGCAGGCCGGCGCTACATTCCGGCCTTGAACGTGAACTTGCCGGTCCGGGAATGTTTCCGAGGGCTCGGCAGAACACCCGAATTCTTTGACGAGTTCGATCGTCTGCGAGGCGATATCCGCCGAGCGTGCGACCATGCCCTAGGCCGCGACATTGAGCTTGCCTATCCAGATTTGACGGCCCAGGTAAGAGATTCAGTGCGCGCTGTGGTCGGTGCACTCGGCTCGCTCGACCGGACTTCAACCGCCCAGCTTCCGCTAGATCGCTGCGAAAACGAGGCCAGGAATGCCGCCCGGCTTGCCGATAGGCTGTCATCCAGCGTCCACGAGGCGGAACAGGCGGAGCGGTCGGAGGCGGGCGCAGGGACCTCAATGCGTCTCGATCGGCTCAGCGGTACCCGGCATTACCTCTACCAGCTTGTAGACTCGCTGAGGCGGCTCGGAGGACTGCTCCAAGGGGATGATTGTGCGCTGGCAAACGTCCCGGCGCTGCTGCTAGAGGGTGACGCAGGTGTTGGTAAGACCCACCTGTTATGCGACATAGCTCGCAGCCGTCTGTCCGCTGACCAGTGCACCGTCTTGCTCTTAGGCGAACAGTTCTCCCTGAACGAACCGTGGTCGCAGGTCATAAAGCTCTTGGGGCTGTCCTGTAGTACCGAGGATCTCCTCGGTGCCCTAAACACTGCCGGGGAGTCGCGCCGCTGCCGCACCCTCATTCTGATCGATGCCCTTAACGAGGGAGGGGGCATTCACCTCTGGCGAAAGCACCTTGCCGGGATGCTCGCCCAGCTAGCACGCTATCCCTGGATTGGCATTGCGGTTAGTGTTCGCGCGACGTACGAGGACGTCATCGTGCCAGAGGGCCTTGTGCCCCACTCCCTCGTAAGGGTGTATCACAGGGGCTTCACTGGCCTTGAATCAGTCGCCGTAACACGCTATTTCGCTCATTACGGAATTGCTAGCCCAGGCGTTCCCCTAATGCAAACCGAGTTCTCGAATCCTCTCTTCCTCCGCCTTTTCTGCGAGGCAATCTCGAACCGGGGTTGGACCCAGGTGCCGAGTGGGGTCGAGAATCTCACTGGCCTGTTCGAGTTCTTCCTCGATTCGGTCAATTGCAAGCTCGCGCGCCCCGAGAGCTTGGACTTCGACAATCGGGATCCGCTGGTTCGGCGTGCGGTTCAGACTGTCGCCCGCTCGATGGCCGAGTCTAACCAGCGCTGGCTGCCCCGTGACCAGGCCCGCACTCAAGTGAATGACCTCCATCCATCGACGGCTTATGAGGCATCTCTGTTTCGGCACATGGTGAGCGAGGGGGTGCTCTCAGAGGATCGGTTCTGGACGTCCGCCGGGACGGCAGAGGGCGTCCGCTTCACTTACGAGCGCTTTGGCGATCATGAAATCGCGACGTATTACCTCGACAGATTTCTCAATGCGACGGACCCAGCCGCTTCGTTTGCGCCGAATCAGCCATTGGGAAGGAAGGTCGCCGACGAACGAAGTTGCGGGGACAACGCCGGCCTCTTGAGCGCACTAGCGATACAGATTCCCGAACGAATCGGCCGCGAGCTGCCCGAACTGGCACCGCATTGCGCGTTATTTCAGGTTATCCGCGAGGCCATGATTGAGAGCCTGATATGGAGGAGCCACAATGCATTCTCGCAGAACACCCTGGATTACCTGAACAGCCACCTGCTCGGGTTCCTTGACACGGCGGATCTTACGCATCAAGCGTTAATCTCTGTTTCGACCCCAACCAGGCCACCCGTATAACGCGAGCTTCCTGCATAGGAACCTTCTTCGGTGCACAATGGCCGAACGAGACGCGTGGTGGTCGATATTTCTCCATCACCAATGGTCTGAGGACCAAGGACCAATCATTCGCATCTTGGACTGGGCCGAACTCCCAGAGGCCCAAGCCGCCATCACGGACGAAGGCCGACTGCTTATGGGCACGACGCTCGCCTGGTTCCTGACGACGTCTAACCGGTTTTTGCGGGATCGGACGACCAAGGCCCTCGTCACCTTGTTCACTGGCCAGCTTCCCGTGTTAGGTCAGCTCCTGCAACGGTTTCAAGACGTTGATGACCTATACGTGACCGAGAGGCTGCTAGCAGTTGCATACGGCTGTTCTATGCGGTCGTCGAACAAAGAAGAAGTGGGCGAGGTCGCTGCGTGGTGCTACCAAGCAATCTTTCAGGGCCACACGCCTCCCCACATTCTTGCGCGTGATTACGCCCGGGGCGTCATTGAGAGGGCGCTGCATCTCGGCTCTGCGGTGTCCGTGGACCGTGCCAGAATCGAGCCCCCCTACGGCGCAAAGTGGCCTCGATCGATTCCATCAGACGCGAAACTGAAGCACCTGGGCGAGTGGAAACCCGACGGTGGAGGCGTCCATGGAGCCCAACTATCGCTTTACCACTCGGTAATGGTGTGGGACTTCGCGCGGTATGTGATCGGTACCAATTCCGGGTTCTTCGACTGGACCGCTCTCCATCTCGGAAAGCCGCGGCCACCCTCGGCCAGGGAACAACGTGAACGCTTTGTGCGGTCCCTTTCAGGGCGCCAGAAAAAACTGTGGGATCAGTCGGAACGTGCCAATTCCAACTGCGCAGTCGGCCGGTTGCGGCTTCGGCTGCGGCTTGAGGGCGAGGATCCCAAGCTCGCCGAAACACAGAAAAGCATCGAGCGGAGCTCGGACGAGGCAGCAGAACGATTCGTGGAGTGCCTGGATCGCGGCCAGATTCGCACGTACCGGCGTCTCGTCGACTTGCAAGATCGGACCCCCGTGAGAGAGGAGTTTGCTTTCGACCTCAAGCTGGTTCAGCGGTTCGTGCTGAACCGCGTATTCGAGCTTGGTTGGACGGCCGCGCGATTCGGAGATTTCGATCGCGAAGTGAATGCACGCGACTCTGGCCGGTCAGAACATAAGGCCGAGCGTATGGGGAAGAAGTACCAATGGCTGGCGTATTACGAAGCGCTGGCCCGCATTGCAGACAACTTCACGTTCTCCAGCCGGTGGTCCGACAGCCCCAGGCAGTACCTGGGGACTTGGCAGGTATCCGGATTACGAAACATAGATCCATCGAATACTCTTCGATCCGCAGATCGTCTGCGCGTCGGCTTGGAGCCAAGCCCGTGGTGGGAACCAAAACCAGCCCCTTCTTGGCGGCATATACGTAGCGACCTTGGGTGGCTCAGGAACATCGACGATCTACCGCGAATACAAGCAACTGTGCAGTTGTCCGACCCCGTCGATCTTTCTCATTGGGTAACACTCCAGGGTTTTTATACGTGGGAGGAACCGACACCCATCGACAGGGAGTGGTCTGAGATACCACATCGAATGATTTGGTATCACCTCAGGAGCTATATAGTCCGAAAAGAGGATTTTGACGAGGTGTTCGAGTGGGCTCATCAACAAGACTACATGGGCCGTTGGATGCCTGACTCACACGAGACGCACTATGTCTTTCTCGGAGAGTTCTTCTGGTCTCCGGCCTATCGCGACGTGTGCTCCTCCGCGTCCGGTACAGGCGCGTGGACGCGCGGCGACGGGGAACATCAGATCCCGCATCCCGTTGTGCCTACTGCCCAGGAGTACCTTTGGGAAGGGGGTGGATACGACTGCTCAATCGAGAAAAGCGTTGGCATGCAGGTGCCATGCCCTTGGCTGGCAGATGCGCTTGGCCTGAGGTGGTGCGGCAGAGAAGGGGAGTTCTGTGACCGGAGCGGACGGGTGGTCGCTCGCGACCCGTCGGTGAATGCCCCCGGGCCGAGTGTTTTACTCGTCCGAGAGAGTACGCTGCGGAGGTTCCTCGAGCGCGCTGGGTACGAGCTTTTCTGGACAGTTCTTGGCGAAAAGCAAATCATGATGCACGCCCCGTTCCCGGCTCGAAGCGAGCTTAGTGGCGCAATGGCCATCCGCGGCCGAAGCGTAACAGGAAAAGCCAAATGGCGATTCCGGGATTTCAAACGTCAGGGTACATGAGCGGCATTGTCCCAATCGAAGCCCACGTGCGCCGCGCGGGAGGTAAGCTGCTGCGCCTCCACCAGCGCCGGCAGAGCGCGCGGCACCGAATCCAGCAGCCCGGCATCGCGCTCGCCCTTCTGCTTTTTCTCTTCGGCCTTCACCTCGCCCCAGATGCGGCGCACATCGCCCGCGGTTTCGGCGGTCTGCTCGCCGAAGACGTGCGGGTGGCGGCGGATCAGCTTTTCGTTGATGGCGTCCAGCGCGTCTGCGATCGAAAACAAATTTTGCTCCGCGGCCATTTGGGAGAAGAAGACGGACTGCAGCAGCAGATCGCCCAGCTCGCCGGCCAGTTCCGGCCAGTCGCGCGCGTCGATAGCGTCCATCACCTCGTAGGTTTCTTCGAGCAGAAAATGTTTGATGCTGTCGAAGCTTTGCTCGCGGTCCCACGGGCAGCCGCCGGGCGCGCGCAGCCGGGCCATGATGTCGACCAGTTTTTGAAATCTTTCGCCGGCGGTGGGGGACAAGTTTCAATTTAGCATGGCCTTACCGTGGCGCCCCCGCCGGGTGGCGCCAAGAATTCCTCGCGCCGTCGAAAACTTGGCGTTGCGGCGGATGCCTCGATCCTGCTTTTTCAATATCTTAGGACACCCGGGGAGCGGAGATGAAAATGCCGAAGAGGAAGGCATGGGTTCCATAAGTTCCATAAACAATCTTTCCAGCAGCTATTTGCAGTCGATTCTCAACTCCGAGCTCCAAAACACGAGCTCGACCGGGAAAAGTCAAAGCAGCACGGGCACGTCGTCGGTGACGGCGCAGCCGGAGAGCGGCCAGCTTTCGCCGTTCGCTCAGGTCATGAGCACGCTGCAGCAGCTTCAACAGTCGAATCCAACCGAGTATAAGCAGGTTACCCAGCAAATCGCCGCGAACCTGCAAAGCGCGGCTAAAACCGCGACAGCGGACGGAAATTCGACGCAGGCGACCCAGCTCAATCAGCTTGCGGCGGACTTCACCAGCGCCTCGCAAAGCGGCCAACTCCCCAACATTCAGGATCTGGCGCAAGCGATCGGTGGGGGCCATCGTCATCATCATCACTCTCAGGCCGCGTCTTCCGATGCGGATGGCGATTCCAGCAGCACCGCAAGCACCAGCACGAGCCAGATCGGCCAACTGCTGGCGGCTTTCCAGGCAAATAGCGCTCAGAACGAAGCCACGAATCCGATGGCGATTATCACGAACACGCTGTCCAGCGCCGGGTTTACCATTTCCAAATAGCTGAACGCCGATAGCTGACCGCTGATCGCTGACTTCCACCTGCGATAAACTGGTTGTTTCAATGAAACAACGCATTCGCTCGACGACGGTGCTCTGCG
>OCTA010004468.1_pt1 | contig 12249 bp, 10 predicted proteins | sample 1538991 | NCBI WGS metagenome assembly OCTA01 (sample SAMEA3539302, study PRJEB22396) | soil metagenome | biome: tundra; feature: field; material: soil | place: USA | collected 2010-05 | depth 0.15 m
CTCAGGCCGCCACCCGGCCACTCGACGTGGCCGCGGTGCGCGCCGACTTCCCGATCCTGGCCAGGACGGTGCGGCACGGCCGCCCCCTGGTGTATCTCGACTCGGGTGCCACCTCGCAGAAGCCGCGGCAGGTTCTCGACGCCGAGCGTGAGTTCTACGAGCGGCACAACTCGGCCGCGCACCGGGGCGCCCACCTGCTCGGTGAGGAAGCCACCGACGCCTACGAGGGCGCGCGGCTCAAGGTGGCGGCCTTCATCGGCGCGGACCCGGGCGAGATCGTGTTCACCAAGAACGCGACCGAGGCGGTCAACCTGGTCGCCTACGCGATGAGCAACGCGGCCACCGCAGGCCCGGCCGCCGAGCGGTTCCGGGTCGGCCCGGGTGACGAGGTGCTGGTCACCGAAATGGAGCACCACGCGAACCTGGTGCCATGGCAGCAGCTCTGCCTGCGCACCGGGGCCACGCTGCGCTGGATCCCGGTGGCCCCGGAGGGCCGGCTGGATCTCGGCACCCTCGACGAGCTGATCAACCCGCGCACCAAGGTCGTGGCCCTGACCTGCCAGTCCAATGTGACCGGCACCCTGCCGCCGGTCGCGGAGATCGCCGCGCGGGCGCACGCGGTCGGGGCGCTGGTGCTCGGTGACGGCGCGCAGTCGGTGCCGCACCAGGTCACCGATGTGGCGGCGCTCGGCCTGGACTTCCTGGTCTTCTCCGGGCACAAGATGCTCGCCCCGTACGGGATCGGCGTGCTGTACGGGCGGCGCGAGCTGCTCGAGGCGATGCCGCCGTTCCTGACCGGCGGGTCGATGATCGAGGTGGTCCGGATGGAGGGGAGCACCTTCCTGCCGCCGCCGCAGCGGTTCGAGCCGGGTGTGCCCGCTGCCGCGCAGGCCGCGGGCCTGTCCGCGGCCATCGACTACCTGACCGGGCTCGGCATGGCCAACGTGGCCGCGCACGAGGAGTCGCTGACCGCGCACGCGCTCAAGGTTCTGGGCGAGATCGACGGCCTGCGCATCCTCGGCCCGCTCAGCACCGACGACCGTGGCGGTGCCGTGTCCTTCGGCGTGGCGGATGTACACCCGCACGACGTAGGCCAGGTCCTCGACGATCTTGGCATTGCGACCCGGACCGACCACCACTGCGCCTGGCCCCTGCACCGCGCGCTCGGCGTGCCGTCGAGCACCAGGGCGTCGTTCTACCTGTACAACACCCGCGACGAAGTTGACGCTCTGGCCGAGGGCGTCCGCTACGCCCAGCGGTTCTTCGGCCGGACGTGATGGCCGGCCAGATGGAACACACCGGGCCGGCCGGCTTGTTCAGGGAGGTGTGATGCAGCTCGAATCCTTGTACCAGGAGATCATCCTGGACCATTACCGGCACCCGCACGGCAAAGGCCTGCGGGAGCCTTATGACGCCGAGGTGCACCACGTGAACCCGCTGTGCGGCGACGAGGTGACCCTCCGGGTCTCGGTCAAGGACGCGGGCGGCGAGCCGACCGTGGCCGACATCTCCTACGACGCGCTCGGCTGTTCCATCAGCCAGGCGAGCGCGTCGGTGATGACCGACCTGGTCGTCGGCAAGACCGTTGACGAGGCCATGGCGATCAGCGGCGAGTTCCTGACGCTCATGCAGTCGAAGGGCGAGGGCGCGGGTGACGAGGAGGTGCTCGGCGACGCGGTCGCGTTCGAAGGAGTAGCGAAGTACCCGGCCAGGATCAAGTGCGCCCTGCTGGGCTGGATGGCCTGGAAGGACGCGACCGCGCAGGCGCTCGATGCGGCCGGGCGCGCCGACGCTCTGCTATCTGAAACTGGGCCAACCGAGACTGGGGTAAGGGAGACGGCATGACGGAGAACGCTGTGACAGCTCAGGACACCACGGGGCCGGACGGTACGGATATCACCGAGCTGCCGCCGGGCCGCGACACCGAGGACCTCCTCGAGGCGCTCCGCGACGTCGTTGACCCCGAGCTCGGCGTCAACGTGGTGGACCTCGGCCTCATCTATGGGGTGACCCTGGCGGAGGACAACGTCGCGACGATCGACATGACCCTCACCAGCGCGGCATGCCCGCTGACCGACGTGATCGAGGATCAGGCCCGCGCCGCCCTGGACGGCCTGGTCACGGACTTCCGGATCAACTGGGTATGGCTGCCGCCGTGGGGGCCCGACAAGATCACCGACGATGGCCGGGAGCAGCTGCGCGCCCTCGGCTTCAACCTCTGAGCGTCCGGCGTTGTGGGGCTGGCCCGTGTCCGGGCCAGCCCCACAACCGTGCCGGGGTGCCCGCCGGTCAGCCGGTAGCCAGCGACAGCACCGTCAGTGAGCTGGCCGGGAAGGTATGCCTGAAGCTCGAGCCTGAGGCTCCGACCCGCTGAGTCGTAGGACTGACCGCCATCGGGTGCGCGATCGAGTTCATGGCAGCTGGGTCACCGGTGAGGACCGTCGATGTGCCACCAGACACCGTGGAGACACCGGCCAGATCGACGCTGACCGTTGCGGCCGAGGTACCGCGATTCACCACGGTGAGGTACGTGGTACCACCGGCCTTAGTGGAGGCGACCGTCCACAGGCTGCCGTTGCCGCCCACGATCTGGGACGGCGCGACCGTGGTACCGAGCGAGTCCCCGAGCATCCTCTGCGCGTAATACGACGGAGACCCGTAGCTCGTCAGGCCGTCATACCCGATGAGGTTGGTCGGCCAGCTGTCCGCGTTGACGTTGACCAGCAGCGGCGCGTAGGACGCTCCGATGACCACATCGGCATCGCGCTCGAGGCCGGTCAGGAAGGCGGCCTCGCCGAGGGCGCCGGCCAGGGTGCCCGTCGGCGCTCCCTGGGTGACCGCGTACTCGCCCACGATGTGCTTGGGCCCGCTGCGGCTGGTCGTGTCGTAGCTGTGCGCGTCCCCGGCGATCACCGACGGATCGTTGGAGTAGTAGTGGTCGTCGATGACATCGGGGGTGCGGCTGGTCACGTTGGTCGTGGCGATGATCTTCAGCTGCGGGTAAGCGGCCTTGATCGCGTCATAGAACATGGGGAACCGGTAGCCGTTGTAGCTGCCCGAGGCGTCGAAAAAGTCCTCGTTGCCGACCTCGACATAATGCAGGCTGAACGGCGCGGGGTGGCCGTCGGCGGCCCGCATCGCGCCATACGTGCTGGTGGCCGGGCCGATCGCGTACTGGATCTCGTCCAGGGCGTCCTGCACGTAGGGCGCGAGCTGGCTTTGCGGGACCACCGAACCGTTGAGCGTGTAGCCGGCGAAAACGGCGAGAATGGGCTGCGCGCCGACTTCTTCGGCCATCTCCAGGTATTCCAGCAGGCCCATGCCGTCTTGTGACCAGTAACCCCAGGCGCTGTTGTCATGGCCGGGCCGGCTGGTGATGGGGCCGATGGTGTTCTTCCAGTTGAAGTACGTCGCGAGGGTGTCGCCCTCCAGGTAGTTGCCGCCCGGTATCCGGAAGTAGCCCGGGTGCAGCGCCGCGATCTTCTCCATCAGGTCGACCCGCAGCCCGTTCGGGGTGTTGTCGTAGGTGGGCGGGAACAGCGACACCATGGCGAACCAGGCCGAACTGCCGGCCGCGGCGGCGCTGGTGGAGATGATCAGGCGGTTGTCCAGCGTGGCGGGGATGCCCCTGGCCGTGGTCAGGGTGGCGGTGTACCTGACCCAGCTGGCTGTCACCGCGGGGATCTTCGCCGTGGCCCACACCTGCCCGTCGCTGTTCTCCAGTGACGCGGTGAGCGGCCCGGAGAAACTAGCCCCGGCCTTGGCGTAGAAAGACAGGTGATAGGTGGTCGCCGGGGTGACCGGTATCCCGAAGTAGCCGGCGTTGGCGATACCGGCCCGGCCGCCGGCCGGCAGGCTGCTCACCGACAGTTTCAGCGACACGGGATTGGCGCTGTTGAACGGCGTCGAGGTGTCCAGCGCTATCGTGGCGGCGGCCCCGTTGTCCTGCACCGCTGAGTAGTACACCGGCGAGGAGCTGCTTTCCTTCAGGTCACGGTTGCGGACCAGTTCCGCGTAGATGCCGCCGTCCCCGGAATGGTTGATCTCTTCGAGGAACGCGCCGAGCTGGGTGGAGTTGAGGGTGGGACCGGCCTGGTTCTCGTGCACGGTGATGGACCCGTTGCCGGCCAGGGCCCTGATGCCCGAGGCCGGCAGGACGCCCGAGTAGGCGCGCACGTCATCGATGGAACCGCTCACCCAGTCGGTCGGGGCCCCGTTGTAGAAGCCGCGCCCGACGGCCAGCGGCCCGGTGGCCGACCAGGGAGCCAGGGCGTGTACGGTCTGCTGCAACTGGCCGTCGACGTAGAGCGAGACCGTCTGCGCCGTGGCGTCATAGACGCCGGTGAGCATGTACCACACGCCGGGCTGGGGGACGATAGCGCTGGCGCTCGCGATCGCGGCGTACCCGGCCGTCGAGTCGTAGGCGATGCGGGTCAACGCGAAACGGCCGGTGTCCCCGCGCAACTGCAGATAGAAGCCGCTGACCTGGGTGCCGTCCTCGCTGACGAAGGTCTGGTAGCCAGTGGTACTGGCCAGATTGACCCAGGCCGAGACGGTGAAGCTCTGGCTGGTATCGATGACCGGCGTGGCGGCGGCCGCGTCCTGCTGCGGGGTAAGGGCGAGGGCGTGTGGTCCTATCACCCCCGTCGTCCAGGAGGCGCCGCCCTGGAGCGTCAGCGGATGGCCATGTCCAGAGCTGTCGGCCGCGGTGGTACCTGCTCCTTCGTCGAATTTCCAGTACCCGACCAGACTGGGCGCCGAGCCTGCCGAGCCCGTCGAGGCGGCGCTGGGCGCGATGGCCGACGGAGCCCCCAGGAGCACAAGCGCTAAAGCGGCTGCGGGGACGAAGATGCGTCGTCGCATGACGTTCTCCTTCGGTTGCGGGGTTGGTGCGCGACTGGGCGCCGGGGGACTGTGTGGCGTCGCCTCCGGACGGGATCCGCGTTGTCGCCGAGGTGCCGCGCACGCGCCTGTTAGCGCTCACATCAGCACCATGCCAGTTCCTCCTATCCCCTCCCGGTTTCCTGGCGACGGGCCAGCCGGATCTACCGGCCGGCTAGCCCTCGGCGGAGCATCCGTGCGGCGAGCACCGCAGGCTTGGCACCGCTGTTGCGCACGGTCCATGCTCGGCATCGGTACATAAGCCGTCAAGGGGTATAGAACGTCGGCGGATGGCGGACCACGGCCGATCCGGCGGTGATCACGGAGAAGTCAAGGATCGGAGCGCAATAGCATCGAGCCTGTGCTGCCGCCGGAACTGCTCAATAGCGACCCGCACGGATTCGCCTGGGGTGTCTGGCACGACCGCACACCCAGGCTGGTCACGCAGATCCGGGATGCCCACCCGTATGGTCCAGTGCAGCGTGGCGCGCTGGACGCGCTACTGACGGAAATCGCCGCCGGGCCGATGCGGCCGCTCGGCCCCGATGCCCGCGGCCACGAGATCTGGGCGTCGTGGGGCGCGGGTTATTTCGGTAAGCCGTGGCTGGACGCGCCGTTCCTGTGGTCGGAGTCGTACTTCTACTGGCGGCTCCTCGATGCGGTCGGTTTCTTCGGGCCCGGCCCGTGGCGCTCGGTCGACCCCTTCGGGTACCTGAAGGGCGCCGAGCTACGGGATCCCGGGCTGGAGCCGGACCTGGCGGCGCTGGGCGACCTGCAGCGGCTGCCCGCTGGGGAGCAGACGCGGGCCACGTTGCTGGCGTCGCTGTGGGGCAACCGCGCCGATCTTGGCTTCCGGATCGGCCGGGTCCCCGGGCCGGGCAGTCCAGCCGAGACCCAGCTCATCGATGATCACAGCAGCGAGCTCCTGGCCGCCCTGGGCCCCGCGGCACGCGTCGTCATGGTCGCGGACAACGCCGGCCGTGAACTGCTCGCCGACCTCGTCCTCATGGACTACCTGCTGCGGCATGGGCATGCCGCGTCGATCACACTGCACGTGAAGCCATATCCGTACTACGTGTCTGACGCGACCGCCGCCGACGTCGCCGCGGGCATCCGCCGGCTGGCCGGCACCCCGGGCAGCTCCGCGGAGATCGCCCACCGGCTTCTCGCGGCGGCCTCGGAGGGCCAGGCCGGCCTGTACACCCACGACTTCTACTGCGCGCCCTGGTCCTATCACCGCATGCCCGCCGACCTGGCCGCGGAATTCGGGCAGGCCTCGCTGGCCATCCTCAAGGGCGACCTGAACTACCGGCGGCTCGTCGGCGACCGCGACTGGCCGCCCACGGTCCCGTTCGCCGACGTAGTGGCGTACTTCCCCGCGCCGGTCGCGGCGTTGCGGACACTCAAATCCGACGTCATCACCGGCATCGACCCAGCCGTCCGCGCCAGCCTTGACCACACCGGCCAGCCCTGGCGAACCGACGGCAGCCACGGGCTCATCCAGGTCCGTGGCTAGCCCGTAAGCCGGGATCAAGCCAGGCTAGCCGAAAAGGGAGCGTGAGCCGGTGGCCAGTCAGGACCGCGGGGCAGGCACACCCCAGGGCGACATCCCGGACAGCGCGGCCGAGTCGCCGTCGTTCGACACGACCATCCCGCACCCCGCCCGGATCTACGACTACTGGCTGGGCGGCAAGGACAACTACGAGGCCGACCGGGAGGCCGCCGAGCAGGTCATCGCCACCCAGCCGAGCATCCTGGCCACCGTGCGGGCCAACCGCGCTTTCCTGCGCCGCGCGGTCCAGTACCTCGCCGGCGAGGCCGGTATCCGGCAGTTCCTCGACATCGGCGCCGGCCTGCCGACCAACGAGAACACCCACCAGATAGCCCAGGAGATCGCACCCGAGTCCCGGATCGTCTACGTGGACAACGACCCTGTCGTTCGGGCCCACGCCCGAGCGCTGCTGACCAGCACCACCGAGGGCGCCACCGGCTACGTCCAGGCCGACGCCCGGGACACCAGCACGATCTTGCGCGAGGCCGCTCGGACGCTCGATCTCAGCCAGCCCCTGGCCGTCATGATGCTCGGGCTCCTGCACTACATCCCCGACGCCGACCGCCCGCTCCAGATCGTCTCCCGGCTCATGGACGGCGTCGCCCCGGGCAGTTACCTGGCCATTTCCGAGGCCACCCGCGACATCGACACGCACAGCATCACCGAGTCCGCCGCGCGGTTTAATGCGCGGCGGGTGGCGGCCCCGTTCACCCCCCGCACCCGCGCGGAGATCGCCCGCTACTTCAGCGGCCTGGACCTCGTCGCCCCCGGCCTGGTGCCCCTCCCGCAATGGCGCGGGATGGCCAGCGCTGCGCAGCAGATACCGGCCTACGCCGCCATCGCCCGCAAGCGGCCCAGGGAACTGTCTCCGCCGTGACGGCGGTCAGTCCGCCCAGCCCGGCCGGACCAGCCCGGTCTGGTAGGCGAAGACGACCAGCTGGGCACGGTCCCGGGCGCCGAGCTTGGTCATCGCCCGGGCCGCGTGCGTCTTCACCGTCGACGGGCTCACGTAGATCTTGCGGGAGATCTCCTCGTTGGACAGGCCCGAGGCGATGAGCGTCACAACCTCGCGTTCCCGCGCCGTCAGCGAGCTCAGGCCGGGAATGCGGTGCGCCTCGCGGGTGTGGGCGGCGAACTCGGCGATCAGGCGCCTGGTGACCGTGGGGGACAGCAGCGCGTCCCCACCGGCCACCACCCGGACCGCGCGGATAAGCTCCGCGGCGTCGGTGTCCTTGACCAGGAACCCGGCGGCGCCGGCCCGTACCCCCTCGAACACGTACTCGTCTACCTCGAAGGTGGTGAGGATGACGACGTGGACCGAGGCGAGCTCCTGGCTCGCCGCGATGCGCCGGGTGGCCTCGATGCCGTCGAGCCGCGGCATGCGGATGTCCATCAGCAGCACGTCCGGCGTGCACCGGGCGGCGAGCCGCACCGCCTGCTCCCCGTCGGCGGCCTCCCCGACCACCTCGATGTCATCCTCGGCGTCGAGCAGCGCGGCGAACCCGGCCCGGACCAGTTCCTGATCGTCGGCCAGCGCCACCCGGATCACCGTCCGGCCTCCGGCCGCGGCAGCCACGCCCAGATCCCGAATCCGCCTTCCGGCCGGGGGCCCGCCCGGAGCGTGCCGCCGAGTGCGGCCGCCCGCTCAGTCATTCCAGCGATGCCGTTTCCCGAACCGGGTGCTGAGCCGTTGGCCTGGGCCAGAGACCCGGGCTTACCGTCGTCGCTAACCTCGACCTCCAGCCCATGCTCGCCGTAGCCGAGCCGCACGCGAGCGTTCGCGCCCCCGGAGTGGCGGGCGCTGTTGGTGAGAGCCTCCTGGACGATCCGGTACGCGGCCAGGTCGACGTCGACCGGCAGCGCGGTCCGGTGGCCGTCCTCCTCGACGCGGACGTGCAGCCCGGCCGCCGCCGCGGTGTCCACCAGGTCGCCGAGACGGGCCAGCCCGGGAGCCGGCGCCCGCGGCGCGTGCTCGTCGACATCCCGCAGCACGCCGAGCACGGAGCGGAGCTCGACCAGCGCCTGCCTGCTCACATCGTTGATGGTCGTCAGCGCCGAGCGGGCCCGTTCCGGCTGGCGGTCCATCAGGTGCAGCGCCGTGTTCGCCTGAACGTTGATGACCGAGATGTTGTGGGCCACGACGTCATGCAGGTCCCGCGCCATCCGCATGCGTTCCTCGCTGGCCCGCCGACGAAGTTCCTCCGCCCGGCTGCGCTCCAGGGCGGCGGCCCGCTGGCTCCGGATCCTGATCAGCTCGGCGACACCCAGCAGGAAGATCAGCCCGGCGGCCAGGCTGAGCGCGAACACCACGGAGGTGTGGCCATGCTGGCCGATCAGCCAGGGCGGCCATACGGACACGGTGTAGCCGATGACCAGGGAGGCGATCGCCGCCGTCCGCTTCCTGGCCAGCACCGCGTTGACAAAGGCCACGATCAGCGCGAACCAGATCATGCTGGCGTGTCCCGCTCCCGCCCCCAGTGTGGTGGCGAGGGTGACAGCCAGGACACCGACCGGGTAGCGCCGCCGGGCGATCAGCGACGCGCCGCCCACGGCGAGCAGGACGTAGGCCAGGGTGGTGACGGGAGGGTGGCCAGGGTGCCGGGGCGCTGCCGCGTAGTTGCCGCCGACCTGGGCGGCGGTCACCGCCACCGCTATCGCGGCGTCGACGGCCCAGCGCCACGCGGCCGTGCCGCGCGGGCTGCCTCCGCGCCCACGCGACCGGTGTCCAGGCAGGTCAAGTTCGTTCATCACTGCCAATGACGGTACGCGTCCCGGCGCGGGGAGACATCGGCTCCGCGGCGGACATCTGAGCGCGGCCGCATACGTCAGAAGGCGCATTATGCCGCCGCGCTCTACCACAGCAGACGACCTGAGACGGGCCGTCTGGCCGACGACACGGCCGGGTCCCGGCCGGCAGGCTGGAGGCAGCGTTCGGCCAGACGTATCGGCAACCGGCCCGCATGAGATGCGGGCGCCAGGACGGGAGAGACCATGCCAGTGATCGAGGTACGCGGCCTGACCAAGCGATTCGGGCCGGTGCTGGCGGTAGACCAGCTGAGCTTCGAGGTTGAGCCCGGCACGGTCGTCGGCTTCCTGGGCCCGAACGGTGCCGGGAAGACCACCACGCTGCGGATGCTGCTCGGCCTGGTGCGGCCGGATGCGGGCACCGCGACCATCAACGGGCAGGTCTACCGGGATCTGGCCGAACCGCTGCGCCAGGTCGGCGCGGTGCTGGAGGCGTCCAGCTTCCATCCGGGCCGGACCGCCGTTAGTCACCTGCGGGTCCAGGCCATGGCAGGCCAGGCCGACCCAACGCGGATCGGCGAAGTGCTCCGGCTCGTCGACCTCACCGGCGCCGCCGACCAGCGGGTCGGCGGATTCTCGCTTGGCATGCGCCAGCGCCTTGGCCTGGCCACGGCGCTGCTCACCGATCCCGAGGTGCTGATCCTGGACGAACCGGCCAACGGCCTGGATCCAGAAGGAGTCCGCTGGCTGCGGGATCTGCTGCGCGGCCTGGCCGCCGAGGGCTGCACGGTCCTGGTGTCCAGCCACATCCTGGCCGAGGTCGCCCAGACGGTCGACTCGGTGGTGATACTCGACCGCGGCCATCTGGTCACCCAGTCCTCGCTGGCGGAACTGACCGCGGGCGCGGATCTGGAAGACGTGTTCCTCAGGCTCACTGCCGCGCCGGCCAGCGAGGTGCCGAGATGACCCGGCTGATCCGCGTGGAACTGCTTAAGCTCCGCACTACCCGGCTGAGCTACGGCCTGCTGGCCACCGCGGCCGGACTGACGGTGCTCTTCGCGGTGCTGGAAGCGTCCCGGGCCGGCGCGGGAAAGTCAGTCGGGCCGCTGTACACCGCGTCCGGTCTCAACGCGGTGATCACGGGCGGCGTGTGGGCGCTGCTGCTGGCCGCGATCCTGGGGGTCACGGTGTCCAGCGGCGAGTTCCGTCACTCCACCGCCACGCTCACCTACCTCGCCACACCGCGCCGGGGCCGGGTGCTGGCGGCCAAGGCGGTCGCCGCCGCCTGGGCCGGCGCCGTGTTCGGCCTGGTTGGCTACGTCTTCGCCGCCGGTGTCGGGCTGGCCTTCGTGGCCGCGCACGGATACCACCTGCCGGTCGGCGCCGTCACGATGGTCCGCTACGCGTTCGGGCACGTCATCGGCGCGGCCCTGATGGCCGCGATCGGGGCCGCCCTGGGATCGCTCATCCGGTCCCAGCTGGCGGCGGTCATCGGCGTCTTCGTCGAGGCGATTGTGATCGAGTCCCTCGTTGGCGGCTTGTTCCACTCTGCTGCGCCCTATCTGCCCTATACGGCCGCCACGACCCTGGCCGGATCGGAGCTCGGCGGCGCCGCGTTCGGCCCCGCCCACGGCGCGTCCACCACTGCGACCGCGCTCCCCTTCGCGGCGGCCACAGCGCTGCTCGCGGGCGTGGCTATCCTGGTCGCTGTGGTGGCCGCTCGCACGACGGTGCCGCGAGATGTCACCTGATCAGGAGGCGGCCATGGCGCTCAGCGGGCACGTCATCGAGAACCCGCTCAGCGGTGAGCAGATCACGATCCGCGCGACGGCTAGCCAGACCGGAGGCGGGGAGACAGGCGGCGGGGAGACAGGCGGCGGGGTGCTCGAGTGGGAGCTCCTGCTCGCCCCCGGCGGCCGGGTGCCGAGCAGCCATGCCCATCCCGAGCAGGAGGAGTGCTTCACCGTGCTCGGGGGCCAGATGAGGTTCCGGGTCGCGGGCCGGCGGGTGACCGCCGGCCCCGGCGACACCGTGCGGGTCCCGCCCGGCACGGTGCATCACTTCGCCAACGCCGGAAACGTGCCCGCGCGGGTCGCGGTGCAGACCAGGCCCGCGCTGAATATGGCGGAGCTGCTGGAAACCGCCGCGGCGATGGCCCAGGATCAGCACGCGGCGGCCCGCAGGCTGCCCAGCGTGCTCGACCTGGCGCTGTTCATGCGCGATTTCGAGCGGGAGGTCCGGGCGCCATATCTCCCGGCCGCGGCGGTCCGCGCCGTCATCCGCCCGCTCTCCTGGCTGGCCAGGCGGTGCGGGCTGGACGGGCGCTACCGGCGCCTGCGGGCACCTGATGCGGGTAGATGAACGCGATCGAGGTCACTCATCTGGTTAAGCGCTACCGGGCAGCGCCGCGCAACGCGGTGGACGACATCAGCTTCGACGTCCCGGAGGGCCAGCTGTTCTGCCTGCTCGGGCCCAACGGCGCGGGGAAGACGACCACGGTGTCCATCCTGACCACGACCCTCGCCCCGACCTCGGGCCAGGTCCGGATCGCCGGCCGGGACCTGGCGACGGAGCAGGCGAGGGTCCGCAGGGAGCTCGGCATCGTCTTCCAGCAGCCCTCGCTCGACCTCAACCTGACCGCGGAGGAGAACATCAGGCTGCACGCGGTGCTCTACGGGCTCTACCCCTGGCGGCCGCTGTACCGCCTGATGCCGGCCGGCTACCGGAGCCAGGTGCAGGAGGTGGCCGGCGTTCTGGATCTTTCTGACATCCTGGGGCAGCGTGCGCGCGCCCTGTCTGGGGGACTGCGGCGCAGGCTGGAGATCGTCCGCGCACTCATGCACCGGCCCCGGGTGCTTTTCCTCGATGAGCCAACCGCTGGCCTCGACCCGGAGAGCAGGCGCAGCCTGTGGGCCTACCTGCGGCAGGCCAGGGCCGGCCTGGGGACCACGGTGTTTCTCACGACCCACTACCTGGAGGAGGCGGAGGCCGCCGACGCGCTGTGCGTCCTGGCCAGGGGCCGGATCATCGAGCGCGGTAGCCCGGCCGAGGTCAAGGCGCGCCAGCTGAGC
>OCTA010004470.1_pt1 | contig 12245 bp, 14 predicted proteins | sample 1538991 | NCBI WGS metagenome assembly OCTA01 (sample SAMEA3539302, study PRJEB22396) | soil metagenome | biome: tundra; feature: field; material: soil | place: USA | collected 2010-05 | depth 0.15 m
CGACCAGAGATGCTGCGCCAACGTCCGAACCTGCACCTCTGCGGCTAATCCCTCGCAGTCCGGGCGATTCGGGTCCGAAGGTCGGAGGCCGACGATCACGTGCCAACTACGATACCCGACTTTCTCCGTCCCCAACCGGCCCGCGGTGTCCTCCAAACCGGAACACTCGAATGCGCCATCCAGAATTGCTAGCACTCGGTCCACGTCTGGGCGATACCGGACGATCACGCGAAGGCCCACCTTGTCGCCCAGACTCTCGTACGAGTGTTCCGGTTTCACCGAATCCGTCGCAGAGATCGTCCCGAATCCCAACTATTCGCGGGAAGCCCTATTGAGGTCTTCGGGCGGCAGTATCTTTGCCCGATTCAAGCGATCCTTGCTGTTCACCGTTCGTCAATTCTTGCTTCGCCGCAAGCCGCCCTTCGATCTGTTCGATAAGCTCGTTCGACCTCTGCTCGATGAATGCGCGGGCGTCGGCCGGGGCCACCGGACCTTGCTTTTCTCTGTCTGCCAATTCCCGCTTCGCCTTGAGTGTCGCAGCGACTCGCACAACAAGATTGTGCGCACTCTGTTTGATGTAGGCGCGGGCGACGTCCGGGTGCATGGGCAGCCTTTTGCCAGTTTGCCCGACGGTCTTCCCATGTTCGTCGAGTACCGAACTCTCGTTGTCGTCATCCATGTCCTTTTTCTCCGCGCTGTGGACCCGAGTGATCCGCGTCGAGTACATTCCCGGTCGCGATATCAGGTCAGATTGCCTTCCTATCGTCAAGGCGTCCGAGGATGCTGGCCACCCACTTAACATGCTCCCTGCCGCGCCGGCCAATTGCGGCCTGAAGATCGGGGCTGAGCTTTCCAGTGTCGCGCATTTCCCGCAGATAGCGCCGCGCAAGCAGAACGTCTTTAAACGTCACACGGTCGTTATGGTCGAACGCCTGGCCCATGGAACCTCCACTTGGCGCGAGTGAAACCAACAGCTCCAACGTCATCTGCTTTTGTCTGCCTCTTTCTTGCACGCCTCAACCGCGTCTCGCAGGCTTGAGAAGGAGCCGCGATGATATTCGCCGTCCCGATAGATGTAGAACTTAGGACTGCTGAAAACACCACCCGGCTGCTTGACAACCTCGTACTTGCTGTACTTTCCGTAGACCGTCTCAATAACTTCGCCTCCTCCACACGCGTCATGAGGCAGGATCGCTTTCGACCCACCCAACAAAATACGGTTCTGCTCTGTCTGAGCACGGCACTTGAACCGTTATCGTGTTCAGAATACCAAACAGCCCGTGTCGCAGCACGGGAGGCATCGGCCCACCGCGTCGGGACCGCTCCTAAGGCTTTCAGGAACAAAGTCGGATTCCCGGCGGCATCACCTGCCTCCGATGTCGCGGGTGTGCGACGTAGAAGTGGAGATCGACGTCGCCTGGAGATCGACATCGCCCCGCAGTCGACCTCCGCCCGATGTATGATAAATGGGGTTGAAACTCCCGAAAACTGGCCGAGTCGGCAGGGCATCGGCCGATTCGCCGTTGTTGGCTGTCGTTTCAAGTAGGTTGCGAGGCAACTCGAACATGAGCCAGGAATCCTACATTAGCTATAGACTCTCCGAAACGGAGTTGAGGCGCCTCGAAGAAGAGCGTCGGAAACTTGAAGAAGCAAACAGACGAGCGGAAGAGGAGCGAATGAGGATTGAGGCCATCGATCGTTTGTCTTGGGCCCAAAATGTGGAGGGGCTGCGGACTCGCGTAGCGCCAGTGGATGTCCCCGCGGTACCGAAACGTTCGGCCGCTGCTACCTCAAGAAGTGCTCGGGAGAGACTTCACGAAGAAGTAAGCCATCTGGAACGTCTTCTTGAGCAGGCGCGACAAGTGGGAACGGACGGAGCGCTGGCCGAAGTTGTTGCCGCTGCAGAGCGTGCTTTGAGTTCCACGAGGGCTCCTGGATCGTTTGCGGAATTGCGGTTGCTTAGCCTTGAAGACTGCGGAATGCGAGTCGAGGCGGCCATGATGAAGCGGCGACAGGACCGGACGCGCCTGCTGGTCCAAGTCTCGCGCCTGGCGAAGACCGCTCTGCTCGACAAGGATCGCAAACGCGCCGCCGAACTCATGGCAAGGCTTAACCAGGGCGACGCCCCTGAGGACCTCGTGACAAGTGTCGACGAAGTCGTTCAGCAGAACCGAGAAGTTGAGCAAGCGGCCCAGGAACGAGAATATGTGATGACGGCCCTGCGCGACTGCCTTTCAGCGATGGGTTACTCTGTCGAGCACTGGAACTCTGATGGATCACTGGCGAAGGGAACACTTCGAACGAGTCTGGGCGACGCCGTGGAACTGAGCCTTGGCCTCGATAACGCTGTCCACAGCGAGTTCCACGCTGCCGCCCTGACCACTGACGGGGAAGCCGAGACTAGGTGTCACCAATGGTGCAATCGTTGGGCCGATGTGCAGCGGCACCTTCAGTCGCAGGGTGTCACGTTCCATGAGCACTGGTCAAAGCCGCCGAATAGCGCGACTGTGAAAAGACGCGAGAGGCAATCTGGGCGCAAGCCAGAATTGCGCCGGAGGACCTTATGACTCAACTTGGATGGCTGGGTGAAGTCCACCGGCTCCTGCCTTTCAAAACACAATTTGTCCTATATGGCAATGTTGGCGACCGCTTCCCGATTTTAGCGGAGGAACAGGCCGACCCTTCCCAAGTATGCTTTGCACCGTTGACGGTTTCGCTGCCAGAAACTCTAAAGCACTGGGGTTACCAGGTGGTAGGGATACACGACATCATCGACGGCCTCCGGTTCTGTGGTGGACCTGACGAAAAGGAGAGGCAGAGAAGAGAGTTCTGCACCTTATCAACAGCCGAACACTGCTCTTCGGGAAAGGAAGATCCCGCGGCCCTAGACGTAGCCGCAACACTGAGTAGAATCCGAAGAGCGGTCCAGAACTCAAAAACTCCCTGTGCGTTTGTATTGGAATCTGCATTCCTATTGAGTAGGGGGCCAACTGACCTGGACGAACCCGAGCGCGGCCGATTTCTCACAGTCATGAAGTGCGGGCGTGAAGCGAATAAAGTGAGAACTGGAGAGCGCCTATTACCCAACATCTTGATTCTCGTAGCACCGAAACTAAATGATTTCCCGGCCTGGCTCTATTTGGACAATCCACGTATGGCAACGATTGCAATACCTCGGCCAGATGAGACCGAGAGGAGATTCTACTTCACGTCGGTGGCGAGTAGGCTGCTGTGGAACAGCTCCGCGGACCGCCAGAAGCGTGTGGATGACCTGGCGACGATGACGCACGGTCTGATGAACATTGAGCTCGAAAACTTGGTGGTTCTGTCGGCCGCAGAGGGGATTCCAGCCGAAGATCCGCGAGGGTTGCTGCAGAGATACAAGTTCGGCGACCGACGCAGCCCGTGGGAGAACATTAAGGACAAGCTCCGAGACGCTGAGACGTTTCTGGAGCAGTATGTGAAAGGCCAATCGAAAGCCATCGCAGCCGTCACCGACATTTTGAAACGCGCGAGCTTGGGGCTATCAGGCATCCTCCATTCGAGTCAGGGCCAAAAGCCAAAGGGTGTGCTCTTCTTCGCAGGTCCGACGGGAGTTGGCAAGACAGAACTCGCGAAATCGCTGGCGCGATTACTTTTTGGTGACGATACGGCTTGCCTGCGCTTCGATATGAGCGAGTTCTCCCAGGCTCACGCCGACCAAAGGCTGTTTGGCGCGCCTCCTGGATACGTGGGCTACGAAGCAGGAGGAGAGCTAACCTCAGCGGTCAAAAAGAATCCGTTTTCCGTCCTTCTTTTCGATGAAATTGACAAAGCGCACCCATCCATCCTCGATAAGTTCTTGCAGATTCTCGAAGATGGGCGTCTCACGAGCGGCCAAGGCGAGACGGTGTTCTTTTCCGAGTGCGTCATCATCTTCACTTCCAACAAGGGGATTTACCGAGACGTTCCAGATGAGACTGACAAGACAGGTCAGCGGATGAGAAAGCAACTGGCAGTGACGATTGGATCAGACTTTAACGACTTGCCAGCGTACTCGGATCTGCGGAAGAGCGTTGTGACGGAGATATCGAGGTTTTTCCAGGAAGAGTTGGGACGACCAGAGCTCCTCAATAGGATCGGCAACAACCTGGTGGTTTTTGATTTTATCCGTCCGGAGGTAGTGCGGAACATCCTGAATATGCGTCTCGAACGAATTCGCGAGTTTCTTCAGGAGAAGAATGGCTGGGCGGTCGACTTTACGCCTGTTGTCGAGGACCTCGCGACGTGGGCGGAGCAGGACGCAGTCGAATTTGGAGGGAGAGGCATCATCAACCGTCTAGAAACGGCACTTCTAAATCCCCTGGCCAGGAAGCTCTTCGATAGAGCTACTGGGGATGGGCGGAACATCCGTGTCTTGAGCGTCCAGGCGACTGACGATTCGAGAGAGCGGTACGAGGTTGTGTTGGAGGGGAAGTGACGGCTGACGGTGTCTTTTTGGACCAGATGGCCCCCGGCATCTCGACACTCGGGCCAGGCATGAGAGTGGTTGTTTGGGTCCAGGGATGCACTCTCGCCTGCAAAGGCTGTATCTCGCCTGACTTATGGGAACGTAAACCCCACTCTTGGGTCTCTTCGAAAGAGGCCGCGAGGAAACTTCTGACTTTGCTGCCAGGCCATGATGGCATCACTGTGTCCGGTGGCGAACCTTTCCAGCAAGCTGAGGGGTTAGCAATAATGCTGGAGGAAGTTCGCTGTCGATGTGACGTTGATGTTCTTCTCTACAGCGGATACAGCATTGAGGAGCTTCTCCGAGCAGGTCCGAGCGCTAGGCGGCTGCTGGCCTGCGCGGACCTGCTGATCGACGGCCGCTATGTGCAGGGCGAGGGCGAAGGCCGTTTGTGGCGAGGATCGGCGAACCAGCGCCTGTACTGCCTAACCGAAAGAGGGGCAAGACACGAAGCGGCCGTCCATGCGAAAGGATCGCCATCGTTACAGTTGATAGAAGGACCAGGGGGCGTGATTAGGATCGTCGGTATCCCGAGGCGCCGGCACGCGACTGAATTACGGGCGCGTTTGGCCCAGCGCGGCGTCGAACTGATAAAGGATGACTTATGCCCAAGACCGTGAGAGTCTGTCCTCGTTGCGGAGAACAAAACGGCAAATTCGCCAATTGGTGTAGGGTCCCAAGTTGCGGTGAGAATCTCGGAGAGATCCCCGAGACGGTCGTCGACGACGAGCCCCCGCCGAGCGGAGCAAGAGCGTCAGCGGATATGCCCAAAGCCAAGGCGCCTGGAAGTGCTGCTGGCCCCGCGACCGAAGTCGCGCCTGGCGATAAGGGGATGCTGGAAGTGATGGAATTGCCAGGGCGACTAATCCGTGTGTGTGGTGCAGGCATTCTGGGCCGTGGCGCTGAGAATGACCTCGTGGAAGTCCCGCGTAGCAACCTCATTTCACGACGTCATGCCCAGGTGATCGTTGAAGGAGATAGCGCATGGATCGTGGATCTCGGCTCCACAGCGGGAACTATGGTGGACGGCCGGAAGTGCCGCCCTCAGGAAAAGGTTCGGATTCGCGAAGGCAGCGTCGTGACCTTGGCGGAGACCTCGTTCACGTTTCGTGCCTCGCGCTGAAGGGGTTACGGTGAAACTGCGACTTGGCGGGTGCACTCATCAGGGGACTGTCCGCAACGAGAACCAGGATGCGTTTCTTACTGGCGGCAGGCTCATTCAACTGGGAGAAGCTGAGGAGTTGGCCGACTGGCCTGTGGACAACGTGCGCTGGGTCGCAGTGGCAGATGGTATGGGGGGGCATGACGAAGGTCGCCTGGCCAGCCGAATGGTGCTGGAAGCCGTGGCGAGCATTCAGGAGGCAGAACAAGAAGACGTGCAGAGGACGCTATCGTCCCTTCACCGAGAGATGGTGAGCCGTGGCAATCTTGGATCTACCCTGACCGCGATCGCGCTGAAAGGAACGCGCGTGTCCCTTGTACATGTCGGCGACAGCCGCCTCTATCGCCATGTGGAAGGATACTTGACCCTCCTCACTCACGATGACGCAGAGGAATCGCAAGGACGCACCTTGTTGACCGCGTGCATCGGAGGAGGCGTGCTTGAGCCTCTGCGGTGGACCTGGATGGACACAGTAGGCTTCGAATCTGGTTGCCGGTTTCTTCTTTGTACCGATGGGCTGACAGCAGTGCTGTCGGCAGAGAGAATCGAGGAGATAATCGGACAGAATGTGCCTTCGCCAGAGGGGCGCCTGGTGGAGGCCGCAGTTGGCGCAGGAGCCCCGGACAACGTGACGGCATTGGTCGTGGAGTTCGTGAAGGAATAGTTATGGCCAAGTTCAACGACGACCCGAGAGAACGCCCAACCGAGGTTTCGCCGCAAAATCTGGATGCACTGCGCAACGCTCCGACGGCGAGAGCTGACGGCTCGGGGCCGGCGCGAGCGCAAGGAGTAGGAACAGTGCTCCTCGGACATTATCTGATCGAAGAGGTGCTGGGCCAAGGCGGCGAGGGTGTTGTCTATCGTTGCAGGAATCGCAAACAAGGTGGAGTCGTAGCGGTAAAGTTCTATCCCGCCAACGTCGCAGCCCCGAGTGCGGATGTGTTGGCCCGACTGAAACAGATCAGTGACCATCCAGACCTTGTCCGGCTGATCCACTACGAAACGACCGACGAGGGCCTGTTCGAAGTAATGGAGTATGCCGAGGGTGGATCCTTGGATGGGGTTGTTTTGAAGCATGAAGAGCTACGCGGGATATTGTTGGAAGCCCACAACGCGATCCGGAGATTGCACCAGGCGGGCATCATCCACCGCGACATTAAGCCTGGCAATTTGCTATTCCGGAAGAAGAACCGCAAAGATCTGGTTCTTGCGGACTTCGGCCTTTCGTCGATCATGTCGTCTGAGTACGCAATCAGGATGAGCAAACGAGCCGGCGGAACGAACTTCTTCATGGCTCCTGAGATGATTTCTAGCAGTTCCGAAACCACCGTAGTGGCACCGAAGGGAGATTTCTTTGCACTTGGGATGACGATTCTGGTCTTGCTCACTGGCCCCGACTTATACAAGACCGCCTCGGAGCACTTCACCTACCTAAAGGCTAATTGGAAGGTTCCCATTCCAGGTGATTTACCCGCGCCATGGCAAAGACTTCTCAAGGGCTTGCTGTTTCCTATGCCCGATCGCCGATGGGGAGCAGAACAAGTAGATGCGTGGGTGAAGGGCAACGATGTCACTCTCCCGATCTTCGAAGAGGACTTCTACTACAAGTTCGCGCCCTATGAGGAAGCGAGATCCCCGGAAGAACTGGCGAGGTTGATGAGGAGAGATCCCGATCGTGCGCGGCGGCAACTCGCTTCTGGTGCGATGTTTTCAGGCCTAAGCCAACGCAGACCGGATTTGGCCGCAGAAATTGACTCATATGTCAAGCGTTTCGCCAAACCGGACGCCCAGTTGACTGCTGTCCTCTTTGCACTTGATCCTGCTTTCCCCTACCAATTGGCCCCAGGACTGGAGGCACCTGACCGAAAAGCGATGGCTCGCCTGATCGATGCGTCTGACGCTGCTCGTCACGCTGCGAGAGAACACCTGTTTGACGCGAGGCTGCCAGCGTGGCTTCTAGCAACAGGACACGAGGCGGCTGCTAACGAGTGGTTCGCCAAAGTGGAGGAGTACCGCAAGGCGAAAGTCGAAGACGAAGGTGTGGAGTACTTTTTGCACATCCTGGACCCCACTCTGCCACTCCCCGTGATGAGATTGGAGCCCGATGACCTCGGTCATCTTGTCATGCGGCCTGACCGCGACGGTGAATTCCACGTCGCAATCGTTAATCCCGGCCGAGGTTACCTGAGCGGCGTTCTGTCATTATCCCAACCTGATCACGGTTTTGTCATCGAGCCCACTTCCTTTTCTGGTACGCGCACCGACGTGGTGATTCGCGCGAGCTATGCCACCATGACCGTCGGCAAGACATATGAAACCACTTTGGACATATCATCCAACTCGAAGACGCCAAAACTCTCCCGCTCGGTGAAGGTTCTGGTCCAGTTTTCAACAACGGAGGCATGGATGATCGGTGCCGGATGGGCGACTGCCTGCGCGGTAGCGACGGGGGCGATCTTTGCCGGATTGCGGGCGATTATTGGCTCCATCATGAATGATCAGGAGGTATGGGTTGTAGACCACCCAGATGACATCAAAATCATGATGCTTGGCGGCGTGTTTTCTGCCGCCGTCATTGCTGGTGCGATTTGGCGGTTTTATCCGCGAAAGAAGAAATAGCGATGTCCACACGCCGCTCGAATTCCACCCATCGACACTCGCGATGTGTACGCCGGTTGCTCAACACGAAAGGAGGTCTATCTTAGATGGAGGAAGTGCTAATGTGGGTCGCGCTAGCGATCCTTCTAGGGCTCCTCGTAGTCGGTGTCCAGGCGCTCGGCCACGGGGGGCAGGCAGTACTGATCAAGACGGAGTTTGTGGCTTATGGGCTGACTAGGTTTGGCGTCACGGATCCGACTGTTGCGTGGCTCGTCCTTGGAATCCTCGTGGGTGGCGCGGTGGGGTTCGCTGTAGGGTTCGGTCGGGCCGGCAGGAAAGTGGAGATGGCATTTGCGTGCGTGACGACCCCAGCGCTTCTCGTGCTGCTGTCGGTGCTTTCGGTGAGCGCCCCGAAGCCCGAGCGAATTACTTCGTCCAACAACAAGACGGACCAACCGTCTAAACCGCTTGCAGAAGCTTTAAACAGTACACAACCATCTAATAAGTTGCATCCTAGGCCATTGCCTAGACGGCTGTCTCAGCCGCTTGCGGAGGCCCTGAACAGGGCAAAGGTAGTCTCCGGCCGGGCACTCGAAACCGTTACGGTCATCGCTCCGGCAGACGGAAACTGGATCAAGGTGTGTGGGTACATGTATATTTATCCCCGTTCAGCGAGTATCTACTTGGGAACAGATGGAGGAGACGAGTACTTCTTCCGACCGGCACAGGAGATCGTGGGGTTACCACCATCGAGGTGCCTTGCGTTTCGGTCTGCTGGTGTCAAACCAGTGAAAGTCAAGGTACATTTCCCCGATTAGGCGGCGTAGGCTCCACTCAACACGACAGGAGGTCTATCTTAGATGGAGGAAGTACTAATGTGGGTCGCGCTAGCGATCCTTCTCGGCCTCCTCGTGGTCGGCGCCCAGGCGCTCGGCCACGGAGGACAGGCGCTACTGATTAAGACGGAGTTTGTGGCTTACGGGTTGACTAGCTTCGGCATCACGAATCCGACGGTGGCGTGGCTCGTCCTTGGAATCCTCGTGGGCGGTGCGGTGGGGTTCGCTGTAGGGTTCGGACGGGCCGGCAGGAAAATGGAAACGGCATTTGCGTGCGTGACGACTCCAGCGCTTCTCGTGCTGCTCTCGGTGCTTTCATCCAGCGCGCCGAAACCGGAATCGCCTCAGGTTAGAGTCGCTCGCACTACGCTTGCCGCGCTCACGCCATCCCAGGGCGAACGTGTACGTTGGAATGGCGTCATGAGTTCCAGGGCCGCAGTATTAGAGACGTTCGTGGCACCGGGCACGACAACACCGTCGGGCGTGGTGACGTATGAAGGCGTGAAGGAAAGCGTGAATATCTATGTGGAATCGGACGGCAGCGTGTTCATGCAGGGCACAAGCTATCGTCGCCTAAAGGGCAAGGGCACGTATAACCTTGACCGCTTCCGGGGAAAACTCCTACCCGAGCGTATTTCAATGGAGGGAGTCTACGCGGATACGGCTGGCAGGGGCGGGCAGTGGAAATTCAGTAGGGCGAACCCCGTAAAAGCTCAATCGGTCGCCCGTAACGACGCGCCCCCCTCTGATGTCTCACACATAGACCCGGCATACCGCGCTGCGATTCAGGATTGGCTGCAGCGAAACCCTGTGTTTGGCAGGCCGGCGGTGATGTCCGACTGCTCCATGTGCCAGGGGGGGCGTCTCCCTCAGGACTGGGGATGGGATAACAAGCACCCATATTATGCCGCTGGTGATTTCAACAAAGACGGCCAGCCTGACGTTGCGATTGTGTCCAATCATGGCGACTTGGTCATCTTCAACGGCCCGCTCCGAGTTGGCACGAACGGGAAATTCGTCGGAAATATTGTGTGTGGGCGCGCGACCGGTTTAGGCCAGTGCGATTCTGGCCCTGCCGGCAGCTACATATATTATGGGGCTGAAAAGAACCAGTTCATTTGCGGGTCATACGCAACGGAAGTGTCTTGCTCAGTGCGCGCACGTGGAGATGGATACCTTTTCCATCCATAGGATTACGGCCAGGAGAGCATACGCCGGGAGGTCCAGACAGAATTGCCGCCACCGCCCCGGCCGTGTTCCCACGAAGAGCGCCGATATATCGGCCAAGCCGAGGCGATTGCACCTCCGAACTTAGTCCCGAGTCTTATTCGCGTCTTCACCCCAAAAGCATAGGGAAATGAATCCCGAGGGAAGTCCGGCAGCGAAACTGCGATCCTGGTTACTCAAACGCGAGTTCCACAACCGCTACAAAACTGCATGCCCGCGCCTAGTTTCGTCCCGCAGCTTTGGCAAAAAGCTCCCGCTGCTTGACCGGCGGATCTCTCAAAAACAGAAAAGTCATTCTTAAGTGCGATAATATCGACGATGCTGCTTATGTCTTGCTCTGACAATTGGAACGCGGTGATGTATGCATCCATCAACTTCTGCTCAGCTCCGACGAGTACGCCGTCGGCCATCGCCAAGTCCAAGAGAATCGCGATGCACGCAATACGCTGCTTTTCGCCCAGCACCTTGCTGACAAGCTGCACACTGTCGGTTACGGAAAGATCCTTATAGACGGTGAGAGCGCTGTTGAAAGCGTTTTCGTCACCTCTTACAATTCGAGTCAACGAGGAGATCTCATCATCCTCGATTGATCCGTCAGCTCCGATGACAGTCATGGCGGCGAGCGCCAGAGCTGCTTTCGGCGTTAGGTTGACATCGGCTTTCGTTCGTAGTTTGTCGAAGATACCCAAATAAGAGTCATTCTCCTTGGTTCTATTGCTCCATCGAAAATCAATTGTGCCGGTAAAATCTAGGCACTCGCTGCTGCCGCCTTTGCCGGGTCGAGGACAAACAAAATGAGAACAAAGTTAATGAGATTAAACTTCTCTGTGGGAACAAAAGATGGCTTTGTCTTGTGCAGTATGTAGACGAGCGGGTCTCCAACTGCTATACCCACGGCGAAGGGAATTGTCACCACGGCAACGCACAATTGACCAAGGCCATCACCAGCGAAGGCTGTAAAGAACTTGACTGCTAGAAAGTAGATTGGGACAGCGAAGAGATAGGCAAATGGGAGGACAAACGGCATCATCCACCACGTAGGGCCACCGGGTGAACCGCCATTCGCGAATAACATCACGATTGCCCAGACGAGACCGGCGGAGAAGGCTCGGAGAAGATGGAGGGCGAGCGTCGGCCCCATTGAACGGCTTTGAAGTTGATTGTTGAGAATACATTCACAAAAGGACCTCAGGTCTTTCATTATCGATACCAGAGTTCTTTCAGATCAGCTCGATTCTAGGGTTGGGAAGATGGCGGCGCGGTCGACTTCACCGATCCCAGGTTTAAGTGCTTGCTCCAGGTTCCCTATTTTCCCTGAACGACGACGTAACCAGAGCCGCCGCAGCCGTGGCAGAGTATTTTGCCTGATCCACGACAGGTGTCACATTGTTTCTCCTTGCTACCAAACGAACCGTGCCATTTGGGGCACTTCACTTGCTTCGCGCCGTTGCAAATCGGGCATTTTTCTTTTTGAGCCATGCAGCCTCCGACGACACTGCCACGCAGGCGTACGCTACCACACTGGATTATCAGGCGTCAAGCACGTCTAGGTGAATCACATCCGGTTATCCGGTGATTTCGAGCCGCGCAGAAGAATGGAGGCAACGCGCGGACCTTGGGAACGGCAACCGCGACGGCCAGCACCCTGGTTCTGCGCGATGGCTCGGGCGGTGCTTCCTTCGCTTACGTGGCGGCGAACAAATTCTCGAATCGCGGCGCGAAGACCATGTACATCTCCCGGCAGTCGCCCACCGGAACCACCGCGCCGTTCTTGTCCAGCAGGGTCTGCGTGAAGTCGAGCGTGATGTGATACTTCGTGTTGTTGTCACCGTTGGCGAACAGGAGGGTGGTCCCGCTGCCCGCCGTCCACTGGAACCGCTGCCCGCTGCCAACCGGGACGCCGGCCAGCGTGCGGCCGTGAGCGACGAAGACG
>OCTA010004471.1_pt1 | contig 12244 bp, 14 predicted proteins | sample 1538991 | NCBI WGS metagenome assembly OCTA01 (sample SAMEA3539302, study PRJEB22396) | soil metagenome | biome: tundra; feature: field; material: soil | place: USA | collected 2010-05 | depth 0.15 m
GCGCGAGATTCACCCCGACGGCATGGTGATCGAAGCCCTGCGGCATTACGCCGCGACCAGCGGCCGCGACCTCATCGCCATCGTTTCCGCCGACGCGCGCGGCAACAGCGAGATTTCCGAGAGGCCCACACCCACGGACGTCGATGCCGTCCTGACCCTTCAGGTGGAACCCGGCGCCACCTGTGTCCAAGGAGAGGATGACCTCAGCATGCGGATCCGGGCCACCGTGAGCGAGTCCGGGGAGCAGACGCCACGGCTCGAAAAGACTTTCGGCCCCGGGGGCATCAAGACCGGCATGCGCGGCCAGACCGCGGCCAACGCGAATCAGCACGGTCCGCTCTACCAGTCCTGGGTAAAGTCGCAGGTTGGGTCGCTGTATTGGGCCGTACTGACTGCGTTGCTTCTGGGCTGATACAATTCACACACCATGCCCGCATCCGCCGCCAAAGACCCCCGCCAGGCCCTCGGCCGCAATCCCGACCGGCTCACGCTGGTAGAGCGCACCGCCCTGGCCGGCAAAATGGTGGCGCTCGAAGTCTACTCGCCCGCCACGCTTCCCTTGCGCCGCATCGAAGCTATCGGCGATTCCATCGATGCCTGCATCCGCATGCTGCGGGAGCGCGGCCTCGATCCGCGCCGCTTCGAGTATTCCCCGCTTGGCCCGGCCTACTGAAGGAATCGCCGGCGGCATCGCGCAGCACCTGGTGTTGCCGGAACACAGGTCCGCCGCCCACCCCGCCCTTCACCGCTTCATCCGCGGTGCGATGTCCGCTAGAATTGGCGCTGTCGGATGACTTACAGTTTTGGACCCTTCCGTTACGACGCGGGACAGCGGTTGTTGTTCCGTGGGGGCGAACTGGTGCCTCTGGTCCCGAAGGCGCTGGAAACTCTCCATGTTCTGCTGGAGCGGCGGGGGAGCGTGGTCGAAAAATCCGAGCTGATGAAGTTGGTCTGGCCGGATACCAACGTGGAGGAAGTCGGGCTGGCACGGAATATTTCGCTGCTGCGGAAGGCCCTGGAAGACGAATCCGAAGAGAACTCATACATCGAAACCATCCCGCGCCGGGGGTACCGGTTCGCGGCGCAGGTTTCCACGGATGAGGCGGCGGGCGTGCCGCCTCCGCCGCCGCAACAGCAGCCGGACGGGCGGTGGCGATGGTTAATCCTGCCCGTGTGCGCCCTGGCTGCCGGCGCCTTGGTCTACTACCAGTTTTACGTACCATCCCGGTATCTGCCAGAAGGCAACAGATCGGCCAGCCTGGCGGTAGTTCCGTTTGAGTGCCTGTGCGTCGGCATGGACGGTGAGAGGTTTTCCCAAGGGTTCGACGAAGTACTGGTGGCCGATTTGTGGAAACTGAGCGGCGTGCAGGTGATTTCGCCGAGCACGGTCCGCCGGCACCAGCGGATGGGTGTCTCGATGGGACTGATGGGGCGGCTGCTGGGCTTGGAAGTCCTGATTGAGGGGACGGTTCAGAAGCTGGACGAACGGCTCAGGATTACGGCGCGCCTGGTTGACGTGCATACCGGCAGACTGATCTGGGCGGAGACCTACGATGAGCGCGCGGACGATCCCGGCGGAGCCCAGGAGGCGGTGGGGCGCGCCGTGGCGGCGGAGGTTGGGAAACGCCTGGGCCTGTCGAACCGCTGATTCGACAGGAGTGCAAGATTCGCGAAGGACTTCCGAATAGATTCCGAAGGTTCTTTCATGCCGATTCAGGCGATGCTGGGATTGCCATGATTCCATTCGCCAGACTCACCTGGCAGGCCGCCGCAGCCGGACGGTGGACGGCCCGCATCCTGGGGACGCTGATGGTCCTGTTCGTTCTCGCCTTCGTCTTCGGAGAAGGTCTTCCGCCAATCACCCGAATGACCGCCCGGGAACAGTTCTATGCCCTGGGGGTTGGCGGCCTGTTCCTGGGTCTGGTCATCGCCTGGTTTCAGGAAGGATGGGGCGGTCTGCTCTCGGTAGCGGGGTGGGTATTGCTGGCGGTTCTCGCCAAGAGGCCACCCTGGGATTTGCCATTTTCGATACCGGGCGCCTTGGGTTTGCTGCACCTGCTGTGCTGGTGGCGGCTGCGCGGGGCGGCTCCACCACCGGCGCCTGCGCAACCGGCTGCCGGCGCCCACCTAAGGGTGCTCTTCGCCTTTCTGGGGATGTCCCTGGGGGCTTTCCTGGTGCTTTGCGCCAATGAAATCTTCGGCGAACCGCCCCTGATGGCACAGTCCGGCCGGCCGCCGGCGGAGATGGTGGGAACCTGGCACGCCAGTCTCACCACGGTATCCCGGCAACCCCTCCGCGAAGAGATCCAAGTTGTGTTCACAATAGGTGCCGATGGGTCAGTCTCGGGCTCGGTTGGCAACGCAACGCTGATCGATGGCCGGTTCGTGGCTAACCGAAGCTGGTTCGGCCGGCTTTTGAACTGGCGGACCGAGTACCTGATGCAGGGCACGCTGTCGCGCGTGGTCGAGTCGTACGGCGGCACGGCAGGCGACCGTTTTTCGGTCCCGCTGAACCGCAAGGGAGCAGAACTGGACGGGGCATTATTCCTGTCCCATCCGGGCACACCCAAGCCACTCGGGCTGGACCTCAAGAAGCGTTAGTTCACCTTGACGGCAGCGCGCCGCTTCGCCGGCCTGCCATCCGCCGCTCCAAGTACGTACTGTTGCGCCCCACCCGCAAGGGCGCGGCTGGCGAATTCACGCTATCATCAATCAGCAAGTCCACGAACACGACTGCGCCATCAGCTTCCTCGTTGAGGGACGGAATCTACGTGCAAATCCGGCTCGGCTACGAACTAAACTATACCTTTCCTCAACCCACGCCAATGATCCTGGCGTTGAGTATCCATTATTCGCGCGCCTCGGACATCATCATTCCCGACTACCTGACCACCGATCCGCCGGTGCCGATCGGAGGGTATCGGGACGGCTTCGGCAACTGGTGCACGCGGATCGTGGCTCCGCGCGGGCGGGTCCGCATCAAAGCCGATGGGCTGGTCCGCGATAGCGGCCTGCCGGACAGGGTGGTTCCCGATGCCCGGCAGCACGCGGTGCAAGATCTGCCGGAAGAGACTCTGGTTTTCCTGCTGGGGAGCCGGTATTGCGAGACGGACCTGCTGTCCCAAGCCGCTTGGGATCTGTTCGGATACTCGCAGCCGGGTTGGGCGCGCGTGCAGGCGATTTGCGATTACGTGCACAGCCGGATCGCCTTCGACTATCAGCGCGCTCGCGCCACCCGGACCGCCTGGGAGGCTTACAACGAAGGCGTTGGGGTGTGCCGCGACTACACCCATCTTGCCGTTGCGTTTTGCCGCTGTCTAAATATTCCCGCGCGCTATTGCACGGGTTACCTCGGCGATATGGGAATGCCGCCGCCCTACGGCGTCGGGGATTTCGCCGCGTGGTTTGAAGTTTATCTCGGCGGCAGTTGGCACACCTTTGACGCGCGCAACAACGTGCCGCGCATCGGACGAGTCCTGCTGGCGCACGGCCGCGATGCCTCGGACGTCGCAATTGCCACCACCTTCGGACCCAACATACTGGAGAGCTTCAAGGTGTGGACGGACGAAGTTACAGAGCCGTGACAGGAGTGAGCGGTCCCTTAGTTTCCAGCCTTCACAATAGCGATCGGGCCATAACTGTTACTCAGTGTCATCTCGCACTTGCCCGCGCCAATTGTTCCGCTGACGCTCTCGTCTGTTTTCCCCGCCGAAACGGTTAGCGGAAAGTCGCTGTGAATATGAGCGAAGGAGGTCTTCGCCGAAACCTTGTAATCCAACTGGCCGCCGAGGCCAACCCTTATGGACGAGAAGGACGTGCGAATACTCACCGTCCGGCAGTCACTCTGAACCATGCCGCTCACGTCCACCGAGCCGTACTGATCTTCAACTTCGACCGGACCCGACACTGCCTCTAGCTTCACCGAACCGAAACTCGTCTTCACATCCGCGCCGCGCGTCTGGCTAATTCTGATCGCTCCGTACTTATTAGAAACATCGACTATGCCGGACACTCGCTTTACATTCACCTCCCCGAACTTGTCCGTCACCGACAGCACTCCATCGACATCCGCTGCCCGCACCGCGCCATTCGTGTTCTCGATCTCCACATCCCCCACGTTCCCGCTCAGATCGATGCTCCCGAAGGCGCTCTCGAACCGCTCCTTGCCCCTTCCGTCGTGAAACGTGATTGATCCATGCGAGGTGGTCACATTCACATTCGCCCGAGTTCCGTCCACCGAAACTGAGCTGAACGAGTTTCTGATCGCGAGCGGCGAGTCTTGCGGTATGGTTATTTCGTAGCGAACGTAATAGGAAACATCGCGCGGGCCTTTTGGATAGCGCGTGCGAATGGAAACACCCGATGACGAGGAATCGGCAAGTACTTCGACGCTCTTCGCGAATTGCTCGGCATCCTCTTTACTCCCGCCCGACGTATGGATTTCAGCATGGATCGTCACCGTCCGATCCGCATGCGTATGGACGGCGATATCGCCCAGGCTGTGCTCGATGGAAATAGTTTTGCCAGCCTCTATCGGAAGCTTTTGATCCAGATCGCGGCTATACTCTACCCTGCAAAAAGCCGGGCAACTAAGCGCGACGATAACTGAGGCGATCCTAGTTGCTCTTTTCACCGGTAAGTAACTCCCGCAGAGTCTCTTGTTTCTCGGTATAGAGTCCGGCCAGTTCGGTTCGCAAGCGAATATTGAACTGATTCTGGGCCAAGTTGACGCGAGTCTCCGCTATAGCCGCATCCAGCACGGCAAGCTTCTCGCCATAAGCTTCATTCAGCGGCGTCGCTGGATGCGCCAGCTTTGATTCAGCCAGACGGGAAAGCGTCTGAATGGATTTGACATAAGCGTTTTCATTCTTCTCCACATCCTGGAGCGCCTGCTCGGTCAGGAAGTCCCGACTTGGATGCGCCGGTTCCACAACGTAGGAGCGCACTAACAGCAAAGCGCCAATCAGCGCGATGCTCGCCGCCATGCCCAACACCCTCCAATCGGTCCACCATCGGACGGCAGATTCGCTTTCGACTGCGATGCGCGCCTTTATATTGATCCAGAGCGCGGGACTCTGCCAATCGCGCCGCAGTTCCTTCGCTGCCGCGGACAGATCCACCCAGACTTGATACTCGCGGCGGCATGGCCCGCACGACTTCAAATGCTCCTGGGCCTCCAGCGGCAACTCCGCGAGTTTGAGGCTTTGTTTCAGGTCGCTGCACTTAAACCTCATAGGCCAGGCTCCCTCAACATTCGCTTTAACTCCCGTTTGGCTTCGAACAACCAGGCGCGCGACGTTCCTTCAGGCACTTCGAAGACTCCCGCAATCTCCGCATGCGTCAGCCCCTCTACCTCAAACATCAGGAAGACCAGCCGGTGCTTTTCGTTCAGGCGCTTCAAAGCATTCTCCAAGGCGATCTTCAAAGGCAGCTTGCTTTCGACCGGCGCGTCGGATACGTTGGCTTCGCAGCGTCTCTGCCGCTTCCGCAGCGCGTCGTAACAGCAGTTGATCAAAATCCTAAAGATCCAAGTTGATAAGAGGCTATTCTTCTCAAACCCTCGCATCGATCTGTGTACTTTTAGGAATGCTTCTTGCACGGCATCTTCGGCGTCGGCTTGGCTGCCGAGCAGATTGTAAGCCAGACTCTTCATACGCCCCACATGCAGGTTGTACAGGCATTCAAAAGCGCGCAGATCTCCCCGCTTGCAGCAATCCACCAGCTCCGAGTCAGTGCGGTTGTCCGCGGAGTTACCGTATAGAGTCGCGCCCATTCGAAGCGGCAAGCCAATCTCCAGCGCCATGTTCTCTCTTACGCGCTTTGGACGACGCGTCACAGCCAAACGTTGGACAAATATTTTCCCGGCGCGATCCAACGTTTCGTCTGCCGCCTTCGTCGAAAGACCGCAAGGAGTTTACATCCATGAGGTTTTCACCTTATACGTTTTTGGTCGCAATTTGTTTCCTTCCGGCCTTCTGCATTTCCGCGAAGGCGGTGGAAGCGCGCAACCCGGAATCCGATCGCGCTTGCTCTGCCAGCCACTTCCACGACGACGGTCTGGTGAGCTATGCCGAGAGCCGCGATCAGCGAGTAGCCAGCAGTTCAACCAATCACATCGACCCCGGGATGAATGGATCGATTCGCGTGCACGGCTGGAGCCAGGCCGACGTGCTGGTTCGAGCTTGTGTGCACGCGGCTGCCGAAAATGATTCCGAGGCCCACGCGCTCGCCTCCCAGATTGCCATCGTTCAGGGTCGAGGGGAGATCAAGCCCCGGGGTCCCGAACTCAGTGATCACCGGCACTGGAGTGTTTCGTATGAAGTCTGGGCGCCAATGTCGTCAAATCTGAAGCTGGACGCATTCAACGGCAGCATTGCGGTGCAAGGCGTCACTGGAAGTGTTAGCTTTCACACTCAAAACGGATCTGTGCGGCTGGATCAAGTAGCCGGCGATGTCAAAGGAGAGACGACGAATGGCTCTTTGTCCATTGATGTCTCGGGCAATGGCCACGACATTCGGGCGTCAACGACGAACGGCAGCATACACTTGAGCCTGCCGGAGAACTACTCGGCGAAAGTCGAAGCGTCAACGGTAAACGGGCGGGTCCATTGCGACTTCGCCGCAGCCGGAACAAGCGATGCCAGCGGGAAAACAACCTCTCTGGTGTTAGGCACTGGCGGCCCCGTCGTCGAAGCGCGCACGGTGAACGGCAGTATTCAGATCAGCCGCCGGACGAGCTAAGGTGATCGGCTATGATCGGCTGGAAATGCAAGCCCCTGATCACGCTGCCGTAGAATGGTAAAAACATCACTCGAAAAATGGCCGAAAACTGACCTTCCGTCCAGAAAAATCGCGGACGAAAATGAAAGAGCGGCAACTACTCGCAAACGTTCTCGTCATCGCGGCGGGGATTGCGACGGCTACCGCGCTTCATTACTTCACCTCTCCTTCGCTACTCCTTTGGCACAATCTGTTCCAACGGCTCTACTATCTGCCCATCATCTATGCGGCCGTTTATTTCGGCTGGCGAGGAGGCGTCGCGGCTTCAGCCTGCTCGGCGATCTGCTACATCCCACATATCCAAATGGCCTGGCAGCGCCACATGCCGGATTACGCGATGAAACAGTACGCGGAGATCATCGTCTTCGTCCTGGTTGGCATCGTGACGGGTGTGCTGTCGGACCGGGAGCGGGAACAGCGCAGGCAAGTGGAAGCTAAATCGGAGCAGCTCGAAAAAGCGAACAACGACCTGAAAGATAGCTTTGAGCAAGTCAAAAGAGCGGACAGACTCTCCGCTAGGCGCTTCTCTCCGTACTCGATATGGCATCGCGAGCCGCCCAGGCGACATCCACCGTTCTGATCCACGGTAACGTAGACGTTTGCGTTCGATGCGGAGCAGTCAGGAAAAGGGATAATCAATGACCAACATCATCGACCGCATGGCAGACTACTTCGACTCCAAAGGGAAAACCTTCGGAGAGCGCTACACCCGCTGCCTCATCGGCTTCCTGTATGCGTGGTGCGGGCTGGGGTTCAAAGCCGGGATGATGCTGGGAGCGATGGTGAGTCGGCCATGAGAAAGCAGACACTAAGAGAACGCATCGAGCGTCTTAAGGCTGACGAGCCACTTTATGATTACCGCGAGAGTGACGTTTATCAGATCATCGTCGCCCTCGAAGCGCGGCTCAAGATTGCCCGTGCCGCTCTCATGGGCGCGACAGAGGCGATGGAGCAGGGAACGCTGAACGAATTGGTGGCGCAAGCTCTTGAAGCATCATCCTTGGAAACGGCGATAATGGAGTAGAGATGGCAACCGAAGCAAATATCCGCCTCCCCGACGATCTGCTCGCGCAGATTACGGACATTGCCGCGCGTGAAGGCAAAACGCCGGATGAAATGGCTACCGAGGCCATCAAGCGCGAGGTTGCCCGCCGCCTGATTGCCAAACTCCCCTCCAAACCCAGCGGCATGACGGAAGAGGAGGAAATTGAGGCTGCGGTAAGAGCCGTCCACGATTATCGGCGCGGGCGCCAGGTGAAAGTTGTCCTCGACACGAATATCCTGATTAGCGGCTTGCGATATCGAGGCAAGCCCCGCGAGGTAATTCAGATGGGCGTGGAAAGAACGCTGGATGTCGCCCTGTCGCCGCCGATTGTCGCGGAAACCCTGCGCGTCCCGCGGGACAAATTCCAAGCCACACCGGAACAGCCAAGCAACGCCGAAACGATCATGGAAGCCTGCGGGCGCATGGTACACCCGACGGTCAGGCTGGACGTGGCGCCGGACGATCCGAACGATAACCATATTGTCGAAACCGCCGTAGCTGCCGGAGCCGATGCCATCATCACCGGCGACAAAGACTCGCTCCGCCTCGAAAACTATCAGGGGATACGAATGGTGCGGGTAAGCGACTTCCTCCACAAGGAACATCGCAGATAACGGGTCGCAGCAACACATTACGAGGCCAAATCCGAGCAGAAAGAACGCGCCCGGCTCCGGCACTGTAGGGGGCGGATTACCGCAGGTTGTTTCCGAAAAGGCGGGATCAACCCCGGCGAACGATCCGAATCGCTGCCCCGCAGTCTGGGTGACAAGGAGTTCGATGATATCCCCTGCGGCAACGGAATCGGTTCCGCTGAAAGAAGTCGGGTTCGTGCGGGAAGAGCCGTTGGCTTCCGAGATGACGCCGCTGGCAAGAACGGCGTCTGTTGCCGTGTCGAGAAGGGTGAAATCGTTGCTGCGTCCAGTTGTGGGCTGCGCGAACCAGATTGACCCGGAGAAAGCAACGCTTCCCGCGGACGGGCTTACCCACGCGAAGTTCGCAGGCCCAAGCGAGGGGTTGAGAAGCGGCGTACCGGCAGCATGGCGACGAACGCAAACTGGAGGGCTTTGCCGAGAAGCACCATCCACATCATCGTCATCAAAGCCGGGAACGGTAATTAGACGGCCTAACGCGATCTACGCGGCTCATCCTCATCAATCAGCGGCTCCAGCACGTTATACAAAAACCGTGACAGCGGCTTGATGTGGCGCTTGGCGAGGTGAAACGGGCGACCGTCTGAAGTAATGCGACACGCCCCGTCCTCCGTGATAGCCACCGTCAACCCGTCCGCATTAAGAAGCGAGCCTTGGCGGCTACTGTTCACGAGGGATTGAAACTTGTTCACTTACCGCGACTGGCCCTGATAGAGTTGCTGCCGCAATTCGACCTCGTAATCCTTAGCCCTGCTTGCAGCCATCGCAAGCGAGGGTAAATCTTTACCGCTGAAGCTGTTGGTGTATTCGTCTTTACCTTCGGCATTCTTATAGACCCTCTGAAAGCGGAAGCTTGGATACTTGTTGCCGTCGGCGGACTCATTAATGAATACCTTCGGATCTAAGCTCACGGTCGGCATCGACTTCCGCTCCCGCATTCCAGAATAAGATGACTTTTCCTCGACTGCGGCGCCGCGGCATCAGTGTCGGGGATGGATCTCGGATTTGTTGTACATTGTTCGTTGTCCTTCACAAGCGATTGGGTGTTCCGCGAAAGGATTTTGACCAATGACCAGGAAGTTCTTTGCTAATTGCATCCTGTTAACTTTATGCGCCCGCGAGACGCTGTTGGGTGCCGAAGCCAACCCGGAATGTTCCATAAAAACCGTCGGGGACTTGCTCGAACAGACGCGAACTGACGTCAGCAACAGTTTGTGGGGCGCAGCGGGCGTGGTAGTTGGACTGGCGGCGGCCGAGAAGTTCAATTCGCGACTGATCATCTCTGTCGCAGTTCCGGCTTTGAAACAGGCGAGCGACTATTTCGCGGCTCAAAACCTGCGCAGTCAGCTCTCGAACTTTAGTTCCGATAAGCGGGTGAAGGTCTGCCGCGCCAGCGCCGCCAACTCGCTGCTGCCGGGGTGGGCTATCGCGGGCTTAGGTTTGAAGGATGTCACTTTATTAATAACTGAACCGACCGTGAATGTGCCACGGCTCAAGTACGAACTGCCACCCACCAGCCTTCTACCAGGCACATTAGTAGCCGGGTTCGACTCTCAGTTTCTTCAGGAACTCAGCAAGCAAGGATCTGCTTTCAAACTGCGGGAAACCGCGATCGCCACACAAGGTTCCGCTCCCAGCGGCTTTGGAGCCTTGAACAGCGCGCCGCCGCAGATCCCTCAGATCCCGAACCGAAACCGGTTCAGCGAGTTGCTTCGAACGTACACCCCTGATTCGTTGGCTCTTACTACGATTCGAGGTCAAGTATACGACGGCAGGTCCGGACGCCCGCTCCCCGATGCGACGGTGCAACTAGCTCGGGTGGACCAGCCGGGAACCTGGTTTGGCGCCGCGACGTCCAGGAGCGGTGAGTTTACCTTTGCGGTCGCGGCGAGTGGGAATTACCAGCTTTCCGCTTTCGCGCCAGGATTCTACGGCAGCAGCCTGTATATTGGCGCAAACGCTTCGAATGCCAGTGGGTATCGGGTTGAAATGCAGAGGCGCTCGCCTTACCCCTGCACCTTTACGGCTGAGAATCGGACACCGTGGGTGGTTGATTGGCGAGTTAAGTCTCCGACGTGGCAACAGATGGACAGTTTCAGAACTATCAAAATCGAAATTCAGGGACCCGGAGACTTTCAGGCGATGGCAACGTTCAGGGATGCGCCCCCCGTTTACTGGAATCCGGTGCCGGTCGATTGCGATGGTCCCGGATATACGACGCTTGTGCCGCCTCAGTCATACACTGGTCCGAGATGAAACCTCTTCTTGCCAGAAAGTCTTTACTGTTGCTCATTGCCATCGCCAGCGTCCGGGCCGAAACGCCCGCTAAGAAGTTCGACCCAGGCGCCATGGACACCTTTTTGTACGGCGCGGCGTTCTATGAAGAGTACATGCCTGCGGACCGTCTGGAGAAGGATGTGTCCTTGATGGAGCAGGCCGGGCTCAACGTGGTGCGGGTGGGCGAATCGACGTGGAGCCTGTGGGAGCCGGAGGATGGGCGCTTCGAATACGCCTGGATGGATCGCATCATTGACCGGCTGCGGCGGTCTCACATCCGGGTGATTATGGGCACGCCCACCTATTCGATCCCGCCTTGGATGTACAAGCGGCATCCCGAAATACTGGTTACCAGGCTGGGGGGCGCGAAGGCCACGTATGGCATGCGCCAGAACATGGACATCACGAATCCGGACTTCCTGCGCTATGCGGAGCGCGTGATCCGGAAGATCGCCGAGCGTTATAAAGACAACCCCGCCGTGATCGGGTATCAGATCGATAACGAGACCACTTCGAACGGCACGGCGGGCGCCAATGTGCAGGCGGGCTTCGCCGATTATCTGCGCGAGAAATTCGGCACGGTGGCGCAGTTGAACAAGATTTGGGGCTTGGTGTATTGGGGCCAGTCGCTGGCCAGTTGGGCGGACCTGCCGCCGCAAGACGGCATTATCAATCCCGGCTGGAAACTGGAGTGGGAACGCTACCAGGAAGGACTGACGACGAAATTTCTGGCCTGGCAGGCGGCTATCGTGCGCGAATATTTGCGGCCGGACCAGTTCATTACACAGGATTTCGGAGGACCCACCAAACGCGAAGTGAACGAGGCTGCGATTTCGAAGAGTCTGGACGTTAGCTCGATGAATCCGTATCACACGACGCAGGATCTCTACGACGGGCAGGCGTCGAGCTATGCCGGCGACTACACGCGGTCACTGAAACGGACCAATTACCTGGTCACGGAGACGAACGCGCAGACCATTGGATGGGATTCCAAGACTCAGTTTCCGCCGTATGAGGGACAGTTGCGCGAGGATGTCTACACGTTCGCCGCGACGGGGGCGAACATGGTGGAGTACTGGCACTGGCACTCCAATCACTACGGACAGGAGACTTACTGGAAAGGCGTGCTGTCGCATGACTTGGAGGAAGGCAGAGTCTACCGGGAATTCTCCCGCACGGCGCATGAACTGCAGCGGATCGGTTCCCATTTGACGGGATTGCGGCAGAAGAACGAGGTGGCGATCCTTTACAGCAACGACTCGCGGCGGGGCATCGCGTACATGCCCTTCCTGCAAACCGCTATCCGGCCGGACATGCCGTGGGGCAGTGTTGGCGGCTACGAACTCGAGTTGCAGCGGCTCTATGGCGCTCTGTATAAAGCGAATGCCGGGGTGGACTTCGTATTCCCCGAGACTGAAGATCTTTCGCAGTACAAAGTGATCGCGGTGCCGCCGCTGTATATCGCGAGCGATGCCTTGCTCGAACGGCTAGC
>OCTA010004472.1_pt1 | contig 12244 bp, 9 predicted proteins | sample 1538991 | NCBI WGS metagenome assembly OCTA01 (sample SAMEA3539302, study PRJEB22396) | soil metagenome | biome: tundra; feature: field; material: soil | place: USA | collected 2010-05 | depth 0.15 m
GACCACCGAGATCTACACTCTTTCCCTACACGACGCTCTTCCGATCTCGTCGGGTGGACGCCGGAAGAGATCGCGGGAAGCCGCCACCGACGACTCCGGGACCCAGGCCAGCGCCGACGACGGCGACAAGGAGAGCGCCAAGCCGGCCGACAGCGGCGGCGGCGATTGCACCATCACCGTGAACTCGACACCCTGGTCCGAGGTCTGGATCGACGGCAAGAACACCACCAAGCACACGCCGTTCGTCGACTACAAGATTCCCTGCGGCAAGCATCGGCTGGCGTTCAAGCGATCCGATATGCAGATCGACTACAGCGAGAACATCACGGTTCACCCCGGCGAGAAATTCAAGCAGCGCTACACGCTCGCGACGGATGAGTAAACCTGCACCGATGGGTTCCGTCGGGCGCAGCCCGACCGAGCCCGACGCGATCAAACTGGGAACGGAGCGGGGTGGCGATTCGGAGACGCCGCCGTCGCGGGCGGAGGCGCTCGAGGCGACCTGGCGGGAGTTCTACCGACGGGCCGGCGAGGCGCCCCGCCGTCCCGCCGCCCGCGATTTTCTGCGGCAGGATCTCATCGCGGCGTTGGCCCGTCTGGTGCCTGGCGATGCGTCGGTGCTCGAGGTCGGGTGCGCCGAGGGCGATCTTCTGGCGGCGCTGTCGAATCCACGTCGCAAGGGGAGCGACTACCTGCCGGAGGTGATCGCGCGGGCCCGGGCCCGCCATCCCGAGATCCCGTTCGAGGTCGCCGACGCGACCGCCGATCCGCGGCCCAGCCTCGAGCGCTTCGACGCCGTCATCTGCGATCGTCTGTGCCACAGCGTCCTCGACATCAAGGCCTTGCTCACCGGCCTGCAGCGCCAGCTGGCGCCGGGTGGCCGCATCTACCTCACCACCTTCAACACGCTCTGGGAGGTGCCGGTCCGCCTGGCCGAGCTGGCCGGACTGAAGCGCCCGGCGCCGACCGCCAACTGGCTCTCCGACTCCGATTTCCGCAACCTCTACGACATCACGGGGCTGGAGGTGGTTCGCTACGAGGACCGGCTGCTGTTGCCGATCGACGTGCCCGGTGTGTCGACGGCGCTCAACCGCTACCTGGTGCGCGCGCCGGGGATGCAGCACGCGTCGCTATATCGCATCTACATCCTGCGCGATCGCGGCGCCGCGCCGATGGCGGCGCGGGCCAGCGTCAGCGTGATCGTTCCGACCCGCAACGAGGCCGGGAACGTCGCGGCGGCCGTCGCGCGCACGCCAGTTCTAGGATCGTCCACCGAGCTCATCTTCGTCGAGGGGCACTCGACCGACGACACCTGGGCGACGATCCAGCGCACCGTGCGGGCCTACGACGGTCCGCTCAAGCTGCGGGCGTTTCAGCAGACCGGGAAGGGGAAGGGCGACGCCGTGCGCCTGGGCTTCGCGCACGCCAGCGGCGACGTGCTCATGATCCTGGACGCGGATCTGACGGTGCCGCCCGAGGAGCTGCCCACCTTTTACGAAGTCCTGACCGGCGGCCACGCCGACTACGTGCAGGGGACGCGCCTGGTCTATCCGATGGAGGCCGGCGCCATGCGCTTTTTCAACAAGCTCGGCAACATGGCCTTTTCGGAGCTCTTCACTTACCTGTTGCAACAACCAATCCGGGACACGCTGTGCGGGACCAAGGTGCTGTGGCGCCGGGACTATCAGCGGATCGCGGCCGCGCGCAGCTACTTCGGCGACTTCGATCCGTTCGGTGACTTCGACCTCATCTTCGGGGCCTCGCGGCTCAACCTGAAGATCGCCGAGATTCCGGTGCGCTACCGGGATCGCACCTACGGCGAGACCAACATCTCCCGCTGGAAGCACGGCCTATTGCTTCTGCGCATGTCGGCGATCGCGGCGCGCAAGATCAAATTCGTGTAGGCGGCGATGCCGATCTCCGATGAGCAGCGCGCGCGCACGATCGAGCGCTTCGAGCGGCACCGCCGCACCTGGGCCGAGAACCCGGCGCTGCGCGCGCTCTACGCCGAATGGTACGGCCGGATCGCCGACGCGTTGCCGTCGCCGGCCGCCGGTCCCCGGGTCGAGATCGGCTCCGGTCCCGGCTTCGCGCGCAACTTCGTCTCCGACCTGGAGCTGACCGACCTGGTGCGCGCACCCTGGCACGATCGCGAGGTGAGCGCCGATGCGTTGCCCTACCGCGACGCCAGCCTGGGTGCGATCGTGCTCCTCGACGTGCTCCACCATCTCCCTTCGCCGCGAAGATTCTTCGCCGAAGCGGTTCGCGTCCTGAGGCCGGGCGGTCGGCTCGTGATGTGCGAGCCGTACATCAGCACGCTCTCGTACCTGGTCTACAAGCTGTTTCACGACGAGCCACTCGCCTGGCGGGTCGATCCGCTGGCCGACCACGCCGCCGGCGATGCGCGCGATCCATTCGATTCGAACCAGGCGATCCCGACCCTGCTCTTCGGGCGCGCGCGACCGGCGTTCGAGGCCGCGTTTCCGGCGCTCGCGATTCGTCACCTCGAACATCTCGCGGGGCCGAGCTACCCGGCCTCGGGGGGCTTTTCCAGAGCCCCCCTGCTCCCCTGGCCGGTCTGGTCGTTCTTGCACAGGCTGGAGGCTCGGCTTCCGAGCGCCGTGTTGCGCCGGATCGGCTTTCGGCTGCTCGTGGTGATCGAGCGGATCTGAAGACACACCCATGGCTACCTCCCCCGTCCCCTCCGGCGTCGTGGCGATTGCCCCGGGGACCCACTACCCGGCGCTCGACGGACTGCGCGGCATCGCGATCCTCAGCGTCATGGCGTTCCATTTTCTGCTCTTCAGCGGCATCGAGCCCCGGGGGCGTCTCGAACGCATCTTGTTTTCAGGTGGGGAGGCCGGGTGGTTCGGGGTGGACCTTTTCTTCGTGCTGTCCGGCTTCCTGATCACCGGCATCCTGTTCGACACCCGGAACCGCCCCGGATCCGCGAAGACGTTCTACTGGCGCCGGGCGTTACGGATCTTCCCGCTCTACTACGGCTTTCTGGCGATGCGTTTCTTCGTGCTTCCCCGGCTGACCTCGGCGTCGCCGGCGCTGCGGATTCCGTTCGAGAGCCAGCTGTGGCAGTGGAGCTACCTGTCGAATGTTCAGATCACCCTGCGGGGATGGGAGGGGCTTCCCTACGATCTGCAGCATTTTTGGTCATTGGCGATCGAGGAGCAGTTCTACCTGGTGTGGCCTTGGCTGGTCTTCTCGCTGTCGCGGCGGGCGCTGCTCCAGATCTGTGCCGGCATGATGATCGGCGCGCTGGTCCTGCGCGCGGTGCTCGTCGGACGTGGCTTCGGGATTGCGGGCTACGTGCTGACACCTGCCAGGATGGATCCGCTGGCCGTCGGCGCGGCCCTGGCGCTCATCTGGCGCGAACCCCGCGACCGCGCGATCGCCGCGCGCTGGTCGAGACCCGTAGTGGTCGTGGCAGGCCTGGCGCTGGCGCTGATGTTCGTCCTGCGGAAGGGATTGAGAGCTCAGGACCCGGTGGTGGGAACCTTCGGCTTCAGTCTGCTGGCCGTCTTCTTTGGCGCGCTGTTGTTCATCGGCCTGACGGCGTCGCCAACCGGTCGCGCCAGACGAACCCTGTCCGCCGCGCCCCTGCGGTTCTTCGGAAAGTACAGCTACGCGCTCTACGTGTTTCATCAGCCGGTCGTGCTGCGGCTTGCCGCGGCGGGGCTGGCGGCCCTGCTGATCCCGAAAGTGGGGGGCGGGCTGCCTGGGGCGGTCTGCTTCGCGGCGGTGGCCCTGGCGGTCAGTCTGGTCGCTGCGCTGGCGAGCTGGAACCTTTGGGAGAAATACTTCTTGAGGCTCAAGAACCGGCTGGCGGTCCTGCCGGCGGACGGCGCGGTCCCGCCCGCGGGAAAACCGTCTTCGGCCGCTCCCTAGGAGGCCTTGGTCCAGGCGCTGCACTGATAGATCGCGGCCGCTACGGGGGCCGCCGGGGGGAAGGCCACCCGCCGCGTCGGCGTGAGCACGGAACCCAGCGCCGCCGCGATCCGCACCGGGGGGCTGACGTGGTGATCGTCGATGTTGGAAAAGCCGATGGCGGCGAAGGCGCGGGTCATCAGCGGGCTGACCATCGGGTAACCGGTGACCAGCGTCCCCCCGGGGGCAAGCGCGCGCGCCAGGCTGCGCGCGGCGCCGGCCGCGTCGTCGATGTGCTCGAGGACGGAGAAGCAGACGATCGCGTCGTAGTGGTCGGCGGGGAGATCGCCGTCGCGCAGGAGATCGGCGCGGCGAAATTCGGCGCGACAGCCGGGCGAGACCAACGCCTCGAGCCCGCCCGCCAGCGTCAGGTCGGTTCCGGTGTACTCGGCGTAGTGCTTGGTCAGGGTCGGAACCAGTACGCCGCTGCCCACGCCGATCTCGAGGATCCGGCGTCCACCCACCGGAAGGAGATCGAGGCCCATCTGCAAGCGGTGGCGGTAGAGCCAGCCGACCCAAGGGCTGTAGTAGTAGGGGAGGGGATCGACCGCGTCGTTGGGGGTGAGCGTGCCGCGCGGTGGGAGGTCGAAGCGCATCGCTCTAGCCCGCGGTGGCCCGCTTGCGCGCGATCAGGATCAGGAAGCCGCCCAGGTTGCGCAGCAGCGGCGCATCGCAGGCCGCATGCTCGGCCCAGCTGAAGAGGCGGCCCAGCGGCGCAAAGGCGAACACCCGCGAGGTGGGTGTCACGACCCGGACGCCGCGCACCCCGACCAGCTCGAGGTCGGGCGGCAGGTAGGAACGCGCGCGCGCCGGTGTGTCGAACCGGGTGTAGACATCCTTCTCGGTCGTCCCGTCGGCGGCGATCCGCCGCGCGCCCCCGAGGCGCTTGGCGAGATAGCGCAGCGACAGCGGGTTGTAGAACTCCAGCAGCAGATGGCCGCCCGGCCGCACCAGCCGGGCCAGCTCGGCGACCGCGCTGCCGATCGGTGGCACGTGGGCCAACACCTTCATGCTGTAGACGAGATCGAAGGCCGCCGTCGGCAGCGGCACATCGGTCAGCGACCCTTGAACGACGCGCAGGCCACGCCCGCGCGCCGGTCCCAACATGCCGCGCGACAGATCGAGCCCCACCGCCCGGCGCGCGACGCGGGCCGCCTCGCGCAGCAGGAGGCCCGTGCCGCAGCCGGCTTCAAAGACGTCCTTGCCCGTTCCATAGCGGCGGACGAGCTCCAGCTCGAGCTCGTCGATGAGCTGGTGGTACCCGTGGTGTCGCTCGGCCTCGTAGCCGGCGGCGAAGCGGTCGTAGTAAGTCTGGGTGCTGGGCGGCTGCGACATGTCGTCAGTGGAAGCTGGGCGCGCGCCGTTGGCGCCGCGCCACCAGGATGAAGAGGACGCCGGAAATCGCGAAGGCGACGATGGCCGCCTGCAGCGCCAAGGAGACCGACTTGGACAGGTCGAAGAGCCAGCCGACCACCATGGGCGCGGGCGCGTTGCCGAGGACGTGGATGCCGAACAGGAACACCGCCTGCAGCGTGGCGGCGTATTGAGGCGGCCCGAGCTCGTCCACCACGGCCGCCGACGGGCCGTTGTAAACGGAGAACAAGAATGCCGCGGCGGCCGTCACGATCATGAAGAGCGGATGGCCGGTGATGATGAGCGCGATCGCGCCCACCGGCGCGCCGATCAACATGGAGCCGCCGATGGTGAGCGCGTGGCCGCCACGGGCGCGGCGGCTGAGCGCGTCGCCCACGTAGCCGCCGGCGATCACGCCGCCGGCGCCGGCGACCAGACCGACGACGGCCATGAAGATGCTGCCGACGAGGATGCTGAAGTGCCGATCCTCGATCACGAGCTGGCGCGTCCAGAAGATCAGGGAGCTGGCGCCGAAGGTCGCCAGGATGCCGCCGGCCAGGGCCAGGATGAACGTCGGCGACAGCAGGTAGGCGCGCGCCGGCAGGGCTTGCGGGCGCTCCAGACGGGCGGGCGCGGCCACGAACGCCGAGGCGAGCGCGAGCACGATCGACGGCCCGCCCGCGATCCAGAACACGCCCCGCCAGCCGAGGTGCGGCGCGAGCGTCGCGCCCAGCACGAGCCCGCTCGTGCCCCCCAGAGCCATCCCGACGTTGTAGATCCCGAGCGCGCGACCCCGTTTCTCCGGGGGGGCGTCGGCGCAGAGCAGCGTGTTGGCCGACGGTCCGTAGGCGCCTTCGCCAACGCCGACCAGCGCTCGGAAGAAGAGCAGCATCGGGAACGAAGTCGACAGCGCCGAGCCGATGGTGGCGATCGACCAGACCATGATCCCGGTGAAGATGACCTTGCGGGGCCCGACGCGATCGGCGATGGGGCCCGAGATGAGCGACGCCAGCGCGAATACGAACAGATTGACCCAGGCCAGCCAGCCCAGCCTGAAGTTCGAGAGGTGGAAGGCCTTCCCGATGTCCGGCGTCATCCCGTAGACCACCTGGCGGTCGACGTAGTTGAAGAAATTGATGATGGTCAGCAGCGGCAGCGGGGGGATACCGCGCGAGCGCGCCCCCGCCGTCGGCCTCGGGGGGGAGAGCGACGGGGAGGTCATCGGAGGCTCTCGAGGCAGGCGACGGCCTCGGGCCGCGACCAATCACGCTTGTTGATGAAGTAGTAACGGACGCGCCCGGCGGCGTCGATCAAAAAGCTCTCCGGGTATTTCTCGGTACCGAAGGTCTTGGGGATGTCGTGCGAGACGTCGAGCAGGACACCGATCTGGGTCCCCTTGACGAAGAACCGTCGGATCGCGCCCCAGTCGTCGTCGACGCTCACGGCTAAAAAGCGTAGGTCGGTCCCGTCTATCTTGCGGGCAAAGTCCTCCAGCGAGGGGACCTCCTCGATGCAGGGGGGGCACCAGGTGGCCCAAAAATTGAGAAGCACCGGGTGCCCCAGCTGGCCGCGCAGCGAGACCAGGTGGCCGGCGGCGTCGGGGAGCTGGAAATCGGGCGCCAGGCCGGCGCGCAGAGCTTCGGGGAGCGGATCGGGCGCCAGGGCCTGGCAGGCGCCCCCGCGGGTCCGCGCGAGGGTGTCGTGCGCCGCGCCCAGGAACCGGACGGCGATGAACGCGACCGCGAGCGCGGTGAGCGCCACCGGCGCCAGACGCCGCAACACGCCGATGTCGGGGCGCTGCGCGTCGGGGCGTGGCGCGGCCGCCGACTTCATCGGCCCATCGCGGTGGACGGTGAGATGAGCATCAACAAGGCGAGACGAGGGCGGCGGAGAGGGCGAGCCCCTCCGCCGCGCTCGGGTCAAACCTGGGTCATAGGACCGGGTGTCGTCAACCGCGGCCCGCTAGCCCGGCTCCTTGGCCGAGCCGTGGCCCTTCTTCTTGGCCAGCTCGTCGTCGGCGATCTTCTTGAAGGTCTCCCAGGGATAGGCGCCGTTGATCTTGCGCCCGTTGATGAACACCGCCGGCGTACCGTTCACGCCGACCGCCTGGCCTTCCTTGGTGTCCGACTGGATCTGGTCCTTGTACTTCTGCGCGTCGAGGTCGGCCTTGAACTTGGCCATGTTGAGGCCGAGGTCCTGGGCGTACTTCTCCAGATTGGGGCGATCGAGCGCGGTGTTGTTCTCGAAGAGCTTGTCGTGCATCTCCCAGAACTTTCCCTGGGCGCCCGCGGCCATGGCCGCCTCGGCCGCCGGCTCGGCGTTGTTGTGGAACGGAAGCGGGTAGTTCTTCCACACCATGTGCACCTTGCTGCCGTAGTCCTTCTCGAGCTGCGACAGTTGTGGCTCGACGCGCTTGCAGAACGGGCACTGGAAGTCGGAGAAGATGACCACCTGGAGCGGCGCGTTCTTCGACCCTTTGGCGGGGCCGCCGACCGAGCTGACCTTGTAGACCGTGGTGTCCTGATCGGGCGTCTTCTCCGCACCGGCCTGTGGCTGCCCGGCGGGCGCCGCCGGGGCGGCCGGCAGCTCGGTCTTCGCCTCTTTCATGAGCGCATCGTAGACCCTTCCCTTCGAGGTGCCCTTGGCGATCATCGCGTCGGCGACCTTGAGCTCCTCGTCGATCTTGGCCTTGAACACCTCGTAGGGCTGGGCGCCCGAGAGGAACTTGCCGTTGATGAAGAACGCCGGGGTGCCCCGCGCGCCGATCTTGCCGCCCGCGGCCGCGTCGGCCTCGATCGACTCCTTGCCCTTCTGGGCGTCGAGCGCCGCCTTGAACTTGCCCATGTTGAGGCCCAGCTCGCCGGCGTACTTCTCGAAGGTCGCCCGGTCCTCGTGCTGCTGGTCGGCGAATAGCTTGTCGTGCATTTCCCAGAACTTCCCCTGCTCGCCGGCGGCGCGCGCCGCGATGGCGGACGGCAACGCGTTGGGGTGGAAGGGGAGCGGGAGATCGCGCCACACGACGCGCACCTTGCCTTTGTAGTCGTCCATCACCTTGCTGACGGTCGGCTCGACCCGGCTACAGAACGGGCATTGGTAGTCGGACCACTGGACGATGGTGACGGGCGCATCCTTTGCTCCCTTCATCGGCGAGCCCTTGATCTCGGCGCGGTAGCGGGTGTTGGCGTCGGGCTCACCCGGACGCGCGGCGGCCGGCGGTGGCGCGGCGGCCTTCTCGAGGCCATTTTGCGTGAGCGCGGCGTAGACCTGCCCGCGCGGCGTCCCCGCCGCGATCTTGGCGTCCGCCTTCTTGATCTCTTCGTCGATGACGCTCTTGAAGGCCTCGATCGGCTGGGCGCCCCGGAAGTTTCGTCCGTTGATGAAGAAGTTGGGCGTGCCGTGGGCGCCGAAGGTGTTGGCGTCGTCCATGTCCCGCTTGATGCGCTCCTTGCCCTGCTGTTTGTCCATCGATTCTTTGAACTTCGACATGTTGAGCCCGACCTCTTGCGCGAACTTGTCGATGCTCGGCCGGTCCAGGTTCGCCTGTCCGGCGAACATCTTGTCGTGCATCTCCCAGAACTTCCCCTGCTCGCGCGCCGCTTCGGCCGCGAGCGCCGCCGGCATGGCATTGGGGTGGAAGGGGAGCGGGTTGTGCCGGTAGGCGACCTCGACGTCGTTGCCGTAGTCCTTGAGGACCTGGGTGACCGTGGTGCTGGCACGGCTGCAATACGGGCACTGGAAGTCCGAGAACTCGACGATGGTGACCTTGGGCTGCTTGCCGCCGCGAACCGGCGCGTCGCCGATCGCGACCTTGTAGACCTCTGCGCCCGCGCCCGGACCCTTGGCGGGCTGACCGGGAGCCGCGGCTCCGGCGGCGGTCTTGGCCCCCTTCATGAAGGTCGCGTAGACCTGTCCCGGCGGCGTCCCCTTCGCCAGCAGCTTGTCGGCGCGGGCGATCTCGTCGTCGATGACCTTCTTGAACTCCTCGTAGGGCTGCGCGCCCTGGATGTTGCGGCCGTCCACGTAGAAGTTCGGCGTTCCCTGCACGCCGATCTGCTTGCCGGCTGCCAGGTCGGCGTCGACCCGCGCCTTGCCGGCGTGGGTGTCGAGCGCGGTCTTGAACTTACCGACATCGAGACCGATCTCCTGTGCGTCCTTCTCGAGGCCGGCTCGGTCCAGCGCCTGCTGGTTGGCGAACATCTTGTCGTGCATCTCCCAGAACTTCCCTTGCGCTTCGGCGGCCACCGCCGCCTCGGCCGCCAACGGCGCGTTCTGGTGGAACGGCAGCGGGTTGTGGCGGAAGAAGATCCGAACCTGGTTCGGGTAATCCTTTTCGATCTTCTGGATCGTGGGAACGACCCGGCTGCAGAACGGGCACTGGAAATCGGAGAACTCGACGATGTTCACCTTGGCGGTCGCCGGGCCCTTGGAGGGCCCCTCGAGCGGCACCCGGATGCGATCGACGCCGTCGCTGGGTCCGGCCGGCTGATTCATCGCCGCGTTGTTCGCGGCAGCGGTGGTCGTGCTGTCCTTGTCACGCGTGGCCAGGCCCCGGAGGAGATAGCCACCTCCGAACACCGCCACCAGCAATATCAAAACTGTTCCCTTTTTCATGATCAGACTCCATTCGGAATTTCGAAACAAACGTACCGCGCGAAACAAACCGGGCGCGTGCGGGAGCGCGGCTCACCCCGAACGCGCGGCAGACCAGAGAGCTCGAACCGTTGCTAGGTCCGGGGCGGTCGGTCGGGTGGGGCCAGCGTACGCAGAGGCAAGGCCTGCCTGTCCCAGAGGTATCCGTTTCGCGCGGTCTGCGGCACGACGTCATGCAGCGCGAAGAGCGCCAGCGGTTGTATGTCGGGCAGGGTCAGATGACCGGGGTCGGCCGGACCGCCGCCGCAGGAGCTGCCGTGGCCGGCGCGGGCGCGGCGTGGGCTGGGCGCCAGGCTGCCGTTCGGCCGTTCGCTGTCGGGGAGGCGCGACATCCGGTACCAGAGATCCAGCGGCGCGCTTTCGCACTCGCCGCTAGCGATCGGCGCGTCGCTGGGGGTGGGGCAATCCACCTCCGCCGGCGTCGCGTAGTCGCGTGGGCCGCTGTCGTCCTCGTTTCCGGTGTCCGTCGAGGCCGCCGCGGCGACCGAGGATCCGTCGCAGGTCGCGGGCCAATCCGGGCACGTCACCGCAGCCGACGGCATCGCCGGTGCGGCGGAGACCACGAGAGAGAGGACAAGGCCGAGCATGGGGGCGGAAAACCTACAGAACCGGCTGGAAAAGCTACTCCACCCTCAAGTCCCGGGCAAGCCAGGCTATTCCCGCGCGCCGCTTCGGGGTCCGAAAAGCCCGGAAACATGGGATCCGACTCACCGGGCCACTCGGGCGACCACCTCGAAGGGGCGCATCATTTCGTTGGCGGCGTGCTCGAGCACATGGCAGTGCCAGACGTAACGGCCCGGGTAGCCTTCGAACTTCACGATGATGCGGGTGATCGTACCGGGGTCGACGCGCACGGTGTCCTTCCACCCCGCTTCGTTGGGCGGAGGCGGCATCGGCGCCCGCACCAGCTCCAGCTTGCCCGAGGTGTTGTACTCGTCGGTGTCGAACAGCTGGCGATCGAGGATCTGAAACCGCACCAGGTGCAGGTGGATCGGGTGGCTGTCCTCGGTCAGGTTCATGAGCTTCCAGATCTCGATGCTGTCGAGCTCGGGCTTCTCGGTCACCGGCTCGTGCCATCGCTTCCCGTCGAGCAGCATCAGCATCCGGTGGGTCTGGGGGTCGTGGTACTCGTTCAGGGTCAGCGTCCGGGTCTTGACCGCTGCCGACTCGAGGATCTTCCGCACCGGGCGCAGCTTGGTCGGCAGCTTCGTCGCGCGCGCGCCGGTCACCGTTCCGACGCGGAACTGCATCAGCTCGAACGACTGGCTCTTGAGCAGGATCTTCTGACCGCGGGCCGCGCCAAAGTCGACGAGCAGGTCGGCCCGTTCGGCGGGCGCCAACGTCAGCGTGGTGAGCGCGACCGGCGCCGGCAAGAGGCCCTGGTCGGTCCCGATCTGATGGAAGGTTCCACCGTTCGAAAGCGCCAGCTCGTAGAAACGAGAGTTCGAAGCGTTGACGACGCGGAACCGGTACCGGCGCGGCTCGACGTCGAGGTACGGGTAGAGCTTACCGTTCACCAGGTGGGCGTCGCAGTAGATCTCGGAGATCCACGGAGCGTCGGGCGCGCCCGACGTCGAGTATCGAAGTTGGCCGTCCTGCCCGAACAGCCGGTCGCAGAGGACCAGCGGGATCTCGTGCTCGCCGTGTGGCAGCCCCAGCGCTTCCTCGACCTCGTCGCGGATCAGATACATCCCGAACAGCCCGGCATATTGATTGAGGCGCTCGATCCCCATGGCGTGGTCGTGGTACCAGAGCGTCGCGGCGTCCTGCTGGTTCGGGTAGTGGTAGAGCATCCGCTTGCCCGGCACCACCCAGTCTTCCGGGTACCCGTCGCTTTCGGGCGGAGCCTTCGCGCCGTGGATGTGCACGACGGCGCGCACGTCCGGGCGGTCGCGCCCCGCGCCACAAAGGGTGTGATCGATCGGCAGGAAATGCTGGGTCGGCAGCTCGTTGCGCCATTCAATCAACACCCCTTGCCCGCTGCGCGCCTCGATGATCGGCCCGGGCACGCTGCCACCGTAGCTCCACATGCGGGTGATCGGCAGGTCCCGGTGCACGTGGGTTTGAATCTCGCGCATGGCCACGCGGTAGAGCGGAATCTGCTTGCTGGCGTCGTGGGGATCCGGACGGAGGCCATCCGCCTTCCAGACCGCCGGAATGGGGAGCGGGTCGACGAAGCGGGCCAGCGCGTCGGGGTGTAGCGGCGGCCCCTCGGTCGGCGTCGCCGGTTTTGCCGGTTTTGCCGGTTTGGGCGGTGGGGCCGGCGGCGCAACGGCGGCGCGCCGGCACGCCCAAGCCGGAC
>OCTA010004473.1_pt1 | contig 12243 bp, 14 predicted proteins | sample 1538991 | NCBI WGS metagenome assembly OCTA01 (sample SAMEA3539302, study PRJEB22396) | soil metagenome | biome: tundra; feature: field; material: soil | place: USA | collected 2010-05 | depth 0.15 m
GGGGGCTATGGAAACGGGCCGACTTCAGTCGCTACCGCGCCATAGCCTACCAACGCTAAAGCGAATTCGAAAACCAAGAATGATATCAATACGCTCGGGCGGACAGTACTTATACAGGATGGGTTGCGACGCTGTTTTCGAAACCTTAATCATGTGGCCCTGGATCCATCCGGCGCGGTATACGCTCAGCGCTGCGTACTCATTCTGGCTGACATCGCGGCAATGACACTTTGCGGCACGCCCGCCGCCTTCAACGCCGACACAGCATCCGGAATCAAGACGTAGTCTCCAGGCCGCGCCTCAATCACGCGGATGACCGTTGCCTCCTTCAGACCGCCAACGATCATCTTCACAACCGCGTCGTTGTCGAGCATATCAGCAGCCCCCGCTGCGGATGTGCGCTCCGCAGCGTCGGGACGAGTGGATTCGGCGTCCTGCGTGTTCGAGGCCTGTTTCACGATGACGGTCTCGTGTTCCTGCCCTCGTTATCGAGAATGACGAGCTTTCGCCCGTCCACGTGGGATTTCACCGGGCCGTTGATGGTTAGAAGTGCCGGCTTCGACCGCTCGGTCCGAAGGCGTTCCCGCGAGAGGTACGTGAATTTATCGGATTCGATGGTGTACTCTGCGAAGGCGTTGTACACCGCGCTCGTTGTCGAGCGTGAGGTGGGGCCGTATGTCGCACTATGTTCAGCGGTCCCAACCAGTTCCTGCTTGCGGTCCGCATCTAATACCTTGCCGACTTCCCATTGCGTTATCTTCGAGGCGGCGGGGCACTTGGGCAGGTTAAGCAGAACGAACCCAAGGCAGCCGCAACGGCGAGGCGCATGTTTGCCTACTCCTCCAATGATGGTAGCACCTCAAAGTTCGGCGATCCGACGGTCGCGTTGACATAGTCGCGGAGGACAACCTTGCCGGTCGCCGGGTCGGCGTTGATCGCGCACTCGACAGCCTCGCGCAGAAGGGCTTTACGAAAATCCGGATCGCTCTGCGCCCGCGCGCGGATGGTTTCCTTGAAGTCGTGGGTTAGGGGCATTATTGAATCCAAAGGGTCATTGTTCTTTGCCGGGCTCTTTACCACCGAAGAGCGAGACTAGAAAAGCTTGGGCAACGCTCTCGTTTCGTATGGCACGCCAGCTTTCGAATGAGTTAGCAACGGACTCAATCTCGGCCACCACCTCTGTGCGTGCCCACACGCGGGAATTGTCATAGTCCGCTGCATGCCGATTATTCTGCGCCTCAACGAAAGTCTCCGCGACCCTGTACAGGTGTTGGGCCACAGTGAGCTCGGAACCGGACCGGCGGTTCGTCTTGTAGGATGCGGTCAGTTCTCCCATCTTTTTTCGGCAGGCGCTCTTCATTTTTCCGTGCTCGAAGACGCGGGCGAGTGCATCGCGATATTCGACTCGCTTCCAGTTCAACGTCGCTTCGGAAATGAGGAGATGAAACACCGCGTAGTAGGCTGTGGAAATCGCACGCCGCAGGCTTGCTTGCCGCGGCTCCTTGCGCTCGCGGTTAGCCAGATGCTGGGCCTGTTCCAGCAAATCGTCTGCGAAGGCCATCTTCAGGCCCAGGCTTTCTCTTTCAGAGCAGCCTGCTCGGATTGGCTCCTGAACGCAAAATAAGGGAGCAGTCCCCACTGTTCGACGGGCTCGAGTGTCTGCACGATTCGATCTCTAACGCGCCTGGTGGCAGGGAACAGTCGATTTCCCTTGCTTGCGCGGTCCGAAAGCAGGACGCGAAAGAAGATCGCGTCGTCACCGGTCCAGTCCTCGCCAAGCGTGTAGCGTACACGGATCACGTCCGGTCCAAGCGTGCCTACTATGTCGCGTATGGCTGCGTCGAGGGCGCTTCGCTGTGTGACTCCGCGCGGTATGTACACGACTCTATTATCGCGCAGATTACGATTCGAACAAAATCCAGAGCTGCTGCTGGCTGACTTCCGGTAGCCGCCGGCGATGCCCTTCATAGACGCGCCGCCATCGCCGAAGAGCGGGACTGGGAGTCCCGCGCAGGCTACGAGCCTGCCCCACATCGACTGCTACGGCTGGAGGAAGATTTCGGAACAGACCGCGTCCCAGTCGGCTTCCGGATAGCCTGCGGCGATATCGTCCATGGGTACGCCGCCGTCGGCCATGGTGGGGGCCTGGTTGGCGGGGGCCAGGGCGGATTGCAGGCGCTCCATTTCGCGCGCGATCCAGGGGCGGATCTCCGCGCCGCGCAACAGATGGCGCGCATCCATTTGACCGCCATCCGGTTTCACCTTCAGATACCAACCGTTCGGCGGGTCAGCCGTGGCGACTACTTCGCCATCGAGCGGTGAAAGAATGCGCACATCCGCGCCGCGCTTGCGCACGTGCCAGGCGGTTCCGTTGGTTTGGATATGCGTGCCGACGGCGGGCAGCGTGATCGCTTCCGGTTCGGCGACCAGCCGCGCGCCCAGCGCATCGAGTCCCACGGTGACCGTGCCATCCGGCAGGGGATGCGCCCAGGTGTGGCCGCGATGGTAGAAGCGGTCGAGCGGAAACTCCAGTCCGAAGACATCGGCTTCGCGCGGCAGCGGCGTAGCGTCGGGCGGCTGCTTGGCTACCAGCGCCGCATGTGTCTGGCACTCGCGGCAATCGAAGGCTTTGTCGCAGGTGCGGTGCTGGAATTCGCCGGTGAACTCGTGGCGGCAGACGCGTTCGCGCGCGGGCAGATCCGGGAAAGTGACCTGCCAGCAGATGGCTTCGGCGCGGCGGGCGCGGAAATGCCGCGCGGCGCGGAAGAGGGACAACGCAATGGTGGCGGAGACCACCGCCAGGACTGCGTAGAAGAGGCCTAGAAAAATGATGTGGCTTAACATGACAGATCCTTTTCCTGGGGGAAGAGCGTCAGGTAGCGGAATGAGAAGGAGTAGATGAGAACGCCGTAGGCCACCACCGCCAGGAAGGTAGCGGTCTCCTGCCAGCTTGGCAGGTAGGACATGAATGGATCGAAGGGCAGCGTGGGCAGGGCCAGCGTCTGAATGGTCATCACGAAGCGGTTCAGCGCGATTCCCAGGCAGACCAGCGTGGACGCGAAGAGGAGCCAGCCAGTGTTTTCGCGCATGCGGCGCCGCAGCAGGATCAGCGCGGGCAATAATCCGAAGGCCACGATTTCGGCGAAGAGCATCCAGTCGCCAAACGGTTTCCAGGCGTAGAATTGGTGCGCCGCAAAGCCCCGCGCCGGCGAGGTGCTGTTGATCCAGACCAGCGTGTCGATGGACTTCAGCAGAATGTAGGGGACCAGCAGGATGCCGGAGATGCGGCCGAGCAGGGGCAGCACGTCGGGCCGGACCACCGGCTTGCCGGAGATCTTCGAGACCAGCCAGGTGGTGAGCAGAATGAAGGCCGGTCCGGCCGCCGCGGCCGAGAGGATGAACAGGAAAAACGTGGACGGCCAGATGGCGAACCCTTCCCGAAACGCGAAGGGCCGGCCGCGCAGCACGCCGTACAATCCGCCGAGCGATCCCTGGTGGAAGAACGATAGGAATGTGCCCACGCCCGCCAGCACGGGCATCAGTTTGTGCAACTCGAACTCGAAGATCAGGAACGACGGGATCTGGCGCAGCTTGCGATTTCTTAAGACGATAGGCACGTATTCGATGAATAAGACCGTGAGATAGCAACTGATGCAGAAAGTCACTTCGGTGAGCATGGAGTGGACGTTGGGATGCCAGAAGGTGAACCAGAAGCGCAGCGGCTGTCCCACGTCCACCAGGAGGGCCGCCACGGCCCCGCTATAACAGATGAAGCCGATAACCACAGCGCTGTTGATTACTGCCTTGAGCTCGGTCTTCTTGAGGATGTAAAGCAGGAAGCCCGTGAAGAAGGCGCCCGCGCCCAGCGCGATGACGGTGAGATCGAGGAAGATCCAGAGGCCGAAGGCGAAGCGGTTATCCATGTTGGTCTGGTTGAGCCCCTTGACAAGGCAGAGGCCGGCGCCATACAGGCCGAAGGCCAGCAGCAGAAACCAGGGCAGAATCCAGAGCAGGAATTGACGCGGCGTCGAACGGCGGACGCCGCGCGGCATGAGTTGGTTATCCACGTTAGGCACGGGCGGGCGCCTTTCGCGGGCCGCTCCCTTGTGGGGCGGGCAATTTTGCCCGCAGCCGCCTTTCAGGCGGCTCGCCGGCTGAAAGCCGGCGGCAGCCAGGATTGGCTGCCCCACTCTCTGCGTGCGGCTGCGCGGCGGCCTGGCGGACCCATGGCCGCGCGGTGCGGTAGTAGATCTTGGGTTCGGTGCCCAACCGTTCGAGGATGCGGAACGCATGGCCGTCACGCGACAGGCCGGCAACTTCGCTCGCGGGATCGTCGAGGTCGCCGAATACGATGGCGGCAGCCGGGCAGGCCTCCACGCATGCGGGCACATATTCGCCGGGACGCAATTCGCGGCGGCCAACAGCCGCGGCGCGGGCGCGGGCGGCGTGCAGACGGCCGTGGCAGAAGTTGCACTTCTCGACTACGCCACGCATGCGCGTCGCCACGTCCGGATTGAGAGTCTTCTCCATGCCGGGTGGCCACTGCGGGTCCCACCAGTTGAAGTAGCGGGCGTGATACGGGCAGGCTGCCATGCAGTAGCGGCAGCCGAGGCAGCGCTGCGGCATCTGATCCACGATGCCGGTGGCGGGATCGACTTCGACAGCCTCCTGCGGGCAGACCGCGGCGCAGGGCGTATCCTTTCCGCACTGCTGGCAAAGGATGGGGATGAAGGCGGCACGGCTATCGGGAAAGGGCGCGCCGTTGGAGATCTGATAGACGCGCATCCAGGTGATGCCCGTGCGGGGGGTGGCCTCGGGCCGCGCCGGGGGGACGTTGTTTTCGACCGCGCAAGCGATCATGCACGCGCCGCACCCGGTGCAGCGGTCCAGATCGATCGCCATGCCGTAACGCGCCGGTTTGGTTGCCGTTTTGGATAATGTCGCGCTCATAGCTTATGCCCTCCGGATGCTGGCAGGCGAAACCGCCTGCCCCACCATCTCGATCACTCCGGGCATCACAGCCGGATCGAAGATCACCTGCACCGTGAATGCGCCGGCTGGACTCTTCACGATGGCGCGGCAGCCGTCCGCAAGGCCGTGATCGCGGCCCGTTTCCGGATGTACGGTGGCGGCGTTGGTGGAGCGGCGCAGGCCGGATTCCCTATAGAGCTTGCTCATCAGCGGAGAACCGTGCGGCGGCGGGCTATCGGCGGCAATGAGAATCAGGGGATATTCGGGCGTGGGGGCTGGTACTGGAGGCAGCCGGGCGGTCTGGGAGGCCGCCGCAGGCCGAGGGCCTGCCCCACTATCGTCGAGCCACACGGCGCCGCTCAGCATCGCTTTCCACAGATCGCCGGCGGAAGCGATATCGGAGACGCGCGTGGATTTCGCGTCCGGGTAGGTGAAGACGGTGCCGCGGCCATCTTTCTTGAGGGCCGCGACGCGCTGCTTCAGGACATCGGAGTAAGTAGCGGAATCGTGCGCCAGGCGGAGAACGACTTCGGCGGGCGCGGTGAGCTTGGGCGGGGCGGCGAGCAGGGCGGGCGACAGGCTGAAGCCCGCTACAGTGGAGCCCGCGGGGGTGGGCGCTTCATCCAGCGACTCAAGGTACATGGGCGCCGGGATCAAATAATCGGCGTGCTGCGCGTAGCCATCCAGCCAGGGCGTGAGCGCCACCAGTACGGAATTGTGCGGGACGAGTTTGCGCTGCAAGAGATCGCACGGAAGAGGCTCGGTGCCGGCGGCTTCTTCGATCAGCAGGACGCGGATGGAATGATCGGGCACGGCGGCGATATCGGTGGCGGGGGTGAAGTCGCGGCGGGGGAGAAATCCGCCGGGCCGACCGACGCTGGCGAGGATCGCATTGAGCTTGGCGACAGCCGCACCGCCGCCGATCGCGATGGCGGGCTTGTTCCGGAGCAGTAGGCGGGCGACTTCGGCGGCGCGGGCGTCGACAGTTTCCCCCCGTAGCGCGCGAGCCACGGCCTCGGCGAAGGCTTCTTCGCTACCGGGCTGGACCGGCACCCACAGATCGGCCAGCGATGCGGTGCGCGAGTAGGCCGGCTCGACTTGAATCAACTGGAAGTGGCTGCGATTGGCGAGCACACGGCCTGGGCTGAGCCAGCCGTCCAGAACCGGCGCGCCGAAGCTGAGGATGGCGCGGGTGTTTTCGAGATCGATACCGAAGGGGCCGAACGGCTGCGCATCTGGCGGTGCGCAGTGGACTGCGTTGGGCAGCCCGGCCAGAAAGCGGCGATAGACCAGCGAGGCTGCGCGGCCGGGCCGGGGATCGAGGATGCCCACGGATTCGCGCGGCCCGCACGCGGCAATGGCAGAGGAGACAGCCGCCACGGCGCGCTCGATCGCGACAGGCTTGCCGTTTGCCAAAGGCTCGGTTGCGCGGTCGCGGCAGAATGCGAGATGATGTCCCACCAGGCCGGCCGGGCACAGGACGCCGCGGCTGGCCGGATGTCCTGGTACACCGGCGAGGCTGACCGGCCGATCGCCGACGCAGCGGGCGCGCACGCCGCATCCCGCCGGGCAGAGCGTGCACGTGGTGTAGCGGGTGCGGATTTCGCCGTGTGGCGGCTGCGGAATTCCGGGCCAGTTTTCCGACAAGACCGCCGTGTCGCGCAGCAGGCTCCAGGGCACCGGCGTAAGCATCAGTCCGGCGGCCGATCCGCCCGTGAATGTCAGAAGATCGCGTCGCGTGAACCCCATAAGATCCCTCACTTGTGGCAGGCCAGGCAACTGTTGGCCGCGCCGCGCTGGCGATGGCAGTCCTCGCAGGCATCCATATTCTGAAAATCGGGCGATCCGCTGTAGCCGCTGATGCGGTTCACACGGGCGGGGCCCAGCGTATCGCTCTCGCCCTGCGCGCCATGGCATTGCCGGCAATCCAGATGCGCAAGTTTGATGTGGGCGGCGTGCGAGAAATAGACATTCTCGGGCTGGCGCGCATAGACCTGCCAGGGAATCTCGCGGTTGGGCGTCACATAGCCGTCGATGAAGCGCTTCTCTTGCGCGGATGTGCCCATGGGCTGCGCGTGGCAGCCGGAGCATTTGTCGAGCGCGGGCACGCCCGCGAAAGTGCCGTCCTCGCGGAGAGAGTGGCAATCGTCGCATTTGGCGCCGGCCTTATCGGCGTGGATCTTGTGACTGAATTCGACTGGCTGCGGCACGCGCTCGAACAGCACTACCGGAAAGCCGCGCCAGCCCACTGCCAGGGCCGCCAGCACTCCCGCCAGAAAGAGGATTTTTCCGCGATGCTTTTGAAACATAGTTACACCATTAAGGCCAGTTTTCGTTGTGCGGAGGGCGGGTCCAGGGGGACCCGCGCAGACCAGGTCGCAGACCAGGTCGCAGACCAGGGGTCTGCCCCACAAGCCTCTGGAGCATTTCCAATATTGGGAAAGCTAACTGACATTGCCTGCCTCCCTTAAGCCCCAGAAGAATTCGTGGAACAGTCGCAGCGTTTCCTCACGGTGGAGCTGCTGCAGTACATCCGGGCTGAACACCCCGCCATCGTTCATCAGGCTCGCGCCGTGGCGGGAAATCCAGCATTCCGCGAGAAAAGCCGACATGCGGCCGATTTCGCGCTCGATCCATGGCAGAATGGCATCGCCGCGAATCAGGCCGGAAGTCACGGGCGGCTGGCCGGGCAACTGCACGCCTTGAAAAAGCCAGCCCATGCCGTAAGGGTCGGCGGTGAGCTTGGCGGGATTCGCGCGCAGATACAAATTGGATGCGGTCAGCAGGATCGGATTCGGAAAGACAACTTCCAGATCGACGCCGCGCACCGTGAGCACCGCGCTGGGGCGGTGGACGCCGGTCTGCTTCAGGAAAGTGATCCGCTCCACGGTGCCCAGGACGCGGGTGAGAAACGCGTCCAATCCCAGGTGACACGATCCGCCTTTGGCCGCGTCCAGCCACATGTGGTTGGCGGAATAGTGCAGCCAGGTAGGCACGCGGATGCCGCCCACCGAAGCATCGCGCTTCCCGCCGGCGGCCTGGGCTGGCGGATTGGCCGTACCCAGGTACTCGTCGCAATAGCGGTAGGAGTCGCTGCCGCAACGGCTCAGCAGCGGCTCGCTATACGGAATGAATCGCGAGACGGCGGAGGCGGCGCAATACTGCGCCAGCGATTCGCGCAGATAGGGGCATTGCGCGTCTTGGGAATCTTCCGCATAGCGCCCATACACGCCGCATTGCTTATAGCGCGGCGACGAGCAGGTTTCCTGCGCGACATTGCCGGCGATACGGATCATTTTCCGGAACGCGGACTTGTCGCAGTACTTGACGCGCGCTTCCTTGAGAAATGGGCAGTTCATGGCTTGTGTTGCTCGCCGCCATCTGCCATGGTGATGCCAAGAGTGGGGGAATCGAACGCGTGATCGTCGTTGAGATGGCGCATGTCGCGGTCGAGTTCCGCATCGATGCGGCGGCGCTTGCCCGCGCGCGATATGAACTCGTGCGCGATGCCCCCCAGCATGACGGCCACGCAGAGCACGACCACGACGCCGAGAACGATGTTGGTGACGGTGAGCCAAGTACTGTCCGGATCGCTGAAATTCAAGAGGGACACATTTTGCCTCCGCTAAGTCGAATGCACGTAGGGGGCCTAAGGTGTATGCGCATGAAAACACGGCAGCGCGGATTACAGCGCGGTTACAGCGTGCCGGATTGTCAGACGTGCAGTCGGGATATCCGGCATGGCCGGGCTTCGCTCGCGTTGGCTTCGAGCACAGATATGGGAAACCCACGCGCTGTTCAATCCGACGGACGCCTCCGGATGGACTCGAAGTGGAGTGGGCCCCGAATGCGGACACGAGTGCGGATAACTCAGGTTGCGAAGATAACTTGCGCCACGTGCGCTGGCACGTCGCAGCAAGTGTGATGCAAGAACGTGATATAATAAGTCGCCGAAATTGACGCGAGTCACGACTAATATCAGGCGTCGCGGTTGGCTTGGAAGAGGAGGAAATGGAAGTGCGAAAAACGATGCTCGCTTTATGTAGCATGGGCAGGTCGCTGTGCTGTAGCGCGAGCGGGTTGCTCAGGACATCTGTTCCTTGCCTCTGTTTGCTTTTCGCCGTGGGGATGCCCGCGCAGCAGCCGGGAATAGCGGGGATCGGGGACAACACTAAGCCCACCTTCACTACGTTCGACCCTCCCGGCGCGATCTTCACGACGCCGGCGAGCATCAACACAGCGGGGGCTATCGCCGGATCTTACGGAGCAACTGATGGAGAACACGGATTCGTGCGCGCCCCGGATGGAACGATAACCTCTTTCGACCCTCCCGGGTCGGGCGGGAGCTACGCCTTTGGCATCAACGCGGCGGGGGCGATCACGGGATACTACGTGAGTGGCACGACCCATGTGCTTTACGGTTTCGTGCGCGCTGCCGATGGCACCTTCACCACGTTCGATGCCCCGGGCAATCCGACGGGCGCCTTCGAGGGAGCCACGCCCGTGAGCATCAACACGGCCGGGGCGGTCACAGGGTACTACGTCGGCTCCGGGAGCGGGTATCACGGCTTCGTGCGCGCCGCCGACGGCGCCATCGCCGCCTTCATGGTTCCGGGCCGGTCAACCCTCGGCGAGAGCATCAACGCAAGGGGGGCCATCGCGGGATACTACGCCGACGCGAGCGGTGTGGATCACGGCTTTGTGCGCGCTCCCGGTGGAACGATTAGTTTTTTCGATCCAGCCGGCGCGAGCGAAACCTACCCCCAAAGCATCAACGGGGCGGGGGCGATCACGGGATACTACTTCGACGCGGCCGGTCATCATGGCTTCGTGCGCGCTCCCAATGGCGCTATAACCACGTTCGATTCTCCGGGCGCAGGCACGGGTGGTGGCGGCCCCGGAACCTACCCTTACAGCATCAACGCCGGGGGAGCGATCGCGGGGCGCTACGTTGACGCAAACAGTGTGTGGCACGGCTTCGTGCGCGTCGCCAGCGGAGCCATATTCGCGTTCGATGTTCCGGGGGCAGCCACACATGGCCGCCGGGGGACTTGGCCCGTGAGCATCAACAACGCGGGGGCCGTCACGGGATATTACATTGACGCAAAGGGTGTGGAACACGGCTTCGTGCTGACCCCGTAAGCGCGGCGTCTGACACAACGCGTCCCCAAGGGTGTGGACACGGCACGTCGAGAACGTGCGCCACAGGCACAGCAACAGCCACAGCACTTAGGCCAGTGCCAGGTAATATAAGCTGGAGTTGTGATAGTCGCCGGACGCCAGAAATCGATCGCTTTCTTCATCGCCCTGGGCGCCGGCCTGATCTGCGTCATCATCCTGCTGTATGTCGGCTACGTGCTGTTCAACTGGCGTAACGGCATCCTGCTGTTCCTGGGGGCCCTGCTGATGACCGCGATCATCGGCGGCGTGGTGCTCAACACCATCTTCCTGGTGCGCGAGATCCGCCTCAACGCCCAGCACGACGCCTTCATCAACGCGGTCACCCACGAACTGAAGACACCCATCGCTTCCATCCGCCTGTATCTGGAAACGCTGCAAACCCGCGCCGTAGACGATGCCAAGCGCCTGGAGTTCTATCGCATCATGGTGGACGACAGCGAGCGGCTGCTGGGGACCATCGAGCAGGTGCTGCGCACGGGGCGGATCGGCGCATCCAGCCGGCGGCTGAACCTGTCGCGCATCGATCTGGGCGGAGTGGTGGAGCAGTGCGTCGAGCGGGTGCGGACGCTGCACAAGGTTGGGCCGGAAGCGCTCACATACCGTCCCGGCCCGCCGGTCACCATCGTGGGCGATGCGGAAGAGGTGCGCGCGGCGGTTTCGAACCTCATCGACAATGCGGTGAAGTATTCGGGCAACGATGTGAAGGTAACTGTGGAGACCGCCAGCGTAGACGGGAAGTATGTGGCATTGCGGGTGACCGACCATGGGCCCGGCATCGAGAAGACCGAGCTGAAGCGGATCTTCAAGCGCTTCTACCGCGTGCCGGGGGCGGTGGCCACGCGCGTGAAAGGCACCGGCCTGGGCCTGTATATCGTGCGTTCGGTGGCCAAACGGCACGGCGGCCGCGCCTGGGCCGAGAGCGACGGTCCGGGCCACGGGGCCACTTTCGTTCTGCAACTCCCCATTGTGAAATGAGCCGGATTCTGGTAGTGGAAGACGAGCAGCACCTGGCCGAAGGGCTGCGATTCAACCTGGAGGCGGAAGGCTATCAGGTGCAGGTGGTGGACACCGGCGAAGCCGCGCTGGGGGTGTTGCGGCCCGAATCGCCGCCGTTCGATGTGGTGATTCTGGACGTGATGTTGCCCGGCATAGACGGCTTCGACGTAATGTCCGAGATGCGGCATAGCGGGCAGTTCGTTCCCACGCTGATGTTGACGGCGCGCGGCCACCCGGACGATGTGCTGCGGGGCTTCGCGGCGGGCGCCGACGACTACCTGACCAAGCCTTTCGAACTGGCGATTCTGATCGCCCGCATCAGCGGCCTGCTGCGGCGCCGCGAGTGGTTGCGCGCGTCGATGAATCACGTGACCGAGCCGCATGCCGTGCCGGACGAGACATTCACCTTCGGCGACAAGTCGATGTACTTCGACCGGCTGGAGCTGCACGTGCGCGACCAGGTATTTCCGCTGACCTTGATGGAGGCCAACGTTTTGCGGTACCTGATCCGGCACGAGGGCAAACCGGTATCGCGGAGGGCCATGCTGGAAGAGGTGTGGGGCCTGCACGAAGACACCGATACGCGGGCCATCGATAATTTCATCGTGCGGCTGCGGCGTTATATCGAAGACGATCCCACGCATCCGCGGCACCTGCTGACGGTGCGCGGCGTGGGATACCGGTTCGTGGCGGCATCTCAGCCCTGAGGCTCGGCCAGATTCAAGTGCACCTCTTCGTGCAACACGACGGGCCAGCCGATGCATAATGTTTGGACTTCCCGAGAGTCCGGGACGCCCATGGGCATGTCAAGGTGGGACAGGCTTCAGCCTGTCACTGGAGTTTCAACATTTCCCGACATTTCCCGACCCGACGACGGCGGATGTGAGTGTGGTGGGGCAGGCGGTTTCGCCTGCCAGCCCGCACTGGAGAACGGCCAGAGCTCCGTAGAACCCACCCGCCCGGCCGACACTGGGTTTTCTTCGATATAACCCACGATGCGGCCGAGCTCTTTGCGATTCCGCGCCAATGGTCGTAGAACCCATCTTGCCGGAACGGCCGGCCTGTGTGCCCCAGCAACTGGTTGGCGCGGCGCGC
>OCTA010004474.1_pt1 | contig 12242 bp, 8 predicted proteins | sample 1538991 | NCBI WGS metagenome assembly OCTA01 (sample SAMEA3539302, study PRJEB22396) | soil metagenome | biome: tundra; feature: field; material: soil | place: USA | collected 2010-05 | depth 0.15 m
CCGCCGGTGTTTCCGACGCCGCCCGCGCCCGCGGCCGCGCCGCCGGTGTTTCCGACGCCCCCTGCGCCTGCGGCCGCGCCGCCGATGTTTCCGACGCCCCCTGCGCCTGCGGCCGCGCCGCCGATGTTTCCGACGCCGCCAGTGCCCGTGGCCGCGCCGCCGGTGTTTCCGACGCCGCCTGCGCCTGCGCCGCCCTTGCCCGCCGTCCCGCCGCCGGCGCCGCCCCCGCCGCTCAGGTCGACACAGACATCGCTAACGCAGGTCAGAGCGGGATTGCAGGTCGCGTTGGGATAGCAAGCCTGTCGCAGACCCCCTTGTCCGCTCGAGCCACCGCCGCAACTGGCCAAGGCCAATAAGAAAACCGCACCGATTCCGCTCCGGCTCGACCTGGATCGCATGACGCGGGATTGTGCGGGGGCGCCTCGCTTTTCGCAAGACCGGCGTCCTTGGCTGAGCTACTCCCGGGAGCGGCCCTCATCAAGTTGGCGGCACCCCGGTGTCACCGTCGTGTCACGTACCGAGCCATCGACTTGGGCTCCTCTGGCGCGCCGCTTCCAGATGGTTAATAGGAAAGGGTGACAAAACGGGCGGCGGGGGACACGAGATTGGAGCGGGAGAATCTCCCGAAAGCGGATGGGACGAATGCCGGTTCGACCTACGCGCGGAGCCTCATCGAGGCCAGCCTGGATCCCCTGGTCGCCCTCAGCGGCGAAGGTCGGATCACCGACGTCAACGACAGCACGGTCGGGGTCACGGGCATCGCTCGGCAGAAGCTGATCGGCATGAGCTTCTCGGATTGCTTCACCGAACCCGACAAGGCCCGGGAAGCCTACCGACTCACGCTGGCAGACGGGGTCGTCTCAGACCTCCCGCTCTCCATCCGGCACACCGACGGCCATGTGACCGACGTCTGCTACAACGCCAGCGTCTACAGAGACTGGGAGGGCCGCGTTCTCGGCGTCTTTGCGGCGGCCCGCGACGTCACCCAGTTGAAGAAGGCGGGCGAGGACCGCTCCCGACTGGCCGCTATCGTCGGCACGACGATGGAAGCCATCATCGGCAAATCGATCGGCGGCATCATCACCAGCTGGAACAAGGGGGCCGAACGCATCTTCGGCTACCCGGCCGCCGAGATCATCGGACAGCACGTCTCGATCCTCATCCCGGACAGCCTCAAGGAATCGGAGCAAGCGATCCTCGACAGATTGGCGCACGGCGGGGGGGCGGTCTCCTACGAGGCGCAGCGGGTCCGGAAGAGCGGCGAGATCTTCGACGTGTCGTTGACGACATCGCCGGTCCGGGACGCGGACGGCGTCATCATCGGCGTGTCGAAGATCGCCCGCGACATCACCACCCAGAAGCACGCCTCGCAGTACGCGCGCAGCCTCATCGAGGCCAGCCTGGATCCGCTGGTGACCATCAGCCCCGAAGGCCGGATCACCGACGTCAACCAGGGCGCGATCCGGGTCACCGGGGTCGAGCGGGACGATCTGATCGGGACCGACTTTTCCGACTACTTCACCGAGGCCGACAAGGCGCGCGGCGCCTATCAACAGGTCTTCGCCAAGGGATTCGTCACCGACTGTCCCCTGACCATGCGGCACAAGCAGGGCCGGCAGACGAACGTCCTTTACACCGCGTCGCTCTACAAGGACGTGCGGGGCAACGTGCTGGGCGTCTTCGCCGCCGCCCGCGACGTCACGGCCCAGCGGAGGGCGGAGGCCGAGGTTGCGGAACAACGAACCCGGGAGCTCGAGCGGCTCGCCGAGCTCGAGCGCTTCCAGAAGCTGACGGTTGGCCGTGAGCTCAAGATGATCGAGCTCAAGAAGGAGATCGCCGATCTGAGGAATCCCCTTTCGGTCGGCGGCGGGACTCGACTTTGAACAGCCAGGCCGGCCGGGAGGAGATTCCGGCCGCGGTATTTGGAGGGATCGTCCTGGACATCCCGGATGAGCTCGGTCTCGAACGGCAGAGCCAGAGCGCGACCCACCGGGCGATGCTCAACATCCTGGATGACTTCGGCGCCGAGCAGCGGCGGCTCGAAGAGATGCAGAAGGTCATCCTCAACATCGCCGAGGACGGGGAGGCGGAACGGGAGCGGCTGCGAGAGACGCAGAAGGCGGTGCTCAATATCCTCGACGATCTGGAGGTGGAGAAGGCGCTGCTCGAAAAGACCCAGCGCGACGTGATTCACTCGGAGCAGCTGGCGCGGGGCTCGCTGCGAGAGAAAGAGGTCCTGCTCAAGGAGATCCACCACCGGGTAAAGAACAACCTTCAGGTGATCTCCAGCCTGCTCAATCTTCAGGCCCGCTACCTTCCGGACCCGGCCGCGCGCGAGATCTTTCGCGCAAGCCAGCACCGGGTGCAGTCGATCGCCCTGGTTCACGAGAAGCTTTATCAGAGCGCCGACCTGTCGCATGTCGACTTCAACGACTACACGGCGTCTCTTCTCGACAACCTGTTCGAGACGTTCGACGCCGGCGAGCGGGGGATCTCCAAGACCATCGACGTCGGCGCCATTCGACTCAGCGTCGATGTCGCCATTCCCTGCGGCCTCATCGTCAACGAGCTGGTGACGAATGCGCTCAAGCACGCCTTCCCCGGCGGTCGAGCGGGGATCGTGCGGGTGGTCCTGCGCGAGGGCGCAGACGGGTCGCTGGATCTGACCGTCGGCGACGACGGCGTGGGTATGCCCGAGGGCATGGACCCGAGGAAAACCGCTTCGCTGGGCCTGGATCTGGTGTTCACGTTCGCGGATCAACTCGACGCGGAGGTCGAGATCGGAAGACAGGACGGGACGTTCTACCGATTCCGATTCCGCAGGATCGACCCATGACCGAAACCCACGGCGCGGTCTCGACGGAGGCGCCTCCCCGAATGCCGTCCTTGCCGCCGAGCGTGGCGGAAACCCACGAGGTGCGGGGGGCCAAGACCATCTTGGTGGTCGAGGACGAACGGATCGTCGCCCGCGACATCCAGCGCAGTCTGACGGACCTCGGGTACAGCGTCCCGGTGACCGCCGCCTCGGCCGACCAGGCTATCCTGCTGGCCACCGAGCATTGTCCGGATCTGGTGCTGATGGACATCCGGATCAAAGGGAAGCGCGACGGCATCGAGACCGCGGCCATCCTGCGCAAGCGATTCGACGTCCCCATCGTCTACCTCACGGCGTTCGCCGACGAGGCGACGTTGGAGCGGGCCAAGGCGACCGAGCCGTTCGGATATCTCATGAAGCCGGTGCGGAACAACGATCTCCGCAGCGCCGTCGAAATCGCGCTCTTCAAGCACGAGATAGAAAAGCGCCTTCGTGAGCGGGAGCGCTGGTTGACGACCACCATGCGATCGATCGGCGACGCCATCGTCTCGACCGACGAGGTCGGTCGGGTCAACTACATGAACCCGGTCGCCGAGGCGCTCACCGGTTGGAAGATGGAGAAAGCCCACGGTCGTCCGGCCGCCGAGATCCTGTGTCTCGTGCAAGACGACGGGCTGCGGACGCCCATGGCGAACCCTCTGCAGATGGCCCTCGAAGAAACGCGCACGCTGAATGTCGACGGGGTGCTGGTCCGGGCCGAGGCGCAGGACCGCTTCATCTCGGACAATACCGCGCCGATCGTGGGGGAGAACGGGAAGGTGCTGGGCGCGGTGATGGTGTTCCGCGACGTGGGCGAGCGGCGCCAGCTCCAGCGCCAGCTCGAGATGGCCGACCGCCTCGCGACGCTCGGGACGATGGTGGCGGGCGTCGCCCACGAGGTGAACAATCCCCTGAGCTTCATCCTGGCCAACGTCGGGTTCGCGCTCGAGGCGCTCCACCGGCGCCGAAGCTCGCCCGAGGCCGGTGTCGACGTCGCGTGGATGGCCGAGATCGAGGCCGCGCTCATCGACGCCCAGGAGGGAACCCACCGGGTCGGAAAGATCGCCGCCGATCTCAAGATGTTCACCCGGGGGGCGCTCGATCCGGGGGAGCAACCCGACCTCAACGAGGTCCTCAACTGGAGCATCGAGGTGGCCGGGCACATGTTGGGGAAACGGGGGCGTGTCGTCCGATGCCTCGGCAACGTCCCGGTGATCGATGCGACCGCCGGCCGTCTGGGCCAGGTGTTCGTGAACCTCCTCATCAACGCGGCCTACGCTCTCGATCCGAAGCAGGTGCGAACGAACGAGGTCGTCGTGACGACCCGGACCGATCCGGAGGGACGTGCGGTGGTCGAGATCCGAGACACGGGCATCGGGATGACGCCCGAAGTGTTGAAGAAGATCTTCGAGCCCTTCTTCACCACCAAGCCGATCGGGGAGGGGACCGGCCTCGGTCTCTCCGTGAGCCACGGCATCGTGGCATCGTTCGGGGGAACCATCGTCTTCGAGAGCGAGCTCGGAAAAGGGACTCTGGCCCGGATCGTCCTTCCGCGCGCGCGGGCGGACCTGGGTCGATAGCGATGGCGATCCCCATGGCACCGACGGCCGAAGCCGAAGCCAGGACGATCTTGATCGTCGAGGACGAGCGCATCGTCGCCCGGGACCTCTGCATGACGCTCGAGGAGATGGGGTACGTCGTTTGCGGCACCGTCCGGTCGTCGACCGAGGCGTTGCATCAGGCGGCCACGCAACACCCCGACCTGGTCCTCATGGACATTCGCATCAAGGGGGACTCCGACGGCGTCGAGGTCGCCGCAGAGCTCAAGCGCCGCCACCACGTGCCGGTGATTTTTCTCACCGGCAGCACCGACGAAGAGACGCTCCAGCGCGCCTTTCGGATCGAACCGGACGGCTACCTGCCCAAACCCTTCACGCGGGCGACCCTGCGGACCGCGCTCGAGGTGGCTTTCCAGAGACAGACCGTCGAGGGCCGCTTGCGCAAGGTGAACGACGAGCTGGCCGCGCAAAAAAGCGAGCTCGAAAAACGCACCAGCGAGCTCGGCCTGCTCAGTGAGATGGGCGATTTCCTGCAGCTGTGCGACAGCGCGGAGGAGGTGCTGGCGATCGTGGCGCGGTTCGGACGGCAGCTGTTCCCGGACGACGTCGCCGCACTCTATCTGGTGGACGGCTCGGGCAACGCCCTGGCCGCGGCGACGACCTGGGGCGACGGACAGTCTCTACCCGGCTTCGAGCTGGACGGCTGTCGGGCCCTGCGCCGGGGTCAGGCCCATCGGGTGGTGCCCCCGGACGATCAACTTCGCTGTGCCCACCTCGCGGCGGCGACCGGCCTAGCCTCCATCTGCGTGCCGATGGTGACGAACGGAACGTCGTACGGGGTTCTTTCCCTGAGCTTCCCGGTTGGTCAGCTGGATACGGCCGCCGTCAAGGCCAAGGAACAGCTCGCCACCGTCGTGGCCCAACGGATCAGCCTCACGCTGACCAATCTTCGGATCCGGGAGCAACTGAGGCGCGAGTCGATCCTCGATCCGCTCACCGGGCTCTTCAACCGCCGGTATATGACGGTCGCTTTCGATCGCGAGCTCCGACTCGCGTCGCGCACCGATCGCCCGGTCGGGGTCATCATGTTCGACGTGGACAAGTTCAAGCAGGTCAACGACCAGTTCGGGCACGTCGCGGCGGACAAGGTGCTCGTCAGCCTCGCGGCATTGTTGCGATCGCGCCTGCGGGCCTACGACGTGCCGATCCGCTACGGAGGCGACGAAGTGGTCATTCTGCTGCCCGATACGTCCCTCGACAGTGCCCAGCTGGTCGCCGAAAAGCTCCGACAGAACGCCCACGATCTCGAGATCCGTCACGGCGCGATTGTCCTGCCGGCGGTGAGCATCTCGGTGGGCGTGGCCGCCTATCCCGTCAGCGGCGCCGACCCCGAGGCCGTCCTCAAGGCGGCGGACGTCGCCCTCTATCGCGCCAAGGTCGAAGGGCGAGATCGGGTGGTCGTCGCCGACCTCCTCGAGGCCGCCGCCGTCACGGGAATCGTGCAGGCTGGGGAGACGCCCGCGCCCACCGACTCGCCCGAGCGCTTGCCGATCTGAGCAACGAACGCCGTTCCACGGTCCGCCGCTCCGTGCGTCCCCGGCGCGCCGGACGCGCAGCGCAACGGTCCTGAGCCACCCCGTCGCGTCGGGGTCACGCACCGGTAGGCCGTTTGAGGTTATCGTATTGTGAGCTGGCACGGATGGCCGGGGACACTTCTCGGGTGAGGGGGAAACCATGCGAGGTGGGTGCATCCGGGGCTCTTTCGTCTGCTGGTCGTTGCTCTCCGTGGCCCTCGCTGCGTGCGGCGGAGGCGGCGGCACGGGCGGTCAAGGGTCCGGTGGTGTGGGCGGCCGTGGAATCGGCGGTGTTGGAACCGGAGGTGGCGCTGGAGCGGGGGGCGGAAACGCGGCCGCAGGAGGCGCCGGAACGGGGGGCCGAAGCGCGGGCGCGGGCGGAGCTGGAACGGGAGGCGGAAGCGCGGGAGCGGCGGGCGCTGCAGGCGGAAGCACGGGCGCGGGCGGTGCAGGAACGGGAAGCGGAAGCGCGGGCGCGGGAGCCGCCGGAGCTGGAGGCGGAAGCGCGGGCGCGGGAGCTGCCGGAGCTGGAGGCGGGAGCGCGGGCTTCGGCGGGGCGAGCGGTGCAGGCGCCGGCGGCGCCAGCGCGGGGGGGGCGGGCGGCTGCTCGACAACCCTGACCGGAATCGTCTACGACCCGGCGGGGCAGGTTCCGCTCTACGACGTTCTCGTCTACGTTCCGGCCACCACCCCCGGTCCGTTCACGGAAGGCATCTCGTGCGACTCGGCCTGCGCCGCTTCGATTTCGCCGACCCCGATCGCGGCCACGGTCACGGACGCTTCCGGGGCCTTCACGCTGACCGGCGTGCCCCCCGGCACGAACGTGCCGCTGGTGATGCAAGTCGGCAAATGGCGCCGCCAGGTCGCGATCCCCAGCGTTCCGGCCTGCGCGGAGACGGCGATTACCGACGTCAACCTCACGCGCCTCCCGCGCAATCAGGCCGAAGGGCATCTGCCACGAATTGCGGTGGTGACGGGCCATTCGGACGCCTTCGAGTGTCTGCTGCGCAATCTCGGCATCGCGGACGACGAGTTCACGAACGACGCCGGTTCGGGGCGTGTCCACCTGTTCGCGGGCGGCGCGGGAATGACGGCGGAGGAGGGCGCCATCCAGTCGGTCTCGGGCGACCTGTTTGCCGACGCGTACACGACGCTTTACGCGAGCCCGGCCAAGCTGGCCCTGTACGACTTCGTGTTGCTCGCCTGCGAGGGCGAGCAGCTCGAGGACGCGAAGGAGCCCTATTTCGGGAACATGAAGGGCTACGCCGACGGCGGCGGACGGATATTCGCCGAGCACTTTCAGTACCAGTGGATTTCCAGGGGACCTTCGCCCTGGCCTGCCACCGCGAGCTGGATTGGCGTGGGGGCCGATCCCCCTTCGCCGCTCACCGCAAACGTGAGCACCTCCTTCCCGCGCGGCGCGGCGCTCGCAGATTGGTTGGTCAACGTCGGTGCGTCGTCCACGCGCGGACAGATCTCCCTCACCATGGCCCAGCACTCGGTCGACGCCGTCGCACCGGGCACGCTGGCCTGGATCACCACCGCCATCCCAGCGTCGACCCAAGTCCTGAGCTTCGCCACCCCGGTCGAGGCCGCCACCGCCGACGCGCAGTGCGGCCGCGTCGATTTCGTCGACATCCACGTGGCGACCGGCGCCGGGGTCTCGCATCCCGAGGTTCCGTTTCCCATGGGCTGCCTCACGTCCCATACGCCGCTCGCCCAGGAGAAGCTGTGGGAGTTCCTGTTCTTCGATACCCGGACCTGCGCGCCCTGACGGCGGGGCTCGCCGGCCGCGGGCGGGGCCTTCGGGCTCGGCCTCAGGTCCGCTGATGCAGCTCGATCACGTTGCCGTCGGGATCCCGCACGAAGATGCCGCGCGCGTGGGGGCCGAACTGGATTGGCCCGCCGCTCAGCGGAAACCCGGCGGTCGCGAGCTGGCGGGTCGCTCCCTCGAGATCCGCGCATAGAAGCGCGATGTGCGTGAAGCCCGGATGCTTCACGTCGATGTCCATGAGGACGTTCGGGTCGGCGGCGGCGGGCGCGTTGAGCACCAAGTTGATCTCCACGCCGGACGGGTGATCGAGGATCGCCACCGGCTCGGGCCCGAGCGGACCGGCGGTCTTGGTGAACCCCAAGAGCTCGTAGAACCGGAGCGATCGCGCCAGGTCATGAACGCGAATACCCACGTGGGCGAGGCCGGAGATCGGAATGGGGAGCTCCATCCGCGCGATCATACGCGATTCCTTTTTTCTCATTTTGCCCCGCTGAGGTGTCGATGGGGGGACATGCGAAAAATCTCGGGTGGGGTCTATCTGGCTGTGGGGCTTTTGGTCGTCGGCTGTGGTTCGGTGTCGGACAACCATCCGATGCCCAGCCTGGTGCCGGGCGGCGGCGTCGGCGGCGGGAAGATCTCCGGCTATCTGAACGTCTACGTCACCGACGACGACACGCGCGTGCCGATCATGGGTGCCGCGGTGCGGGTCGGCCTGTCGGCGGATCCGATGCCCTGCCAGGGGCTCACCGATTCGACCGGCCTCGCCGTCTTCAATCCACAGAGCTGTCCGTCCCTGAAAGGACCCGCCACGGTCACCGCGTCGGATGGCGGCTACGCGCCCAGCACCCTGATCGGCGTCGACGGCGCGAACCTGACGGTGACCCTTCGCGCGTTCACGCCGGCCCCGGTCGACACCGCGACGGTGAGCGGGACCATCGCCGGCTGGGCGGGGTTGACGCCGCCGGCGACCGGCCACACCACCATTGCGCTCATCGCGGCGTCGCAGGCGCCCGACCTGGGCGACCGGGGCAACAACATCACGCAACCAATGCGCACCGTGGCGACCATCGCGGGGACCACCAGCATCCCGGCCGACGCCTGCGTCCGGAACGTCGCCGCGCAGATCGACGACTGCAACTGGCAGCTCGTCGCCCGCACCGGCTCGCAGGCCCACTACGCGATCATCGCCGACGACGACGCCAACGGGACGCCCGACGACATGAGCGACGACGTCGTCACGGTGATCGGCTGGGCGCTCGACACCGGGCTCAACTTGACCGCTGGCCAGACCGTGGTGAACGAGACGCTGACGATGGTGGCGGCCGGCGACCTGCAGCCGTTCACGGCTTCCTTTGCGACGCCCCCCGCCGGCATGGGGTTCGTGGCGGCCTATCCGGCCATCAACCTGGGCGACGCCGGGCGGATCGCCATCGTGTTCCCGGCGCTCGGTCTATCTTTGGCCACCACCAAGGTGCCGAAGATCGGGGCCGCCAGCACCAGCGGCCTCGCGGGCGCGACCTACGATCTGATCGCCGCCGTGCAGGCGACCAAGGACGTCAACGAGCCGTCGTCGCTCTCCTGGTCGCACGCCGTCGACGTCACGAAGACGGTCGCGGTCGCGACCTGGTTGCCGCCGCCGACCGCCATCACCGACACCGCGGGGACGTATGCCTTCACGCCGGTGACCGGCGCGACACTCCACTCGGCCGAGATCAAGAACCCCGACGGCACGCGGGCCTGGTCGGTCACCATCTTCGACGGGTCGACCTCATTCACGCTTCCAGGCGTCACGCCCGATCCGCTGGTGAGCGGGACCGACACGCTGACCGTCTCGGCGTTGCAGATCCCGGGGATCGATCTGACCAACGTCGCCTTCGACGACGCGCAGCAGGTGCTCACGGGGCTGTCGTCGGATCAGATCACGTTCACGCACTAGCGCCGCGGGCGCGCGCCGGCGGCTGGCACGCCGAACCAGCCCCGGCGGACCGACTGGGCGCGGACGCCCGCCTTCGGATCGACGGCCACGCTGAGCTTGCGCTCGGGGCTCTGACCGAGCGTGAGGTCCGCCTCGGCGAGCTGGTCCCGGCGGAAGAAGGCCACGCGAACCCGCGCGCCGGGCGCATGGTCGGCGATCCGTTTGGCGAAGGTGGCGGCTGTGGTCCGCACGCCGTCGACGGCGACGACCTCGTCTCCGAAGGTGAGCCCGGCGCGCCAGGCGGGCGAATCGGGGATCACGTTGCGCACCGTGGTGCGGTCCGCGTGGAGCGCCAGGCCCGTCCAGGCCCGGGCGCGTCGGCTGCGTACGGGGTCGCGCTCGGCGGCGGGCTTGTCGTCCTCGTCCCATTCGGCGCGCGCGCCGACGTTCAGGCCGGCGCGCCGGAGCAGAGCGGGCAAGGGCAGCTCGTTCTTACCGCGCACATAGCGATCGAAGAAGCGGTCCAGGCGGCGACCGGCGATGGCGGCGGCCGCGGCGCGCACGTCGGGGTCGGTGATGGGCCGGTCGCGCCGGCCGAACCGATCCCAGAGCCGGCGGATCATCTCGGGGAGGCCGCGCCGCCCGCCGTTCTCCAGGCGCAGCGTCAGGTCGAGCGCCATCGCCGTCCAGAACCCCTTTTCGTAGTAGCTGACCGACCGGTTGGTGAAGTTCTCCGACGGCTTGTATTGCTTGATCCAGGCCTCGAACGATAGCTCTTCGAGCGAGGTTTCGTTGCGGCCGGGGCGGGTGGCGTACTTGGGCCAGTCGTCGGCGATCATGCGCAAGAACTGACGCTCGCGGGTGATCCCCGCCCGCAGCATGACGACGTGCGCCAGATAGTCGGTGCAGCCCTCGTAGAGCCAGAGCAGGCGCGTGTAGCACTCGCGCGTGTAGTCGAGCGCGTGGACGGAGTGCGGCTCTGCCGCGCGGAGTCCGTCGCGGGGGGTTGCGAGGACCCTCTCAGGGTCCTCGCGTCTAGATGTCCCGAGCGCGCTGTCGTGGATGCGCTTGACGTTCCAGGCGTGAAAGAACTCGTGCGCGGCCAGGTCGGCGAAGCGGACGTAGCCGGCCTCGTCGTCGAACGACAGTCCGGCGATGTCCATGGTCACCGACGCGCGGTGCTCGAGGCCGCCCGAGCCGACCGGCAGCGCGTGAACGATGAAGAGGTAGCGGTCGAAGGGGAAGCCGCCGAAGATCCGGCCGGTCGCCGTCACCACCCGGCGGAGGATGTCGCGCAGGCGGCCCGGGTCGGCGTTGGTCCGCCCGTAGAGCGCCAGCTCGAAACGGGTGCGCCCGACCGAGAAGGTGTGCAGGGCGTGCGTTCCGACCTCGAAGGGGGAATCGGCCAGCTCGTCGAAGTTGGCGGCGGCGTAGCTGAGCTGCTGCCCCGAGCCGCGACGTCGCGCCGCTGGCAGCGCGGTGGCGACCTTCCAGCCGGCCCGAGCCGGCGCGACCGTCACCTCACAGGGGCGCTGCAGCTCGCCGTCGACGTAGAAGAACAGGCTGGTGCCGTTCCAGTACCCGTGGCTGTCGTCGAGGAACGACGTTCGCACCGTCGCTTCGAAGGCGAACACGCGGTAGCGGACCCGGAACGCGCGGCCGCCGGTGGCGAGCCTCCAGCGCTGCTTGTCGACGCGGGCGATGGCCCCCGGCGCCAGCGCTCGCCCGCGGCCGTCGGTGATCTCCAGACGAAAGACGTGCCGGACGAAGTCGCGCACCATGTAGCTGCCGGGCGCCCAGGCCGGGAACACCAGGTCGACGCGGTCGCGGCTGGGCAGGGGCGGAACCCGCATCTCGATCTGATACTCGTGCGACGCGGGCTCGGCCATCGACACGCGGTAGGCGATCGGCTCTCGGGCGGACGTGGTAAGCACGGCGGGCATGGTCGGGCAGGATAAGCCGAAAGGCGCTGCGCCTCATGATCGACTTGTCGCCGTGTCGGTCGATCTCGACGCCATCGCTTGCTACTACCGGATCCACGCGCTCCCCGAGCCGCCCACCGACCGGGGGCGCTTTGCAGTCCTGCGCCGCTGTCTGCCCCGCTTCGCCGAGCTCTTCGCCCGGCACGGCGTGCGCGCCACGTTCTTCGTCGTCGGCGTCGATCTCGAAGAGGACGCCGAGGGCCGGGCGCTGCTGGCCGAGCTGGCGCGCGCCGGGCACGAGCTGGGCAACCACACGCACACCCACCCGTATGACTTCGTCCGCCTCGGCGAGACGGGGATGGCCGCCGAGATCGATCGCGCCCACGCCGCGATCGGCGCCTGCGCGGGCGGGGCGCCGATCGGGTTCCGCGCGCCCGGCTACGAGATCAGCGCGGCGGCCATCGACCTCCTTCGCGCGCGCGGCTACCGCTACGACTCCTCGGTGTTCCCGTCGCCGCCCTACTACGGCGCCAAGGCGCTGGTCATGGCGGCGATGCGGCTGGCGGGCCGCCCCTCGGGGAGCTTCCTGGGCAGCCCGCGCGCGCTGCTGGCGCCGCGGGCGCCGTACCGGCCCGGGCCCGGAT
>OCTA010004475.1_pt1 | contig 12241 bp, 16 predicted proteins | sample 1538991 | NCBI WGS metagenome assembly OCTA01 (sample SAMEA3539302, study PRJEB22396) | soil metagenome | biome: tundra; feature: field; material: soil | place: USA | collected 2010-05 | depth 0.15 m
CGCGATTAAAGAATCGATATTCGTTTGAATGGAAATCATTGGATAATCCTTATTTTTTGAGTTTTCCCGGCGTCTTGCCGGGGCGGCGGCTTTAGCTGCCTCCGTCTTTTGTATCGGCGGAATGGCAATTTCTACTTAGGGACAATCTGCGTAGAACCGGAGTTCCGGATGGCGCCAATTCCTCAAGTTAATGGCTTTTGCGCCGATAAGGTAGCGGAGAGCAACAAAGGTCCGAGCCGGGCCGTCCCCGGCCTGAGCCGTTTGGGAAAGAGAGGAATTATGGGCAGCGTGGCTTCTTCGCTCGGCTCCTCGAGCACCAGTTCTGCGGCAACCACCTATTTCACCGGGATGAGCAACTATTCGACGGATCTGAATAATGCTATCTCGCGAGAGGTGCAGATCGCCGACATGCCGATCCAACTGCTCGAGAACAACGTCAACGACCTGACCAATCAGGTCCAGACACTGCAGAGTCTGGACAGCAACGATATCACGCCGGTGCAGACCGCCATCGCGAGTCTGACCTCGGCGGCCAGCAATATGCTGTCGGCGAGCGTGTCGGGCGCGTCTGTCGTTACGCCCACGCTGGGCAGCGGCGCCGCCGCCGGCACCTATTCGATGCAGGTCACCAACCTGGGATCATTCAGCGATGCCCTGAGCTTGGACCCCTCGGCGGCGAATGGCCTGCCCACGGTAACCGACCCGACTTCGCAGAACATCAGCACCAACGGCAGTTACACACTCACGGTCACCGTCGGCGCCGGCACTCCCGTCCCGACTGCCATCTCCTATTCCGGGGGAAACCTGAACGGGCTGGCGCAGGCCATCAACAACGCCAATGCGGGAGTCCAAGCCACGGTGGTCAACGTGGGCAGCACCTCCTCGCCGGACTATCGGCTCTCCCTGCAGAGCAATCAACTGGGTCCGGTGACCATGCAATTGAGCGCCGGGAGCCAGAATCTGCTGGCGCCCAGCACCGACGGCCTGAGCGTGGACCCCTCGGCGCAGAACGGCTTGCCAACCATAAGCGACCCGACTTCGCAGAACATCAGCACCAGCGGCAGTTACACGCTCACGGTCGGTAGTGCCACACCTGTTTCCATCCCCTACGCGGGGGGAAACCTGAATGGGCTGGCGCAAGCCATCAACACCGCCAATGCGGGAGTGCAAGCCACGGTAGTGAACGTGGGCAGCGCCTCCACGCCGGACTACCGGCTGTCGGTGCAGAGCAATCAGGCGGGTCAGCAGAGCGTGCAGTTGAGCGACGGGAACCAGAATCTGCTGGCGCCCAGCGGCACCGTCGGCGCGCTCGCCCAGTACACCGTCGACGGAAAGCAAATCACCAGCACGACCGACACGGTCACGCTGGCGCCCGGTCTTACGGTCATGTTGACGGGCACGTCGAGCACAGCGGCCACCGTCAGTGTGGCGTCGAATCCTGCCGCTATCGGCAATGCCCTGCAGTCCTTCGTGTCGGCATACCTGACGGCCATGGCCGATCTCAACACCAACCGCGGGCAAGGGGGCGGTCCGCTGGCGGGCCAGAGCATCATCTACGAAAGTGAGGATGCCTTGCAGAATATAGCCAACTATTCCACCGGCCCCGGTGCCTTGACCTCGATGGCGGCGCTGGGCGTGGGCTTTGACCCCAATACCGGCGCATTGACCTTCAACCAGGCCACCTTCAACGCCGCCACTAGCGGCCAGACCGACGCGCTGACGCAGTTTCTGGGATCGCCGACCGGCGGCGGGTTTCTGGAAATGGCCACCAATGCCATGAGCAGCCTCTTGGATCCCACCAGCGGTGCGCTCACTCAGGACATCACCACCATGCAAGCCAGCATCACCAGCACGAATCAGCAGATCGCCGATAAGAATGCCCAGGTGACCCAGTTGGCGACCAGCCTCACGCAACAGATGGCGGCGTCCGATGCCATGATCTACGAGTTGCAGCAACAGGCCACCGAGATGCAAGACATGTTCACGGCCATGCGGGACGCCCAGATTGGGAGCGCGAACGGGGCATGAAGGCCGCCCCAGAGGAACTCGAGGCCCTGGCAGGCCGTTTGCGGTCCAGGGTCGCGGAAGGGCGCTACAGGGAGGCGCAGGACGCGCTCCAGGAGTACTGCCGGGCGCTGCGGATCACGGCGGCCGGCTTGCCGTCCGGCGATCCTGGCCTGCGCCGCTTGGAAGACGAATGGCAGCGGCTGCGGGACGAGACGCGGCGGCGGGTGCTGGCGGGGCGGGCGCATGCCGGGGCGCGGCTGGCCCGGCTGCCCAGGCCCCTCCCGCTCTTCAGTGAGCCTTCGCTGCCGCGCCACACCTGGGAATATTCAGGCTAAGAGGGTTTGGAACTCCGATTGCTTGTAGAGGCACCGTATGGCTTCGACTCAAACGACTCCCCCACAGCGCTGCGACACCCGGTACTTCGGACCTGTCGAATATAGCGAGGAATCCGTGATGGTATTCCCCGATGGTATCCCTGCCTTCGAGCAGGAGAAGCGCTTTCTGGCTCTGCGCCAACCGATCAACGAACCGATGGTTTTCCTGCAGAGCATTGCGAACCCGAGCGTCTGCTTCGCCACGCTGCCGGCGCTGGCTGCCTGCCCTCATTACCAACTGAGCATGGCGCCGGAGGATCTGGATGCACTGGGCCTCGAAACGAACCGGCAACCGGCCATCGGCCGCGATGTGCTCTGCCTGGCGGTCCTCTCCCTTGAAGAGAATGCGCCCCCTACGGCCAATCTGCTGGCGCCCATCGTGGTGAATCTGAACACGCTGCGCGGGTGTCAGGCGATCCAAACGGATTCCCCCTACTCCCATCGGGAGGTATTGCCGCTGCGCGAGGCCGCATGCTCGTAATGCGGCGGCGCGCCGGGGAGTCGATTCTCATTGGCGAAGATATAGAGATCCAGATCATTCATATTGGAGAGTCCCGCATCAAGATCGGGATTACTGCGCCCAAGTCGGTTCCGGTCAGCATGAAAGAGGTCAAGCTGGTCGGACAGGAGAATCTGGCCGCGGCGCAACTGCGTTCCGTGGCGGCGTTGCGCAACCTGTTAGACCGGCTGATCGAGGGTCCGGCGGGCGGCAAAAAATGAGCGCGCGGCAAAAACTTGCCGTGCTGGGGCTGTGGCTGGGGCATGGTGTGTGCGTGGCGGCCGCGGCCGAGTCTCCGCAGGAGGCCGCGCGCAAGGCCATGGAAGCTTCCATAGCCCGCCAGAGGCAGGCGGTGGCGGCCATGCAGATTCCCATCGAGAAGCAGCGCGCGGCGATAGCGGCGGCCCGCTCGGACACCGGCGCTGGCGATGCGTCCCCACAGGCTGCCCCTGCGCCGTTTTTCACGCTATCCTGGCCCGCGCTGGGCGCGGCATGCGATCCGTTGCCCGATATCGAGCTGACTCCGCTGATCCAACAGGCTGCGCAGCACGAGGGATTGGACGCCAATCTGTTACGCGCGGTCGCCCAGCAGGAGTCCGGTTTCCGCTCCTGCGCCGTTTCGCAGAAGGGGGCCATGGGGCTGATGCAGTTGATGCCGGCCACGGCCCAGGAATTGGGCGTACACGATCCCTTCGATCCGGCCGAGAGCCTGTTGTCCGGCGCCCGCCTCCTCAAGCAACTGCTGGCGCGTTTTGGCGGCGACACGGCACTGGCTCTGGGTGCTTACAATGCCGGACCGGAGCGCGTGGAGGAGAGCGGCGGGGTGCCCCGGATTCCCGAGACCATGCGTTACGTGCAGCAGATTCTGAGCAAGCTTCCGATACCCTGAGCCTGAACCAAGCCAGGGCCGCACATTCCCCGGCGGCCGCCCGATAAGCTCAGTGTGGAAGCTTTCTGGGCAGACGCGGAAAACATCTTCGAAACGGCCCGCCAGGCGTCCCAATCCGGCTCGCCGGATTGCGACTGGGCCATCCTGATTGGCCCCCAAGGCGACATCCGTATGCTGGAGGCCACCGGCTGGGCACTGCCCAGTCTGCTGGCTCAACATGGCGCCGAAACCGCTTATCGGGTCACCCGGGAAAGCGGCCGCGTATGCTTGGAAGGGCGCCGCGGATCCCAGACGTGCCTGCTGCGGAGTGAATCGCCAGCCGCCACCGCCCGCCACCTGCTGGGGTGCCATCTCCCACCCGCCGGCGCCGCCGCCTGGAACCCGCCCAGCCCGGCGTTGCTCGCGGCAGCGGCTCCCGCGCCGCCTACGAAGGAAATATGGAAAATGTTTGCATGATCGGACTGCATCCGCAGGAAGTCCAGTGGCTGCGGCTGGTGATCGCGCTGCTGCGGCACCCGGATCCGGTGGTGGGCGAGGTCGCCCGGGAAGCGCTGCGGTATCTGGACGAAGTAGCTGCCCGCGCGAACCAATCGCGGGCGGCCGGCTAATCGGCCTGGCGGTTCCACCGGGCCAGGAAGGACTCCGCGGCCAGGCTCTCCATCTCCCGGTCCGCCTCCCGACGCCATTCCGCATGGCGGCGCTGTTCGAGCTTCTCCAACAAGCGGCACTGCCGTTGGGCTTCCAGCACTTTCTGCCTCTGCGCGGCCACTTGCTGTTCGCACGCCATCCGCCGCAGCGCCAGCGCCTGCAATTCCGCGATCAGGCGTTGGCGGTAGGCCGCCAGCGCCCAAAGGTCGCCCGCCTCGACCACCGCGGCCTGGCGCACGGCCACCTCCGCCCGGCCTTTCACCAGATCGAGCCGGATCGCCGCCAGCGCCATCTCTTCCAGGGTGCCCGCCAATTGCCGCAGCTTGTTCTCTTCCAATTCCAGTTGAGTTCTGCGCCATTGGAGCGCTTGGCGCAAGGGAAATTCGAAAGCCCGCATACGGCGCTCCTTAGCCCAGCGCGGCGGCTATCTGGCCGAGTTGGCTCAGAGTTTCCTCGCGGGCCGATTCGACACCCGGCGCCTGCCGCAGGAATTCCAGGATCTGCGGCCGCGCCCGGATGGCCGCGTCCAACTGCGGGTTCGAGCCGGAAACATAAGCGCCCAACTGGATCAGGTCTTCCGCCTGGTGGTACAGAGACAACGCCTGCCGCACCGCGCGGGCATGCGCGCCCTGCGCGGGCGACGACAATTGCGATTCGAGGCGGCTCACCGATTGCAGAATATCGATAGCCGGGTAATGATTGGCGGCGGCCAGTTGCCGGGAAAGCACGATGTGCCCGTCCAGAATAGCGCGCACCGCGTCGCAGATGGGCTCGTTGAAATCGTCCCCCTCCACCAGCACGGTGAACAAGCCGGTGATGGACCCGCGCGGGAAATTCCCGGCTCTCTCGAAAACCTTGGGCAGCAGGGCGAACACCGATGGCGTGTATCCCTTCTGCGCGGGCGGTTCCCCGGCGGCCAGGCCGATCTCGCGCTGGGCCATCGCCAGGCGCGTGACCGAATCCATGACCAGCAGCACGTGGGCGCCCTGGTCGCGGAAATACTCGGCGATCGCCAGCGATGTGAAGCAGGCCCTCACCCGCAGCGGAGCCGGACGGTCCGAAGTCGCCACTACCACCACGGCCCGCCGCATACCCTCCGGCCCCATCTCGTGCTCCAGAAAGGCGCGCACTTCGCGATTGCGCTCCCCCACCAACGCGATCACGGTGATGTCCGCCGAGTTGTTGCGGGCCATCGACCCCAACAGCGTGCTCTTGCCCACGCCGCTGCCGCCGAAGATGCCGATGCGCTGGCCCCGCCCCACGGGCAGCAGGCTATCGATGGCGCGCAGGCCGGTCTGGAGCGGCACGGTGATGTGCTCCCGGTCGAGCGGACCCGGTGCGGCGCTGTAAAGGTCGTAAGCGCCGTGCGCCTCGATCCGGGGACCGTGGTCGATCGGGCGGCCGAATCCGTCCAGCACCCGTCCGATCAATCCGGGGCCCACCGCCACGCGCGCCGCGTCCCGGCGGGCCACCACACGGTTGCCCAATTCGATGCCGCCGGTTTCCTCCAAGGGCATCGACAGCACCCGCCCGTCGCGGAAGCCGATCACCTGGCTGCGCACCGAGTTTCCGCCGGAGGCCGAGATTTCGCAAAAGTCGCCGATGGCCGCCGCCGGACCCGCGGATTCGATCAGCAAGCCGGCCATCTCCACCACCTCGCCTACCTGCAACATAGGTTCGAGATCGTCGAGAGCCGCCAGATAAGGGCTGAGGATGCCGGGCATGTTATTTCTCCGGCAGGCGGTCGGCCAGCCCGCGCCCGATTTCGGCGAGCTGGGTTTCGAGCGATGCGTCCAGCTTTCCGCGCGCCGTCTCGACCAGGATGGCGCCGCGCTCCAGGGTTCCGTCGGCGATCAACGGGAGACCGCCGCGGCCCTCGCGCGCGAGCGCCTGGCGGATGCCCGGCTCCAGCTCCGGATGGATGCGAATGCGGCAGATCTCCTGCCCCGGCAGCTTTTGCAGGGCGCCGCTCACCAGGCCCTCCAAAGCGGCGGGATCCACCGATAACTGGCGGTGCAGGATGCGGCGGGCGATTCCCAGGGACAGGCCCACCAAATCGGCGGCGCTGTCGCGCAACACTTGCGGGCGCAACCCGGCGATTTCCTGGATGCCGCGCGCCAGCCTCTCGAGCACCGGCTTCAATTCGGCGGCGGCCTGCCCGCGTCCGGCGGCTTCGCCCTCGCGGTAGCCGGCCGCGTGGGCCTCCCGCGCGCGGCGCTCGCTCTGCTGCTCCAGTTCGGCGATGCGGCGGGCTTCCCGCGCGGCTTGGCCCCCGGCGTCGTCCGCGCCGCCGGAAGCCTGGCCGCGCGCCGGCGCCGGACCGGCCGCGGTGGGCCAGCTCCAGCGCGGCACCGCGCATCCCGCCGCGTCGCCAGTCAGAATCTTAGACAACATATTGTTCGCCGCCGGCGCCCTTCAGGTTGATCGTGCCGTCGCTCTCCAACTGCCGCACCACGCCGATGATCTGCTGCTGCGCGGCTTCGACCTCCTTAATCTTCACCGGCCCCAGCGCGTCCATGTCTTCCAGCAGCATCTCGGCGCCGCGCTGCGAGAGACATTCCACGAAGTGTTTGCGCACCAGCTCGCTGGTCCCCTTGAGCGCCAGCGTGAGTACCTTGCGGTCCACTTTGGTCAGGACCTCCTTGATGCTGGTGCCCTCCAGCAGCAGCATATCTTCGAACACGAACATGAGGTGCCGGATGGTGTCGGCCAGCGCGGCGTTCTCTTTTTCAATGCACTCCAGGATCTCTTTGCTGGCGCCCGATTCCAGCCGGTTGAACATCTCCGAGACCGCCCGCACGCCGCCGTAGGATTCCCGGCTGAACTCGCCCAGCGCGTGTAGCTTCTGTCCGATCACGGCGGCGATCTTGTGGATGATCTCGGGCGAGATCTGATCCAGGTGCGCCATGCGCAGGGCCACGTCCCCGCGAATCTGGGCGGGCAACGAGACCAACAGCGCGGCGGCTTGCGACGCGCTGAGGTGCGAGAGGATGAACGCGATGGTCTGCGGATGCTCGCTGTGGATGAATTTTGCAAGTTGCTGGGGGTCGGCCTTCTGCAGCGCGTCGAACGCGGCCGTGTCGTTGCCCAAGGTCTTCACCAGCCGGTCCACCAGCTTGCGCGCGGCGTCCGGGCCAAAAGCGGTCAGGAGCAGCTTGCGGGCGTAGTCGATGCCGCCGCGGGAAACATACTCCCGCGCCATGCACATCTGGTAGAACTCTTCGAGTATCGCCTCGCCCTCCTCGTTCTGGATGGTCGAGATACGGGCCACCTCCCGGGAGACGGATTGGACCTCATCTTCGGACAACTCCCGCATGAGCTGTCCGCTGGCTTCTTCGCCGAGCATGACCATGAGCATGGCCGCCTTGCGCACCCCCGAGATCAGTTCGTTGCGCTTAATATTGGCAATCATCGCGTTCGATTCCGGCCTCTCCGCCGCCGCTAGGCCTTTTCATTGAGCCATGTCCGCAGAGACTGCACCTGCACCAGGGGGTCTTTCTTGAGGCCCGCCTGCAAATACTTGGTCAGCACTTCTTTCTTGTTGGTGGTTGGTGTGGGCGCTTTGATGGCCGCTAAAGCGTCGGCTTCCAGGCGCGCCTGCGAGTCGGCTTGGCCCTCCAGTTGGGCTTGCATCTTCTTTCCCACGGAATCTTCCGCCGCCAGGGCCGGCGCGCTCTGTGCGCCCGGCGGCAAGGCCGTCTGGGCCACGGCTGGCCGTTCCGGCCGGCGCCGGAGCCGGCGCAACCCCACCACCGCCAGCGCCAGAAGCAGGATCGCACCGCCGGCTACGGTGCCCATTCCCTTGGGAGTGCGCAGCCATGCCGGGAGCCGGTCGGCGGGCGGCGCGGGCGCGGGAGCCGGAGCCGCCGCAGTCGGAGGCTCGCTGTGCAGCGTGGCATCGAAAGGCAGAGTCTCCACCATGAGCTGGTCGCCGCGCTCGGCCTTGAATCCGATCACCCCGGCCACCAAGTCGTGGATGGTCTTCAGCTTCTCCGCGGAAGGCGGGATCAAGACCTGCTGCAGATGGGGAGCTTTGCCTTCCCAGCGCACATCCTGGTCTAATAACAGGGACACGGAAACGCGCTTCAATTCGCCCCGCGGCAGCGTCACGTGGCGCACCGAGCGGCTGGATTGGTAGCTGATCTCTTCGGTCCGCCGCGAGGCGCCGGACGCCCCGCCGGCCGCGCGGGCCGCGGGACGCGGCAGATTGGAGGCCGTGCCCGGCACGCCTCCGGCCAGCGCGGCCGGCGCTACGTCCTCGCTTTTCTGCGAACTGACCATCACCGAGCGGGCCGGGTCGAAATTTTCTTCGCTCTGCTCGCCGCTCGAAAAATCGCACTCGGCTGAAACAGTCGCCCGGAAGCGGTCGGCGCCCAACAACGGCTCGAGTGTGGACTGGATCTTGGCTAACAGGCCCTTCTCGACCATCTCCCGGTATTCGAGGCTGGCTTCGGATCCCTCCAGACCGTCGCCGCCGCCGGACTTGCGCGGGCGGTTGAGCAGGTTGCCGCGGGTGTCCACCACCGAGACGGCTTCCGGCGCCAATCCCTCCACGGCGCTGGCCAACAAGTTGCAAACTGCCATCACGTTTTGCGGGGAAAGTTGCGCGCCCGCGCGCAGCCCCAGCACCACGCTGGCCTTGGCCGGCTGGCGGGCTTCCAGATAGACGGATTCCTTGGGGAAGGTCAAGTGCACGCGGGCCCGTTCCACTTCCGCCAGCGAGACGATGGAACGCTCCAGCTCGCCTTCGAGGGCGCGCCGGTAATTGACGTGTTCGGCGAAGTCGGTCATTCCGAAGCTGGTCTTGTCGAACAGTTCAAAGCCCATGCGGCCGCTTTTGGGCAAGCCGGCGACGGCGAGTTGCAGGCGCAGTTCAGCCACCCTCGCCGAGGGCACAAGTACGGTCGAGCCGTTCTCGGACAACTGGTATTCCGTGGCGGCTTCCTTGAGCTTCTGGACCACGGCGCCGGCGTCTTCGGGGGCCAAACCCGTATAGAGGGGGCGGAAGTCCTCCGCGCGCCGCCATTGCGCGAATCCGAACAGCGCGGCGGCCACCAGCACCGCGGCGGCCGCGATGCTGAGCTTTTGCGCCATCGAAAGGTGCGCCAGAAGCTTCTTCATCTGTTCCATAGGCGGCGACCGCTAGACCTGCATCTGCATGACTGCCTGGTAAGCTGAAACCACTTTGTTGCGGACCTGCAGGAACGTTTCAAAGGCCAGTTCCGCGCGTTGCGTGGCCAGCGCCACGGTGTGCACTTCCTCGCCGTCTCCGGCTAGGAAGCGTTCCACGGTTTTGCCCGCGTCGCCGCGCAGACGCTCGACGCCGCCGATGGCGTTGGCCAGCAGCGACTGAAAATCTCCGGCTCCGCTCGAGGAGACGCCGGCGCTGGACCCGCCGAGGTCCGCCAGCGGCACGGCGCGAATGGGTGAAATCGGTGAAGACATGCTGATTCCCTGGCTTTCACTTAAAAAGGTCGATGGAGCGCATGATCATGTCCTTGACGGCGGAGATGGCCGCCACATTGGCCTCGAAGCCGCGCGCCGCGCCCGTCAGGTCGACCATGTCTTCGGCCGGATTGATTCGCGGAAACGCAACGTATCCGTCCGGGCCGGCGTCCGGATGGCCGGGCAGATAGCGCTGCTCCGGATCGCTCGTGTCCACGCTGATGTCCGCGACCGCCACCCCTTCCTGCAGATGCGACTCGAACAACGACGCAAAAGACGTGGCCATAGGCTGGGAGGCGAAGACCGCATCTTTGCGGCGATAGGGACCGCCTTCCGGAGTGCGGGTGGTTTCGGCGTTCGCCAGATTCTCGACCAGCAACTCCGCGCGCGTGCGCTCGGCCGCCATTCCCGACGCGCTGACCGTCATGGCGGAAAACAGGCTCATGTATTGCTCCCGGCTTGCAGTGCCGCCCGGATCGACTGCACCTCGCTGCGCAACAAGTTGGATGCCAGATTGAAACGCATATCGTTCTCCGTCAATAGCCGGGACTCCCGATCCAGGCTGACATTGTTGCCGTCGTTCTTCACGGGCAATCCGGCGACTTCGAAAGATTCGGCGCCCCCGCCGCCCATGGCCGACCGGAACTCCGACTGAAAGTCGATGTCCCTGGTTTTATACCCGGGGGTATCCGCATTGGCGATGTTGGAAGCCACCACCTTCTGGCGGGCGCTCAGCAGGTCCATGTAGCGTTCCAAGGTGTCCGACAAACGGCTCAGCATGCCACCTCCCTGGGAGCAACCGGAGTTCCATAGCGAAATATCTTAAAATGAGCGGCGGCGGCGGTACAGCCCGCCAAGATCCCGTCACCGGCGCAATGATCTTGGCGGGCTGCGCCGGGTATTGGCGGGCGGAGGGAAGGCCCGGGCTGCGGCGCAACCACCGAGAGCGGGATACGCGCGCCATAAGCGGGCAGAGGTTGGGCAAGGTGGCGGGTTGGGTGCGGCGGCGGGTCAAAGAAGGGCGCCGATCTTTTCCTGGATCTGTTCGGCGGTGAAGGGCTTCCGGATATAGGCGGCGGAACCCAGCCGGATCGCCTGGCCGACCTTTTCTTCGCTGCCTTCGGTGGTGATCATCACCACGGGGAGGTCACGCCATTGCTCGGAGCCCTTCAGCTCCGCCAGCAGGCCCAGTCCGTCCAGATTCGGCATATTGATGTCGGACAGGACGAGATTGAGGGAATGGTTCCGGACGATCTCCAGCGCCTCGAGGCCGTCGCGCGCCTCAAAGATTTCGCCGATCGCCAGGGCGGTTTGCCGCAGCACCCGGATCAGGATCTTCCGGATGGCGGTGGAATCGTCTACGACTAGAATGTTCAAAGCCATGCTCCTTTCTTACTATCGGTCCAGGGCCGGCTTTCCTTTACGGCTCCGCCCCACGTCTGCCGCCTGCCCCGGTACACTCCGCATAATTCCGCATATATATAAAGATCGGCCGGGTTCCGCCGATGAATACCTAGGACATGCCAATGATAGACCACGATCGAATAGCGAGCGATATTCGCACCGCCGCCGAAGAAGTTTTTTCTACCATGTTGAGCACCGAACTCCGTTTCGCGGAGTCTTACCGCGATAAAGGCCCTTCACACCCCTTGGACGGCGTGATCTGCCTGATCGGAATGGCCGGCGAGTGGACCGGCACCGGCACGATATCGTGCTCGGCCGAGTTCGCCTGCCGGATTGCCTCACAGATGCTGATGGCCGAATACGCGGTGGTGGACGCCGAAGTCCTGGACGCTGTGGCGGAGATTGCCAACATGATCCTGGGCAATGTGAAGACCGCGCTCGAGAGGTCGTTGGGAACCATGGGGATGAGCATCCCGACGGCTATTTTTGGCAAGAACTTTCTGGCCAAGAGCTTCGGCAACGAGACCTGGAGCGTAGTTGTATTCGACTGCGAGGGGCAGCGCCTGGAGGTCAAGTTGTTCTTGAAGCCGGCTCCCGGGGCGCCTGCGCCGGGTCCCGCAAAGGCGTGCGCGCCGGTTTACCTGCGGGCATGACCGCTGGCCGGCGGCCGGACTGCCCGCGGTTTGGAGTTGGACCGTTATTGGGGCCCCAACGAGAATTTTGTTCTCGTTAGGCGCAAATCAGGCGGCAACCTTGAGGCCGACGGCGGCCACCAGTTGGTCACAGGGCGGCTGTGACTGATTGGTACAGCCTGTCGAGTTGCTGCAAGCGATCCTTCGCCATAGTTCGATCGCCTCGATACAGATGGAGCAGACATGCGGTGAGGGGCGCGTAGACCTTATCGAACAGCTTGAGAAACACTAGGGCAGATCCGGTAGCCATTAGGTAGCAGTCGATAGCGGCGAGAGCGGGGGA
>OCTA010004476.1_pt1 | contig 12233 bp, 13 predicted proteins | sample 1538991 | NCBI WGS metagenome assembly OCTA01 (sample SAMEA3539302, study PRJEB22396) | soil metagenome | biome: tundra; feature: field; material: soil | place: USA | collected 2010-05 | depth 0.15 m
AGCTGCCTCCGGTCACGACAGCAGTCTTGTCAGTCCAATCGATCGTCATGGTCGGATTTCTCCTGTGCTGTGAGGTTAGGACGTGCGATGGCTCCACGGACACATGCAGATCCCGTCGCCTCACCTTCGGAAACCATCGCCTCTATTCCATTAGGGTACACCGCAGGATGCGGATTTTTTAGCACGTTTAGGCCTGGGCGTGCATTGATTGCTGATAGTGCCGTTTTCATAAATTGACCATTGATTTTGCGAAAGTTTTTAATTACCAACATGGGTGGAAACGTCGATAACGACGCATCAATAAAATCAATATGATAGGGACCACTACATTCGCAATCCGGCACTTTTGACGTCCCATGCACGTGACGGAGAAGTCGATACGAAACTGCAACGGGTGCGAGGCCGGCATCGCATTGCAGCTCGGCGCCGAACAGTCCCTTATTGGAGTTGTGATAAGAGTCACCCAGACGGACTACTACGTGCTGATTCAAATTCGCGACGCTCGAACCGGCAAAATTCTCGACCAGCAGGAGGCCAATTTCGCCGGCGGCGACGAAGGCTGGCCGAGCGGAGTCCGTATGCTCATCAAGCACCAAGTCTTGGCGAGTAAAAACTAACTGTGGTCGAATCGCTTGAATCGCTTTACCGGTAATCCCAATGGGCCGTCAACCATGACTGATTTGTGGAACGCCGGTGCGCCGGCCTACCCGTTGGGCTGACGGGCATGACCACTGACGGCTTTACGGCGAGGACACTGAAACGGTGACTGTCGCGTATTGGCCTATTCTGTTGAAAAACTCGAAATCCTGAGACCGCCGTTTTTCAGCCGAAAGTCATTGGTACCAAAGATGGCCCTCACTTTTCTCGTATAGATAATCTAGAGGCTCTGTGCCAGGACATCGAGTATTTCCCGTATCCCCCCGAGTTAAATTGCGCTATCGGCCCTGCAGAGCGTCCGATTTTTTAGGCGTACCTGAAATCAGAGTTTTTCAACAGAATCGGCCGGGTGCTGCCTGTCGGCTGCTTGGCACGTTGTTGCCAAATTCGCGAAGTTGGAACGCCGACGCTCTTCGGGTCCCGTTCGTTGTCCCCGACAGCCCAAGGCGGTGGCATACTTTGCCTTCAGACCACTCCGATAAGGTCCCCTGACACCGTTACGCATGAGCAAACCAAAAACAAGGCTCTCCGGACTCTCGCGTTCGCGCAAGACCATGCAGTTCGAACCCGTCCCGCCCGCCGTTTATGAGGCTCTGGAGACGGAGGCTTGGTTTCGGCGCCATCTCGACGAGCCCCGCCGCCGCCCCGGGAGTAAAGCCGGAGCGAGTGATTCACCGCGGGCCAAGCAGGCGGTGTTCGAAGAGGCGCTACGGTGGTTCCTGGCGCACTTCGAGCGCCACCCCCCGGACCGCTTCGATCGGGTGCAGCGCTCCTGGGTGCGAACCGCCTTCTGGCTCTCGGATGATTTGTTGGCGCGCTGCCGAGCGATGGCGGCGCGCGCGGGGGTCGGCAAGCAGCAGCTGATCGCCACCGCGCTGAATCTTTATTGTCAGCGCCGGGTACCGCAGGAACTCGTAGCGTTTCGTCGTAAGATTTACACGGAAGCCCGCGAGATATATAAGAAACATCGCGTATCAGTTCGCAAAGCATTGCGTAACAAGAGCGCTCCTTAAGCGCTTCCCCATCCGCCCCGGTAGCGGTCCTCACCCGGCACTCCTGGCTCGGTAAGGATCCGTCCCGGTCCTGGTTAGATCATTTGTGAGTCTTGCCGAGCCGTTGGTGCACGTGGTACATAGTACCGCCATGAGGTAACGTGTTACCTCAAAAGATGTAACAGGTTACCTATTCATGGAACTCACAGCCAATCCCGATGAGTAGCCCCAGCACAGCAACGCTTGAACCCCCTGTCGAACTGGATGGCAGCGGCTTGAGGAAGGCCTCGGCGCTGCGCGTGTTGCGCATGCTCGAGAGCGCGATGGGTCCGACCATTGCGGGGTTATTGAAGGACCCCGACGTGATTGAAATCCGCTGCAACGCGGACGGGAAAATCTACGCCGACTGGTTCGACAAACCCTCCAGCTGGACGGGGCAGAGGCTGGGCTCCGACATGGCGACCCAGGTCGTATGCATTGTGGCCGATGCCGTCGATCAGATCGTGGGGCCGGCGGCCAACCGGTACATTCTGGATGCGGAATTCCCCGGCCAGGGGTTTCGCTTCCACGGCGATCTGCCTCCTGTGGTGCCTGGCCCGTGCTTCAACATCCGCAAGCGCCCGCCGCGCATCATTGTCCTCGAGGAATATGTCGCCGCCGGGATCATGACCGAGGCTCAGCGCCGCTTGATCGTGCGCGCCGTACACGAGCGCCGGAACATCCTGGTGGTGGGCGGCACGAAGACCGGCAAGACCACGCTCACCAACGCCATTATTGACGAACTGAAGGATCTGCATCAGCGCGTCGCGACCATCGAAAAGGTGCTCGAGCTGCAGGTGCGCGCCAAGGAGTGGCACAGCTACCGCGTGATCGAGGGGGTGCATGAGGCGGCGCAGCTGGTCGAAGCGTGCCTGCGGGTCGCCCCCGATCGCATCATCGTGGGGGAGGTGCGTGGAGCGGAGATCAATTCCTTGCTGGAGGCCTGGGGAACCGGGCATCCCGGGGGCATCTGCACGCTGCACAGCGACACCGCGACGCCCATTCAGGCGCTGCGGCGCATCGAGACGCTGATCCGCAAGTCCGGGCAGGTGCCCATACCTGAGCTCATTGCCGACACGATCCATCTGATCGTTCCCATCCAAGCGATCGAGGTCGAGACCGCGGAAGGCAGACGCTTTCGCCGGCACATTCCCGAAGTCGTCCGCGTGCGCGGATTCGAGGACGGGAAGTACGGCTTCGAGCGCGCCGAGTGATGGGTGTCTTCCCCTCAACACTCCACTTCAGAGGATTTGCCATGCTTAAGCTCCTGCAGCGCGCTCGCCTCCCAGGGCTCCCGTTCCTAGCCTACGGCTTTGTGGTCCTGGCGCTCTCATTCGGTACTGCCCAGGCGGCGACCACGGGCATGCCCTGGGAGACACCGCTGCAGAATTTTTTGGACTCCTTGACTGGGCCGGTGGCGAAGATTGCCGGTGTTGCGGCAGTCGTGATTACGGGACTGGGCATCGCCTTTTCGGAGGGCGGGAGCGGCATGCGCAAGCTCATCACCGTCGCCTTTGGCCTGTGCATCGCATTTTCCGCAACGACCTTCTTTCTGCCCCTGTTCGGCTTTGCCGGCGGTGCGGCGTTCTGAGCGGAGGAGGCTGGCATGCATCCTGAAGGCTTTGAGATCCCCATTCATCAGTCCGCGATCAAGGCACAGCTGGTGATGGGTCTGCCGCGCCAACTGGCCCTCGTGCTGTACACGTTGGTCGCGGCGCTCACGTTGCCGCTGTCCACCTGGTACGCGATTCCACCGGGTCTCTTCCTGCATGGCGTGTTCGCGGCGGCGGCCAAACGCGATCCGGCCTTCTGGGATGTTTTCCAGCGCGCCTTCCGCTATCGCCTCTTTTACACGGCCTGAATCATGACCCTGACCCTTGTGTTTGCACTGATCCTGGGCGTTGGCATCGCGGCAGTCGGGGTGCTCTACGGGCGCCGTGCATTTGGGGTTTTTAGCCTCTCGGAACACAAAAGAAATCCGGATCGGTTCAGTGATCATCTGCCGTGGGCGATGCTCGTGGCGCCGGGCGTGGTCTTCAACAAGAACGGCTCGTTTCAGACCACCTTTCGCTTCCGCGGACCGGACCTCGATAGCGCGACGGAGGCGGAGCTTGTCATCACGAGTTCGCAGATCAATAACACCTTCAAGCGCCTGACGGGAGGCTGGGCGCTCTACGCCGATGCGCATCGCAGGGGCGAGGCGAGCTATCCGGATTCCACCTGGCCGGACTCGCTCACGCATCTGCTTGATGAGGAGCGGCGGCTGCTCTTTCAGGGCGATCATTACTTCGACAGCACGCGCTATCTGACGCTGCTGTATCTGCCGCCGCCGGATGTCGTGAACAAAGTGGCGCAGTGGTTCTACGAGGGGGGCGAGGAGGTGTCGAGCTCGTACGGCGATGAGCTGAAGCGGTTCGTCAAAACACGTGATGACATCACGAATCTCTTAGGCGGTGTGCTCAAAGAAATTCGTCCCCTGACGGACGATGAGACCTGCACGTATCTGCACGCCTGCGTCTCGCCCAAGACGCATGCGGTAAAAGCCCCAGACGTCCCGATGTTTCTCGATAGCCTGCTCACGGATTCGCCGCTGACGGGCGGCTTTGCCCCGCGACTCGGCGACTACCACGTCCAGGTCTTGTCCATTGCGGGATTTCCCAACACCTCGACGCCGGGGATCCTCGATATCCTGAACCGTCTGGACTTCGAATACCGTTGGGTCACGCGCTTCATCTTTTTAGACAAGACGGAGGCTGAAAAACTGCTGCGTGGCTTCTGGCAACGCTGGCTCTCAGGCCGTCAGTCGTTTGTCGCACTGATGCGCGAGGCGATCACGGGGCAGGGCTCGGCGATTCAGAACACCGATGCGCTCAATAAGTCCGCCGATGCGGATGCGGCCCTCCAAGAACTGAGCGGGGATCTGGTGTCCTTCGGCTACTTCACGCAGTGCGTTGTGCTGATGGATCGCGATCTCAAGAGCCTGAAGGCCAAGCAAAGTATTTTGGAGCAAGCGATCCAGGGTCGCGGGTTTATCACACTTGATGAGATCGAGAACCGAAACTGCTTCGATGCGTTCCTGGGTAGCATTCCGGGCAACTGCGCGCACAACGTGCGCCATCCGATGCTCAACACACTCAATCTCGCGCACCTCTTTCCGCTCTCGGCCGTGTGGGGCGGAGAGGCCCGGGAATCCAATCTCTATGACGGACCGCCGCTACTGCACACGGTGACCGGCGGCAGCACGCCCTTCAAGTTCAACCTGAACTACGGAGACGTCGGCCACACCTGCATTATTGGTCCTACCGGTGCGGGCAAGTCGGTACTGCTCGCGGCGATCGCCACGGCTTTCTCGAAGTACCGCGCTCCAAGTGGCGAGTTCTCGCAGGTGTATTTCTTCGATAAGGAGCGCAGTTCGCGTATCACGACCTTAGGGGTCGGCGGGGACTTCTACGACCTCGCCGCGGAGGGCGGGGCGCTCGCCTTCCAGCCCCTCGCACGCATCGATGAGGAGGCCGAGCGCAACTGGGCCATGGAATGGCTGCAGGCGCTGCTGCGGCATGAGACCCGGCTTCCCACGTTCGTGACGCCGGAGCGGAAGGCGGCCCTGTGGAATGCTCTATCTCGCCTCGCGGCCTCTCCAAACCAGGAACGCACCCTGACCGGGCTGCGCACGCTGGTGCAGGACAAGGCGATCAAGGATGCGCTGGGCTCCTACTCGGTCGATGGTCCCTACGGGCGCCTGCTGGATGCGGAAACCGAGACCTTGAGCCTCGGGCGCTGGCAGGTGTTCGAGATGCACGAGCTCATGAAGAGCTATCCGAACGCGGTGATGCCCGTGCTGACCTATCTCTTTCACCGGCTCGATCAGCGCTTTGGCAAGGCCCCGACGCTGCTGATCCTCGATGAGGGTTGGCTCTTTCTCGATGATCCGGTGTTTGCCCCGAAGATTCGCGAGTGGCTCAAGACGCTGCGCAAGAAGAAAGTGTACGTCGTGTTTGCGAGTCAAAGTCTTGCCGATCTCGCGCAGAGCACCATCCTGGAGACCGTCAAGGAATCCTGCTTCACGAAGATCTATCTGCCGAACAGGATGGCGATGGATGATGAGCGCAGCATGGCGTTCTATCGCGGCTTCGGCCTGAACGACCAGCAGATTGCCATCATTGCCGGAGCGATGCCGAAGCGCGAGTACTACTTCACCTCACCTTTAGGGAATCGACTGTTCAGTCTCGCGCTCGGCGAGCTCGGTCTGGCCTATTGCGCGGCCACCAGTGCCGACGATCAGATGCTCGCGGATCGCTGGTGCAATCTGCCGACCGAAGGCTTTAACGATGAGTACCTGCGCGCCAAGGGGCTGGATTGGGCCGCGGAGGCCTTAGCGGCGGCGGCGAATGAGTCGAATCGAAAGACAGCGTGACAGCCTTGTGATTGGGAGAGGATCGCCATGAAGAGAATGTTGATCAGCGGTATCGCAGTCCTGGCGTTATTGGCGGCCTCGTCCGTTCAAGTCGCACGTGCCCAGCTGGCCGTGATCGATCCAGCGAACCTGGTCGAGAACATCATCAGTGCGGTTCAGAATCTCGCAGCCGTGGCCAACCAGGCCGTGCAACTCGAGCACGAGGTGCAGTCCCTCGCCAATCAGGCGCAGAACCTGCAGAGCTTTCCGAGTTCCCAGAGTGGCAACGTTCTGGGACAGTACCTGACTCAGTACGCGAGCCTAGTAGCGACGATGCAGGGCATCGATGGGATTGCACGCAATCTCGCGACGCTCACCGCGCAATACGATGCGACCTTCCCGGCGACCTCTCTTGCGGCAGGCCCCTTGAGTTACTCGAGTGTCATGACTCAGCTGACGGGCTGGCTGACACAGTCTCGCAGTGTCTACCAGGGGGCTTATCAGACCCAGGCTCAAGTCATGAGCACGCTGGGCGCGGACAGCGGGAACATCGCGCAACTGCTGCAGCAGTCGGGAAAGTCCAGCGGTGCGCTCGATGCGATCCAAGCCGGGAACCTGCTCACCGGCCAGGTGGCCTCGCAGCTGATGAAGATGAATCAGCAGATGGCCGCGACGAACCAAGCGCAGATGAACTGGATCGCGCAGCAGACGCAGTTGCTCGCGCAGACCCAGCAGACCGCCCAGGCGCAACTCGCCGGCTACAGCACGCGGGGCACGCGCGTTGTCAACGGCCTCATTGATCCGCTGCACTGAGGGCAACCCGTGAATCCGATGCTCATGGCGGTCATGATGGTGCTGGCGGTGCTCGCGAGCTGCAGTCGCAGCGGGGGCAGCAGCAGCAGCGGTCCCGGTGCCGGGGGCCCGGCGAGCACGGTGGGTGCTCTGCACAAAGTGGATGGGCCACCGATCGATCGCCTGTCGTTGGACCAGATCAATCGTATTGACCAGACGTGCTTTTTGCACCACGACTTAGATGACCCACGTGTCCCTTACACCAGCAGTTATTGCGAGAAGCTGGATCAGGAGCGAAACAGGAGAGCCATGCTGACGCCGGGTCAACGCACAGTCATCGTCGGCGGCCAACCGGTGAAGCAACTCCAGTAAGCACGCGTCAGGAGATATACGCCCATGCCCGCCGATACCGGCATTCTTACTTCCCTCCTCAACGCGTTTGTCGGGGTGTTTTCAGCCGGTCCCGGATTGCTCGCCCCGACGGCGGCGCGGATTCTGTTTCTGATCTCGGCGATCGAGCTGACACTGGCCGGGCTGTGGTGGGCGCTCAAGGGCGAGAACATTCTGGTCGGCCTCTTACAGAAGACGCTGCTGATCGGCCTGTTTGCCTTCTTCGTTCTCAACTGGCCGACCTTTCTCAATGCCGTGCTCAATGGTTTTGTATGGGTCGGCTTTCAAGCGGGCGGATCGAGCCCCGCTGCCGGCATTCTGCTCATCAAGGACCCGTCCAGCATCATTGATCAGGCGATGGCGATTACCCTTCCGATCAGCGACAAGCTCTCTAGCTTCTCGTGGACATCCATCGGCTCGCTCATCCTGTACGGCTGGGCTTACATCTTCACGATCCTCGCCTTCTTCTTCCTCGCCCTGCAGGTCTTCGTGACCTATCTCGAGTTCTACATCGTCGCGGCGCTGACTCTGGTGCTGGTGCCCTTTGGCGTGTTCAAGCATACGGCGTTCATCGCCGAGCGTGCGCTGGGCACCGTGATCAGCTTCGGGGTCAAACTGATGGTGCTGTCCTTCATCATCGCCGCGGCCGGCCCGGTGCTGGTGAGCATCACCGTTGCCCCCAATCCGTCCCTGACTCAGGCCTACGCGGTCCTGCTGGCCGCCATGGCGATCGCGTATCTGGCCTGGCATGCGCCCGCGATCGCCGGCGGCATGATCAGCGGCGGCCCAAGTCTGACGGCCGGCAGTGCGGCGGGATTTGTGGCGGCGACGACGCTCGGTGCATTGGGTGGCGCGGCGGCCACTTCGGCGGCGGTGCGTGCGAGCGCGGCGGCAGGCATGGGTGCTACGCGTGCAGCAGCTGGTGCCGCGGGAACGCTGCGCGCGGGCGGCGCACTCGGCATGGCCGGGGCGCAGATCGGCGGCGCAGGTCCGCTGGGGCAAGCTACAGCTGCCGCGCGAGGAGCGGGTGGGGCGGTGGTGCGAAGTATTGCGGAGGCGGCGACCCGTCCATTCGCGACAGCAGGACGATCCATTAAGGAGTCCTTCGAGGCCGGTCAGGTGCGCGCCTGGCGCTCGAGAGAATCCTCGCCGACGCCACCGAATCCCACACCGCCACGCGCAAAGGCATCGCCGATCCGGCCGCAGAGCGCAGCGCAGGCCGTGCACGCGGCAAAGTCATCCATTCCACCCGAGAGTTCCCCGGGTCCGGGCATGCAGGCGCCGATTCGGCCTGAGCCATGAATTGTTTTTGACTGTCCCGTCGAGGTAGTACTCCATGAGTCTCGCCACCGAACTGCTGACCCGCCGGACGGCATTCAAACCGAAAGCCTATCCGCAGACGCCCCACAACCGCGCGCGCGAGGAATGGAACGATCGCAATGGGGCGCTCATCCGTCAGGCCTATAACTGGCGCCTGGCATTCTTTGCGGAATTTCTGATCGTCGTTATCCTGGCGGCGGGCCTGCTCTACCAGTCCAGTCATTCGAGTATCCAACCCTATCTGATTGAGCACAACGCGCAGAGCGGGGAGGCGATCGGGCTCGGCGCCTTGCCGGCCTGGCACTACACGCCGCAGGAGCGCGAGTACCGATATTTCTTGGGCGCCTGGTTGCAGCGGGTGCGCGCCGTGTCCATGGATCCGGTCGTGGTCAAACGTAACTGGCTCGAGGCCTATCGATTCACGACCCAGGGGGCCGCCAATGAGCTCAACGAGTGGGCGCAGAAGGACGAGCGCTTGAGCCGGATCGGCGAGGAGACCGTCAGCATCGAAATCGTGTCCATCAACCCTATTGCCGAGAGCCACAGCTACCAGATGCGCTGGACGGAAACGGTGCGCACGCGCGCCGGGGAGCTTAAAGAAGAGCGCCATATGACCGGGATATTCCCCGTCAAGCTCGAGCCACCTCGTTCACGCGACGAGGAGGATCTGCGCGTCAATCCGTTGGGCATTCGGATCGATGCCGGATTCCAGTGGAGCAAGGACGCATAGCGCAGAGCACGTCTACTTCATTCGAACTCATTCGGCCCTGTACGCATTGGCCTCATCCCCCGATCAAGGATTCCTCCATGACTCAGCTCCATCGATCCCTACTCATCGCACTCATGGTCTGTGCAGGGGTGGCCTCGGCACAGCAGAAGCCCTTGACTCCCGACCAACTGATCGAGCAGGTGCGGGAGCAGCAGGCTACCAGTGGGCAGCCCGGCGCATTGGCCGTCGTGCCGGCGCCCAGTGCGGCCAACACCGCGAGTGCAACAGGCGCTGCGCCGGCCACGATCGCAGTGACGGACCCGCAACGCACGCAAGCGCAGCGTCAAGCCGCCCACAGCGCCCTTAAAGTGCGTCAGACGGCCGAGGCCAATACGCAGCACGCGAGCGAGACGATCTCCGTCAAAGGCAAGATGCTCTTCACCTACTCCGAGGGCGGCATCTACGAGCTTCAGACCGCCACCTTCCATGAAACAGCCATCGAGCTGCAGCCCGGAGAAGTGCTGACGGGCAAGGATCTGCCCACCGCCGGTGACACCACGCGCTGGACGGTTGCCGCGACGCGTACGGGCATGGCTCCTAACGAGAGCATCGTCCTGATCGTGAAACCCCTGGAGGCCGACCTGGAGACCAATATGACCGTCACGACCAATCGGCGTCTCTACAGCGTGATCCTCAAGTCGAATGAGCACACCTATATGCCGCTCGTGGCGTGGCTCTACCCGCAGGATGAAGCTCGCGCGCAGCAGGAACAGCTCGCCCACGCAGCGCAGATCGACGCCGAGACCGAACCGTTGGCCGTGGACCCCGACAAACTGAATTTCAACTGCGCCATCAGCGGTAGCAAGGTGCCCTGGGCGCCGCTGCGTGTCTATGACGACGGCTCCAAGACCTATCTGCAGATGAATCCCGAGATGGGAAGCTTCGAGGCGCCGGCGCTCTTCGTCCTGGAAAAGAACGATCCGCTGCTGGTCAATTTCCGCGTCAAGCATTCCCTCTACATCGTCGATCGGCTCTTTGATCGCGCGCAGCTGCGCGTGGGAGCCAAGACGGCGGTGGATATTCGCTGCACCCGGCGGGTGGCCAGCCGGTAGGCCCCTCATGCTTGACCAACCGACAGAGCCGGCGGACGTGCCCACTTCGCCCGATAAAGAGGAAGAGTTCTACGTGCCCCCACTCGCGGCCGAGACGCTTACCGGCCGTGCGCCGGCCCCGAGCGTCAAGCGCTTCAATCGTAGGACCCTCGCGGTGCTCAGTGCGGTGGCAGCGATCGTCGTCACTCTCGCCTTCGCCGTCGGTCTTCAGCGGCCGACCCGGAAGGCCGCGGCGGCGCCCGAGGGTGCGGCGCGCTCACCGCTGCCCGGTGCGGCCGTGAGCGCTTTGCCCAGTTCGTACCAGGACTACGGGAATACTTCGGGTAATGCGGTCCCAAAGCTCGGCGAGCCGCGGCCCGGGGATATCGGCGGCTTTGCATCTTCCAGCGGGACACGAGCGCTTTCGCCTCTGGAGCAGTATCAGCAGCAACAGGACATGGAACGGCTGAAAAGGGAGGACCAGGCGCGCATCGCAACCGTCGGCTTTTCCGGCGGCGGTGCAGGCGCGGAAACAGTCGTCACTCGAGCGGTGGGAATCACTGACCCTGCTGCTGCGGCCCTCTCCGACCGACTGCTCGATGTGGCGGACCGCAGCCTCGGGGTGCCGGGAGGCGCGCCATCGACGCGCGATGACGATAACGGTCAGAATGACAAGGCCCGCTTTTTGGACAAAGACCGCGACACGGATTTTCAGTTGCGGCATGGGGTCCAGGTCCCACGCTCCCCCTTCACGATGTTTGCCGGGACAGTCGTGCCGTGTGTCATGACCCAGGGCATCAACAGCGATCTGCCCGGCCAGATCGGCTGCATGGTCTCCCAAAATGTCTATGACACCGTGACCGGTAGGCACCTGCTCATTCCGCAGGGCACGAAGGCGATCGGCACGTACGACAGCCGGATTGCCTATGGGCAATCGCGTGTGCTCGTGGTGTGGACGAGGCTGCTGCGACCGGATGGAAGCTGGGTGTCGCTGGAAGGCATGCCGGGAACGGATCTGTCGGGCTATGCAGGCCTCACTGGACACGTCGACAATCACTACGGTCGGTTGGTGTCTGGCGTCGTGCTGGGTTCCATCATTGGCGCCGGGGCCCAGGTCGGCGCCGGGGCGAATAATCAAAATCCCTCTTTCTCGGCGCTGGCCGTGCAGGGCGCAGCCGAAAACATAAACCAGGCCGGGCAGCAGATCACGCGCAAGAACCTGCAGATTCAGCCGACCATCGAGGTGCGCCCCGGATCGCGGCTCAACATTTTTGCGACGAAAGATTTGATCCTCCCACCTTACAGGGGGTGATTCATTGCCGTCGATTTCTGAACTCAAGCCTGATCAAGGACCTGACCATGCCCAGAGCAAAACCTAAATTGCCGCCCATCGCCGTGGAGGATCGCAGCGAGAAGATCTCCCTGTCCTTACCGCTGGACTTGCGTCACGACATCGATCGGTTCGGGGAGTTCTTTGCCGCGGAAAGCGGACAGAAGCCGACCTCCTTCAATGCTGTAGTCGTTGGCGTGATTGCGGGTTATCTCGACAGTCACGGCGGCTTCAAGAAATGGCTGAAAGCCAACGGCGGCACGACCCGTTGTGCACATAGTGGTGAGCCGGCGTGAGGATCCCAGCAGCCCTGACGCTCTGGCTGCAAGGGCTGCGCCGGCGCTACAAGCTCGCCGTTCTACTGATCGCAGCCTGGGCACCGGTCAGTCTTCCCCGACATTCGTTTATGGCGGCCGGGATCCTGGTGATCGCCACTGGGCTGTTTCTCATGGCGACGCGCTCAGCACCACAACCGGCCGCGACCGAATCGGGACGCGTGGGGCCCTTCGATCCCCACGCT
>OCTA010004479.1_pt1 | contig 12230 bp, 8 predicted proteins | sample 1538991 | NCBI WGS metagenome assembly OCTA01 (sample SAMEA3539302, study PRJEB22396) | soil metagenome | biome: tundra; feature: field; material: soil | place: USA | collected 2010-05 | depth 0.15 m
CGGCCCCCAGTCCCAACCGTACTCATAGGCTGCCTTGCGGATATAGGTCTTGTCCGCGGTCAGCGAGCGAAGCCGGAAAGCGTCGCTGGCCGCTGCGTCTGCCGCGGCCTTGATGGGCGATGGAAAGACGACGCGCAGCAGGTTCTTGCCTGCATGGAGGCGGCCCTTCACGGGCACGCGCCAGATGCGGAACATGTTGTCCGCGGTGAGCACCTGGACGCCGTTGACATACACTTGCGCGGCCGCATCGAGGCCGTCGAAGACCAGATCGACGTTGGAACGCGCCAGCAAGGCCGGAGTTGCATCAAAGTGCAGCCGGTACTCCCAGCTCTCTTTCTCGACCCATTGCAGCTTGGATTCGTTGTCGCGGAAGAACGGGTCGGAGATCTTCTTGTTGGCCAGCAGATCGAGGTGAACGTCGCCAGGGACAGTGGCCGGCAGCCAGCCGCTCTCTGGCTCCTGCGCGCCGGCGGCAATCTGGCGGAACTGCCAGCCGCGATCCAGAGCCAGAACCGCGTTCTGCGCCGACTTGGACTGCGCGCTCGCCAATTCGTTTCCCATGCCGAAAGCCCCTCCAACCAAGGCACCGCAAACTACTCCCCAAACAATTGCTCCCCGCATTGCACTCCCTCCAAGGCCGTCTGCTGAATCGTCTTTATGGCTTTCCAAGGCTCACTTTAGAATTCGCTGATAAGGGTATCACGGGGGCATTGCGGAAGACGCTGAGCAGGTCATCCGTTTCGGTCCAAGATTGTCAGGTAGAGCGCCTCCCACTCGTCGGATTTGGCGTCCATGCTGAAGTTGCTTTGGATGCGGGCACGTGCGGCCAGGCCCAGCGTACGCTGGTCTTCGGGGGTGTTTTGCATCTGGTCCAGCATGGCACGGGCGAGCCCGTCGAAGTTCTTGGACGGCACGAGCACACCAGCGTCGCCCACCAGTTCGCGCACGCCGCCCACATCGGTGGCCACGACCGGCTTCTCCATAGCCATCGCCTCGCCTACGACCAAGGGCATACCCTCCCACGCCGAGCCCAGCACGAAACCGTCGGCAGCGTCGAGCAGGGCGGGCAGGTCGCGGCGCAGGCCGAGCCAGCGCACTGAGTCTTCCAGGCCCAGCTCTGCGGCTAGACCTCGAACCGTTGAGAACTCTGGACCGAACGCTTCTCCGGCAATCCAAAGTTGCGCCTCCGGGCAGGCCGCCCGCACCAGCGTGAAGGCCCGCAGCAGGTTGGGATAGTCCTTGGCCGGCACGATGCGCCCGGCGGTGAGCCAGATGAACTGGGTATTCGCGCCCATTTCAGCTCTCATGCGTACACGGCGATCTGCGCTGGGGGCAAACTCGGTGGTATCGATCCCATTCGTCAAGACGACGCACTTGTTTTGCGGTACGGCCTTGAGGCGCACAAAACGGTCGGCGGCGGCCTGGCTGACCGCGATGGTTTGGCGGGCTAGGCCGTCGGTCAAGCGGTAAGCCAACATGCGTAGCCAGCCACCCTCATAGACGTTGTGAACGGTGGAGACCACCTGCGGTGGGGCCAGCCCCTTCAGCAGTCGCGCTACGATATTGGCGTGGAAGCTGTGACTGTGGACCAGGTCGGGGCGAAACTCGCGCAGAAAGCGGCGGGCTTGCGCCAAGCCTGCGAGAAGGCTGACGGGCGTCTTGCGCATCTCCAGGTGGACGACGGGGAGCGTGGTAGGCCATTGCTCGGCGACGGGCGGGCGCAGCACGAGGAGAGCAACCGTGTGGCCGCGCTGGGCCATGCGTCTGGCCAGCGCCAGCACCACCCGTTCCGCTCCGCCCATGCCCAGCGAAGTGAGCACATAGACAATCCGCATTCCACGCACGCTTTTAGAAGGAGATCAAGTGGAACGATGATAGCGCGAGCGGTGAGGCTTTGTGCTTGGGGGCGAACCGGCGGCGCGGGAAAGTCCTGAGCCGGCGCATCCAGGATGCGGAATCAATATGCGTCTCTCAAACGGACTATAACGCTCCAGACCACCGCCCCGGAACCGGACTGCGGAGCGGAAAAAATCTCCGCTCCGAACGCAAAGTTTTTCGATTCAAAAGAATCCTTGCACGCAAAGGCGGATTGGGCTGTACAATCTCCACGAGGAGACACATGGCCGGAGATATTCAACTTACGTGCAGCGATTGCGGGCAGGACTTCACCTTCACATCAGCTGATCAGGCGTTCTTTCAGGAACGCGGTTATTCGACCCCGAAGCGTTGCAAGAATTGCCGTCAGGCAAAGAAGAACGATCAGGGGGGCTCCGGCTACCGTTCGGCTCCGGCACAGGGAACACCTGTGATTTGTTCGGGTTGCGGCCAGCCTACAACAGTGCCTTTTGAACCTCGTGGCGATCGCCCGGTCTTTTGCCGGGATTGCTACCAGGCGCGCAAGGGCAGCGGCGGTGGTGGCGGCGCCGGCGCCGGCAGTTCGCGCGGACGCGGCCGTTAACGATTTTGAAGCGATCCGCGAGTACATTCAGGAATTAATCTCCACAGCAACGGCTGACTCGGCTCTGCTTGATTCAGGTGTTCTATGGGAGTGGCTCCTTGTCTTTTTCCCGTTTGGGGAACTTCCGGGCGATGAGCTTCGAGACTTCGAGAAGGGCAACCACGGCGAAAGCGGTTGCCCTTCTGCTTTTTCAGGTCCGTGCAGGGCGCTGAGGTTGCAGGCGGACAGAATTCGCTCGAATTCCAAGGAATCTCCGCATAAGCCTTCCTGGCGAGATCAGACTGCCCTCGGGGGCTAAAGCCTAATTTCCACCTTCGCGCATCTGGTGGCGTGGCTGAAGCCGCGCTCTTTCAAAGCCGGGGTTCCCAGCGACGGGTCTCTGTCGCTGGGGTGGAAAGCAAACGAATGCATCCTTCCCAAAGAGCTTTTCCGCAGCCTGTAAAGCCCGTACCCTTCAAAACGTCGGCTTTTGCGGGAATTCCCTAAAGGATGCATGGACTTTTGTTCCTGCCGCTCGATAAACTGACCCTAGCGGGCTCCTGTTCAATGCCGAACACGCAAGGACTCATCCCAACCTCATGGCCTCTCAATTATCCTTCACAGGATTTGCATGGAAGAATCTCTGGCGCAGACGTCTCAGGACTTTCTTGACGCTTGGCGGCATCGCGATGGCAATCGGCGCGTTTGTCGCTTTGGTCGGTTTCTCCCGATCCTTTGAGCACGAATGGCTGCGCCTATACGAAAGCGCCGGCACCGACATTGCCGTATCGGAGAGGAGTTTCCTGAATACCTCGCTGGATGAGTCGGTGGACGTAAAGCTCCGCGCGCTGCCCGTCGTTGAACGGGCCGAGCCCATGATCTTCAACCTGATGGATCTGACGCCGGAGGTGAATGCGCTGGTCTTCGGCTGGCAAGCCGATTCCTACGAGCTCGATTCGCTCCATTTCACATCGGGACGGCGCTTTCACGATAGACAGCCAGAAATTCTGTTGGGCGACACGCTGGCTGAAAACCTGAACAAGAAGACCGGCGAAACAGTGGAGATTCAAGGCTCTACTTTTACCGTGGTAGGAATCTATCATGGCGGTTCGGCTCTGGAAGCCGACGCGGTCATCATGCCCCTGGATGAATTGCAGCAGCTCTCCAGCCTGCAAGGGAAAGTTGCGGCTTTTCATGTGCGGCTTCGCCCTGCGCCAGCCGGTGAAACTCAGGAAAAGTATTTGAAGCGCGCCCAGGCGGAGATCGAAGCCGCTCTGCCCGGTCTGCACGCCTCACCGGCGGCTGAGCGCGCAGCCAACAACCAGCTCGTCGTACTGGCACATGCTGTCGCGTGGGGCACATCCACAATTGCGTTGATTGTGGGCATCCTGGGCATCGTCAACACCATGGCGATGTCGGTTTTTGAACGGACACGCGAGATCGGCATCCTGCGCGCGCTTGGCTGGAAGAGCTGGAACATTATGCTGCTCATCCAGACGGAAGCGGCCGTGCTCGGCCTGGTCGGCGGTCTTATCGGCATATGCGTGGGATTGGGCGTGATGCGCTTGATGTCTGTCCTGCCGCAAACTGCGAGCGTGGTCTCCGCATCCGTTTCCCCGCTGCACTTGTTGGAGGCGCTTGGCATTGCGCTCCTTTCCGGATTGGTAGCCGGGGCCATCCCCGCGTGGCGCGGCGCGCATCTCTCGCCGGTGGAGGCGCTTCGGCATGACTAGTCCGCAGCTTGAAGTGCGCAACCTGTGCAAGAGCTACGACGAAGGGCGCATCGAGGCCCTGCGTGGTGTGGACCTTTCCATCGCCGCCGGGGAATACCTGGCCATCAGCGGCGCCAGCGGCAGCGGCAAATCCACCCTGCTGCAACTGCTCGGGGGACTCGACACCCCCACCAGCGGCGAGGTGCTCTTTGAGAACGCGGCGCTCGGAACCGCCATCGACCTCGACACCTACAGAGCCCATCGCGTGGGATTCATCTTCCAGGCTTTTTATCTGCTGCCCACGCTGCGCGCCCTTGAAAACGTGCAGGTGCCCATGCTGGCAGTGAGCGAGGGCGCAGGCAACCGCGCCGAACGAGCCGAGGCGCTGCTGGTCGAAATGGGTCTGGAACACCGGCTCAACCAGTATCCCAACGAGCTCTCGGCGGGAGAACGCCAGCGCGTGGCCATTGCGCGAGCGCTGGCCAATCATCCCTCGATCCTGCTGGCCGACGAGCCCACCGGGAATCTCGACAGCGTAAATTCAGGGCGCATTATGGAGATGCTCGTTGGCATTCAGGAAAAGCGCGGCATGACGCTGATCGTGGTGACCCACGAGAACGAGATTGCCAACGCCGCGCCCCGGCACATTCGCATCCGCGACGGGAGAATCGCGTCATGAGACCCTTCTGGGCTGCATTGGCTGCCACGCTGCTGTTCGCGATCCAAGCAAACGCGACCGATGCCCATGCGGTGCTTGCAACCCCGCGGCAGCGCGTGGAGACGGCGGACTTCCGCGCCAGCGGCCATCTTGTCCGGGTGGACGCGAGCGGCGCGCGCACCAGCTATGGAATCACGATCAAGGCGCACTGGTTTCCCGGCGTGCTGCGCGCGCTGGTGGAGGTTGCCCCGCCGCAAAGCGATAGGACCAAGCCGGGCCCGGACGCTCGCGCTCACATCCTTCTGGAGATGCGGCCCAACGGGCAGAACACGATTCTGATCGCGCGTCCCGGCGACAAGGCGCCTACGGCTCTGCCGTTCGACAAGTGGAGCGACGGCCCGCTCGGCGACGGATTCAGCTACGAAGATTTCCTCGAACAACAGTATTTCTGGCCGGGGCAGGCGGCGCTGGAAGAGACCAAATTTGGCGCCCGCGATTGCGATGTCTTGAAGAGCACGCCGGGGGCGGCGGATCGGACGCACTACGCCGAGATAAAAACATGGCTGGACCACAGTATCGGCTTTCCTGTATATGTTGAAAAAACGGTGAAAGGAACCGGAGTTGTGAAGGAGTTCACCTATTTCGGCCTGCGTCATGACGGCGGCGTCTGGTCGGCAAACCAGGTGGAAGCAAAAACGCGCGGCCATGCCGGATCAACCCTTCTCATCGTCGATCGCGGCAGCGCAAAGGCAAATCTCGACCTCGGGGACTTCAACACCGAGCAACTCACTCGCTTCTAGGATCGCTTATCTATGCACGTACTTCTGTGGATTGCCGGTTCAATAACCGCCCTGATCGGCGTGGGGTTTCTCTATCAGTTGATCGGCGGCCACCGCGACCGGCTGCGCTTTGCCCACCTTGGGCGGTGGGTGACGATTGGGCGCGGGTGCAAGCTCTATCTGCTTGAGAAGGGCTCGATGGGATCGACCGGCCCTACCGTGCTCTTTGAGGCCGGCATCGCCGCCACCAATCTGAACTGGTTTCACATTCAGGAGATCGTTTCCCGCTTCACCGGCACCGCATCCTATGATCGAGGCGGACTCGGCTGGAGCAGCCCCTGCCGCACGGCGCGCACCCCCGGCAACATCGCCGTGGAGTTGCACGACCTGTTGGAGCGCGCCCAGATCAAACCGCCCTACATTCTGGTTGGGCATTCCTTCGGTGGACTGGTGATGCGCCGCTATGCGGTGCTGTTTCCCGCAGACGTGGCAAGCGTGTTGCTGGTTGACCCGATGCGTTGCGAAGAATGGCCGCCACTCAACCCCGGCAGGCAATCCGAATTGGATCGCGGCAAGAAGCTGACCCGTTATGCGGTTCCGATTGCGCGATTCGGGCTCGCCCGTCTTGCTATAACCTCGCTGCTGTGCCGCTCGGGCCGCGTTGCAAAGCGGTTGGCTGGAGTAGCTGGGAATGGCGGCCGCCATGTGCTGGGACGAGTGACTGACGAGGTGGGCAAGATGCCGAGCGAGGTTTGGCCCATCGTGGCCGCCCACTGGTCGCGTCCCGGCTATTACGCCGGCATGCGCAGCCACGTGGAGGCGGTTCCCGACACGGTGAGAGAGATGCAGAACGCTGAACCGATCCACAGCATCCCCGTGCTGGTGCTGACCCCAGGAAAATCGACGCCGCTGTCGGTCGAGTGTCTTGGCCGCATCGGCGACAACGTGCAGCAGGTGATCGCGGCAGCCAGCGCGCACTGGATTCACCTCGACGAGCCCGATTTGGTCATCGATTCGATCCGCGACATGGTCGTGACCGCAGCCCAAGAGGCTGTCGCAGCTACGGTCTGAGACGACGGGGTTTTTTGTGATTTGCGCGGCTTTTCCGGTCATGCTTCCAGATAGCTCACCGCTTCTTTGCCGGCTTTGAAGCGGACTTTTTCGCGACCGGCTTGGATGGCTTTGGCGGCGGCGCCTTGCCCACCTTAGGAGTCGGGTTGCCCTTTGCAGGCGCGGATTTGACCTTCGGAGCCTTGGCTGGAGTCTTGACCGGAGCCTTGACCGGAGCCTTGGCTGGAGTCTTGACCTGAGCCTTGGCTGGAGTCTTGACCGGAGCCTTGGCTGGAGTCTTGACCTGAGCCTTGGCTGGCGCCTTGACCGGAGCCTTGGCTGGCGCCTTGGCTGCGGCCCTATTCGCGGCGGGCAAGGCGCCGGCAATCGGCTTGGCCGCCTTGCTCCCTTTGGCCGCAACCGGGGTGGACGCAGCCTTCTTCACGACCGAAGCGGCCATTGCTTTGGCTGGCGCGGGCACAGGCTTAGCCTTGGCTGAAGAAGCTTGAGGCTTGACGGCAATCGCAGATGACTTCGCCACGGGGGCCGGAGCGGGCTTCGCTTCCAGCTTTGGCTTGGACGGTGGCTGAGGCCTCTCCAGATTTTCAGCTTTTGGCTTTTCAGCTTTTGGCGGAGTCGGCTTGGCGGACGGTACGGCAGCGACCGGCTTCTCAGCCTTTACGGGGGCGGGGGCCGGAGCTTCCTTTGCCGACTTCGGCGGGACAGGGGTCTTGGAGACGCGCTTCACGGGAGCGGGAACCGGCTCGTGCTCATCTGTCTCCAGGTCATCCTCGACGGATTCGATACCGTCGGATTCGATCAAATCTGGGATCTCCGCGTCCAAGTCGACCTTCGGCAGATTCAGGCCCAGGTCGATATCGTCCTCATCTCCGCCGATATCGTCCAGATCCTCGTTCTCATCCGAACCGTCCTCGGAGTCCTCGTCGTCGTAGGAATGCTCCTTCAGCTTGGCTTCGGCGCTCCGCTTGGCGCGTGGCCTCTTGATGGTCTCTTTCTGCGGCGGCGCGGGAGGAGAATGCGGCTCGAGGAAGGCGCGAACCTCCTCAGGCGCGGTCAACCGGTCGTCGATCAGCTCCAGGAAAACGGCCTGAACAATCTCGCCATAGGCCGCCAGCTCGGGCGTAATACGCATCTCCTGCATGAGGGCGTGGGGGATGCGCTGACGGGCTTCCGGCCAGACTTTGAGGAATAGGTTGAAGCGCTCGCTGACCTCTGGTTTGTTGCTGGTAAACCCAAGCCACAGAATCGCTGCGGGATCATAGCTCGTGAAAAGCTTGAAGCTGGCGGATGGTGTGGAATTCTCCTTGGCCAACAACACCTTGGCGAACCCGGCAGCCAACGCGTCCAGACTGTTCCACTCCGCGACAAAGCCTGGACGGAGCATCATTTTCTTCAACGCAGTCCGATCTTTGGGGGCCAGTCCGTCTGTCAGCAACTGCATCTGCGCTGCGGACATATCGGCATGGACGCCCTGGACTCGCAGCTCAACGGCTAGATCGTGCAAGGTCTTCAGCTTCTCTTCGTCGACTTTGGCGGAGGTCCAGGCGGGGAACAGTATCTTCATCCAGCCCTCTGCCTCCAGCGCCCGCAGCACCTTCAGTGCCTCTTCTTCGTGGCCAATCTGCTCCAGCTCCTGTCTGCGCGCCTCCGCCGACAGGTGCTCGATGACTCCTTCGCCCCTGGCATTCTCGTAGCGAGTGTGGGTTCTGGGGTCGAGCTCCCATCCCAGCCGCGCACGATAGCGGGTGGCACGAATCAGCAGCGAGGGCTCATCGAGAAAACCATAATTTGAGACCAGCCGCAGCGTCCGGGCCTCAATATCCGCTGCCCCGTTCATGGGGTCCATCAACAGACCGAACGATCCCTCGTTGAGCGAGATGGCCATGGCGTTGACGGTGAAGTCGCGGCGGCGCAGGTCTTCCTGGATGGAAGCTGTATGAAAAACCGGCTTACCCGGCTTGGGATACTCGGTGCGGTGGGTGCTGATCACGTCCACGCGAACAGTGCCCGGAAAACATAGGTAGAGAGTGCGGGAGGCCTCGTCCTCGCCCCAGACAGTGCCGCCAAGTTTTTCGATTGTTTTCTTGAGGTTAAGCGCATTTCCATGAACTGAAACTTCAAGGCCGCGGACAGCTTGGCCGCTGGTCAGGTCGCGGACCGCGTCGCCGGTCAAAAAGAGGATCGTTTCGGCTTCGCGGGCTGCCTCGCGCAACTGGCGCAGAGCGTTCTGCTGGTCGGCCGACAGCCGGTTTTCCAAAAGATAGATGTAGTCGGGCATTCAGTTCCCTGCTTCCGCCGTCTCAGCCTTCTGCCAAGTGCCTGATGTCGTTACTGTTACAGCACAAACCAGCAGAGGCGGCAAACCAGTACATTAACACAACTCAGGCCGAATGGCTAGAGTTTGTTGCACTGGATTTGCGGCTGTTTTGGTTCGCGGCACTTGGCGGTACGCCACCCCACGGACGAAGACCTGTCCCTTCACCCAGTAAGCAAGAATCGCTCACTGGGGATCCCGAGTCCGTGGGGGCCCCGGTACTCCACCCCACGGACGAAGACCTGTCCGTGGGGGCCCCGGTACGTGCGACAATCCAGAACGATGGCCTCCGCGCGTAAACCGGTGATTGTCCGCAAGTTCTCACGCGACTGGTGCGCAGGATACGCGGGAGCCAGTTTCGGCCACGATGAGCCGGAACTGGAGATTCTGGATCTGACCGGCAAGGTGCTGCGCCTAGGCTGGGACCAAGTCAAGTGGGTCTGCTATGTGCGCGACCTCCCTGCCTCTGGGTCTGACCAGGCGAATCCCGAGCGGCTCCTGCACAAGCGCTTCTCCATCCGGCCCCGAACCGCGGGACTGTGGCTGCGGATGACCTTGATCGACGGGGAAGAGCTGGAGGGCCTGGCGGCCAACGACCGCTCGCTGATCGAGGGCGCGGGGCTGCTGCTCACCCCACCCGACACGCGCTCGAATACGCAAAGGATTTACGTGCCCCGGCAGGCCATCCAGACTTTAGAGGTGGTGAGCCTGATTGGCGCAGGCGGGCGCAGGCGGACCGGCGCAGGTGGACCGGCCAGCGAGCAGCCGGAGCTGTTCCCCTCCAGCCTGGATTCAGCCTAGGGACTGTGACCCGGCCTCGCGTTCTGGCGGCAACATGTACATTCAGGCCAACCCTTTCCGCTGCCCGCTCGGCCAGCGCCCAACCCCGATGCAGGAATCCTTTCAGGCCAGGTTGAGAGACTACAGCGGCCGTGAGTCATTTTGCGCCGGTTTCTCGCTGTCTATATCGAAGGCAATGTATCCTCGAAGTTCCAGCACCACAAGGAGCGTCACCATGAACCAAGCCCAGTCTGTTCTACGCGTGAGCCTCTGCTCCGCATTCCTCAGCCTCGCCGTCGGTATAGCCGCCTGCCAGTCGCACCAGGCTCCTCAAGCTTCGCAGGCTCCCCAAGCCTCCCAGGCTTCCCCGACCGATCTCAAGATTGTCGACAACCCGAGCGGCGGCCAGTTCGCCTACGGATCATTGACCGGGCAAGGCACCAAGGCGGACGCCCTGGTCTACATGCTCCACAAGGTTCACGAGCATTTCGGCGACAAGCCACAGATTGGCAAGTTTTTCCAGTCGCGTGACGGCAACTCGCTGGCCACGTTCTTCACGGTGAATGCCAAAGCAATGGGCGGCCAACCCGTCGCCGGCCTGGTCATCGTCTCCATGCCCGGAAAGAGTGCTCCCCAGGTCGCGGTGCTCTACGACTACGCCAACCGGTTTGTCTCCTCGGAACCCTCGATGTTGAAGTCTCTGTCTGCTGCATGGCAGGGGTCGTTGGGCGGATCGGCAGGCACTGCACCCGCTACGCATGACCAGGCCCCGGCCCGCAAGACCGGCCCCGAGCACCTCTACCCCGCCACCGGCGGCGATCACAGCGCTGTCATCAACCTGCCCCCCGGCTGGCAGATCACCTCGGTCGCCGGCGGCTCGCTCTTCGCCGAGGGCAACCACGGGGAAATGGTCGGGCTGCAGATGGTCTACCAGCAGATCATCGATCCCCGCAGCCCTCAGGCCCAGCACTTGATGAGCGGACCCATGGCCTCGCGAGGACCAAAAGTCATCTGCCCTTTGGGTGGAGACCTCTTCGCCGACTACGTGTGCGTCATTAACCAAGTGCGCCGCAACAACGGCAAGTCGCAAGGCACGTTCAACCTAACCAGCACCCAGCCCCAGCCGGGGGGCGGACAGATTCGCCCCATTGCGGCCCTCTTTACCGTGGACTTCCATGACGGCATGGGCCCGCGCAACGGCAGCGCCCGACTCGACCTGATCGGATCGCCGGGACCAACCTGGGCATTGGGTGTCAGTATGTCGAATATCCCCCAGAAGTACGCCGATGCCGAAGCGGGCACGCTCAAAGCCGTGGTCCAATCCTACCGGAGAAACGAGGGGGTCATCTCCGCTGAAAACGCCGCCAACATGAATCGCATTCGCCAACAGGGCATAGTCAACCAGGCGCAGACGGATGCCATCAACGCGCGGCGTGAGAACAGCACCCAAGCCTTCAACAGCCACATGCAGCAACTCAACCAGAACAGCAGCGACAACGATCAGCACAATGCCAACATCGATTGGGGCAGCAAGATCATGCAGGACTATACCCTTGATCGCTCCGTCGTAAGGGAAATCGATACCGACGCACACGCCACCGTGAGCAATAAGTTCGCCGACGAGCTCGTGCAGGGCAACCCTAACCATTTCGAGATCGTTCAAAACCAGGACCTGATCCGGGGCAGGGACTACTGAGCTGCCGGCCTGCTTCCCCACGGTCGCTAAGCAAACGGATGCAAGGCAGCCGTCAGAGAAAACAAGATGCCGCCCGCAACAACACGCGCTGCCTTCCGGTACAATTCTTGCGATGAAGCTAGGTGAATTGGCAAGCCGGTTGGGCGCTGAGTTGCGCGGGGACGCGGAGCTGGAAGTTACAGGTGTAAAAGGGATTGAGGAAGCAGGGCCGACGGAGATCACCTTCGTGGCCAATCCCCGGTATACCGCTCTGGCGCGGAAGACGCAGGCCGGTGCAGTGCTTGTGGAACCGGAGTTTCAGGAGATTGCCGCGGCGACGCTGCGAATCAAGAACCCCTATCTGGCGTTCTCCCGCGCTTTGGGGCTTTTCTACCAGCCGCCGGCTTACGCTCCCGGCATTCACCCCACTGCGGTGATCGATCCGACTGCCGAGATCGGCGAAGGAGCCCACATCGGCGCGTACGTCGTGATCGGTCCGCAGGTCCGGCTGGGAGCGCACGCCACGCTGCTGCCCCACGTAGTGCTCTACCCCGGAGTGCAGGCGGGCAGCAATCTGTTTGCCCACGCTCATGCGGTGGTGCGCGAAAACTGCATCCTGGGCGACCACGTGACGCTGGAGAATGGCGCAATCGTCGGCGCCGATGGCTTCGGATTCGCCAAGAACGAGGCCGGGCACTGGGAGAAGATTCCGCAATCGGGCCCGGTGCGCCTGGGCAACCGCGTGGACATTCAGGCCAACGCCTGCATCGACCGGGCCACGGTGGGCGCGACCCAGATCGGCGA
>OCTA010004480.1_pt1 | contig 12230 bp, 11 predicted proteins | sample 1538991 | NCBI WGS metagenome assembly OCTA01 (sample SAMEA3539302, study PRJEB22396) | soil metagenome | biome: tundra; feature: field; material: soil | place: USA | collected 2010-05 | depth 0.15 m
TCGAATCGTCTTCCGCCACCAGGATGTGTCCAGAATCACTCATATCTTCAATGCGCCACTTGCATGTGTACGTAAGTCACGCTGGTCGAGATTTCAAGTCAGTCTCCGCGCTACTTTCGCTCGACGCAACCCCGACCATGAACTGGCACACGTATTGGGACGGTCAGGCCTCCTTCAGGCGAATAATCACGCCCGTGCAGGAGCCCTCGTGCAGATTGATCACCTCATACGGTCCAATCCCCGCCGGAATCAGCACCGCCTGCAATCGCTCCACCGTGACCTCGCGCGCCGGATCATGCTTGGGCCGAATCTTCACCATCTTCCCCTCGGCCAGCGTCAGGATTTGCAGGAAGCGGCCCTCGGTGTCGCCTTCAGCGCGCTCGTCGAAGATCAGTCGCTCGATATGGAACGGCATCTCGACCATCGTGGTATATTGGTCCTGGCGGTAATCGCGGGTCCAATGCTTCACCAGGGGGCGGGCGCGCAGTTTCTCGCGCACATAATTCTCGCGCCGCCAGCGGTTGTTCTTAAACGAGTGGTCCACATGCATCCGCATTGGTTTGCCCGTCATCGTCTTGGCTGTGTCGTCCCAGGTAGGGCGGCAGAAGTCGTAAGTGAAGAACGAGTATTCGGTGCCGCCAACGCTGGGGCAGGTATCCATCTCCAGGATCATCTGGTTGCCACCGTGGCCGTGCGTTGTGCCGGGAGGGATAAGGAAGAGGTCGCCGACGTTGGTATCCCAGCGCTTGATGAACTCCTGCCAGTTGGGGATAGGCTTCCCGGTCTTATTGGATTCGCGGCAGAGGCGCTCCCACTCCTCGAGGTCCGCGTCCTCCTGGTAACCCATCCAGGTGGTCGCACGCGGGTAAGCCTCCACGATGTAGTAGGTCTCGTAACGCCCGAGCGGCTCCTTGAAATGGCGGCGCACATACTCGGTGTCCGGATGGTCGTGGATGGGCATGCTGGATCGCTCGAAAGGCACCGGTTCCGGGAAGTAGCCGTCATCCAGCCAGACTTGCAACGGCAGCAGGCCGGGGAATTCGCGATGAATCTTCTCGCCCACCATCTGCACCGGGTGCTGCATGATATTCTGGGCCGGTATGTTGATGAGGTCGCCGGCGCCCACATCGATCAAGATGCTCAGCTCGATGCCCGCCAGCTCGTTCCACGCGTTGCACTCCAAGCCGGGCACGTCCCACAGATCTCGATAACGATACGCCCCCCACGGTCCGGGCTGCATGATCTTGACCTGCTTGATGGGTTGCTTGACCAGGGCGGCGATGGTGGCCTCGTAAGGCTCGCGCGGCATCAGCTTGGGATTGGCCGCGTCCACGGCGTCCACGTAATAGTCCATTGCCTTGAACGCTTGAAGCTTCTGGCGGTAAAGCAGGTAGAAGTCGCAATAGTAATACATCTTCCAGGCATAGTCATGGTCGGGCTCCGCACAGCCCAGAGGAACCAGTTCCCGGTCCCACATCTGCCAGAGCATCGGCTGCATGGTGAAGTCGAAGTAGAAGCGAGCGGTGTAACAATCCTCCAGCGCTTTGATCGCCGCTCCCGGGCCGTGGACAAGTATCACGTCCGCTTCACCGGCTTTGCGGCGCTGCGCCTGCAAAGTCTCGCGCAGCCGGTCCCGGCGCGATGGGTCAACCACGTCTTCCAGCACCCCGACCGTGTTGACCACCCCAAAGGCCGGATCATCCCCCACGAAGGGTTGTCGGTATTTCCTAACCTCCTCCGGGTCCTTCAGAATCGTGCGGGCATGAATGGCGTTCACCTTGAGCCCAGCCTTGGCGGCGCGTTTCTCAAACTCAGCCGCCAACTGGGTGGTCTTGACGCCATACCATCCATCCCATGCCAGCGTGACGCCTCCGGTGCCCTTCTTGCGGGCATCCGCGGCGACCCGCACGATCTCATCCATCACCGGCCCAAGCCCGGTTCGCACCTGTGCTCGAAGGCGACTATCGAGCGGCACCTTATTTTCGGCATTCTTGCGATATTCGTACAGCGGCATGGTTTCGTCCCTTTCTTGTTCTTAATTCGTGTTGGGAATTGGCTGAGTCTAGCACAACTCCCTTCTTCAAGCAAAGAACCTCCGCTCGCCGCTTGCTTCGCCCAGGGCGCGTCCGAAGGACGTGCCGCCCAAACAGTTCGGAGGCAGGGCGCGCTGTCCTCAGCGCGCCGCGTGAGCTTCCCACGCGGTTGGGAATACTGCCAGAGCCAGCGCACCAGGCATCTGAACAGCGGACCATCCCCACGCGGGTGGGGAATACCTTTGGCGGGGGCCTCGGCTCGGGTCTTCGTGCGGACCATCCCCACGCGGGTGGGGAATACCCCGATGGTTTCGGCATCGTCGGCGGTTGGGTCGGACCATCCCCACGCGGGTGGGGAATACTGCGCCGTGATGCTGTGCCGCAACTGCGGCGGCGGACCATCCCCACGCGGGTGGGGAATACCACCAGACGCTGCCGGCGAAGGACCAGCCATGCGGACCATCCCCACGCGGGTGGGGAATACAACTTGCAAGGCAAAGAGAGGATTCATTGGGCCGGACCATCCCCACGCGGGTGGGGAATACGCCGGGGACCCCGATTGCGGTTCCGAATTTTCCGGACCATCCCCACGCGGGTGGGGAATACGTCGTCGCTCTCCAGCCGGTTGCGGTTGACGGCGGACCATCCCCACGCGGGTGGGGAATACCGTTTCGCACTCCAGCTCCGCGCTAGCGACGACGGACCATCCCCACGCGGGTGGGGAATACGCCGAGCGCGCCCCCCAATACGGCTCTTGGAACGGACCATCCCCACGCGGGTGGGGAATACTTCGGTTGATGGGATCGAATGTGGTGGCCCGGCGGACCATCCCCACGCGGGTGGGGAATACCCAAGCTCCGCAAGCCATATATCATCTATAAGCGGACCATCCCCACGCGGGTGGGGAATACATTCGCCCCGGCTGGCGGAGTTGGAAAACTGGCGGACCATCCCCACGCGGGTGGGGAATACTGACAATTCCCCCACCGGCACGCAGAAGCGCACGGACCATCCCCACGCGGGTGGGGAATACCACGGGCCAGAACCGCACGGACTGCTATCTAGCGGACCATCCCCACGCGGGTGGGGAATACTCCTCGGCGCCAGTGTCCGCCAAATCATTCCCCGGACCATCCCCACGCGGGTGGGGAATACTCGCGCTTCCACCATTTCCCAGTCTTTGCGGCCGGACCATCCCCACGCGGGTGGGGAATACCCGATGGCCAGCACCGCCTCCGGGGTTGCGATCGGACCATCCCCACGCGGGTGGGGAATACGGGGCGAACCTGAACTACAATGACCGCACGTTCGGACCATCCCCACGCGGGTGGGGAATACTCCACCAACTTGCTGTATTCGCTGGGCGAGAGCGGACCATCCCCACGCGGGTGGGGAATACGCGATGGCGAGATTCCCCGTAATGGCCAGACCAGGACCATCCCCACGCGGGTGGGGAATACGAGAAGCGCGGCTTCACTAAGCACATGCTGCGCGGACCATCCCCACGCGGGTGGGGAATACCCTGTTTTTGCTCGCAAGTCTGTGATCACGTCCGGACCATCCCCACGCGGGTGGGGAATACGGCTTCACCCCCACCGGGAAGTTCGCCAGCAACGGACCATCCCCACGCGGGTGGGGAATACGATCCGACCGCCGCATTGGCGTCGTCCCGTTCCGGACCATCCCCACGCGGGTGGGGAATACGCTCTGCGGCGTAGCGCATGGAGTCCCATGAGCGGACCATCCCCACGCGGGTGGGGAATACTTCACGCCGCCACCTCCGCGCCTCTCTGCGCTCGGACCATCCCCACGCGGGTGGGGAATACTCTTTGCGGACGATCTCGCGCCCGAGGTCAAGCGGACCATCCCCACGCGGGTGGGGAATACGGCTGCACGGCATCCCCGTCAAACTCCCCGGCCGGACCATCCCCACGCGGGTGGGGAATACGAACTCGGCCCACAGTCTTTAGCCTTCAGGAACGGACCATCCCCACGCGGGTGGGGAATACTAAATCAAGCCTGCTCAAGCTTGATAAGGGTTCGGACCATCCCCACGCGGGTGGGGAATACGAGTTGGATGGTCTTAATTTCGGCCTCGGCGGCGGACCATCCCCACGCGGGTGGGGAATACTATTTTGGCGGTCTCGGCGGTGCCTATATTTTCGGACCATCCCCACGCGGGTGGGGAATACTGGTATGTCGGTATGAGGGCCCGAACCAAGCGCGGACCATCCCCACGCGGGTGGGGAATACGGTTCGCCCAGCTTGCACCAGCACGCGAGGTTCGGACCATCCCCACGCGGGTGGGGAATACCACTCCATCAGGAGGGCGCCGGCAAAGCACGCCGGACCATCCCCACGCGGGTGGGGAATACGGGTTGTCGCGGTCGCTCACCCGCGGCGATGCCGGACCATCCCCACGCGGGTGGGGAATACCGCTCCGTGAGCCTGCGGAGCGGCCACAGCATCGGACCATCCCCACGCGGGTGGGGAATACATCATCGTCAACCCATCAATCGTCCGCAACCACGGACCATCCCCACGCGGGTGGGGAATACCCTGCCACATGCCTGCGCGAAGAAGTCGTGCGCGGACCATCCCCACGCGGGTGGGGAATACCAAAGCGAAAACAAGCCCGCCGCCGACGCCGACGGACCATCCCCACGCGGGTGGGGAATACCTCGATCTCATCTAACTGATAACTGATTACTTCGGACCATCCCCACGCGGGTGGGGAATACCTGTCATTGCTGACTGGGCCTGAACTGCATCGCGGACCATCCCCACGCGGGTGGGGAATACGTATTCGGATGTTTATTTGCTTTGCTCATACTCGGACCATCCCCACGCGGGTGGGGAATACGTAGCTGATGGCCAGGCCGAACTGGCGGCAGGCGGACCATCCCCACGCGGGTGGGGAATACTTCGGCGTATGCCTGTAGTTTGGATTCATGGCCGGACCATCCCCACGCGGGTGGGGAATACGCGGATGGCGGCTTCGATGGTAGCCAGACTGACGGACCATCCCCACGCGGGTGGGGGATACTGCTCAAGCCCCAAGGCCACCGCATGACCTTGCGGACCATCCCCACGCGGGTGGGGAATACAGCAGCGACACCCAGTCCACTTCTGGATTCTCCGGACCATCCCCACGCGGGTGGGGAATACCGCACGGTGTCAGTAGATGTGCATTTGGCAGACGGACCATCCCCACGCGGGTGGGGAATACCACTACGTTTGGGGTCTTCGGATGTTTGGTTGCGGACCATCCCCACGCGGGTGGGGAATACGGTGGGTATGGGCTCACTGCTGTCCCAGAGGACGGACCATCCCCACGCGGGTGGGGAATACCCAGCGCTGGCCATCCCAGAGTTCGACGACTTCGGACCATCCCCACGCGGGTGGGGAATACTCACGCTAAGGACGCTGAGGACGCAAAGGATTCGGACCATCCCCACGCGGGTGGGGAATACGATGGCGATTTCTTTCAGGATGGCTGTGTAGCCGGACCATCCCCACGCGGGTGGGGAATACAGCAATCGCGGTCGTGGTTGCTGCGGCTAACGCGGACCATCCCCACGCGGGTGGGGAATACTGCTCTTTCTTCATTTTGTTCTTTCTGCTGGGCGGACCATCCCCACGCGGGTGGGGAATACCCACATACGGTTCTCAATCGCCTGACGGGCCACGGACCATCCCCACGCGGGTGGGGAATACACCCACACCCACGGGTTGCTCGCCCAACTGAACGGACCATCCCCACGCGGGTGGGGAATACAGAGTTACCTGCTCAGCGGAGTTCGCTGTCGTCGGACCATCCCCACGCGGGTGGGGAATACGCTGGGGCAGACCGGTGTCGCCACCAAGGAGACGGACCATCCCCACGCGGGTGGGGAATACCACTGGCCTGCCCCGGTTGCCCACAAACAGCGCGGACCATCCCCACGCGGGTGGGGAATACAGCCTGACAATATTGGTGATCCCCAGGCTACTCGGACCATCCCCACGCGGGTGGGGAATACTCTGGCCAAACCTTCTCAAACCATTTCTAAACCGGACCATCCCCACGCGGGTGGGGAATACGCCAGCCCCACGTTCGTGTTCTCCTTCACGGCCGGACCATCCCCACGCGGGTGGGGAATACTTGGTCACCGTCCCCCGCCAGCTCAGCCGCTTCGGACCATCCCCACGCGGGTGGGGAATACGGACGGGGTGCAGGGCAACAGCAACAATCCAGCGGACCATCCCCACGCGGGTGGGGAATACGCTCCCTTTGGAGTTGGTGGCGGATTCGCATTCGGACCATCCCCACGCGGGTGGGGAATACGGTCAGCGGGGTGCAATTGGAGCGGCTCATCACGGACCATCCCCACGCGGGTGGGGAATACGCCGCCGCCGCGGGATAGACCTTTCGGATGGCCGGACCATCCCCACGCGGGTGGGGAATACTCACCGCAAAATTGTTTCAGATGCTCGACGGCCGGACCATCCCCACGCGGGTGGGGAATACTTCTGGATGTCCTTTGCGCCGCTCGATGAGCGCGGACCATCCCCACGCGGGTGGGGAATACTCAAACCCTGCGGCCGCCATCTGCCGCTTCACCGGACCATCCCCACGCGGGTGGGGAATACTCCACACCCTCCGCGACGCCCTCGGTTACCATCGGACCATCCCCACGCGGGTGGGGAATACGGCCAGGTCTTCCGGAGTGCTGGCATCGAGGACGGACCATCCCCACGCGGGTGGGGAATACCCTGGATTGGCAGGGACTTACGGAGGCAATTGGTATGCTTTTTGGAGGTTCAGAAGGGCAGGTTTTGGGGTTCGACCCACTCCTCGGCTACGAGCCAAAGGCCGGACATCTCGGCGTCCCGCCGATGCGTGTCGCCGTGGGTTTGGATCTTGAAGCCCTGGCAGTTGTTGTCGCTGGAAATGATGAGCATGCCCAGGCCCTCGGCGTTGCGCTTTATGTATTCGAGGGTCTTGTCGCGCGTGCGGCGGTTGATGGTGCCAACGAAAACGTTGGGGCGGGGCTCGATGAACCAGCGCTTGAGGATTCCCCGGATGGCATCCGGCGTGTCGTTGGCAACAATGACGGTCATTTAGGGGGTTGAGGGTTGAGAGTTGATAGTTGAGGGTTCGTGGAGAGTTGTTGAGGGTTGAGGGCTGGGGGTTGGGGGGTTAAAGAGGGCCTCCAGGTCCTTGGGGATTCGTTGCAGCAGCTTCTCCTCCTCGACGCGCTGCTTGAGGAGCTTCCGCACCAGCTCGCCGTCGTCATCCGGCTTCTGGCGGATGGCCATGAAGGCGGCGGGGATGCTGGTCAGGTGCTTGTAAAGGTCCGCCACGTCGTAAATGAATGGCAGCGTGCCGGCATCATGGACGAACCCCAGGCTCGGCAGGTAGCCCAGGGAGCAGACCACTGCCGCGCAGAGCCCATAGAGGCTGGAATTGGCCGTCGAAAGCGCCTTATTAATGCCGTCGGCCATGTCCCAGTTGCTCGGGTTGTAATTGCGCCCTTTCCAAGTGACACCGTACTGCACTCCCATTTGGGCGTACAGTGTCCTGACCCGCAGCCCCTCCATGCCGCGCAGTTCCTTGACGGAGCGGCTGGCTACATCAACCTCCGGGAACCGCATCTTGAACATGCGCCGGGCGATGTCGGCGCGCCGTTTCTTGTCGGCCCAGACCGTGGCGTGGAAGCGCGGCATCTCGTTGGCGTGGTTGGGCGACAGGCCGAACGCATAGAACCGCAGCCCGTCCTCGCCGATCCAGCAGACCGGCGTATTGGAGTCCGCGCAAGCCTTCATGGCCGCGTGCGTCACCGTTGTGCCCGGCCCGAGCAGCACCGCTGAAATGGTGGCTACGGGCAACCGGCACAACAGCCCGGTGGCGCTGATCCATTTGACGCTGGAATCATCCACCTCCAGCCGCCCGTGCTCCAGATAGACCGGGGTCCAACGGTCCCGCGCCATGGCGAGCGTTTCGAGAGGTGGCCGTTCAAAGAGGGGCATGGGGTGGGGGCGTGAAACGTGAAACGTGATGCGTGAAGGGTCAGGCGGCGGGTGGCTTGTGGCTGAGGCGCCGCAGGTGGCGGCGGATTCGGCGCGGTGTGTGGCGCTGGCCGATAGGGGCGCCGAAGGCGATTGGGGCATCGTTGAGCACTTCGTCGCCTTCGCCCTCCGCCCCTGCGTCTTCAACGTAGTCGAACTGTTCCAGGGGTGTTTCGGCCGGAAGGCCGGCCCGGGTCAGGAGCGCTCGCCAGCATTCGTCGCGCTCAGGGGCCACTGTGACGAGCAGGGGGGTGGCGGGGAGGCAGCATTTGCGCCCCAACCAGACGCCCCACGTGGGATCGCGCAAGGCGGCGGCCACCCGCTCGATGAGCACGGCGTCGCCCTTCAACAGCACGCCGAAGCGGGCATCAAGGAGGTAGTGTCGGCAGCTCGTCTCGGGGCAATACTGTCCGCTGATCTTGCGCAATTTCCTTTTCGGTTCTGCGGTATGCACCATCATCTGGCGTTGCCAGGGGTCATGCTCATCATAGGCCGCACCGATTGTATGGTAGTTTTCGAGTCGAAGGATGGAGAGTGGCTGGCCGCGTAGCTGGCGCGGAAGTGTAACTACGCTGCAAAGGAGGGCCGCCAAGCGGGCAATGGCGCCGGCCTCATCGGGCTTGTATTTGTCCACACCCATGGCGGCAGCCAGCAGACCGATGATGCCGCTCTTGGTGGGGAACAGTTCGGTGGTGCGCCGCGTGAAGCGGGAGGCGGCTCCCCAGGATTGCATCGGCCCGTCGAGGAGCAGGGCGAGGCAGGCTTTACTGTACATGGGCGGTGAGGCGTTTGACAAAGTCGTTGAGGTTGAGCTGGTCGGGAATATGCTGCTTGGTGAATTCCACGGTTTCACCGGTATCTGCGTTCGGCTGATACGTGCCAGTTGCGACCTTTTCGGTGGCACCGTCACCCATGAACTCTTCAATTTTCTTCAAGTGGAGTAATCCCTTGCGGACAGATGGCTTGAGTAGGCCCGAACCACCTCGTGCCCAGAGTGGTTCCTCGTAGGCGTTGATAAGCTGGATCGGCTGTCCCTTGCTGTGATAAAGCCCAAGCGCATACCCAACTTCCGTATGTGCGTTCATAGAGTTCTTCCGTGCGCCGGGCACGGCCAGCAGCGTGGCGTGGATGAAGGCATCAACGACCTTGCGTCGTTCGTCCTTCGCGAGCTTGGCCAAGTGCTCCTCGTCGAACAGGAGGCCCAGGTTGACGGCGGCGTAGCGGTAGTAAACGGCGGAGGTGAACTCCAGAACCCCCATCATGCCGCTACCAGTGCGGTCTTCTTCACCAACGGTGGGGTCTTCCTTCTGGCGATCGTCGACGGCTGTGTAGAAGTCTAGGTCGTTTTCTGCTTTGTGAGTGGAGAGTGCATGTCCAAACATCGCAGCCCCCTCTACTGTCAATGAGTGGTCACTTGCAACCATGCGTCCGAAGAGCGCGACGTCTGCAGCGTCCTTGAGCCCTACATCCTTACACGCCCTGGCAACAACCTTCGAAACATCGAAGCCGGTGTCTGCCTGCGCTTTCTTCTTGGAGGTTGGTGCTCCAGATTTGCCGCCGAGTAGCGGTGCTGCCTTTGAGGCTTCGGCCAAATGCGCGGCAATGGAATCCAGTTCTCCCGGGGAAAGAAACATCAACGTCTTCACTTTCTCGACGCCCTTTGCCGCCGCCTTCTCGTCTAATGTGGCCAAATGTGTGCCAACGGCCCGGGCGAGTGCCAGGGCCTTGCTCGGCTCGAAACCGGCTCTTTCAAGGCGACTACTAATTGGTGTGATGATGAGTTTGCTTCTCTCGGCAGCAAACAAAGCGGGCGATGATTGCTGGAGCATCAGCCGTATAGCGCGCTTGAGGCATTGGCTACTGAGCCGTGCGCGGGGCACGCCGCCGAAGGTGGCGGTTTTAGGGGCGCCGACATCGTCGCGGTTCAGGCAGGAGACAGGGAAGGATTGGAGGATATGGAGTTCTATCAGTTGCATATTGTGTTATGTGTTGATGGTTTAGGATTGAAACAATTCAGGAGAGCGGAGCGAGCACCAGCAGGCCAAAACCGAAGGCCTTGGCCGAGCCGATGCCTCGCGCGAACGTCTCGCGGAACCGGGCGGCGTCGGTGACCTGGAGAGCGCCTTGGTATTCTGTAGCGTAATGCACGCCGCGGGCGCCCGGTTTGAAGAAGTATTCGCGACCGCGCGGGACGGTGTGCACTGCCTCGATGTCCACGGCAAATCCGCCGTCGCCGGCCTTGCGGTTCAGCCAGGCCAGCAGATCCTCGCGACGGATGAGGGGGACGCGTTTGGCGTTCTTGTTGCGGTCAATGCGCCCGTCGGGCCGGATAACCTTGGGCTTATCCGGATCAATGATTTTCTTCGTTGGGTTGGCCCGCAGGCTGAAGCGGTAGCGCGGGTGCTCGAAGAAGGCGTCCGCGATGGGCTTCGTCTGGAAACAATCGGTGGGGCACCAGTCGGGCTTGCGCGGCGCTGTGGCGGAGACGACGAGCAGGCGGTAGGCATCGTCTTTCTCGTCCACCCGGGAGAGGTAGTCTCGCGGGGCGCCGTCACGCCCGCCGAAGGCCTGCCAGACGCGCTGATGCCAGTCGTAGGTGTCGCGGATGCGCAGTTGGCGCACGGCCAGTTCGTAGGGCACGAGGATTTGCGTGAGGTGAATCATGCGGCGGTCTCCTCCTTGGCGCTGGCTTCCTCGGTGTGCCGCGCGGGCCAGAACTCGGCGGCCCAACGGACGCGGATGTCATCAGCATACCATTCCCAGTTCCACAAGTCCGCGAAGAGCCGCTGGTAATTCACGGTGGCGCCTTTGGAAGCGGCGAGGCGTATCCAGGCGCGCAAGTGCTCGCCCAACTCCTCCGCGGTGTCGCACGCGATCAAGCGGCGGAAACGGTGCTCGTAGCTTTTCGGGAGCTGGCCGTCGCTGCGCCCATCGAGCCCGATCTGCCGGCAGGTAACGCCGAAGTTGGCGGCGTCGCTTTCCTCCGGGTGGGTGGCGTAGAGGGCGGCAACGATGCCATAGACGGGCCGCTGAATGTCTCCACCGAGGTCGGCTATCACCGGCCAGGCATCCATTTGGTTGCGCGGGCTCAAGGCGCGGCGCAGCGCGGCCATCTTGCCCCGGTCAGCCTTGGCGCGGCGCAGAGCCGCCAGGAAACGTTCGGCGCGATTTTGAGGAGTGGGTGTGTTCATGATTTGCGAATAGCTTTGGTTTTGACGGGCTTGGCTTGGGTCTGGCCGCCGGGTCTGGATGAAGCATTGCGGGGGAAAAGCTGCTGCCGACCTTTGGCAAAGGCCTCGATCTGGCGCGGCGTCTGTCGGGAGCAGACGAACTCGTAAGCCCGCTCGGCAGTGGCGCGCACGGCCTGGCCCCACGGAGTGGCGGAGAAGTCCGCGGCTAGGGCGGGAGTGTTTGTAAGTTCGAGCAAAACCGGGACGTGTTGCTCGATGGCAGTCCAGAAGTGCTGACGGGCCTTCTCGTAGGGAGGCGGCTGGAGCTTGAGGACACCGGCACAGGCTTTCACGCTGCGGCCCAACGCCGATGCCCAGGCCTCGGCATGCGCGACGCCGGCCTCGTAGATTTGACGGCCTGTGTCCTGGAACATGTCGGCGGGAAGGTCGTAGGCGGCTTCGACCACGTCCTCGATCTTCCCGTTGCCAGCCGTGACCAGTGCGCCCACCCAGATGCGACACCCGCCCGCAGGCAGATCATTGGTGAGCGCGAGTGGGCCGCCCAGCCGGCTCTTGTCGGCTTGGCGTTTGACGGTGATCGCGGAGATCTGACGCCAGACGCTTCTTTCCAATGAAGCGGAGAGCAGACCCGGCTCCTTGTCCCGCGCCTCAACGGTAGCTGCTGCCTCACGAAATACGCTGGAGGTTGGATACGTAAGCCCATTTCCGAGCATTATTGAGAATCCCTGTTCATCCAGGCGAACCAGCCGGCTCAGGGGAACCAGCCGGCCCAGATAGGTGTTGGTGGTGTTGCGGATGGCTTCCTCGTCAGCCGGTTTGGAAACCATCATCTCCCAGACTGGCTTGCCCCACCCCTCGGCACCGTAGTGGTCGGCTACGGTTGCTTTATCCAGCAGGTTCGCGTGGAGGGTGTCCGCGATGGTGCCACCACAGATGTAGGTATGGAGCATGCAGG
>OCTA010004483.1_pt1 | contig 12223 bp, 10 predicted proteins | sample 1538991 | NCBI WGS metagenome assembly OCTA01 (sample SAMEA3539302, study PRJEB22396) | soil metagenome | biome: tundra; feature: field; material: soil | place: USA | collected 2010-05 | depth 0.15 m
CCTCGAATCCAATCGAGCAGGGCGTTCGATTCATCGGTGGAATACGCCGCAAGCTTTGCGAGCGGAATTCCATGTTCGACCATCGCACGCCGCGCGCGCCGCGCCGCGATGGCGGCGCCCGCGGGCTCGAGAAAGCTCTCTCCGAGTTTGCTGTCGAGCACGATGGCCCGCCACAACTCGCGCTCTTCGATCTCGTTGAGGAGGCGCAGCGCCGCCGGGTCCGTCGATTGGCGCCGCAGGTGCTGTTCGCGCAGCCACGACGAGAAATCGCGAATGCGCGGCGTGCGCCACACTGCGATACCCGCATCGCGCTGGGATCTCTCGGCGCTATCGAACAGGATTGCCGCGAGCTCTGCGGTCGGCGTGAGGACCGTGGTGCCCGCCGCGAGGGCGGTCCAAATGCCGCTCGCAACGCTCGGCGAGTTCAGCGGGCCTGTACCTTGCCGGCGGCGGCCACGACCTGCAAAGCCGGCGCGGCGGTTTCGGTCCCGAGCAATTCCTCGATGCGATCGAACACCGTCCTCAACACTTGAGGCTCGGGCAAATTCGTAATGCGAAAGAAATTACGATCGGCAACATTGAAACTCACGCCCGGCGCGACGAGTACGTGCTTCGTTTCCAGCAGATCGAGCGCGAAGCGCTGATCGTCGAAGTCCGGAACGACGTCGGCGCGCACCTCGACGAATGAATACAGCGCGCCCATGGGCCGCGACAAGCGCAGGTATTTGCTGCGCGCCACGCCATCCAGGATCGCTTGCCGCGATTCGTAGAGTCGGCCCCCGGGACGCGTCAATTCGCGGATGCTCTGATATCCGCCGAGCGCCGTCTGCACGGCCCATTGTCCGGCGACGTTGCTGCAGAGACGCAGCGAAGACAGCAATTCGAGCGCGTTCAAGTACTCGCCGGCGCTTTCGATGTCGCCGGAAAAAGCCGCCCAGCCGACCCGGTAGCCGCATGCCCGATAGACCTTCGAGAGACCGCTCATGGTGCAGCACAGCGTGTCTTGCACCAGCGTCGCCATCGGAACGAACTGCGCGCCGTCGTAGAGAATCTGGTCGTAGATCTCGTCCGACAGAACGACCAGACGGTGCTTTTCGGCGATGCGCGCGATCGCAGCCAGAGTCTCGTACGGGTATACCGCGCCGGTCGGGTTATTGGGATTGACGACGACGATCGCTCGCGTGCGTCGCGTGATCAGCGCTTCGATTTCGAGCGGATCCGGAACGAAGCCCAGCTGCGGGCGGCAGGGATAGTGAACCGCGCGCCCCGTATTGAGGTTCACGGCAGCGGTCCACAGCGGATAATCCGGACTCGGCACCAGGACCTCGTCGCCCGGGTTGAGCAAGGCCCGCAAGCATAAATCGATGAGTTCGCTGACGCCGTTGCCGATGAATACCTCTTCGACGCTCACCCCGCGCACGCCGCGTTCCTGCTGCTGCATGACCACCGCTTCGCGTGCCGGGAATATTCCCTTCTGATGCACGTAGCCTTCGCTGTGGCGCAAATTCTCGATCATCGCGAGGCGCATCGTCTCCGGCGTGCGGAAGCCGAACGCGTAGGGATTGCCGATGTTCAGGGAAATGATGTCGTGGCCCAGCCGCTCCAACTCGAGCGCCCGGCGCGCCAACTTGCCGCGGATTTCGTAACGGACGTTGCTGAGGGCATCGCTGGGCCGCACGTGCTGTCGTTTACTCATGCGTGCAAGAATAGCGGAAACACCGGGGCCGCGGCCAGCGTTTAGCCCGGCGGCAGAGGCGCCAGGGGCGCCCCCGCCGGTGGGCCCGGCGCCTGTGGCGCAAGCGCCGCCGGCGTCGGCGCCGATAGCTGCCGCCATCGGTGGCAAGCGACCCAGTGCTGCTCCGAGATCTGTTCCAGGATCGGCCGGGTCGTGAGGCATTCGGCCGCCGTGTAGGCGCAGCGGCTGCTGAAGACACAGCCCTTCGAGACCTCGTCGACGCGCGGTGCTTCCCCGGCGAGCGGGTCCACGGCCGCGCTCGAACGCAAGGGCAGCAGCGCGGGTACCGCCGCCAACAACGCGCGGGTGTATGGATGCGCGGGCGCAGCGAACAGGCGATCGCGCGGCGCGATTTCCACCGCACGACCCCCGTACAACACCAATACGCGGTGACTGATGTGGCGCACGACGCCGAGATTGTGGCTGATGAACAGCATCGCCATACCGAGTTCAAGCTGCAGATCGTGCAGCAAATTGACGATCTGGCCTTGGATCGACACGTCCAGCGAACTGACGGCTTCATCGCAAATTAGGATTTTCGGGCCGGGCATCATTGCGCGCGCGATCGCGATGCGCTGGCACTGACCGCCGCTGAACTCGCGCGGATATCGATCGCCCAGACTTCCCACCAGGCCGACTCGTTCCAACATACGGTCGATGCGAGCTTGCCGCTCGCGCTCGTTCAACGACGGCTCGAAAATTCGCAGCGGTTCGGCCAAAATCTCCCCGATGCGCATGCGCGGATCCAAGCTCGACAAGGGATCCTGAAATACCAGTTGCAGATTGCGCCGCTCGTTACGCAGCTCGCGCGCGCCCATCGCCAATAAATCCCGGCCGCACCAACGCACTTCGCCCCGCACCGCCGGAATCAAACGCAACAACGCCCGCGCCAATGTGGATTTTCCGGACCCGGATTCGCCGACGAGCCCGAGCGTCTCACCCGCCTCAATATCGAAGCTCACGTCGTCGATCGCGGCAAAGGCCTCGGGTGCGAGCAATTTTCGCGCCGAGGAGAATTCCACGCGTAGATTCTTGACGCGAAGCATCGGCTCGCTCATGCCGGCATCGGGTGGTGACAAGCCAGCTGCGCCCCGGCGCCGATGCTCTGGAGCATCGGGCGATCGAGGCGGCAGCGCGCGGTCGCATTCGAACAGCGCGGCGCGAACGCGCAGCCGTCGACGCGAATGCCCGGATCCGGCGGTTGACCCGGCAGCGTCGGCATGCGCTCCTGGTGATCACCCGCCAGAGCCGGCGCACACTGCATCAATGCGCTCGTGTAAGGGTGACGCGGACGAGAAAACAGCTGCGCCGCGCTCGCGCTTTCGACGATTCGGCCCGCATACAGCACGATGATTCGGTCGGCGAGACCGGCGACCAATCCGAAATCATGGCTGATCAAGACGATTCCCATTCGAGATTCGAGACGCATCCTGCGCAGCAGCTCCAATATTTGCGCCTGTACGGTGACGTCGAGGGACGTGGTCGGTTCATCGGCGATCAGCAGATCCGGCTCGCACAATAAACTCATGCCGATTAGAACGCGCTGGCGCATGCCGCCCGAGAGTTCGTGTGGGTATTGGCGTAATCGCCGCTCCGGTTCCGATATTCGTACGCGTGACAGCATCGCGAGCGCGCCCGCTTCGGCTTCGCGCCACGACTGGCCGCGATGGCGAACCAGTACCTCCGCCATTTGCACGCCGATCTTCAAGTGAGGCGTCAGCGCCGAAAGGGGATCCTGAAATACCATCGTCAGCTTGGAGCCGCGCACCGCATCCAGAGCCGAGCGCGGCGCCGACAACAGTTCGTTTCCGAAAAACCGCACGCTGCCGCTCGCGCGCGCATTGCCCGCGAGCAGATCCATGACAGCAAGGAAAATCTGACTCTTGCCGGATCCGGATTCACCGACGATGGCGAGGCACTCACCCAGCGCGACCGACAACGAGACTTCCCGAACTGCGGCCGTTGCGGTGATGCCGCGCAAGAAGTCGACCTTCAGTCGTTCGATCTCGAGTGCGGGAGTCGCGGGCGCCATGCGTCATCGCTCCTCGGTATCGAGCGCGTCGCGCAGACAATCGCCGAAAATATTGAAGCTCAGCAGCAAGATCGCCAGCAGCACGCCCGGCGCGAGCAATATCCACGGTGCCGCCTCCATTTCCGCGGCGCCGTCGGCGATCAGGGTTCCGAGACTCGCATGGGGCTCCTGAATCCCGAGTCCCAAGAAGCTCAAGAAACTCTCGAACAGGATCATTTGCGGCACCGTGAGCGTGGCATAGACGATCACCGGTCCGATGACGTTCGGTATCACGTGCTTGAAGATGATGCGACCCGAACTCGCTCCGCCGGCGATGGCCGCCTCGATGAACTCACGCCGGCGAATGCTCATGGTCTGGCCGCGAACGATGCGCGCCATGGTGAGCCATCCGATCGAGCCGATCGAGATCAGCAGCAGGAACACGCCGCGGCCGAACATGACGGTCAGCAGGATCACGAAAAAAATCAGCGGCAAACCGCTCAATATCTCGACGATGCGCATCATCCACCGATCGACGTTGCCGCCGGCGAATCCCGCGACCGCGCCGTATGCGACGCCGACGACGAGACTCACCGAGGTCGCAATCAGCCCGATCAGCAGTGAAATTCGCGCCCCGTCGAGCGTCCGAACGAGTAAGTCGCGGCCGAGCCGGTCGGTGCCGAGCCAATGGCCGTGCTGCGCGCCCGGCGCCACGGCGATGTTCGACCAATCCAGGGTGTCGAATCGATTCGAATCCACGAGGGGGCCGACGATCGACAGCAGCGCAACCGCCACGATGAAGCCGGCTGCGCCCATGGCCAGGGGGTTCGATTGCAGGCGCCGCGCACTGTCGCTCCAGATGCCGCTCACGACTGAAACCGTATGCGCGGATCGAGCCACGCGTAGAGAAGATCGACGAGCAATCCCATGCCGATCAGAAACGTCGAATAGACGATGACCATTCCCAATACGAGCGTGTAATCGCGATTCAGCGCGCCTTGAACCAAGTATCGACCGATCCCCGGCAAACCCGCGATCGACTCCACGACCAAGGATCCGGTCATGATCGCCGCCACTGCCGGTACCAGGTACCCCGCGACCGGCACCAGCGCCGGCCGCATCGCGTGGCGCAGGATCACGGTGCCGAGCGGCATTCCCTTTGCGAAGGCCGTGCGCACATAGGGGCTGCGCAAGACCTCGAGCATGCTCGCGCGCGTCAGCCGGGAGATATAGGCGAGCGGCGGCAGGCACAGCACGGTGACCGGCAGCACGAGGTCCGCGAGCGACCCAGGCGCCCAGCCGGCTACCGGCAGCCAATGCAGACGGATCGCAAAGACCAGACCCAGAAAAGGCAGCAGAACGAACGAGGGTATCGCGACTCCCGCGACCGCGAGCATCATGGTCGCGTAATCGATCATGGAATCTTGATGTAGCGCGGCCAGGGTGCCCAGCGCGACGCCTGCGCTCAAGGCGATCGCGATTGCGATCGCTCCGAGGGTCGCGCTGACGGGCAGCCCCTGGCCGATGAGGTCGGTCACCGTGACGTCGCGATATCGGTAGGAAGGACCGAAATCACCGTGTGCGAGGGCGCCCAAGTAGCGCCCATATTGAATCCACAGCGGTTGATCGAGCCCGTAAACCGCATCCAGGTTGGCCATGGCGTCGGCAGGCAAACTCCGCTCCGCGTCGAATGGACCGCCGGGAGCGAGGCGCATCAAAAAGAAACTGATGGTGATGATCGCAAACAGCGTCGGAACAGCACCACCGAGGCGTCCCAGAAAATAACGGATCGTGCGCATGCCCATTTTTTAGTGTATCCATTGACCGCTATGTGGACAAGGGAGGCGACGATCCTTAAACTAACGCGCCGATGGATTAGCGTTCCGCGCCAATCCTAATCCGCTTCCCGAGGTCAAATGGAATCTACACGCCCCATTCGCTCGCTCATGCGCGGGCTCGATGCGCTGACGGTTCTGAATCTATGCGACGGTGCCACGGTATCAGAGGTTGTACAAGAAATTCGTCTTCCGCGCACGACCGTGTATCGCATTTTGGAGACGCTTTGCGACGCGGGTTTCGTGTATCGCAATTCCATCGGCGATCGATATCGCTTGACGATCATAGTGCGCGGCTTGAGCGACGGCTTTGATGACGAGCCTTGGGTCACCAAAATCGCGAAGCCGTTTATCTACGACTTATCCCGCGAAATCGTCTGGCCCGTCGCGATCGCGACACTATCGGGCACGTCGATGCTCGTGCGTGAAACCACGGATCACAGCAGCCCGCTGGCCGTCGAGCGCTATTCAGCCGGCTTTCGCGTGCCATTGCTGACGAGCGCGACAGGCCTCGCGTATCTCGCCCACTGTCCGGCGGCGCAGCGCGATGGTCTGATCGACATTTTAGCGAATTCCGGCAAGCCGGAGGATAGACTCGCGCATTCACGCGCGCAGTTGCTGCAAACCTTGCGAGAAATCCGCGCTCAAGGCTACGCAGCGGCCAATCGCAGCCGGCCCACATCGGACGACATTACGATTAGCGTGCCGGTGATGCTCGAGGATCGGGCGCTTGCGGGATTGACGGTGCGATTCGCCGCCGCGGCTATGGCGTTGCCGGTTGCGGTGACGCGATTTGTGCCCAAACTACGTGAATCCGCGCACAGAATTCGCGCCGAATTTTCCGATCAACAGACCGCCGCAAGCCGCACGAACGCGGCCACGACGGTCTCCTAAGGAGCCTAAATGCAGAAGATCATGGTGTGCATCAAGCGCGTAGTCGATTACAACGTGCGCGTGCGCGTCAAGCCCGACGGCAGTGGGGTCATGCTCGACGGCGTGAAAATGAGCGTCAATCCGTTCGATGAAATCGCGCTCGAAGAGGCTTTGCGCATCAAGGAACGTGCAGGCAATGTGGAGATCGTCGCGGTCAGCATCGGCATGGCGGATACACAGCAACAATTGCGTACCGCGCTCGCGATGGGCGCGGACCGGGCAATACTCGTGCAAACCGACACCGCCGTGGAGCCGTTGATCGCGGCGCAAACCTTTCTTGCCTTGGCCAAGAAGGAGAATCCGGATCTCATTTTTCTCGGCAAGCAAGCCATCGACGATGACGCCAATCAGACCGGCCAGATGCTCGCGGCGCTTTGGGAGCGGCCGCAGGCCACCTACGCATCCAAGCTCGACATCGCCGGCACCTACGCTACCGTCACGCGCGAGGTGGATGCGGGCTTGGAAACCATCGAGGTCGATTTGCCTGCGGTGGTAACCGTGGATCTGCGCCTCAACGAACCCCGTTACGTGAAGCTGCCGGATATCATGAAGGCCAAGAAGAAGCCGCTCGACGTGACCTCGCTCGACGCGCTCGGAGTCGCCGCCGCAAGCCTGCTAAAGACCGTCAAGACGGAACCACCCGCGCAGCGTCAAAAGGGAGTTCTCGTCAAGGATGTTGCTGAACTCGTCGATGTCCTCAGGAAAAAGGGTTTGATCTAATGCTCAAAGTACTCATCATCGGTGAACATGACGGCAAGACGCTGAACCCCGCCACGCTAAAGTGCGTCACCGGCGCAAAGGGGCTGCAGGACCCGGAAATCACGATAGCCTTGCTGGGCGCGGATACCGCAGCGGTTGCGGCACAGGCCGCCGCGGTGCCCGGCGTGCACAAAGTGCTGCGTGTGGACCGACCCGAAAATGCACATGCGCTCGCGGCGCTCTATGCACCGCAAATCGTTGCCTTGGCGGCCGATTACACGCACATTTTCGGTCCCTCGACGAGCTTCGGCAAGGATCTGACGCCGCGTATCGCGGCGCTGCTGGGCGTGCCGCAAGTCAGTGATCTCATGGCCGTCGAGGGCGCCTACCGGTTCAGGCGCCCGATCTACGCGGGAAATGCGATCATCACCGTGGAGGCGGATCCGGCCCGCAAGCTCGTCGCAACGTTGCGCGTCGCCTCGTTCGAAGCCGCGCCGTCCACCGGTGGCAGCGCCACTATCGAAACGCGCACCGTCGCGGTCGCTCTGCCCTCGCATACGCGCTACATCGGCGCAAAATCCGGCTCCACGGACCGCCCCGACCTGCAGACCGCGTCGAAGGTCGTCTCCGGCGGTCGCGCGCTGGGGAGCGCCGAGAACTTCAAGCTCCTATTCGGTCTGGCCGACAAGTTGGGCGCTGCCGTCGGCGCCTCGCGAGCGGCCGTCGATGCGGGATACGCCGCCAATGAGATGCAGGTGGGTCAGACCGGCAAGATCATCTCGCCGGAGCTCTACATTGCAATCGGTATCTCGGGCGCAATCCAACACCTGACCGGCATCAAGGACGCCCGCACCATCGTCGCGATCAACAAGGACGGCGAGGCGCCGATCTTTGAGGTTGCGGATATCGGTCTGGTCGGGGACTTGTTCCAGATCGTCCCGGAACTGCAGCGGCTGCTCTAAACGCCGCGCAAGGCGCTCAACGTCGCATCGATTGCAGCGATCAACAGGTCGGCGTGCATGCGCCGAAACGACAGCGGCGGCCTGAGCTTCAGGACATTACCCTGCGGACCTTCCAAGCCCGTCAATATGCCGTGTCGTGCGCACAGTATGTTGACGATGCGCTTGGCCTCGGCTTTGAGTTCGAGTCCCAGCAGCAACCCCGCGCCGCGGACCTCGCCAAGGACGGCATGGCGTGCCGCCAGCGACTCGAGACCCGCACGCAGGTAAGCGCCGGTCTCCTGCGCATTCTGTTGCAAGCGCTCGCACTGCAAGACCTGCAACACCGCAAGAGCCGCGGCCGCCGCGACGGCATTTCCCCCAAATGTCGAGAAAAATCCGTATCTTGCTTGGAATTCCTCGACTACAGCTCGACTCGAGATTACGACCCCCAGCGGGAAGCCGTTACCGATGGGTTTGCCGAGCGTGACGATATCCGGCTCTAGTCCGCGCCGTTCGAATCCCCAAAAATGCGACCCGGATCGCCCCAATCCGTATTGGACCTCGTCAGCGACGATCAACGCCCCGGCATCCCGCGCACGCGTCGTAATCGGCGCGAGCCAGGCAGGCGGCGGATCGAATATCCCGTTGCTCGTCAACGCCGTGTCGAGATACAACGCAGCCGGTGCATGAGCTCTCTCGCGCAGCTCCGCGAGTGCGCGCTCGGCGTCCTCGGCCGCATAGGTGAGCTGGGCCTGACTCACCATGTCGAGCGCGCCTATGCCGCGTGGCGGAGCCTTGAGCGTTGCCACATGCGGCTGCGAGCGCTGACCGGCGACCGGCGTCAACGCGGCCACGGCATGCGTAATGCCGTGATAAGCGTTCTCCATGATGAGCGCACCCTGGTTGCCCGTCACCGATTGCGCGATACGCCAGGCGACGTCGTTCGCCTCGCTGCCCGAATTGACGAAAATACAGGTATCGAGATGCGATGGCAGGCGTGCGGTAAGAGCTTCCGCATAATCGAGTATCCCTTCGTGCAAATAGCGGCTGTGCGTCGCCAGCGTCGCGCACTGTCGCTGGATCGCCGCTGTCACGGTCGGATGCGAATGCCCCACGTGCGCTACGTTGTTATAGACATCGAGAAAGCGCCGGCCCGCGGCGTCGATGAGCCAGACGTCTTCGCCGCGCACGATATGCAGCGGCTCGTCGTAGAACAGTTCCGCACCGGCTCCCAGAAGCCGCGCGCGCCGCCGCCGCAGGCGCGCAGCCGGCGGCAGGGTCCCGGCCGCCTCATGCCAGGCAGCCGTCAATTTGCCTCTCCCAAGCGTCGTCAGAAGCTCTAGCGAGCTATCCGCATGGGCTGCCGCATCGCGCAGCGCCCGGGCGCCCTCGAGATCGTTTCGCGAACGCCATGCGTGTACCAACAGCGTGACTGCATGGCGTGCCGTGATGAGATCATAGAGAAACTCGACTTCCGCAGTCTGTAGGGGCTGAGCCTCGGTATAACCCTGCAACAGGGCCGTCAAATCCTCGTGTGCGGCAACCCCTTCGGTCAGCAGCTCCGACATCGCAACGGCAGGCTCGAGGACCCGCGGTGCATGGATCATGTCGCCGAAATCGATGATGCCGACGATGCCTTGCGCAGCCTCGTCGACGAGCACGTTGCTCGCGTGACAATCGCCATGGATCGCCTGACTCGGCAAACCGCGCAGTGCGGGTAGCCGCTCGCCGAACGCGCCGACAACGGCCTTGACGCGGCGGCCGACCCGGTCGTGCTCGAGGTCGCCGACGAACGCCGCGAGCTCCGGCAGGCGCCGTACGTCCCAGACCAGGGACTGCGCGAGCTTGGCGTGAAAGAATCCTTGCAAAGCACGATCGAGGCGGCCGATCGTGAACCCGAAACTGCGCAGCAGCCGGGGATTGGATGTCGACGCCGATAACGGTCGTCCGGGTAAATACTCGATGAGCAGCGTCGAATGCCGCGCGCCTGCGAATCGAAGCATGCCGACGGGCGCACCCAATCGCGTCGCTCGAAGTCTCGGCACCGGCAGGCTCGGATCTTGCTCGGCCAAGTGACGCAGCACTGCGACCTGGCAGTCGACCGTCATCGGATCCGCGGCCAGGTCGAGTATCTTCAAGACCCAGCTCGTGCCGTCGGCACTGCGCAACAGAAAGTTGTCGTCGCGCTCGCCTACGAGCGGCGTCAGCACGGCATCGATGCCGTAGACCTCGCGAGCCACCTCGGCCGCCTCGCATAGGGAAACGCCGGACGAGGTAGTCCGCAGCGCTAGCAAGGCACTCGCCGCATTTAGAGCTGCGCTAGCACGTAATCGGCGGCGGAAACCTTGAACTCTCCAGGAGCCTCGACATTAACATGGGTCGCCGCGCCGTCCTTGACGATCAGCGCGAAGCGCTGGCCGCGCTGACCCATGCCATGACCCGTCGCATTGAGCTCGAGTCCGAGCGCTTTGACATAATCCCCGTTGCCGTCGGCCAACATCAGGATATCGTCGCCGACCTTGCCGTGTTTGCCCCAGGCATTCATCACGAAAACGTCGTTGACCGCGGTGCAGGCGATCGTATCGACGCCCTTCGCCTTGATCCTGGCCGCAAGTTCCACGTATCCCGGCAAGTGCCGCGCGTCGCAAGTCGGCGTAAATGCTCCCGGTACGGAAAACAGCACAACGGTCTTACCGGAAAACAACTCGTCGGTCGTGATCTTCTTGGGGCCGTCCGCCGTCATTCTCGTAAAGCTGCCCTTAGGCATCTTATCGCCCACTTTGATCGTCATACCAAGTCTCCTTAGCTGAGGCGGTCCGAATAGAGCGCCCAGAGTTTGAGAATCTTCGGGCTCACATTGGGAACCGTCTTCAATGAAGCAAACGCTTTCTTGGCGTCGGGAATATCCTTGAGCTGGGCCTGCGCCAGGCCGAGATAGACATAGGCCTCGTCGAGGTGCTTGATCGAGCCCTTCGCCAGGCCCGCGTTGATGGCCGTCACGGCATTCTGGAAATCGCCGAAGCCGTAATAGACCTCGCCGAGCTTCACCGAGAGGTCGCCGGTCGGATTCTTCGCCGCCTCGGCGGCAAACTCTGGCAAGCCTTTGCGGTCGGTATCCGCGCGCGATTTCAACGACGCCTGAAGACGCACAGTGCGTTCCTTCTGGTCGGCGCCGATGAGCCCCGATGCGATGCCCTTGTCGAGCACCGATTGCGCCTCGCCCGGCAACGCCGGCGCATCCGCGAGCAGCTGCGCCATCTCGATATAGTTGCTGCCCGAGGTGAATGAGTTCGTCGCCATCATCACCCGATAGATCATGAGGATGTTGTGATCCTCTTTTTCGTCTTGAAGCACGAAGCGCAGTAGCTTGTTCCAATAATCGGTCTTGCCGTTCAGACGGATCAGGTCCTCGAGAGCCGCAACGGTCGCCGGTGTATCGCTGTTGTCGAATGCGCACTGCAGTTTGAACAGATACAGATTCTCTTTGGGTGTCTCGTTGTTCTTGTGCGCAAAGGCGAGCGACTTATCGGCCCAGATCACCGCGTTCTTGCAGTCTTTTTCCAGATAATAGCTCTGCGTGATGATCGCGTAGCTTTCCGAATTGGCGGCCTCGGTTTCCACGAGTTTCTTGCCGTAATCGATTGCCTTGGCGTATTGCTGAAAGCTGTAGCTGATCTGGAACGCCGCGCGCGTGTAGCGCATGTTCTCCTCGGCGGTTGCCGCGCCCGTCGCCAGCGCCTCTTCGTAGGCGACCAGCGCGGCCTTGAGATTGTTGGTCTTGACGTAGGCATAGGCCTTCAGCTCGTCGATCGTCTTGTGATCGAAGGGCGTCAGCGGAGTGATTGCCTCGGCTTCCGCGAGGTGTTTCAGGCCCTCATCAAACTGATTGCCTTGCAGGGCCTTTTGCGCCGCGATCATTTCCTTGGCGATCGAGCGGCTGATTTGGGGACCTTTGGCATCCTTGGTATCCGCCGCGTCCGCCCTCGGCGCGCACAGCACCAGGCCAAGACCGCCAATGAGCAAGCCGAGACAGAACTTGGAGGTCCAGTTGATCAGCGCCGGGTGCAGC
>OCTA010004485.1_pt1 | contig 12218 bp, 13 predicted proteins | sample 1538991 | NCBI WGS metagenome assembly OCTA01 (sample SAMEA3539302, study PRJEB22396) | soil metagenome | biome: tundra; feature: field; material: soil | place: USA | collected 2010-05 | depth 0.15 m
CTGGCGCAGAGACAGCGATCGCGTATCCGTCGTGCCTTGGGGTCCGGTTGTCAAAGATCAGAGGGGGCCGGTTGCTAACGGGTGTCGGGGGTGACGGGTACCGTCGGCGGGGCGGCAAAGACCTGGTTGACCCACTTTTGGTGGTGGGCACGCTGTCTTCGAAGATTTCGAAGATAATGCCTCCCTCTTCGTCCAGCGTGCGTAGGGGCTCACGTGATCTCCCAGTCGTTACTGAGGAGCGTACCGGCCCCTTTGACGATCGCTCCCGTGAAGTCCCCGCACGTCGCTTGGCTGCCTAACGCGCGTCTCGTTTGTCGATCGACGGGGTCAGTACCGCTACACGATAGCTGCAAGGGGGCATGGATGCCGGCAGTCCACGTTTCACTCCTGGAACGGATCACGACCGATCCTGAGGTGCGGTTCGGCAAGCCGTGCATTCGCGGCCCGCGCATCACGGTTCCAGAGATTCCGGAGTGTCTTTCAAGCGGGGCATCCCAGCCGCAAATCCTGGCCGATTTTCCCCAACTGGAACCTCAGGACTTCCTGGCCGTATACGCTTATGCCGCCGAATTGGCGGCAACGTGCAAGGTCTCCGGAGGATGAAGTCCTCTCCGACGAAAGCCTTTCGCCGAGGCTGGTCGATTGTTGCGCGATCTTTTCCCCGACTCCGAAAGTGCTCTTCGAAACGGGCTTGCTGGCGCAGGCGATCTCAGGATTCTCGCGATTTCGAAGGAGCTGTTGCGCCGGTCTCTGGCGCCAATGTGGTCATACTCCGTTCATGCAATTATCCAAATGAGGTTGCTATGAGGTGCTTCGGCGCAATGCCATCCGTTGCTGAACTGCCCGGTTCCCAGGCACTTGATCATCCTCGACCGGTAGCTCCTCCGGCGACGCACGGCAGAGCCGTCACCTGGCCCTCTAACGCCTGACCTACCGTCTTGTACCACATCGCTGTAAACCGCAAACTGGCGAGAGGGGCGGCTTGGGAGGCCGCCGCAGGCCGAGGGCCTTCCCCACAAGCAAACTGACACACTACCTTAGCTCCGCAGGCGTAAGAAGAACCAGGCCATGCCGGTTACCAGTAAGACGGAAGCGCAGACAGGCACAGGTTTCAAAGCCGCCAGGAGCTTTCCCAGATAGGAGAATAGCAGCGCGAGGATGGCGATCAGCGCGATCTCCGCGAGCACCGCGCCGGCGAGCACGTACGAGGCGCGGTAACCGGTGGTGCGCAGAAACAGCTCGAAGTAAAGGCCGTGAAAGGCGCCTAAGGCCGCCACAATTAACCAGCGCATACCAGCCTTCGGCAAAACCAGAATCTCCACCGCGAGGTAAGCGATGGTCAGGCCGGCGGCGGCTTCCACAAAACGCGCGGGCGGCTGCCATGCCGTCAGCGGAACGGCGATCGCGGCGGCTATCTGGCCGGCCAGAAACATTCCGGTCAACAGGATCAATTCGCGGCGGCTGCGCGCGGCCAGCACCAGGCTCGCGAGAAACAGCATCTGCGCGGCGCCGCCTAAGGCTCGCAGGATGCCGCCGCCGGCCTCGGTCACGGCGGTTTCCAGGGCGGTGGGAGGGCGGAAGCGGAGCGTCGCGCGGGGAAACGAGATATCGAACAAAGCCTGATCGTGTTTGCCGCCGTTTTCGACGCGCAGCAGGTGAACATGGTTCGGCACGGTGACCGCGTGGAATGTGCATTCGACATCCAGGCTATCCACCGGAGCGGCGAATTCGTAATCCGCCGCACATACGTAGGAGCCGTGCGCGGCATCCTCGCGGCAGGACTTGTTCAGCAGTTGCGCCTGCCGCCCGCCGCTTGAGAAAACGATATGCGCGAAAAGCGACTGCGAGGGACTCGCGACATGCGGCATTTCGTACAGAGGCAGCCGGAACTCGTAGTGCGCCAGCGTTCCGCGGATGGTCAGATCGCCGGAACTCATGCTCATGACGTGCGCGAGTGCGTGGCAGGCCAGGAGGACGAATCCGGCCAGGGCTCTCATGCGGGTGCGTCGGGCACAGCGTGGACCTGTCCCGCGGCCAGGCGCTGCTGCCGGATGCGCCGGTAAATGATACGGATGAAAGCCAGCACCGGTACGGAGAGGAACGCGCCCGGAACGCCGGCGAGCTCGGCGCCGGCGAAGACTCCGAACAGCACGAGCAGCGGATCCAATTGGGTGCCGGCGCGCATCAACAGCGGAGACAAGAGGTAGTCCTGGAAGAGGCGGTAGACGACCAGGAATGCAAGCGCGCCCAGAACCGGTCCGCCGGTCACCGCGGTAACGATCACGATGATGGCGGCGGCCGAGACGGTTCCGATCGTCGGGATGAATTCGAGCGTTGCCGCCAGCGCCGCGAGCAGGATGCTGAACGGTACTCGCAGAATGCTGAAGAAGATGGAGTAAGACGTGAAGGTGGCCAGCGACAGTATCAGGAGGGCGCGCATATAGTGGGCCAACAAGAGGTTCACATCGGCAAGCAGGTCGTCCATCATGGCCCGCCGCCGGTCATCGTCGATCATCTCCAGGAAGCGCTGGCGCATCTCGTAGCCATCTTTTAGGAAGAAGAAGCCGAGAATGGGAACGATGACCACATACGCCAGGTTACTGGCCACGCTGAGTATCTTGGCGCCAGCGCGCGGCAGAGAGGAGATGATATCGCCGGAACTCCTGGCGAGTTGCTCTTTCACCTTCTGCACGATTTGCACTTTGAGGGAGTTCATATCGGCGGAAACGGAATCGCTCGGCTGCTCAAACCTGGTGAGCAGGGCGGGCATAGATCTGGCCAGTGCGTTGGCCTCTTCGACGGCGCGGGAACCGATCTGGGTGATGCCGACGAAGAGTACAGCGACGAAAATCGCGTAAGCGATGGCCAGTGCGGGAGTGCGCGTGCGTTTGCCGGGCAGAAAGCGGTCGATGACGTTCACCAGCGGCGCGAGTAGATATCCGAACAGCAGCGCCACGATGAACACGAACACGGTGGTGCGCATCAGGTACACCAGCCAGAGGAGGAGCAACACGAACGCTGCGGTCCAGGTGTAGCGCGCGGCGCGCGCGTCAATGCCGAGCATGATGGCCTGTAGGCATTCTAACGTGGCGCACAGCCTGTGGGGCAGGTTGTCAACCTGCAGGCCGATTGTTAATCGGCCCTTCCGCCGGGCTGGCGCATTAACCCGCGGGCGGCGTCGCGGTGGACGGCGGCGCGACCCGTTCCACGCGCACCCGCGCGATGCGATTGCGCTCCATCTCGAGGACGGTGTAACGCCGCCCGCCATATTCCACGTGTTCGCCGGCATGCGGGATACAGCCGAGCCGGTACAGCAGGAATCCCGCGAGCGTCTCGAATCCGGCTTCGGCGGGAATGTCGATGCCGTACTCGGTTTCGAGGTCGCGAATGCGGGTGGCGCCGTCGAGTTCCACTTCGCTCGATTCCGAGCCGGCGGGCCCGCCGGTGTGCGCCTGGCTCTGCTCGTCGTACTCGTCCTGAATGGGTCCGACGACCTGCTCCAGCACATCCTCCACGGTGAGGAGTCCGGCGATGGTACCGAACTCGTCCACCACCATGGCCATGTGGGAGCGGCCCTGCTGGAACTCGGCGAGCATTTGCCCGACCGGCTTGGTTTCGGGGACCACCAGGTGCTTGCGCAGCAGACGCCGGATGCGAAACGCCCGGCTCGGCCGGCCCACGCGGATGGCTTCGCGGCGCTCCTCCCAAACCGGGAGCAAGTCCTTGTAGTGCAGCAGGCCGACGATCTGCTCGGGCTTCTCTTCGTAGACCGGCAGGCGCGAGTGCCGATGCTCGATCATGGTATGCAAGACCTGATCGAGCGTGGCCTCCACGGAAACCGAGACGATATCGTTGCGCGGCACCATGATTTCGCGCACGGAGAGTTCACTCAGATCCAGCACGCGGTGGATCATGTCTTCCTGCGCCTCGGGCAGGTAGCCGAGGCCGCGGCTGGAGGTGACGATCAGCTTCAACTCCTCCGCCGAATGGCCGCCGGAGCGATGATGGCCGCCAATGCGCAGCATATTAGTAATGGCCCCGCTGGATTTCTCCATCACCAGCACGAAGGGGAGGGAGATCCGGTAGAAGACCAGCAGGGCGGGCGCCATCGTGACTGCCAGACGGTCGGCGGTGGCGATGGCCAGATTCTTGGGCACGACCTCGCCGACGACCACATGCAGGTAGCTGATGGCTAGAAACGCCAACAGCAAGCTGGCGCCGTGTATGACGCTCGCGGCGGCGGGGCCCCAATCGGGATGGAACAACGACTGGATGATGCGGAACAGCGTTTCTTCCCCGGCCCATCCGAGTCCCAGGCTGCTGAGGGTGACGCCGACCTGGGTCACCGAGAGCAGCCGCGCAGGATTCGCGAGCAGGTTGAGCGCCGCTTGCGCGCCGGACTGGCCTTCTTCGGCAAGCTGCCGCAGGCGCGAGCTGCGCACGGAGAGCAACGCCACTTCCGCGGCGGCGAAAAAGCCGTTCAGCCCGATGAGCAGCGCCACCAGAATGAGGCGAAATCCCAGATACGATTGGATCATGGACGTGGCCGGGGCCAGAATCTAGTGGTAGCACAGGCTTCAGCCTGTGTGGGTGTGCTGGATTTCACAATTCCGTACTAACCATTTTGCTGGCCGGCGCGTCTGTATAGATAACTCCGTTACACCTGGCGGGCGCATTCACCCGTATCCCCAAGTTTGCGCCCGCATTCATCCAATTGTCATTGTGGTGGGGCAGGCCATCTCAGTGGGGCGGACCCCCTTGGTCTGCGCAGGTCCCCCATAGACCCGCTCGGCGAGCGCAGCTCGCCCAGTGGCTCCGCGCTTACGCAGTCCCCCCGACGGGGGCGCACCATCGAAACAGGAAGAAGTGGTGGCCGCAAAGAGCGCACCGGTAGGGTAGGAGGATCCAGCGCAGAGCTTGTTCCAAGGCGTTTCGGACGCCCACGCTTCTAAACTGCACGGACCGGCAATGGGGACATTGTGGGGAGAACACGGGCTACCTCCATCATGCGAAGAATGCTGCGAGCGCGCCGGAGCGTGCGTGCTATGGTTGTGGAGCTCGCCAGGCGGCTCCCAGGCCCTCGGTGGAATGCCGGCGCGGCGGCCTTCTCCGCTGAGCGGCCTCGTCCTTAGCCGCGGCGCGGGCGGCCGCGCAAGTACGCATTTCCTCTTCAGTGAAGATGAAGGCTTGCGACTCGCTGGCTTCGTCGCGCCGCTCCAGAACGCTCCGGCACAATAGCGGCAGCTCCTGTATCTGGATGCCGTATCTCCGTATCAGAGCCATATCGGCCCTGACCGTAAATGCCGTCCGAATTCGATCCACAGCGATGCCGTCGAATGCGAACACGCGGCATCCCAAATCCTGAGTGAAGCCCGTAAGAACGAACTGCATCTTTGTGCTCCTTCCAGAACTTCCCTTCAACTCCCTGGCCGGACCTGTCGCGGGCGTCATGGGCGCCTCGGCGAGTGCGGGTTGCAAGTTGGTCCATACTCGTGAACCAGACGATCCTGCCGGGCCGGCCGACGCCCCCGATCGCAAACCTCGAACACAAATCCAGCGGGCTTGCTCTGCATGAGAGGCGATTCATACTCGCTCAAATGCGTCAGGAGAGCGCCGCGTATATCGTCGGTTTCGCCGATGTAGATCCATTCGCGCGCATTCGAGATTCCATACACCCCCGACGCCATGGGCGCATACGCCTGGATAGCCAGCGGGGCGAACGGCCGCGGAATCAGATGCTCAAAGGGCATCCGGTATCCTTCGCACGGCGCCTCGCGCGGCTATCGAACGCCGGCTCATGCAGTCGCTCCGTTTCTTTTCGCAATCGGCCCGCCTTTGGCCCGATCCGACATTTGCCGCAGGCGTTCCACTAACTCCTTGCCGACCCTCACCTCGGCTGGGTTGGATTTGTAGCCGGGCAGCCGGGGATCGATGTATTGTCTGCGGAATAGCTGATCCGATGCCAAGGAGGTTAGCAGATCGAGTTCTTCCGGCGTAAGTTTCACGGTGATGACTGTCATTCGGCTGTGCCTATAGTCTGTCGCAATCGCGAGTGGGCTGAGACGCTCACGGCAATGCACGCCATCGCCAGCGAAAAAAGCGCAGTCCCGAATGGACGTGAGACGGCCAATGCTGGCAGACTGAAGATGAAGGCGACGATGAGGAAAGTTACCGTCGTGGTGTGCTTGATTCCCGCAGGCTTCCGGCGCGCGTCAAACATGGCAACCTCCCCAGTTGTCGGGTAGTCTAAGAAGTGGGAATCAGATCGTCTGACTTAGTTCAGATGATCCGCGAGTGGGCATTAGCGCTCAGACCTCCACCATTGTACGTTAAACTGCTTTTGTTTGTCAAGTTGCGGCCTGCATGCCACCATGCATGCGTATCGAACTTCTAACAAAAGAGTGGCAGGTATGATAATCCTGTCGTCGCCTGCGGCAGTTACTCGACATCGTGTAGGGACCGCAGGCCGGGAAAGTGAGTCGTTCCCTGGCGCGAGCGAAAGAGGGGCGATGCGCCGGCCGGCGCAGCCCCTCTCAGTCTGATCTGGTGGGGCAGGCCTTTAGCCTGCCTGGACTTGGCTAGTAGCGGCCGCCGCCACCGCCGCCGCCACTACGGCCCCGGCCCCGGCCGCCGCCACCGCCGCCGCCACCGGCAAATCCACGATCCGTCTTCGGACGGGCTTCATTGACGTTCAGCGCTCTGCCGTCGAGCTCCCTGCCATTCAGTTCCGCGATAGCGCGATCCGCTTCCGCGTTTGTGGTCATTTCGACAAATCCGAACCCTCTGGCCTGGCCGGTATCCCGGTCGGTGACGATGTTGACGCGCTCGACGGCGCCATACGCTTCAAACAGAGATCGAACCGCAGCTTCGGTAGCCCCGAAGTTGAGGTTGCCTACGAAAATATTCTTCATTTCTTTTTCCTTTGTTAACTTGCGTTGTTGGAATCGGGCAGGATCGGACGAGGGCGGCGGACCGGACTAATGCGAAGATGCCAAAATCACTGCGACACCCGCATTGTACCACCTTTTAGCGGGGAAAAGGCCGCTCAAGTTTGCGGATGGCGCGGAGGGCTTCGCGGGCGGCGCGCCTGGCTCCGGGCGAGAGGCCTTCGCCCAAATCGAAAGACTCGCCTCCGATTCCGATCAGGATTGCCTCCGGCGCGCGGCCGTAGAGCTGTTGCGACCAGGCCAGCAGGGTTTCCGGATCGAAGCGGTGAAGGGCCGCCGATGGGCGCGGCCGGACGGGTTGGATGGCGATTTGGCCCGCGGGCACTCCGGCGTGAGCGTCGACGAAAATGACTTGGCGCGCCTGGCTGATGGGCTCGGCTAACTCGGGCGTCAGTTGGTGACAGGCGATGGCGCCCGCGCCGAGTTGCCTTGCGACAAAGGGTCCGGCGCCGTCGTCGCCGCGCAGCGAATTGCCGTAGCCGATGACCAGCGTCATTGGCGCAGCTCGTCCAACAGCGTGCCGTCGGGCGCAAGCAGGCGGACGTGGATGTCGGGCAGTCCGGCGGCGTGCGTGGAGCAGCTCAGGCAGGGATCGTAGGCGCGCACCACGGCCGAGACGCGGTTGAGCATGCCTTCCTGCAGGTGGTTGCCGTCGATGAAATGCTCGGCCACCTGCCGCACGCTGCGGTTCATGGCCAGGTTGTTGTGGCCCGTGGCGACGATCAGGTTGGCCCACCGGATGGCGCCTTGTTCATCCACCTTATAGTGATGAATCAGCACGCCGCGGGGCGCTTCGGCGATGCCCACGCCCTCCAGCGCATTCACGCTGGCGTGGGCGCGCACGTGCTTATCGAGGATGGCTGGATCGGCCAGCAGCGCCTCCATCCGTTCCAACGCGTAGAGCGCCTCGATCAGGCGCGCATAGTGGTAGTGAAAGGCGCTTTCGACCGCGCGCCCGTAGCGCTGATGGAATTCGGCAAACTCGGCGTCGGCCTCGGGCGTTCCGCAGCGCTCCGCGACATTGAGCCGCGCCAAGGGTCCCACACGGTAGACGCCTTCCGCAACCCCAAGCGGTTTGTAATAGGGCGCCTTCAGATAAGTGGTGGGCAGGGTCGTCTCGGCGATGTATTGCGCGTATTGGCGCGGGCGTATCTGGTCGGCCACGATGTTCCCTTCGGCATCCCGGAAGCGCAGCTTGCCGTCATAAAGCTGCAAGCCGCCGGTCGAATCCACCAGACCGGCGTAGAGCGTGGGAACGTTGCCGAAATTCGCGATTTCTTCGGCAAACCGATCGACGACTCCCTTGAAGAAATCCAGCGTGCGGCGGGCGATAGTTTTGGCGGCAGGCAGTTCGGCGCGAATGCGGTCGCGTACTTCGGAGGAAAGCGGCGCGTTGACTCCGCCGGGCACGGTCCAGGAAGGATGGACGCGCTCGCCCGCCAGCCATTCGATCACCTGCTGGCCGAACTTGCGCAGGGCGATGCCGTCGCGGGCGCGTTCGGGATGCTGCTCGATCAGGCCCAGCACGTTGCGGCGCGCGGGATCCGAGTCCATGCCCAGCAGCAGGTCGGGCGCCGAGAGATGGAAAAAGCTCAGCGCGTGCGATTGCACGAACTGGCCGCAGTGCAGTAACTCGCGCAGCATGGCTGCGGTTTCGGGAATCTGCACCGCCATGATGGCGTCGCAGGCTTTGACGGAAGCCAGCAGATGGCTCACCGGACAGATGCCGCAGATGCGCGCCGTGATGGACGGCATTTCATAGTAGGGCCGGCCTTCCGTAAATTTCTCGAATCCGCGGACCTGGGTCACGTGGAGCTGGGCGTCCGTGACACGGCCTTCGTCGTTGAGCTGGATGGTAATTCTGGCGTGACCTTCGATGCGCGTTACAGGATCGATCTTGAGTGTTTTCATAGTGAATGCCATGGTAGGACAGGCTTTAGCCTGTCAATCATCCAAACCTAACCTTCCCCGCCAGCTCCGGCACACGCCCCTCCAGCAACTCCCCCAATACAAACGCAATGGCCTTGGCCGGCGGCGGACAGCCCGGCACGTGCAGATCCACCTTGATGGCGTCGTGCACCGGCACGGCGTGCTTCAGCAGTGGCGGAACGCCGTCTGTGGGCACGGTTCCATAAATGCCCTCGAGCAGCTTCTTCACGGGGATGTTGTTGCGCATGGCGGGCACGTTGCTGGTAACGGCGCAATCGCCCAGCGCCACCACCAGCTTGCTGCGGGCGCGAATCAGGCGGGCCTTCTCCAGGTCGTCCTGGCTGCTGACCGCGCCCTCCACAACCGTCACGTCCACGGACTTGGGGAACTCCTGGGCGTCCACCAGCGGGCCGTAGACCAAATCGATTTTGCCGGCCAGCGGGATGAGCGCCTCATCGAGATCGAGCAGCGACATGTGGCAGCCCGAGCACCCATCCAGCCACACGGTAGCGAGCCTGGTTTTTCTCATTGATTGCCTCCCCGCCTGATGGCCAGCCAGGTGATGTTGTCGACGCGCTTGGTCATCTCTTCGACGGCCCAGCCCTTCTCGGCCAAAGCCCCGGTCGGACAGACCTGCACGCACTTGCCGCAGTTTGTGCAGTTGCGCGCCTGGCCCCAGGGACGGTTCAGATCGCACGAAATCATGGAACGAATGCCGCGCGAAGCCACATCCAGCACGTGCGCGCCCTCCACTTCGTCGCAGACCCGCACGCACCGCGTACACAGGATGCAACGGTTGTGGTCGAGCACGAAGCGCTCGTGCGACATATCCACGGGCAGCAGTGGGTAGCTGTACGGATATCCCACGGAAGTGACGCCCAGCTTCTGCGCCATGGACTGCAGCTCGCAATGGCCGCTGGAGACGCACACCGCGCAATAGTGATTGCGCTCGGAGAAGAGAAACTCGATCGCCATGCGGCGATAGCGGGTCAACTTCTCGGAGTTGGTGGTGACGGACATGCCGTCCTGCACCGGAGTGGTGCAGGCGGGCAGCAGGCGCCCCACACCGGAGACTTCCACGATGCACAGGCGGCACGCGCCCACGGCGCTCAAGCCTTTGAGATAGCAGAGCGTGGGAATGTATTTCCCATTGGTGCGGGCGGCTTCCAAGATGGTCTGGCCGGCGGTGGCCTCGATGTACTCGCCGTCGATCTTGACCGAGATTTTATCAGGCATGGTGGAAATGATTCTCCTTGCGGCCTGGGAGGGCGGGCAATTTTGCCCGCAGCCGGCTTTCAGCCGGCTCTGGCCGCCTAGAAAGGCGGCTGCGGCCAAGATTGGCCGCCCTCCGGAGCGGCTGGTGCATGGTGGAGTTGGTGGACATGCCGGCTCCTTAAACCTCGACCAGATCCGAAACGCGATGGCCGTGCTGGTTTTCACGGATGTCGCAACGCAGGCAGCGCCCGGCTTCGTCCAGGGCCTGCTGCGCGGTGAGGCCCAGCATGGCTTCGTTGAAGTTCAGCACGCGCTCGCGGGCGGGCAGTTCGGCCAACTCGTGGCGCAGGCAATCGCTCGACTGCGCGGGAGGCGCCTTGGAATACTCGAACTTCGGCATGATGCGGTCGAAGCGGGCCGCGCCCATCAGGCGCTGGTCGATGTTCCGGGCGGCCTTCTTGCCGAAGCCCATGGCGTTGGAAACATTCGAAGCGCCGGTGATGGCGTCGCCGCCGGCGTAGAATTTGTTGCGGCTGGTTTCGAGCGTAAAGCGGTCGACTTCGATGGTGCCGGACTCCTTGATCTTGAGGCCTGAGCCGCGGCCGAAATCGGGATCCACGGACTCGCCCACGGCCAGGATCACGGTATCGCATTCGTAACGGCGGATTTCTTCGGTGGGGACGGGCTTGCGCCGCCCGGAAGAATCGAACTCGCCGAGGCGGGTTTTGACGACTTCGATGGCCTTCACGTTGGACTGATCGTCGCCCACGATGCGGTGCGGCGTGGCCAGGAAGATGAACTTGGCGCCTTCGGCTTCGGCGGCATTGGTTTCCTCTTTAATCGCGGGCATGTCTTTGCGCTCGCGGCGGTAGATGACGGTGACGTCCGCGCCCTTGCGCAACGCGGTGCGGGCGGAATCGATGGCCGCATTGCCGCCGCCGATCACCACCACCTTGCGGCCAAGCTGCGCGGGCTCGCGCTTCGACACCGCTTCCAGAAATATGAGAGCGGGCAGCACGCCTTTCAGCTCGGTGCCGGGCAGGTAGACCCAGGATTCCTTCCAGGTGCCGATGGAGATGAACACGGCGTTGTACATGTTGTCGAGCTCGTTGAGGGTGATGTCTCGGCCGATCACGGTGTCGCAGACGAACTCGACGCCCATGCGCTCGATGAGCTCGATCTCGCGGTCGAGCGCGGATTTGGGGAGCCGGTATTCGGGGAGCGCGTAGCGCAGCATGCCGCCGGGCAGTGGGTTGCTTTCGTAAACGGTGACGTCGTGGCCCGCGAGCGCCAGGTAGAAGGCGGCGGTGAGGCCGGTGGGTCCCGCGCCCACCACGGCGACTTTGCGGTCGGTGGGTTGCAGCTTGTAGGAAGCCACCCTGTCCACCAGGGACTCGAAGCGGTCCGATTCGTAGATGGAATCGGCGATATAGCGGTGCACCTCGCGCATGTTCACCGATTCATCGATGGCATGCCGGCGGCAGCGGTTATCGCAAGGGTGCTGGCAGACGCGGCCGGTGGAGGACGGCAGCGGATTGTCCATGACGACGGAGAGGAACGCATCCTCCAGACGCTGCTCCTGGAAGAGCTGCAGGAAGCGCGGGATGTTCATGTGCAGCGGGCAACTGTTTTCGCAAGGGGAGAGCGCCAGGTCTTCGCACACTCCCGCGCGGCAGCGTTGCGCGCGAATGTGGTCTTCGAATTCGTGCCGGAAATGGCGCATAGTGGTGAGCACGGGATTGGGCGCGCTCTGGCCCAGGCCGCAGAGCGAAGTATCGCGGATCATGCGGCCCATCTCGTCCAGCCGGTCCAGGTCGCCGGGGCTGGCGTGGCCCTTGGTGAAGGCGTTCAGGATGCGCAGCGCCTTATCCAGACCCACGCGGCAGGGGATGCATTTGCCGCAGGATTCCGAGTGGGTGAACTCGATGAAGTAGCGCGCCACGTCCACCATGCAGTTGTCTTCGTCCATCACCACCATGCCGCCGGAGCCCATAATGGAGCCAAGCTGCGCCAGGGTCTCGTAATCCACCGGGGTATCGAACATTTCCTGCGGGATGCAACCGCCGGAAGGGCCGCCGGTCTGCACGGCTTTGATGTGGCGGCCGTTGGCGCCGCCTTCGCCCACAT
>OCTA010004486.1_pt1 | contig 12218 bp, 10 predicted proteins | sample 1538991 | NCBI WGS metagenome assembly OCTA01 (sample SAMEA3539302, study PRJEB22396) | soil metagenome | biome: tundra; feature: field; material: soil | place: USA | collected 2010-05 | depth 0.15 m
CGTCTTCCTGCGCGAACTTCGGCTCCTTGCGGTATTCCGCGAGCGTGGTTTCGCGGACGATAGGCCGAGTCGCGCCATCGCCCGTATCCATGGTCTGGTAGCCCTGAGTGGAGGCGAGTTGATAGAAGTCTCCCGTCTTGGTGAGCTTGCCGCCGGTCGCGAACCAGAGCGCGTTGGCGGTGCGGAGTGGGTAGGCGTCGAATCCAGCGCCCGTGCCCGCTCGTCCCGCAGCGCGGCGGCCGTAGCCGAGATGCACGGTGACGGAATGATCGGGATGGCCCGCCTGAATCCAGACGGGGCCGGTGACCTTGCGACCGCCGAGTTCGATCGTCACCACATCCATCGACTTGAGGCCTTCGCGCTCGGCCATCTTGGGGCCGATCTGGATGGCGTTATCCCAGGTCAGCTTCGACATGGGCTTGGGCAACTCCTGCAGCCAGCCGTTGTTCGAGAATTGGCCGTCGTAGATGGAGGGATCGCGGCGCAGGTTCACTTCGAGAGTGTTTGCGTCGACGGCAGCGGCGGCAGGGATGGAGATGCTCTTCGCTGAAAGCTGTTTCGGTGCGAACGCCGAGCCCTCGATGAATCCATCGTTCAGCGTCTTGCGCCACCAGGCCTCGAAGTCCGCGCCCGTGTGCTGTTTCTGCCAGTAGGCGCGCACGATGTCGTAGCTGGTAGCGTCGGACACTCCCATCAGCGTTGACAAGACCTCGTGCGCACTCTTGCCGGCATAAAGAGGAGAGATCAGGGGCTGAATCAGACTCACCGTGCCGTCATAGGCGCGGCCATCGCTCCACGCCTCGAGATAGTGCGCCTCGTTGATGTTCCAGTGACAAAATTGCGAGGTCTCGTTCTGGTAGAGGCCGAAGTAAACACGCAGGGCAACGTTGGAATTCTTCAGCGAGTCGGCAAAGCCGAGATCTACGGGCGCGTCGTAAACCGGGTTGCCGCCGAGAATGACGAGCAGATCCACCTTCCCGGCGCGCATGTCGGAGACCAGGTCGCGGAGCGATTCCGTTTGGTTCACGGGGTTGGCGTCAACCGGATCGGTGTAAAAGACGGTGTGGCCGACATTTCCTAGCGCGGCGTTCATGGCGTGGGCCAAGGCGTGCACAGCGGGCGGTTGATGGTCGCCGGCGATGACGACGCTGGCGCCATTATGTTTCTTCAAGTCCGCGGCGACGGCGCTCACAAACTTTGCCGTCCCGCTGGAAGCACTTGTTCCGCCGCCATTCACGCTCAAGGTGGATGCGAGCGCTCGGGCGAAGCCTTCGATCTCAACCGCGCGCAGCGGCAATCGATGATCAGACTTCACGCCCGTTGATGAGGGAGTGCTCTCGACCACATACATGCGGCTCATTTTCGCGTCGGGATTGCGCTTGCCGGCGAAATCGCGCGTGTAGCGTTCGTTTCCGGGGAAGCCCGCGTACAGGAAGTCGGCATCGAGCGAAACGATGACGTCCACCTTGGAAAAGTCGTAGCGCGTCTCCACCGGTTCGCCGAAGGCCATCTTTGCGCCCTCAAGGGCGTTGTCGCGATTCACAGGTTCGTAGACATGCCACTTCGCCTGCGGATACATCGCCAGCAAGGAATGCATCTGGTCCTTGAGCGTGGGCGAAGAGATGGTCGGCGTGAGAATACGAATGCCCGCGCCTCCCAATGCCTTTTGTACGGTGAGCGGACCTCTGATTTCCCCCACGAACGATGCCCACGAATCCACATCACCGAGGTGAGTGATGGCTTGTGCGCGGTCGGGATCGTACATCCCGAGGATCGAGGCTTGCGCAAATATGTCGGTACCGCCGAGGCTCGCCGGATGCAGGCTGTTGCCTTCAATTTTTGTGGGACGGCCGAGATGGCTTTCGACCAGCAACGGGCTGGCGTATCCGCTCAGCGTAAACGCGGTCGCGTAGTACATCGGCCGGCCCGGAATTACCTGTTCAGGCTGACGGACGTAAGGGACGATTTCCTCTACCGGAAGTTTGGTGCAGCCTGTCATGCCCGCCATTGCGAGCGAAGCGCCCATCAATTGCAGGAAACCACGGCGCGAGACGGAATCGAGCCACTCCGATGCTCCCTTGGGAAATTCGCGGTGCAGCATCTCCTGGAATTCAGCGGAGCCGGCGAGTTCTTCCAGGCTGCGCCAGTACTCTGGTCCCTTGGTCTGCTCGAGTTGCTCCTGGACGGTTGCCAGGTCAAGCTTCTTGCCATGGCAAACGTCATCGCGCTTCGATTTGAGTTTTGCTTCTTCCATCTTTACTGGCCAGCGGTTCTTTTGCTGTAGCTTCGGTCCCAGACCGAGCGCACTCACGGGCTAAAACAGCGCGTGAGAACGTTTCTTTCGCCCCGTTGGGGCTGGATCATTTTCCACTAGTACCCACGGCTTACGCCGTGGGCTGTGTTCTTACGCCGCTTTGCGGCTAGCTTTCACGAAATCTATTCCTCGCCGCTTCGCGACTAAAGTTCCCTAGAATCAGCGATGACACGTGCTACAGCTGGTGATGTCCTTCACGGTGCGCAACTGGTATTTCTTGACCAGTGCTGCGCCCAGCGAGTCCTGGTCGGTATAGCTGGCGCCGTCGACCTGCACCGGCAATGATGCGGACGGCTGTTGGTAACGCATGTTGAACACCTGATCGCGCGGGCGCAGATACTTCTCCGGCGCGCGGTGGCAATTCAGACACCACTGCATCTGCAACGATGCCTCCTGGTACATCAGGGGCATCTGGTCCACGGGACCGTGGCAGTCGTTGCAGCCGACGCCCTTGGTGACGTGAACGCTGTGATTGAAGTAGACGAAGTCGGGCAACTGGTTGATGCGTGTCCACTGGAGCGACTCGCCCGTTCGGTAGCTGGCACGAACGGGTTCCAGCATCGGAGCATTCGTCCAGATCTGCGAGTGACAGTTCATGCACGTCTTCGTGGGAGGAATACCAGCGAAGCTCGAAGTTTCCACCGAAGTGTGACAGTAGCGGCAGTCGATGCCCAGACCCGTCACGTGGTGCTGATGGCTGAAAGGCACAGGCTGTGACTTCCGCACGCCCGCGTAGGTGATATAAGGCGAGCTTTGGACCTGCATCAGTACCCAGAACAGCGCTGCCACAACGAAGACTGCCCCATAAAGCGAGGCCCTCGACATCGCGTTGGTGCTGCGTGGAAAGATCTGCATTAAATGATGGCGTCTTGTAATACGGGAGCGTTTTCCCCAGCTCCCCGGCTAATCGGTTGATGTGAATCACGTCACGAAATTGTGTGACGCACGACCTTGAAACAGGGAAGTATAACAGTTGGGTGGTATTTGAGAACAGATCGTTGCAGGTTTTCTTTCTTCGAATTCCGCCGCGTGATCGTGACCGGAAAATCCGTTGATTTTTTCAACAAAAAAACTCGTCCGTCTAATCAACCTCACATACTTCAAGCAAGGTTGGCGAACTCGCGTGACTTTTCTAACGCAGATTCATGACCAGCAGTTTCGGTTCCGTCATCTCCTGAATCGCATCGCGCAGCCCTTCACGCCCAAGTCCGGAATCTTTGATGCCGCCATAAGGCATGTGGTCGATGCGAAACGTGGGAACATCGCCGGCGATCACGCCTCCCACCTCGAGTTCGTTGTACGCGTCGAAGATGAGCTTGGCATCGCGCGTAAATAATCCGGCCTGCAACCCGTAGGGAGAATTGTTGATCTGTTTCAGGGCGCTGGCGAAATCGGGGTAGGGCTCGACCGTCACCACCGGCGCAAAGATCTCCTGGCAATTTACCTTCATGCCGGGCTTGGTGCCTGTCAACACCGTTGGTTCGAATAACGAGCCCTGGCGATGTCCACCGCAAAGCAGGCGCGCGCCGCCGCGTATGGCCTCCTGCACCCAGTCGTAGGCGCGGACGGCGTCGCTCTCGCGGATCATCGGCCCCAGATCGGTCGTTTCGTCGAGCGGATCCCCGAGTTTAAGTTTGCTCACGCCCGCGAGCAGCAATTCGATAAATTTTCCGCAAACCGACTGCTCTACCAGAATCCGCTGCACCGAAAGACACGCCTGCCCTGCATAGGCAAAAGCCCCGGTGATGCAGCGCCCGGCAGCGTAGGCGAGATCGGCGTCGCTGTGCACGATCACGCCGGAATTACCTCCCAGTTCGAGCGCGACTTTTTTCTTGCCCGCGTTGTTCTTGATAGCCCAACCCACCGCGGTGCTGCCCGTAAAGGTGATCAGCTTGATCCGTTCATCGCTCACCAGCAGCCCGGAATCTTCGTTCGAAAGCAGCACGGCGTTAAAGCCGCCGTCCGGCCATCCCGCCTGCTGAATCACCTCCGCCAGCAGAAGAGAACTGAGTGGAGTCTGCGGCGCCGGCTTCAGCACGATCGAGCATCCGGCGGCGATTGCCGGAGCTACTTTATGAGCCACCAGGTTCAACGGAAAATTGAATGGTGTGATTCCCGCGACCGGGCCGATCGGGAAACGCTTCACGATGCCCCAACGGCCGGCGGTCGATTGCTGCCAGTCGAGCGGCAAATATTCGCCGTATCCGCGAACTGTTTCTTCTGCCGCGACGTTGAAGGTGAAGATGGCGCGCTCCACTTCCATGCGCGCGCTTTTGATGGGCTTACCCGCCTCCTGCGCGAGCGTCCGGGAAAACTCGTCTCTACGATTCTGAATCCCGTCGGCAATCCGGCGCAGAACGCGCTGGCGCTCGAACGCGGGGAGACGGCGCGTGGTTCCGAACGCCTTGACGGATGCGGCAATTGCCGCCTCGGCATGTTCGCGGCGTCCCTGGTAGACGTGGGCAATCACGGCGCCGTCAAAGGGAGCGCGAACGTCGACGATGTCACCTTCTTCCAGCCACCTCCCATCCACATAAAACCCGTGGGTTGCAACCGGAATCATCGTCATCTGCGCCATTCCTCACCTCCCCAGGTTGATTGGACCGATTATAGAACTTCGCAACGGAAGAGACGCGGCTTTGTGTTCTCCGGCGAACTGTCGCGTCAAGTGGCGCGACCAGTTTCTATTGGAGAGGTGGTTTGAATTGCTCGTCGATTTCGACCTGGTACCCCACGACCAGTCGATTCGTTTCGTTCGCCATGCCAACCACTGCCATCAGTTCCTTGAACTGCGCGTCGGTCATTCCTTTTTTCTTCGCGGAGGCCGTGTGCGCAGCGATGCAGTAGTTGCACTGATTGGTAACCGAGACCGCGACGTATATCAACTCTTTGGTCAGCGGATCGAGTGCGCCCGGGCCCATGATCTGCTTGATATTCTCCCAGGTGCGTTTTAGCGTCCCCGGGTCGTGGGCAAGCGCTTTCCAGAAATTGTTGATCCAATCCGTTTTGCGCGTCGCCATGATGTCGTCGTAGACGGCGCGTACCTCGGGACCGGCATCGGCGTATTCGATGAAGCCGAACAGGGACATGGTTGTCTCCTTGCGAAAAGTTCAGGTCTCAGTTGTCAGTTCTCAGTAAACCCTCTCGAAGACCGTGCGGTTCAATCTTGACTGAGAACTGAGAACTGAGAACTTTACAATACCGCCGTCTCGTGAATCGTTCGTCCTTCTGCGAAGCGCGAAAAGTTCAGCAGCGACGCTTCGATCAGGTCGGTCTTGCCTGACAGTATCAGGTCGCTTAGAACTTTCCCTGTTGCCGGCGCGTGCATCACGCCGTGCCCGCTGAATCCATTGGCGAAGAAAAAACCCGGCACTTCGGGAGACTCGCCCAGAATCGGATGATGATCCGGCGTCATTTCATAGAGTCCGGCCCACGCTCGCTTGGGATTGACCGCCAAATTCTCAAACACAGGCACGCGATCGGCGGCGCGCGTCAGGATCTTTTCGATGAAGCTCGGCTCGAAATCCGTTTTGTAGCCCGGCGTTTCTTCGGGATCGTTCCACGCGAGCAGGAATCCGCGGCTCTCCGGGCGAAAATGAAAGCCGGTTGACATATCGATAATCATCGGCGCCGTGTGCGGAAACTGGTCGAAGGGTTCGGTGGGCACGAGCATCCGGCGCAGCGGTTCGACCGGCAGGTGGATGCCAACCATCGCGGCGATCTCAGCGGCCCACGGTCCCGCGCAGTTCACCACCGTGCGCGTTGCAACCGTACCGCGCGTGGTCGAGACTTCAAAACGTTCACCTTCATTTCCCTCGCGTTGCGCGATCGACTCCACGGTTGCGTTCTTCCAGAGCGTGGCGCCGTGGTCGCTGGCCCATGTCATGAAACCAATCATGGCGCTGTAGGGATCGACAAAGCCATCGGTCGAGCAGAAGCTTCCGCCTACGATGTCCTCGCCGCGCATTTGCGGGAACATGCCGTGAATCTCGTCGCCCGCGACCAGTCGCACATTCTTCAACCCCATGGCCACCTGTTTCTCGTAGTTTGCGCGCAGGTAGGCGATCTGCTTTTCGTTGGTGGCGCAAAATAAATATCCTTGGGGACGGTAGTCGCACGGAAAACCAAGCCGTTCCTCGAAGCTCGCGTAGAACGGGATCGAATACAACGACATCTGAATGTTGACGGGAGTAGAAAACTGGGCGCGTACTCCGCCCATGCTCTTGCCGGTCGATCCCTTGCCCTGCGAGGTTTCGCGCTCGAGCACGAGCACGTTTCTGCAACCGGCGGCGACCAGATGATAGGCAATGCTGGAGCCGACAATTCCTCCGCCTATGAGAACGACGTCTGCCGTGTGCACGATCCAGTTTTTCTGTGACATTAGGAAAATATGGCGGCGAAGGCAACTTTGCCGAGGATATAGACGCCGAACCAGCCGAACACGACGCCGAACGCGGTGCCGCGCTTGACGTTGCCAATGCACGTGATGCCGATCGCAACCAAAACAAGAGTCCAGATAGTGATGACATCGAGGGGCGTCAGCAGAGCGCGCAGGACGGCGGAACCGCTGGGATCGATAAAATATCCAGCATTAGTGGCCAGGGGATTTTCGATGTTGAAGGAGTCGCTGCTGACTCCCGCCACGATCGATAAGGTAGCCAGGAGCGCGCGCAATAATTCCGGCAGCCTGGTGTAGACGATCAAGGCGTACATTGAACTGAATGTGACATCCGCATTAGCCGCGAATTTGAGAGTCGCAAAGAAGACGCCCGCGAAAATTGCATACACGATGAGTCCGATGACGGGAGCGGCGTAGGAAATGCCTTTGGTGAAGGCTGTCTGCTTCTGTAACATGCTTTCGCGCTGATCCGTCGGCAGGTTCTCGATGCGTTCGGCCTGTTTTGGTTGTTGTTGAATAATGTTGTCGAATACTTTGCGAAAGCCGATCTTTTGATCGACGACGGAGACGAAGAGAACCGAGACGATGACGATCAGCAGAAATGGAGCCCACCACATCGCACTCCTCCGCAAATCGGTGAAGGTCTTGGTCGGCGCGATGAATGTGTCGATCAGGCGCTGGGCTTCGGACAGTGGCGCCGGCTGTTGCGGATCCTGGGGAGGCACGATTGCTGCTGCGGCCATAGCTGCTCCTTGTTCACACGAAGATCACGCGGATTGTAATTTGGTTCGGGGAACGAAAACAACGGGAACTTGATTGCCGAGGCGCATCGCAGAGTCGGGAGTCTAGCGCTTCAGGTGTGGTGGCGGGGCTCCGCCCCGCTAGACGGGGCAAGCCCCGTCTCTACACAAATGGAGCCTCGACCAAAATCCTAGGATTACAAGGCTGCGATCTCCGGGGTGGCGGCTAGCAGAGTTCTCGTGTAGTCGTGCCGCGGGTGCGCGGTGATCTGCTCGGTTGTCCCAATCTCGACAATTTTTCCCCTGTACATGACCGCGATGTGGGTCGAGAGATAGCGCACGACCGGCATGGAGTGCGAGATGAAGAGGTATGTCAGCCCAAACTCGCGTTGCAGCGCCTGCAAAAGATTGACGATCTGCGCTCCCACGCTGACGTCGAGAGCCGAAACGGGTTCGTCGGCAACTATAAATTTCGGGCGAAGAGCGAGGGCGCGCGCAATGCCGATGCGCTGGCGCTGGCCTCCTGAAAACTCGTGCGGGTAGCGCGGCATTGCCGATTCGTCCATACCTACTGCGCGGAGGAGTTCGGCGACGCGGCGGCGGCGCGCATCGCTGCTGAATTTCTCGTGGATAATCAGCGGCTCGGCGAGCACGTCCTCGACGCGGAAGCGCGGGTCGAGGGAACCGAATGGATCCTGGAAGATGATCTGCATGTCGCGGCGCAGGCGCCGCAATTCGGAACCGCTCGCCTGCAGCACGTCGGTGCCTTCGAACACGACGCTGCCGGATGTCGGTTCGATCAGGCGGAGGATGAGGCGTCCGAGCGTGCTCTTGCCGGAACCGGATTCGCCCACCAGTCCGAGAGTTTCACCCTCCTGGATGTCCAGCGACACGTCATCGACGGCGCGGACTTCTCTTCGGTGGTCTCCTGCGGGACGGCTTCCAAATGCCGATTCGGAGAGATCGAAAATCTTGGTCAGATTGCGTACTTCGATCAGGGGCACGAAGTAGAGAGTAGACGGAAAGAGGGTAGCAGTCGAGCTCGTTTAGAGTCAGTCAGCTCTTGTCGCGGTGTCCGCTGAGGCCCGTGAGCGGCCATGCCAGTTGCACCGCGATGGCCGTCACGAGCGTGAGGAGAAAGCCAGCCATTTGGGGATGGTCCGGCCACATCCTATGCGTCACGCCAAGTCCGCTGGCCCAGAAGCTGACAACCGTCGCAATCACGGAGGCGATCAGAGAGATTTTCAGTGTTCGCATTGGTCCTCACCCTCCGCAGGATGATACGCCTGAATCTGGTCTTTTGTTCCCGGGCAGGGCTCGCTTCCGAAGAGGGGTTCACGGAGGGTGGGCGGCAATGGAATCCCACCCCTTCGACTTCGCTCAGGGCAGGCTCTTGCGCACAGAACGCGCAAGGATGGGGCACCCTCGTTTCTACCTTGCTCAGGTCTCTGCGCTGACGAAAACGCAGCACCGGTTAACCCGCAATGATGGGGACGGCAACGAGGGCGGCGAGCATACCGACGGTGCGGGCGCGGCTGAAATGTTCGTGGAGAAAGATGCGCGCCAGGATGACCGTCACGGCTGGATAGAGCGAACTTAGAACGACGGCGGCGTCGAGGCGTCCAAGTTGGGCGGCGCGCACAAACACCGCGCTTCCGGTGATGTCGAGGATGCCGGCGACAATCGCAATCCCGACGATGGGCCGTGGCACCGCGCGAAATTGCCGGCCTACAAAAACGAAGGCGAGCGTGATCAGGAGGGAAGCGAAGCGGGAGCAGACAGCAATCCAGAGCGCGGAGCCGTTGCCGGCGCGATGAATGCAGAGATAGAAACCGGCGAATCCGCAGCCGGCGAGCACCGCCAACCCCAAGCCTTTGGGACGGTCGCCATTCTCGCCGTCTTTTTCGGTTGCTGCTTTTTCAGCGCGGGAAATCAACCAGACGCCGATTCCGGCGAGAACAAAGCCGAACACCTTGCGCGCGCCCGGAGGTCCTTCGGTGAAGGCGGTCACGATTGTGGGAATGCCCGCTCCCAGAACTGCAGCAACGGGAGCGACGAGTCCCATTTGCCCGGTGGCCAGCGAGCGATAGAACAAGGCGAGCGCGGCGCCACCGACCGTGCCAGCAATGAGCGCCCATTGCAGACTATTGCCTGCGGGAAAAGGCGAACCGATGGCGAGCGCGAGCGCACCGGCCAGTACCATGCCGCTTACGTGCACAATCGACGTAAACAAAAATGCATTGGCGCGACGCGCGCCCAGGCCGCCGAGAAAATCGCTCGCTCCCCAGACGCCGACCGCGGTCAGGCTGAAAATGGCAGCAACATTGGGCACGGCGATGAGCACGGGAATTTGAGATTAGCACGGGAGGTCAGAGGGCAGAGGTCAGATTGCAGAGGTATGCTAGACGAATGAAGGCCGCTCTGCTTCATTCTCCCGGTAAGATCTCGGAGCGCCCGCTCCGCATTGAGGAAGTCGCTCGACCGGAACCGGGAGCGGGACAGGTGCTGCTGCGTGTGCTGGCATGCGGCGTTTGCCGGACCGATCTCCATATCGTCGAAGGAGAACTGCCTGCCACGCATTCCGGCCTCATTCCCGGCCATCAAATCGTGGGAGCAGTTCTGAGCCCAGCAACCGGAGCACTTCGGATGGGTTCCAGGGTTGGCGTGAGTTGGCTGGGAGGAACGGACGGCGAGTGCTGGTACTGCCGAAACAATTTTGAGAATCTCTGCGATTCTCCGACCTTCACCGGGTACAAGGTCAACGGAGGCTTTGCCGAGTTCGTAGTTGCCGACTCGGACTTCGTCTTCCTGCTTCCTCCGGCGCTCGATCCGGTTCGGGCTGCTCCGCTGCTGTGTGCCGGCATTATCGGTTTTCGCAGCCTCCGCGTCGCGGGGGTGCAGCCCGGAGACAAAGTTGGGCTCTTCGGCTTTGGCGCCTCTGCGCATCTCGCCATCGAAGTGCTGCGGTCCTGGCGCTGCCCGGTTTATGTTTCGAGCCGGGGAGCGTCGCATCGCAAGCTCGCAGAGTCGCTCGGAGCGAAATGGGTTGGGTCGGAGACGGAGAAGCCTCCGGTGGAGCTTGATCGGGCGATTACGTTCGCTCCCAGCGGAGATGTGGTCGTCGCAGCGCTCTCGTCTCTGCGCAAGGGCGGAGTAGTGGCCATCAACGCCATTCATCTCGATCGCATGCCGGAGTTCGATTACGACAAGCTGCTTTGGGGCGAGCGGCAGATTCGCAGCGTTACGAACATGACACGAGCCGATGCCCGCGACTTTCTCAAACTTGCCGCTGACATTCAGCTCAAGCCGAAGGTCACACCGTTTTCGCTCGACCAGGCGAATGAGGCTCTGGCCGCCGTGAAGAGCGATGCGATCGACGGCGCGGCCGTCATCATTCCTTGAGAGGTCATGATGAAAAAAACATACGGATTTGTCCCGTTCATCCTCTTTCGTTTTCTGGTCGCTCTCAGTTGCCTGTTCGCGATCACACAGGCACAGCAGGTGGCGAATCCAGGGCCGCCGACTTCACCACCGCCGGGTTCCGCAACGGCTGCGCGGCGGCCTATGACGGCGCTGAAACCGGACGCGACTTTCCAGGTGGGAGGAGATGCGGACTGGATGGCGGTGTCAGATGATGCGGTCTGGGTGTCGACCGGCTCCCTGAATCGCGTGACCCAGCTCAAGGCGAAGGGCAATGTTATCGGATTGAAGATCACGGTCGAGAAACCGTGTTCGGGACTCGTTGCGGGATTTGGGAGTCTCTGGATCCCAAGCTGTGGGACACACTCGTTGGTTCGGATGGATCTGCAAACGGGGCGAATCGAAGCGACCATTCCGGCTGGGCCCGTCGACTCCGAGGGATGTATCGCCATCGGCGCCGAGGGCGTGTGGCTCGCGACCGGTACCGGAGGCACACTCTCGCGCATCGATCCAAAGAACAATTCGGTGGTGGCATCGATCACCGTGCCCTCCGGCTCTTTCTGTCCGGTGTTTGCTGACGGTTTCGTCTGGGTCACATCCACTGAGCACAGTGTGCTGACAAAAGTGGACCCATCGACGAATCACGCTGTGGCAGAGATTCCGGTGGGCAAGAATCCTCTCTTTGCGACTGCCGGTGCGGGATCGGTGTGGACGCTCAATCAAGGAGATGGAACGGTTTCTCGGGTGGACACGAAAACTGGCAAGTTGGTGGCGAACATTCAGGCGGGTCTTCCGGGGCATGGTGGGGAGATCGCATTTGGATTCGGCTCGGTATGGGCGACGCTGGATAAGATTCCGCTGACACGGATCGATGCGAGCAGCAATGAGGTGGTTCGACAATGGGTCGGCGATGGCGGCGACAGCATTCGCACAGGTCTGGGTTCGATTTGGCTGACGAATTTGAAAGCTGGACTGGTGTGGAGAATCTCTCCCGATCAATTGTGATCGTCGGCCGTCGGCAATCTCTGCAGAGATGACCCGCGCACAAGTGCGCATCCTGAGCTTGGCCGGGCGCTATAATGGCGCGCGATGGCACTGACTTCTGGCACAAGACTCGGACTTTATGATTCGTTTCCGCCCTTCGCAGCGACACGCTGAAGTAGCGGTGGTTATTGAAGGCGTAAGAATGGGAATGCGGCAGGAAGGAATCCATGGATAAACCACCGCGCACATTCTGGCAGATCTGGAACATGAGCTTCGGCTTTCTCGGCATCCAGTTTGGCTGGGGATTGCAGATGGCGAACATGAGCGCCATCTACGAGTATCTGGGAGCGCGGGCCGATCA
>OCTA010004487.1_pt1 | contig 12217 bp, 3 predicted proteins | sample 1538991 | NCBI WGS metagenome assembly OCTA01 (sample SAMEA3539302, study PRJEB22396) | soil metagenome | biome: tundra; feature: field; material: soil | place: USA | collected 2010-05 | depth 0.15 m
GGACGGCGCCCTTCTTGGGCTGGGTGCGGGGGCCGGGTTTGAGGTCCTGGAAAAAGGCGGGTTTGGCGCGGCGGAAGTGGTGACAGAGAACGCGAAAGGAGCCTGGGGAGTAACCGAAGCGCTCGGCAACCTGCTGAGAGGGGGAGCCCTCCAGGAAGTAGGCGCGAAGGGCCTCATATTGACGATGGGCGGGGGAAGCGGGCTCCAGGAAGAAGCGGGACTCATCTGTTAGAAGATCTGGTGAACTCTCCATAAAACATATTATTCATAAAATGTATCGCGGAGGCAATACCAAAACACCTTTTGCCGAGCCAAACGCTAACAACAGCCCTGATATTTGAGGAATCTTGCAGTTTCCAGTAATTTCAAGCATCGCGGTAGGCTCCAAGCCGTACGGGCCGCAGGGAAAGAAGCTCATCACATCCGAACTCTACATTCACCTAATATATAACGAACACGACAGGCAGACCGCCCATCATGGGCAGTATCCGAGGTTTCTGTCTTCACTTTGTTAATAGAGATTTGCCGCGAAAATCCAGGCTAGGCACGGTCTCGGTACCAGGCGGTCGATTCCGCCCAAAGGATGGAGAACCGGCGCCGGATTCGCCGCTGTTCAGCACGGTCGCTACAGCGACGGTGACCATCGGAGGGGTGAACACACCGGTAGCATTTGCGGGACTCGCTCCGCGCTACGTGGCGCTGTATTTTGTGAACGCGCTGGTTCCTTCCAACGCGCCCGTAGGCAGCGCCATTCCGGCGGTACTGACCATGACAGCAACGGCTCCGCCGCTTCCTCGCAAAAGACCGTGACGATAGCCGTGCAGTAATCGTCACATCGGATTTCGACCTCCGCGCCACCGGCGATATCGTGGTGCCGGGCCGCGCTAGCGACTCCGGCACCTGTTTCTCGGACAGATTAATCGAAAGGCTACTGGGGCCCGGTATATGTATAGTCGATCGGGGTCAGATAGGTCCCGGTAGTCGCGGGAATGCGCGTCCACAGCCGGACCCAGATGGGCTTATTGCCTCCCGGGATAGCGGTGACGGTCTTGCAGGTCGCGGTCACCACGCCGGAGGAAATGTCCCCGACGCCCTGGGACGTCCCGACATCCAGCCAGTAATCGGCGCTAGGGGTCGCGGGGCTCCAGCAGAACGTCGTTGCGCTGGAGACTTGTGAACCGGGCGCCGGGGTGAGCATGCGTCCCCGGTCGTTAAAGGCGTTGAACGTGTAATCGATCGGAGGCTGCCAGGTTCCGGCCGTCTGCGTCCACAGGCGCACATAAATCGTGCGCCCGTCCACCGGGAGTCCTGTAACGGTCTTCGAAGTGGTTGTCGAACTGAGCATTCCGGCGGAAATATCGCCCCTGCCGACCGCGTTGCCCACGTCCAGCCAATAGCCGCTGACGGTGCTGTCACCGCTGGCGCTCCACGTAAAGGTCACGGTCGAGCCCGAGAGCGTGCTGTTGATTGGCGGTGAGATAAGCCGTGCCCGTTGGTCCTTGCAGGCCGCATACGTGTATAGATTCGGCGTTTGCCAGGTGCCGGAGACGTGCCCAGAGAGCTGAACGTAAATCGTCCTTCCGTCACACGTCGACAACGCTGGCATCTTGGCCGTGGGCACCGAAGTAACGGCCGAGTACAGGTCGCCGGCCCCCGATGTACTGCCTACGTAAATTCGGTAACTGTCCGCGCCGGGAGCATTAGTCCACTTGAAAACGACCGGAGCGTTGGGAAGTGCCGACCCCGGCGTGGGATCGGTCATGGTCGGACTGGCCGCGGTGCAAGCCTTATAAATGAACTGTCGCGGCGGCTGGTACTGACCGTTGATGTGACTCCAGATCTGCACATGAATGGAGCTTCCGTCGCAAGGGATTCCGCCGACCGTCTGAAAAGTGCTGGTGAGCGACCCGGCAAAGATATTCCCTTGCGCGAAGGCGGTGCCCACATCCAGCCAGTACAGGTCGGCACCCACGCCTGGCGACCAGTAGAAGGCCACAGTGGTGCCCGATAGTTGTGTTGTGGGCACGGTGGGCGAAGGCAACTGCGAATAGGGCGTAACCGGAGCGGGTGCGATCAGGGTGGCTGGAGTAATTGTGGCCGCCGTATAGGTGTATTGCAACGGCGTCTGCCAGACACCGGCGAACTGTGTATAGAGCTGCACGTAGATGTTACTGCCATCGGTCGGGAGTTTCGGGACGGTCACGCAGGTGTTGGTCGTGGAAATGGCGAAGAGATTGCCCGAACCCACTTTCGTGCCGACATCGAGCCAGTAAGCGGTTGCCGTTACAGCGGGTGTCCAACAGAATATAACGACCTGGCCTGGCAGGGGAAGTGACGGAACCGGACTCACCATGACCGCGACCGGATTGCCGGCGCCATTCTGTGTCACCGTAAATACATTGGGGCCAACGTAGATTGTACCCATGCGGGAAGTGCCCTGGGGATTCGGCAGGACCCGGTATTGGATCGTTCCATTTCCACTGTTGCTATTGTTGTTAGTGATGTCGATCCACGGCGTAGTGGTGAACACGTTGCCCCAATAGCACCCGTTGCTGGAAACGGTCAGGGAGTTCAAGGTCGCACCGGCATTCGTAACAAACGCAGCGGCGGGCGACATGCTGAGAGCGCACGGCGCCGTCTGGGTAACGGTGACAATCTGTCCGGCCACCGTAAACTGAGCGGTACCACCGCTATCGTAGGTGTAAGTGTCCGACGACACCGTAAAGGTTACGGAGCCGTTGCCGCTTCCGGTGATGCCGCCGGCAGCGGGCTGGCTGAATTGGAGTCGTAAGTAGTAGTTGTTGCTGGGGACCGCGATCCACGGACAACCCGCGGGAGCCGTGACGTTCACCGTGCCGGAGCCGCCGCTGCCGCCGAAAGAGAACGACGTAGGGCTGACCGCATACAAGCAACCTGCCGCCGGATCGCTGATCTTGGCTACAAATACGTTCTGGGCGCCGTTCGCCAGCGTCTTCTGGAATCCCAGCGAGGCGCCCGTAAAATCGGTGGACGTGGTGGAGCCGGCAACCACGACGTAACCGGACCCGACAGCGATGGCACGGCCCTGGTCCGAGTTGGATCCCCCAAGATACGTGGAGTATTGCAGGGTGCTCCCAGATGGGTAGAGCTTGGTCACGAAGGCCGTGTTGTAATAGTAGTAGCCCGGCCACGTGGCCTGAACGGCACCCTGAGTTACGGGGAAGTTCGGTGAACTTGTCGAGCCTGTGACATAGGCGCTGCCCGCGGCATCCACCGCGATTCCGTAGCCATAGTCGCTATTCGAACCACCCAGATAGGTGGAATAGGCCAATGCCGTGCCCGACGGGTTCAGCTTGGTGACGAAGGCGTTTGGAGAACCCTCAAGGACATTCTGAAAAGCGGTCGATACCGGGAAATCTGTCGACTGGGTGCTACCCGTGACATAGGCGCTGCCGGCGGCATCCACGGCGATTGCGTAGCCGTAATCGTAATTCGAGCCACCCAGGTAGGTTGCATAGGTGAGGCCCGAACCCGACTGGTTCAGCTTGGCGACGAACGCGTCGTAACTGCCCCCAAGCAACATCTGGTATGCCCCGTTGGTAACGGGAAAGTCCGAGGAAGAGGTGTAGCCCGTGAGGTAGGCGCTGCCCGCGGCATCGATGGCAATACCGGTCGCATAATCATTGTTACTACCGCCCAGCAGGGTGGAGTAGAGAAACGCCGATCCGGCCCGGTTCACTTTCGTGACAAAGACGTCCATGCCGCCAGGGACGTTGCCGATTCGGCCGCTGGCGCGAAAATCAGGGGAATTAGTCGAGCCCGCCACGTAGGCGTTGCCCGAGGAATCCACCGCAACTCCCGTACCGTAGTCGTTAGATGAGCCTCCGATATATGTCGAGTAAGTCAGGGTTCCGGCGGGCGACAGCTTAAACAAAAACGCGTCCTGCGCGCCGCCGGGTGTTGTTTGCGCGGCGCTTTGCGTGACAGGAAAATCGTTCGAGGTGGTTTGTCCGGTTACGTAGGCATTGCCACCGGCGTCCACGGCTATGGCATTTCCAGCGTCAGTTCCCGTACCGCCCACGAAGGTGGAATAGGCCAGCGTGGATCCGGAGGAGTTGAGCTTTGTGACAAAGACCTGTGTATATGGGCCGGTCGCCGACTTCGCGGCCTCCGTCGTGATCGGGAAATCGAGCGATCCGGCCTGGCCGGTCACATACGCGTTCCCGGCGCTGTCCACGGCGACGCCAAACCCCTGGTCGCCTCCGTTGGCTCCCAGGTAAGTCGAGTACACCAGCGCGGCACCGACGGGGTTCAACTTTGTGATCACGGCATCGGTGCCACCTGCAACAACAGTCTGGTACGCCCCCGGCGTGCCCGGGCTACTATCGTAGCTATATTCGGTCAGGTAAGCGTTCCCCGAGCCGTCTACCGCAACGCCGGAGAGATTGTTGCCGAATCGGGCGGAGTAAACCAGGGCGCTGCCAGTGGCATTCAGTTTGGTCAAATAGGTACCGCAGCAACTCGAGTAGGCGCCGGTGGTAACTGGGACCGTCCCGCCGGAAAGGGTCATATAGGCATTCCCGGAAGAATCGAGGGCGATGGCGCTTGCAGTCGTATAGTTCGACCCAAGATACGTGGAGTATACCAGCCCGGTGCCAGCCGGGTTCACCTTGGCGACGAACGCATCCTCGTTACCGGAATAGGTGGTCTGATACGCGCCCGCGGTGACAGGGAGATTCGAAGAATAGGTATATCCGGCCACGTAGGCGTTCCCAGAGGCATCCACCGCGATTCCGTAGCTATAATCAGAGGAACTTCCTCCCAGCAACGTCGAGTAGAGCAAGGCCGTACCGGTAGCATTCACCTTCGTCACGAAGGCGTCGTAGCCCCCGCCCGAGGTGGTCTGGTATGCGCCGCTGGTAACGGGGAAGTCCGTCGATTGTGTATACCCGGTGACAAACGCGTTGTGGGAGGCGTCGACGGCAATGGCGGTGCCGAAGTCGTAGCTCGAACCTCCCAGCAGAGTCGAGTAAACCAGCGCCGAGCCCGTCTGGTTGATCTTCACGACAAATGCATGGTAGTAGCCGTTTATTGAGGTCTGAAACGCTCCGGGGGTAGTTGGGAACGAGTTGTACGAACTGGTATTTCCCGTTACATAGGCATAGCCCAAAGCATCCACGGCGATTCCAGCGCCGGTGCCGGTCCCCAGGTAGGTGGCATAAAGCAGCTTCGATCCGGTCGGGTCCAGCTTGGCCACAAACGGAGTGTTGTTGCCAGGCGACTGTTGGACGCTTTGAAATGCATTGGGCGTCACCGGAAAATTGGGGGAGTACGTATACCCCGTGACAAAGGCATTGCCGGCCGCATCCACCGCGATACCGTTCGCCCGGTCGTCGCCGGTTCCACCCAGGTAAGTGGAGTACAGCAGGGTACTGCCATCGGCGCTTAGCTTGGCAACGAAAGCGTCATTCCCGCCGCCAAGCGCGGCTTGAATCGGAACTGATGTACCAGTAGGGAATCCGGCGGAACTGGTGTACCCGGCCACGTAGGCATTCCCCGCGCCATCCAGGGCGATCCCCTGCGCGTAATCGTTACCGCTGCCGCTGCCGCCCAAGTAGCTGGCATAGGTGAGCACCGGGTCGATCACCAACGGCTGGCGCCGGTCGTATCCTCCCACCTCGAAGCGCACGCGGTTCGAGGCCAACAGCCGGTACCCGCCCGCAACTTCCGTCTTTTGGCCGCCGGCCTGCTGGTAGACCCGGGGCCGCCGCTGCACAATCTCGTGGCCGCCAGCGAGCGATAGTACGAGGTCGCCGTTTTGGTCGATGCGCAGATGCCTGGCACCGGCAAATTCCAGCACCACGCGTTGGGGATCCGCGCCCGGTCCTAGAACCACGTCGTATTCCAACTCGCCCTGACGGCCGTAAAATACCAGGTCGGTGTTTGGGTAAACGGCGACGTAGTTCACCTTGGCGAAGTGCGGCACCTCGGTTTGCCAGGCATTCTGCTGCTTCCCATGAAAATAGTTGCTGTGGCTGGGGAGCCGTTCCAAGCCCCCAATACGGGCGTGGCGCGCGCCCACCAATTTCATTTCGAGCACGTTCTCGCGACCCTGGAGTTCCGGGTCGGCAAGGCGGAGCAGCACGCTCTTGTCGGTAAAGAAGACGGTGTAGCGCATCCCTCGCGCGACGAATTTTGCGGCTGCATCAGTCTGGCCGACATTCGGCTCGAACGGCAGCGGCGCGTGCATGTAGCGCTCCAGTGCCTGCCTATCGGCGGCCGTCCCCTCTTGTCCCGCAGGCGGCGCGCTAAAGCCATTCTGGGACACGATCAAGGTGAACAGGAAAAGAGTGGTGAACGCAAAACCGCTGCGCGGTTCACCCTGGTGGAACGCTCGACGACTCATTTGGAATCTCCTCGCACGCGCGCCAGAACCGGCGCGAAACGGGTCCTCTGCCGAGCTGCCATGAAAGGACCCGCGCTGTTCAGGTTGCAATCCGTCAATTACCCGCACCGTAAAATCGCCCGACATCAATTCGTCCCGTAGTACGTGTAATCGATGGGAGTCAGATAGGTTCCCATGCCGCTGCCGACGCGGGTCCATAGCCTCACCCAGATGGGCCGATTGCCGGACGGAAGACCGGTTACCGTCTGGCACGTGCTCCCCAAAACGGTGCCGGCCCAAATGTTTCCAACGCCCTGGGCGGTACCTACGTCCAGCCAGTAATCGGTCGGAGGGATGGTCGGCGGCTTCCAGCAGAACGTGGTGGGGTTCGAAAGCTGCGAGCCGGGGGCCGGGCTGAGCATGCGCCCGCGATCGTTGAGAGCCGTGAAGGTATAGTCGAGTGGGACTTGCCACACTCCACTGAGCTGCGTCCACAGCCGTACGTAAATCGTGCGGCCATCGGTGGGAATCACATTGACGACGGTTTGGGATAAAGTGGCCGAGCTCAGGCTGGTCGCGAAGATGTCGCCCTGGGCGATCACGTTGCCAACGTCCAGCCAGTACGCGGTGGTCCCCGTGCCGCCCGCGCTCCAGCCGAATGTCGCCGAGGTGCCGGAAAGTGTGGCACCGGTCGCGGGAGTCGTCAGCTTGGCCCGTACATCGCTGCACGCCGTGTAGGTATACCTGTTTGGAGTCTGCCACACGCCGGCAAGATGTGTGTAGAGTTGCACGTAGATCGTACGGCCGTCGCAGGGCAGTGGCGAAACCGACAGGGCGTTGGTGGTTGTGGCGCCCCCAAAGATGTCGCCTTTACCCACGGAGTTGCCCACGTCCAGCCAATATTGATCGGCACCCGGGGCGGAAACCCATTTGAACGTGACGGTGGTGTGCGGAAACACCGACCCGGGTACTGGATCGCTCAGGTTTGCGAGCGCGGTGGTACATGCCGTATAGGTGTATTGTTGAGGCGGCTTGAGCCACTGGCCGGCCGCCTGAGAGAATAGCTGAGCATAAATCTTACTGCCGTTGCACGGAAGGTTGGCCACGCTCACCGAAAGACTGGTGGTCGATCCGCCAAAGAGGTCGCCTTTGCCAAGCGACGTACCCACGTCCAGCCAGTAGTTATTCACGCCGATACCCGGCGACCAGGAGAAGATCGCTTGCGTCCCCGGCAGCACGGTTCCCGGCGTAGGGGCCAGTAAGCTGGCCACGGTGAACGCGGCCGCGGTGTAGGTGTAGCGCACCGGCGGCAGCCATACGCCGCCGCCGTGGGTATAGAGTTGAACGTAAACAACGCTGCCATCCACAGGCAGGTTCGCCGCCGCCGCACAGGTAGCAGTCGTGCTCCCTGTTGCGTAGATATCGCCTACGCCCACCGTTTTGCCCACATCCAGCCAGTACGCGTCGGCTCCCACCGCGGCCGTCCAGCAGAAGTTAACTGTCTTTCCCAACAGCGTCGTTCCCGGAGTAGGACTCACGATGCCCGTCGCCGTCACTGTGCCGGTCCCGTTCTGCATAACGGTGAATGCCTGGGCGCCCACGTAAATCACTCCGGTCCGTGCGGCGCTACCCGGATTCGGCAGGACTTGATAGCTCAACGTCTGGTTTCCGCCGGTGCTATATGCTGGCATCTCGATCCACGGCGTGGTCGTAAAGAAACTGTAGTTGCAGGAACCCCCGGTGACTGTCAGGGCATCGCTGGCGACACCGCCCGGCCCATAGGTGGCGCCTGCCGGCGACAAGCTGATGGTGCACGCCGCCGTTTGTGTAACCGTGATGGCCTGTCCTGCCACGCTGAGCTGCCCCACGCTCCCGTTATCGTAAGTGTACGTGTCCGGCGGCACCGTGAAGCTCACCGACCCTGGGCCGGTTCCGGTGATGCTGCCGTTAACGGTCGAGTTGAGCACGGCCAGCCAACCGGGCGCCGCCAACCAGGGGCATCCGGCTGGCGCGGCGATATTGACGGTACCCGAGCCGCCGCTACTGCCAAAGCTGAAGGTCGTGGGGGTCAGCGTGTACCAGCATCCGGCCGGAGGGTCGCTGATCTTAGCCACAAATGCATTCTGCGCGCCGTTGCCGATCGTCTTTTGGAATCCCAATGAGGCGCCGGCCAGGTCGGTGGAGTAGGTCGAACCCGCAATCACGGCATAGCCCGGCTGAACGGCGATCCCGTATCCGATGTCAGAGTTGTTGGTGCCCCCAAAGAACGTCGAATACGGTAGCGTCGTTCCGAGAGGATCCAGCTTGGTGACAAAAGCCTTCGAGTACTGGTTCAAATAATCCGGCTTCACCGGCTGGACTGCGCCGACGGTAGTTGGAAAGTTCAGCGATTGCGTATAGCCCGTAACATAGGCATTTCCCGCGGCATCCACGGCAATTCCCTGACCATAGTCGGAGACCGATCCGCCAAGATAGGTGGAATAGGCTAGCGCCGTGCCGGCCGCGTTCAGCTTGGTGACGAAGGCGTTCGTATAACCGCCAAGGCCCTTCTGGTAGGCGCCTGCCGTGACCGGGAAATCCGCCGACTGGGTGTAGCCCGTGACATAGGCGCTTCCGGCGGCGTCCACCGCGATTGCGTTGCCGTAATCGCCACTCGAGCCGCCCAGATAGGTTGCATAGCTGAGGGCTGAGCCCGCCGGGTTCAGCTTGGCGACAAACGCGTCATAGGAGTTTCCACCCACCATCTGGTAGGCGCCGTTAGTGACGGGAAAATCCGAGGAATAGGTATGGCCCGTGACGTAGGCGCTGCCCAGGGAATCGATGGCGATTCCGGAAGCATAACTATAGTTACTGCCGCCCAGTTGGGTGGAGTAAAGAAACGCCGATCCGGCCGGGTTCACTTTCGTGACAAAGATGCCACTGTTGGCATTGCCGATTCGGGTGGTGGCGAAGAAGTCATTGGAATTAGTCCAACCGGCCACGTAGGCGTTCCCCGAGGAATCCACCGCGACCCCGTTACCGTAGTCGTCGGAGGAGCCTCCGATATAGGTCGAGTAGAATAGCTTGCCGGCAGGTGAGAGTTTCAGGAGAAACGCGTCGAACACGCCTGTGCCGCCGCCCTTGATCGTCTGCGCGGCGCCTGGCGTAATCGGGAAATCGCTGGACTTGGTCTGGCCGGTGACGTAGGCCGCACCGCTCGCATCCACCGCGATAGAGCGGGCGGAGTCGTAACCGGCGCCGCCCAGAAATGTGGAATACACCAATGCCGTGCCGGCGGAATTGAATTTGGCGACGAACAGATCCGCATACGGCCCTTCGGCCGATTTCGCCGCCTCCAGAGTCGGAAAATCGAGCGACCCGGCCTCCCCGGCGACGTAGGCATTGCCGCTGGTATCGAGCGCGACGGCATAGCCAACGTCGCCACCTCCGCCGCCGAGGTACGTCGAGAACGCCAGCGCCGTACCGGCAGGGTTCAACTTGGCGATGACCGCGTCGGTGCCACCTGCATTGGCGGGCTGGTATGCTCCGGAAGTGCCTAGGGTACTACTACTGCTGTACCCGGCCAGGTAAGCGTTTCCCGAGCCGTCTACCGCAACGCCGGACAGATTGTTGCCGAATTGGGCAGAGTAAACCAGGGCGCTGCCAGTGGCATTCAGTTTGGTCAAATAGGAGCAGCAACCAGACGAGTAGGCGCCGGGGGTGACCGGGACCGTCCCGGAAAGGGTCAAATAGGCGTTCCCGGAAGAATCGAGGGCGACGGCGCTTGCAGACGTATAGTTCGACCCAAGATGCGTCGAGTACACCAGAGCAGTGCCTGCCGCGTTCACTTTCGTGACGAACGCATCTTCGTAACCGGACAGGGAAGTCTGATAAGCACCCGCAGTGACAGGGAAATTCGAAGAATTGGTATATCCGGCCACGTAGGCGTTCCCGGAGACATCCACGGCGATACCGTAGCTATAATCATAGGAACTTCCCCCTAGCAGCGTCGAGTAGAGCAAGGCCGTACCTGCAGGATTCACCTTCGTCACAAAAGCGTCGTAGCCGCCGCCCAAGGTGGTCTGGTATGCTCCGGTGGTAACGGGGAAGTCCGTCGAGTATGTATACCCGGTGACAAAAGCGTTGTGGGAGGCGTCGACGGCAATGGCGGTGCCCCAGTCCTGGCCTGACCCTCCCAGCAGAGTCGAGTAAACCAGCGCTGAGCCCGTCAGGTTGATCTTGGTGACAAACGCACGGTAGTAGCCGCTTGTCTGAAACGCTCCTGAGGTAGTGGGGAAGGAACAGCAATTGGCGTTTCCCGTTACATAGGCATAGCCAAAGCATCCACGGCAATTCCGCTTCCAGTGCCTGACCCCAGGTAAGTGGCGTAGACCAGTTTCGATCCGGTGGGATCCAGTTTGGCGATAAACGTGCTGCTGCCATTCAGGCTGGTCTGAAAAGCGCCGGGAGTGGCGGGAAAATTGGTGGAAGACGTGGTGCCCACGACATAAGCGCTGCCGGAGGGGTCTACCGCGATACCCTTCGCCTGATCGTTACTGCTGCCGCCCAGGTAGGTGGAATAAATGAGGGTGCTGCCGTCCGTGCTCAGCTTGGCCACAAATGCGTCGGTGCCCCCGCCGTACACAGGCTGAAGGGGAGGGTTGGCGCCGATGGGAAACGACATGGAATTCGTGAAGCCCGCGACGTAGACGTTGCCCGCCGCATCCAGGGCAATGGCGCTCGCCTGGTCGTTGTTGCTGCCGCTGCCGCCCAGGTAGCTGGCATACGACAGTACGGGGTCGATCACCAGCGGCTTGCGCCGGTCGTACCCGCCCACTTCGAACCGCACCCGGTTCGCCGCCAGTAGCCGGTAACGACCGGAGATCTCCGTTTTCCTGGCGCCGGCCTGTTGGTAAACCTTGGGACGCCGCTGCACAATTTCGCGCCCCTCGGAGAGGGACAACACCAGGTCGCCCTGATCGTCGACGCGCAGCTGCCGGGCGCCGGTAAACTCTAGTACTACGCCGCTCGGATCGGCGCCCGGGCCCAGGACCACATCGTATTCCAGCTCGCCCTGGCGACCGTAGAAGATCACATCGGTATGTGGATAAACCGCCGCATAGTTCACTTTGGCGTAGTGCGGAACATCGCCCAGCCACTTCTCGGGCGCATTGCCGTGAAAATACCGGCTGCGGCTGAGAAGCGGCTCCTGGCCAGCGATCTTCGCCTTGCGTGCGCCCACCAGCTTCATTTCCAGCACGTTATCGACGCCCGCGGCGTCCGCGTCCGCCAGCCGGAGAACCACACCTGTTTCGGTGAAGAATACGGTATACCGGTTGCCGCGCGCGACAAATTTCACAGCCGGGTCGGTCTGGCCGAGATTGGGCTCGAAAGGGACCGGCGCGTGCATGTACTGATCGAGAGCTTTCTGATGCGCGGCTGATGGCGGTTGAGCCGGGGCCGGTGCGCCAAATCCGTGATTGGTCCGAATTGCGGTGCTCAAGAAAAGAACTGTGAAGGCTAGGCCGATTTGGCGCAAAACGGCGCGGGTGGATCGACGACTCATTCGAGCTCTCCTTTAATCCATGCCAGGGCTGGCGCGGCGGGATGTCCTAGAGCGGTAGCTGCCACAGGACCGAATTAATCGTAAGATAATATATTTGAGATAACAAGGTATTTTGAACCAGCATTACTAAAATGAGGTAAGGGTACGCTAGTTAGGGGTACTATATTCAGGGCTCAGGGCCGGATCCTGGCGGCACTGCCGCGCGGGCAGGGTTACGCGCCGGTCATGCTGCCGGCATTGCGCTGATTGGATGCCCCGCCGGCCCTTCGGCTGGTGTGCATAGAAATTTATGCGCGGCCGACAAGCGC
>OCTA010004488.1_pt1 | contig 12216 bp, 14 predicted proteins | sample 1538991 | NCBI WGS metagenome assembly OCTA01 (sample SAMEA3539302, study PRJEB22396) | soil metagenome | biome: tundra; feature: field; material: soil | place: USA | collected 2010-05 | depth 0.15 m
TTACATAAAGCAGGCGGAATTCGGGAATAAAACTTTCAGTTCCCAGTTATCGACACTGAGCGAGCGGAAAGCCGCTCGATGAATGTGGGTTTCAACTGAAAGGAAGAATCGAAACTTATGAAGAATGTCGCGCAGTGGTTTATGAATCCGCCTGCGAATGGTCCGGCGTCCACGCTGTTGCTGAGAGTAATGGCGGGGGGAGTGTTCTTGTGGGAGGGGATTTTGAAGTTTGTCTATGCAAATCAGGGGGTCGGGCGCTTCACGAAATTGGGTATGCCGTTTCCTCACTTTACGGCTAGCTTCGTTGGCGGCGTTGAGATCGTTGGGGGATTGTTGTTGCTGGGCGGGCTTATGACGAGGGTGATTGCCATCCCGCTCATCATAGAGATGATCGTGGCTATGCTTTCGACCAAGATCTCGTTGTTTCTGGGGACGTCGCCTTTGCCTCCGCCGCCCGCGCCGCCGCTGTTCGGGATGTGGGCCGTGTTGCATGAGATTCGATCCGAGTATGCGCAGCTGTTGACGACGGCTTTCCTGCTGGTCAACGGGCCGGGAAGATGGTCGCTGGACGCGCTCTTGCAGAGTGAATCGAAAGGACTACAGGAGGCGCAAGAAGGAAGCAGGCGACCGGTTGATGGACTTGCCGCGTAACAATGTCTTCTGCGTAAGAGCGGGAGGCGGGTTACTATATTGAGTTGTGACAGACCGCCGCACCAATGCCGGGTCTTTCGAGGCGATGGCGATGCCGCTGTTCGCCTCGCTTTACAACTTCGCGCATTGGCTTACGCAGAACCAGGAAGAGGCCGAAGACCTGGTGCAGGAGACGTACTTGCGGGCGCTTAAGGGATTCAAGTCATTCCAGCCGGGGACGAATTTTCGCGCTTGGATGTACCGCATTTTGCGAAACACGTTTTTGACATCGCGCACTGGGCTGGACGCGAAGATGACCGAACCGCTCGACTTTGAAGAAGACGCGGCCATGCTGCCGGCGGCAGCGGAAACGCCGGAGTCCATGCTGCTGGCGGGGGCGGACCGGCAATTAGTGCAGGATGCCCTGGAACGGCTGCCGGTGCAATTCCGCGAAGTGATCCTGCTGTGCGATATGGAAGAGATGAGCTACCGGGAGATTGCCGAAACCCTGGGGATCCCGACCGGCACCGTCATGTCGCGGCTCTCGCGGGCAAGAAAAGCGCTGCGCGAACTGATCGCCATGCCGGCGCGAGGAGCTTCCAGATGAGTTGCGAGCGGGAGGCGAAACTCGACCGTTACGTGGATTCCGAGTTGTCCGATAGTGAGGCGGCGGAATTGCAGACGCATCTGGTGACGTGCGCCGAGTGCGCGGCAGGGGCGCTAAGCCGCCTTCAATTGAAGCGCATGACGCAAGCGGCAGCCGGGCAGCGGTTTCGTCCCAGACCGGAGTTTCGCGTGAAAGTGGAGCGGAGTATTGGCGCGGCGCAGGATTCCAGGTGGGCAAGACGTTGGACAAGGCGATGGGCGACGGCTTTCGCCGCAGTGGCCGCGCTCGCGTTATTGGTGCTCTACGCAACCGTATGGTGGCAGCACTCGCGAAACGCCGACGAGGCCCTGGGCGAACTCGCGGATCTGCACGTTGCCACGCTGGCCAGCGCTAATCCGGTTGACGTCGTCTCGACCGACCGGCATACCGTCAAGCCATGGTTCCAAGGCAAGCTTCCCTTTACATTCAACTTGCCGGAACTGCGGGACACTCCATTCAAGCTTCTCGGCGGCCGGGTGGCCTACTTCGGGCAGAGCCCGGGCGCGCAACTGCTATTCGAGATCGGAAAGCACCGTATATCGGTGTTCGTATTCCAGAACCGCGGAGAAGCGAGCCGGCTGAATTCGGGATACTCGGTGAGTCGAGAGTTGACGTTCGGCAGCGAGACATGGGCGGAAGGCGGACTGCGATATTTCGTTATGGGCGACGCGAGTCGAGCGGATCTTTATAACCTGAGTGAGCTTTTGAAAACCGCCGGGCGTTCATAATCGAGGGGCGGTAGTCTCCTGTAAGGCGGTTGGCGATGTAAATCAAGGCGGTATTTTCGCCTGTGGCTGAGGATCGTAACGCCCAAGTCTTCGTAATCCCTGACGTTGCGCGTCTCAAGAACAAGGTCACGCTTGAATGCCGTGGCCGCACGAAGGGCATCGACGACAGGGCGCGGTCGGCCTTTCGCCTTCGACTGCGCGGCGACATTGCCCCAGTACTCGGAAGTGGCCGCCGTGAGCGGCAGAACGCGATCCGCGAACCAAGGCATGATTTTCATTGTCAAGCCAGTCTTCAAGAAACGCGCGACAGTTACTCGTCGGCAAAGACGCTCTGCCCTTTTGAATTTCCCCCATCCGACAACACACTCACGAAAACACGGTCTTTAGACTGGCGAAGAAAACCTTCTGCTTGCTGCTCGGGGAAGGGCTTGGTCAGTCCGGAAAGGATATTCGTATCGACAAGATAACCATTCTCAGGGAGCGATCCCTGCCCGTGTCCCGATCACGCTCAAAAGTCATAGCAAGACCGCGGAATGGAGATCTCGCAAAGAGGTCGGGCAGGTTGTCCACTTGTCGATGAACCGGTTTCTTGGCTGTAGCCGACGAATGAAACGCGCGCACAGCTTGATCAAGCGCCTCTTCGGTCGAACGGGCGATGCCGGCTTTGACCACCTCGGACAGTGAGCGGGTCTGTTCGTCGCTCAGAGTGATGGTCATGGCTTGAATCTACTTTCCTTCCACCGCAACGGATATGGGGCTCTCTGTCACTCGTGTCCTGTGGCAGAAAGGGCTCCGCTATGGTCGCGGCTCTGCGCAAGTACTGAATTTACAGGGTGGGAAAGCGTTGTGGAACGGTACTTAATCGCATTCCCGGTCGAGATTGGGAACCGCGTTTTCATGGCTCGGCGTGGCGGGAAAACTGTTTGAGATTCTTTTGGCCGGTTACTTCGACGTAGGCGGCAACGGCGCCGGCAGGGAGCCCCCCAGCGTCGAATAGGGGGCGTATGTGTCCGTAGATGCTCTTCCTTCTGCCGTCCTCAAAGAGCAACTCGCACTCGTGGCCGCGGATTTCTTTTCCGGTCCGAGACACCATTCGAATCGGTTCACTGACTGGCGCTGTTTTTGAAGCGTTCGAACCGGCGGGTAGTTCGAGGAGTTCGCGGCTCATGAGATTTCCGTCGATGCGTGCACCTTCGGCGTCGTGCGAGACGAAGATGGCTGCGGGCGCTATGTCCAGCAGGGCCTGAAGTTTCTCGTTTGCCTGTCGCAGTTCTTCTTCAGCGGCTTTGCGCTCCGTGATGTCGATGTTAACTCCGACGAGACGCACCACGGAGCCGTTCTCGCTTAGGCTTTGTCCGAGACCGCTTAGCCAATGAACGCTCCCATCGGGCCAGACGATCCGAAACTCCGAATCGTAAGGCTCGCCCGCCAGCGCTGCTTCCGCTTTCTTGCGGGCAGCCGCTCTGTCATCGGGATGGACGGATTTAAGCCAGTCCTGAAACCTGGGATTTGGGCTGTCTTGACTCAGGCCGTACAAAGAAAAGTAGGAAGCCGAACAGTGTGATTCATCGGTAACTACGTTCCAGTCCCAAAACCCGATCAGGCCCGTCCGCTTCGCGAGATCAAGCCGTTCCCGATACGTTTTGACTATCAGTTCCAGCCGCTTCCGCTCCGTGCAGTCCGTCGCCGTTCCGATAACACTTTGTACGCGGCCCTTCGGATCCCTTTCAAAAACCTGGTCGCGACTGTGGAGCCACCGCCAGTCGCCATCTTTGTGCTTAACCCGGTATTCGCAGTTCAAAGTGACATCGTCCGGCAGCGCAGCCAGCGTTTTGTGATGATCCACGATTCTGTCAAGATCGTCGGGATGGGCCAGTCGCCGCAGGAGCCTAAGATCGATGTCAGCGATCTTGGCATTATCGTAGCCGAGCGCGTCCTCGACATGGTCGCTAAGGAACACCGGCTTTCCCGTAGGGATGTCTATGACGTAGACAATGGCGGGCACGGTGGAAATCACGGAGCGCAGTAATTTTGCGGTTTTAGCGAGCTCAAGACGGGCGCGCTCGCGGTCGCGCTGCAATGTTAGCTTGTCGATGGCGTTGAGAACCGCTCGCGACAGGGTCTCGGGAGACAGGATCGCTTTGGGCAAGTAGTCCTGGGCGCCCTGCTGCAAGGCTTGTACCGCAATCAGTTCATCACCGGTTCCGGTGAAGCAGACGTACGCGTGCGCAAATTTCCCAAATCGATCTTGCAAGCGGGCCAACAAATCGAGCCCGTCCATGTCAGGGAGTGTGTAATCGAGCAGAATGCAATCCGGTTCAAACGCACCGCAAACCTCCAAGGCACGGGCTGCCGTGCCGGCGGTTTCAAAGGTGTATTGCGCGTACGGGCGCTGCTCCAGGAAGAGCCGGGCGACGTCGCGGTCGGCTTCAGAGTCATCGACGATCAAAATTTTAAGCAGTTGACCCGGCACGGATTCCTCCCCGGTGTTCGGGATACTCCACGAAATCGAACCAGTACGAGGCAAAGCCGCGAAGCATTTTCTCCATACGCTCGAAATTGACCGGCTTAATCAGATAACTGTTAGCGCCTGCATGGTAACATCCCTCGACATCGCGGGGGTTGGACGAGGTGGTGAAAATGGTCACCGGCACGGAAGCGAAGAGCGGATCGCGCCGCACATCCGTCAGGACATCGAGACCGCCTAAGCCGGGCAGATTCAGGTCAAGCAGGATGTGAGCCGGCACTTCCCGTCCGGAAGGCGGCTGCGCCCGTACTTTCTCAATCCGTTGCAAGGCTTCCTCGCCCGTCCTGCAATGCACGACAGGGGCCTTCAGACCGGCTTCCGACAGCAGGAGGAGGATGGTCTCGAAGTCCGCCGCATTGTCCTCCACTATGAATAACGGCTCTGTCTCCCGCAACTTGCTCACTGCTCCGATCCCAACGTGAAGTAGAAGGTAGATCCCTGGCCCGGGATAGAGTCCAGCCAGATGCGGCCACCGTGCCGCTGGATAATCTTTTGCGTGATGGTGAGGCCGGCGCCGGTGCCGCCCCCAAAATCTTCCGCCGGATGCAATCTCTTAAAGATCCGGAATATGGTGGCGTGATGGCGTGGGTCGATGCCAATTCCGTTGTCGCGGACATAGTAGGTCACTGGCGTTTTCTCCTGCCAGCCCACTTCGACCCATTTTTCCGGCTTGTCGTTATACTTCACAGCATTTACAAGCAGATTTTGTAGCACCTCCTGGATACGGATTCGATCGCCTTGCGCGGGGGGCAGTGGGCGCGGGATTCTAATCGTGGCGTTGACTCCTTCGAGGCGAGCCTTGAGCATGACAAGCACCTGCTGCAGCAACTCGTTCACGTCCACATTTTCATAGAGCAATTCCATTTGCCCGATGCGCGAGTATGCAAGAAGAGAATCGATCAGGTCGTCCATCCGCGCGGACAGCTTGAGGATCGTCTGGAGTTTTTCGGTATCCGGCGGCTCCATGTGGCTCTTCAAACTCCGCGCCAGCAGCTGGGTATAGTTGTGGATTCCCCGCAAGGGCTCCTTCAGGTCGTGACTGGCGGCGTAAGCAAAGGCCTCCAGTTCGGAATTGCTGCGGCCAAGATCGACGTTGAGACGACGCAGTTGTTCCACGTGCTTCAAGATTACTTCGATGACCGCGCGCCGCAACTCGGCGGCGATCTCCCGCTCCTCCAGCCACCAAGGGTCGCTGCAACCGCGCTTTTCCTCTTTCCAAAGGGCGAACGAGCGGCGCGGAGAGAGTTTCACTTCGCCGCTGTGCGCATCTACCTCAACCGGCTTGTTAGGATCGCCCGCCCATTTGACAACTTGAACCACTTCCGGCCGAAACCACAACAGCCACTGCAACGACGATTCCTGAAGACGAGCGGCGAGGAGGCCGCTTGTCTTCTCGCGGAAAGAGCCGGCGCCGGGATAGAGTTGGGCCAGGCGGTCGGTCGCGTAAACGCCATTCTCGAGGGGCTGTTGCGCCAGCCAAGGCAGCAAGGCGCGAACGTGCTCCGCAGAGGGCGTTTCGCCCAACAGCGTCACCTCCCCATCGACCACCATGGCGGCTCCGCTCGACCGGAAGAAATCGAGAATTCGCGGAGAGCGATTCACCAGTCCGAGATAGAACGGCTTTTCGACCGACATATACTCGAACATCCGCGCGATGTGGTCTCGCAGCTTCGAGAAGTAATCCTGGTGTTCGGTGGATTCCTTGCCGTTGATTTGCAGCGAGACGGAGTGCGCCAGGAATTCGCAGGCGATGCGCGCTTCGTGAGACACCCGTTTAGGAGTCTGATTATGGCAAGCGATTAAGCCCCAAAGCTTGTCGTCGTTGATGATGGAAATGGACATGGAGGCGCGCGCACCGATGTTCTTGAGGTACTGGATGTGGATGGGCGACACGCCGCGGAGCACGCAGCAGCTCATGTCGAGCGGTTTGCCCGTCAAAGGATTGTCCTCCGGGATCAGTCTCGCCGGCGCCGCATGAACGTCGGCAATGATCCTGATCCAGCTCCGCAAGTACAACTCTCGGGCTTGCTTGGGAATGTCGGAAGCGGGATAACGCAACCCAAGCCAGGACGGCAGATCGTCCCGCTTGCTCTCGCCGAGCACTTCGCCGGTTCCGTCTTCCAGAAACTTGTAGATCACTACGCGGTCGTACCCGATGTGGCGGCGGACTCCTTGCGCGGCGAACTCGTAAAACTCGGCTAGGGACTTGGTGCGCTGCAGGTCCGTCAGCATGCACCAGGCGGATGAGTAGGCATCCAGTGTTCTGGGTTTTCCAACCGGCTCGTATTCTTCCAGCTGTGCCAGCAAAACCTGATCGTAGCGGTGAACCGACGCTTCGAACTCCCGTTGCCGGGTGCCCATTCTGATAGGGACCAAATAGAGGGGGTTCGTGTCCAGCCGCTTAAGGAGGACTTGCTGCTCCCAGTAGCGGAATTGCGTCGGATCCATGACCTCCGAAAGGGGCCGACCGAGCAATTGGGAAGGCGGCAACCCCAGCATGTCAGCGGCGTTGGCGCTTACCTGCAGGATGGTCATCTCCGGTTCTTTAATTGCCAGCAGGACGCCGTGCGGCTGAATTGCTCCCGGAATGTGGATCTGTTCGCGCTCGCAATTCGTGAGATCGACATTGCCAGCTGTTATTGGCGTTCCGGCCCCCAGAGAAGAGTGGGTGGACATAGGCTATGGAAGTCCTAGCTAATGCTAGCAAAGTGGGCAATGCCAGAAGCACAGTTCGTTTAATTTTAATCGACAAAAGAGTGATCAAACTAACGCAATTGCGCTTCGAGGTCGTCAAAACGCCGCCTAAGATCGTTCAGATCGAGGCGTAGTTGTTGGACTTCCTGCTCCAGTTCCGCGACGCGCGTCGGCTTGACGGGGAGGGCTCCATCTTCAAATGCTGGTGCGGTGGGTTCGCCGGAGAGCAGATGAGCGTAGCGCGCCTCTTTCTGACCGGCGAATTTAGACAATTTCTTCGCTAGCGGGTCGCCCGGCCAAGTGAACAACTTTTCGAGCACACGTTCGGTTTCTTCGAGATCGGCGAAGGAGTACAGGCGCTCGCTGCGATCCTTGATCTCGCCGAGCGTTTGCGGCCCACGCAGAAACAGCGCGCAGAGGATGGCCACTTCGCGCCGGCCCAGGTTGAGGGTTTCGGAAATGCGCTGCGCATATTTATTGACGCGACCGCTGCCGGTTACCATGAGCGCAAACTTCTTATCTCGCAAGCGGTGGAGGGCGTCGCTTACGGTATCTTCGTCGTAGTCCACGACAGGATCGCGATTCGATTTTTGATTACACGCATTCACGAGGGCGTTCAAGGAAAGCGGATAATACTCGGGCGTGGTGGCCTCTTTTTCGATGAGCGAACCAAGCACCCGGACTTCGGCTGGATCGAGCAAGTCCATACGAATCAACTTTACAGAACGCGCAAGTGGAAGCCGCCGTCCACATGGATGACTTGTCCTGTCGCGTAATCGAGATGGCCATCGGCGATGGCGCGAACGGCGCGGGCGGCATCGGCGGGTTCGCCCATGCGGCGCTGAGGAAGCAGGCCATCCGCAATGCGCGCTTCGCAGGAGGCGGCGACGGAGGCGGTCATATCGGTGCGAATGATTCCCGGCTGAATTTCAAACACACCGATGCCGTGCGGAGCGAGACGGGCGGCGAGCAGCTTCACGGCCATGCTGAGGGCCGCTTCCGTCATGCAGTAATCGCCTCGATTGAGAGAAGCCGTGAAGCTGGAGATGGAACCGATGAAGACGATGCGGCCCGGTTTCTGGCGAGCATGGATCGGGAGAGATATTGAGTCAGGAAGTAGGGTCCGCGCAAGTTAGCGGCGAACAATTCGTCGAAGCTTTCAGGAGTCGCTTTTGAGGAACACGCGCAAAACGGTCGCGGGAGCAAGCGCGCCGCCCGAAGAGATAGCGAGTTCGTCCGTTGTTTGGCGGCGCGCATCCGCGCCCTTGCGCTTTTGAGGATGTCGCGGCGCTCGCGCGGAGCCATGCCGGCATTGTTAACAAGCATATCGACGGAACCAAAGCGAACGGCGATCTCTTCTGCCGGCGCACGGCAAGAAGACAAGTCCGCCAGTTGCCACTGCAGCAGTTCGGCTCCGGTTTTCGCGCGGGCAACCGATTGCGCCGCCGCGAGATTGCTGTTATAGGTGGCGACGACCCGATGGGTGGCGCTGAGATCTTCAACGATGGCGCGCCCAATGCCGCGGCTGCCGCCGGTTACGACTGTGATCGGCTTCGACACGCCGAGGTTATAGATTGAGCGGATTTTGCAGCGTGAACGTCAGCCGGGTTTCAGCCGGAACCTTGACTTTTTGGCCGGATGTGGCAACTTCGGCAGCAGTTCCCGCGCCGGCGCCCGCGACAGTTCCGATGGCCGCGCCCTTGCCGCCGCCCGCGATGGCTCCGATGACCGCACCCAGCACCGCCGTTCCGCCAATCACTTTAGCCGAACGCTGGCCGCGTGAAGCGCTGGCCTGCGAGACTCCGGTGGTGGATATGTCGTATTTACGGCCATTGACGGTCAGGCTTTTGAGGTCGAGGGTCATCACGGTTTTGCCCTGAATCCGCCCCGATTTCTGGGCGTCAATGAGCGTAGCCACCGCGTCCGCGCCGCGTGGAACAACTGTCTGCCCGTTCACGATAATGGGCTGGTCGAGACTGGCGCGATAGGTTTGGCCTAAGCTATCGGTCTCCGAATTCACTGGATCGATAAGCCGGATAACAACGGGGGTGCCAGAGGGAACCTGCACTTCGGCTGGGGAGTTGCCCGAAGAAGCGCTGTCGGGGCCGGGGTAGCGGGGGGGAGGATTGGTTTGTGCCCGCTGAAACTCGCCGGGGCGCTGATCACTCTGACGTTGATCGGGCGGACGTTGGTCAGGAGGCTGCCGATCGGACTGATTCTGCTGATCGTTGGACGATTGATCGTTCGTGAATTGAATCGACCGAACATTGTTCAAGTTATATGAATTGACCCGCTGTCCGTCATCGAATCTTATATTTCGGTTATCGCCTCCGAGAAAGCTGCCTTCGATCCTGGTTCCATCGCGCAGGACGAGCGTGTCCGCGCAAACCAATGAAGCGCCGACAAACAAGCAAAGCAACGCACGTTTCGTCATAGACCTTATCTCCATAGATCTCAGGAAACAACCATTCTATGAGATAGACGCCCCTTAGCGCAGTCGCGTTCCCGGCACCGGAGGGAGGTACATCTTTAGATGGACGTAAAGATCCACCATCAGACTCATGACGAGAGCCGGGATCGCTGATACATTTAGATCAACCCTTGGAACTCAGAATCGAAACCCCGAAATAAGCCTTCGTGGGGAATGCGCACAACGGGCTCCTGTCCGCAACCTGTGCACCTTACCTGCGAAGGCTCCTTCCTTTTCTAAGCCCTATTACAACGGTCTAAGCGTGAATAGTATCGCCGAGACGACATTCCGCGTGAACGCTGCGAACCGCTTTTTCCAATCCATCCAGTCGAACCAGAATCGCGATAGTCAGTTCGCTTGACCCTTGCGCGATGGCGATGATATTCACTTCTTCGCGCGAGATGGCGGTGAAGATGCGCCCGGCCAGACCCGGTGTGCCTCGCATGCCTTCGCCGACCACGGCAAGCAAGCCCACATTCTCGTCTACTTCAATCGGCTTGAGATAATCGTGCGCGAGTTCGATGGAGAGATTCGCTTCGAGCGCTTCCAAGGCAGCCGGGATCTCGCTTTTGCGGATGAGGAAACAGAAGCTTTGACGGTAACTGGAACTGCTGAACACGAGGATTTCGACGTTGGCGAGGGCCAGGGCGTCCAGCGTGCGGGCCATGAGACGGGTGCCGCTGAGCGCGGCGTTGGAAGGCTCCATGGAAATCAGAGCGACGTTCGACATCGAGGTAACCGCGCGTACGCCCTTGGGCTCGGCGAAATGCGAGACAATCTTGGTGCCGGGGTTGTTTGGGGCGAAGCTATTCTTGCTCCAAACCGGAATGTTCTTCGCGACCAGCGGCGCGAGAGTGCGGGGATGAAGCACCTTGGCCCCGTTGTACGCCAGTTCGGCGGCCTCGGCGTACGTGACCTCGTGCAGGATGGCAACATTCTTCACCAGGCGCGGATCGGCGCTCATGATGCCATCCACGTCCGTCCAAATCCAGAGTTCGGAAGCGTCGAGCGCCGAGGCGAGGATGGACGCCGAGAAGTCGGAACCGCCGCGCCCAAGCGTAGTTGGGCGGCCGTCGGCGGTGGCGCCGTTGTATCCCGTAACGATGGGAACGATGGCGCGCTCGAGGAGCGGCGTCAAGCGCTCGACGCAGCGGGCGCGGGTGAGTTCCATAAACGGCGAAGCATTGCCGAAAACAGCATCGGTCACGATCACCTCGACCGCGTTGACGGCCGAAGCCGAAGCGCCGACCGAATTCAGATAACTGGCTAGTAGAGTCGCCGAGAGGCGTTCGCCGATGGCAACCGCTTCGTCCACAGATCTTGGCGGACGCTCGCCGAGCATGCCAATTCCGCTGGCGATGCGCTCAAACTCTCCGACCAGAGAATGAAGCGCGTCGGTGGCGGCCAAGCGCGACTCCAGCCCCTGGGGCGCGCCTAGAAGCTGGTCGCAAGCGGCCAGGTGGCGATTCAGCAGGCTGGCGATATTCGCCTTTACCTTTGCGCGGTCGCCTAGCTCGGCGCGTTGCAGGGTTTCAAGCAGCAGATCCGTCACACCGGACATGGCCGAAACGACGACGGTTAGCGGGCGCGTCCGACACTGTTCCACGATGATTTCGGCGGCCACGCGGATGCGCTCCGCTGTGCCCATGCTTGTGCCGCCGAACTTCATCACTAATAAGTTGTTCACAGGGTCGCCTCTTTTCCGTTCGAAATGCGCGCCCGGACCAAACGCAAAATCACTTCTTCGACCTCATCGATGGAGAGACCGGTGGTGTCTACAAACTGTGCGTCCGGGGCCTGTACGAGCGGCGCTTCCGACCGCTTCCGGTCACGCTCGTCGCGCTTCCGCAACTCGCCGGCAACCGTCTGGATTTCAGCCTCGCCGCCCTTCTGCCGCAATTCCAGCGCACGGCGACGGGCGCGTTCTTCCGGATTGGCGTCGAGGAAAATTTTCACCTGCGCTTTGGGAAACACGACGGAGCCGATGTCGCGCCCTTCCATGACGACGCTGTTCTCTTGCGCCATGCCGCGCTGGATTCGCAGCAAGGCGCGCCTTACGCCGGCCACCGCCGAAACCTTCGAGGCGGCGGCGGAGACACGCTCGTCGCGGATCGCATCCGTGACATCCTCGCGATTCAGGCGGATGTGCCCATTGATCGGGTCGAGGTCGATTTCCGCCTCTTTCGCCAGTTGCTCCAGGCGGTGCATGTCGGTGAGGTCCACCTTCAATCGCAGCGCCCAGAGCGCAATAGCGCGGTACATTGCGCCGGTGTTTATGTAGAGGAAGCCAAGCCTCTTTGCGACCCGTTTGGCGAGGGTGCTTTTGCCGGCCGCGCCCGGACCGTCAATCGCAACAATAATTCTCTTTTCAGACATTCAAAACTAACGGCGATCGGTGACTAGCAGGGGCTCCCAATCGTCTCGGAATACCTTTCCGTCTTTCATTACGAAACGGACCCGCTGCAATTCCTCGATATTGGCGCGCGGGTCGCCATCGACAGCGATAACGTCGGCGAAGGAA
>OCTA010004490.1_pt1 | contig 12213 bp, 11 predicted proteins | sample 1538991 | NCBI WGS metagenome assembly OCTA01 (sample SAMEA3539302, study PRJEB22396) | soil metagenome | biome: tundra; feature: field; material: soil | place: USA | collected 2010-05 | depth 0.15 m
CAACACTTGCCGAGTCGCTGCTTGACGCTTATGGGGCGGTCGAAGGGATGGCGATTAACGCGTAGGCCATTGGAAGAAAATGGCTGACGCGGGCCGGATTATTCAAGCCCTCGATGAAGTGGGCCGGGGCGCCAAAAAGCCCCACCGGCTCGGGCTCCGGAACTTCGGTCCCGCTTTATCTAACGGTGGTGCCCGCCGTCATGATGGCCGCCGCCACCCGAGTGCCTTCCCCCGCCGCCACCTCTGGGAGCCTTGGGAGCATGGTAGGAGTAATGGGAACTCCCTCCACTGTGCCCCCCGCCGAAAAGATGGAATCCGCCTGAGTGCTGCGTCTTGGGGTACGACCCGCCAAATCCTCGGCCCCCCGAGCCTGAATAGGTGCTGCTATCACGAAACGAATGCTGTCCAAAATTTCCTCGCTGCTGGGTCGGTCCTTGTGCGCGCCAGTTGTACTGCGGATTCGATGAGTGAGGAACGCTCGGACGGCCTGTCCAGGATTGCCCCCGGAATTGTTGCGAGTTGCCGTAGAAGCCAGAACTGTTTCCGGCCCCGTATCCGGACCCATATCCATAAGAGCGGGCGTAGGATTGCGGCCGATTTGGCAAGATAGGCCGGGATACGGGACGGCTGGGCGAGTAGGCTCCATAGCCGCGGCCCTGATCCGCAAGTCGGTTGCCGGCGTAGTTCCCTGAGTTGTGATTGGACCACCGGGAAAAGTCCCCCCCGTTGTAACCCCCGGCAACGTGCGCGAAACCGTCGTGTGAAGGATAGAAGCCGTTTCGCCCGCGATCGAACCCGCCCCTGTTGTCGAATCGGCCCGAGTCGAATCGCCCGCCCCCCCGCCCGTTACCCCAGTGGGCCACAGAGGTGCTGCGCGAGTAGTAATTCGAGTCATGGTAAAGGACGGACTGGGTCAGCCAGTCCAGCGCCCAGCCCAGCCAGCCGAAACTCATGCCGCTGAAGGCGTTCAGAGCAACTCCGGCGCCGAAGCGAACGGCGCCTGACCCGACCAATGATGAAGCAACCGATCCGATTGTATCCAGGAGCGAAAATCCCGGATAAGGCGACACCGGCTGACCGTAGACCTGCCAAGGATTGTAGGCGGGAACGTAGACAGTTTCGTTGACCGGGGCTACCTGGATATAGCCCTGGTTTTCGGTGACCGATTGCTGCGGAGTGTCCTGAAGGTTCCCCGCGGCCTCGGCGCGCCGGCGAAGCACCTGGACGGTTTGGAGCACATCCTGGGGCTGGTTGTAGTAGGCGTTCCCGAGGCCGGTGGCCCACTGCACGTCCCGGTCCATCATTGCCAGAACCTGGGGAAAGGCGGTGAGCGCCTTCACGCTGGGGTCCCAGGTCGTCTGAGAATTGGCTCCGGCCGCAATCTGCTCCGGGGACGCGTAACCCAGGGCCCGAAGCCAATTGTCGGCGGCCACTACCTGCGCCGGATAGGTGGCTGCGGCCAGGATCTGGGCGATCAGCGTGTCAGGATAGAGCGCAATTGGCGCGACCAACTGTTCGAGCTGTTCCGGAGCGAAGAACTGGGCGGGTTGCTGGGACTGATCGTAGGCTTCGCCGGGATCGGGGTATTGGCCGGACTGGTACTGGTACTGGCTGCCGGAGTATTGGCCTTGGCCGGCATAGGGCTGCTGCTGTTGGGGATAGGCCGGAAACTGATTCTGCCCGTATTGGCTGTCCTGGTTCCATCCCTGCTGGGCGAAGAGGCTTGCCTGCGTCAAAGGCATCAACAGCAGCACGATCCCCAGGGGTTTGAGATGTTTGCATGAGTGCGATACGGCAACTTGCGCCGCATCGCGGCAGGGAGCGATGTTGGGAGGCGCGCGAAACGGCAGAAGAGACGCGCGCGGGAAATTCGGGGATTTCATTTTCCCTCACTTTGGAGCCCACAAGGCCGCTCGGCGCAAAACCGGAGACGCTTACAAATCAGGGGTTCTTTTGCGGTCCGCGATTCGTACCATGTATCCGCTTGCCGGGGGCGCTCACGGCAGTCCGCTGCCCGAAGGCGGAGAGTAGCGTAGACCCGGTCCGGCTTGGTTAGTTGCGCGGAATTCTATAGAGATGAGAACTGTGCTCGAGGTCCCCTGGATGGCCCTTGTCCGCAGGGCAATCGCATGAACGGCTATTCCACGCCTGCGAGGTCACAGCCTGTGGGCGAAGCCGGTTCACCGGGACACGCGAGAGGGCAGCGTTTCCCAAGCGATAGTCGGCATTTTTAAGGCAAAAGACGGCATTATTGGCTCGAAAGTGCGCCAAATCGAAGGTTTGGTGTTACCAGTTGATTAATAGGACGTAATTGTAAGTCGTTCATCATAAGCGCGTTACGAGAATTGTTGGGATAAAAAATTGGAAAAAAAGGAGTGGGGGGGTGGGGTACGCGTTTTCACCCGTTTTCCTGCCCCTGAACCACATCCCATCGCCTCCCCAGTATGCATCAACAGAAGGTAATTCTCGGCAAATGACACCAGAGGGCGGAGAATCGGAGGGGCGAAGCGGGTCAGCCCCAAAAGGCGACTCATCGGCGACAGGCTGTTGATGCGATTGCCCTGCCCTTGTCCGCCCTCCCACCCGGGCATTACCTACCCAGGGTTTATCATCAGAATTGGCGTGAGCCGCGGGCGGTCGCGCTTTCGTTTGCAACCCAGGCATTGTGCGATCCCTCCTTCCGGAGCTGGAACGCCGGGCGGGGGTACTTCTTCTTGGACGATGGGGAAACAGTAGACATGCGAGCTAAGACGGCGGTAGTGCTGGGCGCCCAATGGGGCGACGAGGGCAAGGGCAAGATTGTGGACGTGCTCAGCGAGCGGTTCTCTGCCGTGGCGCGCTACGCCGGCGGGCATAACGCCGGACACACCGTTATTCACGGCGGGCAAAAGTTCGTGTTGCAGTTGATTCCCTGCGGCGTCTTGCGGCCGGGATGCAAGGGCATCATCGGCAACGGAGTGGTGCTGGACCCGATTGCCTTCCTCAAAGAAGTGGCCAAGCTGCGTGGGTTGGGCGTGACCGTGGATGACCAGCTTTTTGTTTCAAACCGGGCGCAGGTGATTCTGCCCTACCACCGCATGATCGAGTTGGCGGCGGAAAGCGCGCCGGGACGGAAGAAGATCGGCACCACCAGCCGCGGCATTGGGCCGGCTTATGAAGACAAAATGGCGCGGAGCGGGCTGCGGGTCGTGGACCTGCTGCGGCCAGACCTGTTGAAGACGCACATCGAAGCAGCATGCGGCGAAAAGAACGCCATTGTTCGCGCCCTGTTTGGGACCGACCCGCTGGATCCGGCCAGGATGTACGACGAATATGCCGCGGCCGCCGAAGAAGTTCGGCCCTTTGTCACCGACACCGGCAGGCTGCTGAACAAGATCCTCGCCGAGGGCGGCAGCGTGATGTTCGAAGGGGCGCAGGGCACCATGCTGGACATTGACCATGGGACTTATCCGTTTGTTACTTCGTCGTCGGCCACAGCCGGTGGGGCGGCCACGGGAACCGGTGTGGGACCGACCGCCATTGGCACTGTGATCTCCGTGACAAAGGCCTACGTGACCCGGGTCGGCGAAGGGCCGTTCCCGACAGAAATCCACGATGCCGTGGGCGACCACTTGCGGGCGCGCGGCAACGAATACGGAGCGGTAACCGGGCGGCCGAGGCGCTGCGGATGGCTGGATATGCCGCTGCTGCGCTACTCCAACCAGGTGAATGGCGCGGAATGGCTGGTGATTACCAAGCTGGACGTGCTGGACGAACTGGCCGAGATTCCCATCTGCGTCGGCTACGAGATCGGCGGCCAGGTAACGGACGCCATTCCGGCCGACGTTCAGGGGCTGGAACAGATCAAACCGGTCTACACGATGCTGAAGGGCTGGCAAGAGTCGACCGAGGGAATTACGGATTTCGATAAGCTGCCACGGGCGGCGCAGGAGTATCTGCGGTTTCAGGAGCAGGAGAGCGGAGCAAAAATCGGAATGGTCTCCACCGGTCCGGATCGGGACCAGACCATGGTGCTGCCGGAGTTTGCCGCCGCTCTCAAGGGCCTGGACAACTAAACTTGAGGTACCGCCTGCGGCTGGAAAGCCCAAGGCAGAAAGAAAAGGCCGCCTTATGATCAGCTTTGCCGTCCGGCTGAAGTTTGCCTCGCAAGATCGCGCCGACGTAGTTGAATCCCTGCGTATATTGGCGGCCGCCTCACGGCAGGAGCCGGGGTGCATCAGCTACATTCCCCACCATGTGGAAGATGACCTGGACACCGTGCTCATCTACGAGCAGTACCAGGACGCGAAAGCCCTGGCGGCGCATCGCGAGACAGAGCACTTCAAGAAGCACGCCGTGGGCGGACTTTACCAGAAAATGCGGGAACGGAGCGTCGAAAACCTGGTTGCTCTCGTATAACCCTGTGCAGCAGTCCAATCGGCCGTGAGCCCGGTTTGGGACGGTGAGCGGCTTTTCAGGAAAAAATCCTTCCCGCCACAGAACAACTGTGAGCCAGATCATTGACCGGCAGACCGATTCGGAGCTACCATCCGATACGTTTATGCACAGCTACCTCACAAACTCCTCCAAACGCAAGGGATGCAGGGTCGCTCTCGCCGTTGTTCTTGCCCTTACGGCGTGTTCCGCCTTCCTCCACGCTTACCAGATGCACCGCTCAGAGAGGCATGAGAGCCGCCGCGAGATCGATTTGCTCGAAGAAGCCTGGCGCAACGCCGCGCTGAAAGCAAACACCGTGGTCATGGACGGCCTGCTTGCCGACGACTACATGGCAATCACCTCCTCTGGCACACTGCAGACCAAGGAACAGTCCCTGACCAACCTGCGCACCGGCCGGACTCGCTTCGCCTCCATCGGTTTCTCAGAGCGCAAGGTGCGCTTTTATGGAACCACTGCCCTGGTCACTTCGGTTGCCGTAGTCAGCGGGTCAACTCCGGAGGGAGAGTTGTCGGGCAGTTATCGGTACACCCGTGTTTATGTGCGGGATGAACATGGCAAATGGAAGATCGTCAGCTTCGAGGCCAACCGAATCAGAAGCCAGGACGAGCGAAGATAACTAGAGTTAGACTGGACGGAGTAACTCACGATCGCGTGACGTAAGTGCATCGAGATCGTAACATAAGTGCAATAGATAGTTACCATTGAGTGGCTTCAAATTAGTTGAATTATCTGGCGTGTCAACTAAGACATGCCTTATACTCCGTATGGCTTCGTATACATTCAAGTGCAGAGAAAAGCGCACTCCTGGTATGAACCATGCACACGTTGGGGCGGAACGATCGTCTTGGATGCCCTCCTCAAATCGCCCGATCCCGTTGGCATAAGTTCTTACTTATGCAGATTGCAAAAGTCTGGAATTGGGATCGCAAGTTGTATCGCAGGAAGCATGACTTGTCTGTGAATTTACCAGATAGAGGTCAGTCCCATGAAAGCCGCCAAGTTATCCACGCTTAGATTCGTTTCGCTATTGTTCCTGTTACCAGGCTTGGCGGGTTTGGTGCTTTCTGCCGTCCTCTCGACCCACTATATGGATACCTTGCCGCAGTCGCCGGATCCCGAACAAGCGCGGGTTGTTCCGCGCAATATCAACGGAAACGTGGTGTACCAGACGGAGGATGAGGACTTGCGTCTCAGCCTTCTCGAGTATTCCTCCGTGGGAATCTTCGTAATCGGACTCTCCGTGGGTTTGGTTTATTTGGAGAAATGGGGCGGTTATCGGGCACGGGAACTGGAAGAAGAAGAGGCGACGGAATCTTAGGTTATTGATATCGTGCGGTTGCGGACTCCGGAGTGTCCCCCCCTCTCTGAATTCTGCTCTACTACAATAGACCGATGCCCGAACTGCCTGAAGTGGAAACCATCGCTCGTGGCGTCCATAGCCGCCTGGCAGGCGATCGTATCGTTCTCACGTGGTTCGCCTCCCATCCAGAGCCATTCAAAACGCCACCCGCGCAGCAGGCCAAGGGACTGGAAGGCCGCACCATCCTCGCCGTTCACCGTACTGGAAAACACATTGTTTGCGAGTTGGGACCCGCCGCCGGCCCACAAGGCGCAGCCCGCCGGAATGCGGCCGGCACCGATCCGCAAGCTCAATGGATTGTTCATCTCGGAATGACAGGGCGGCTGCTTGTCACCACTCCGGACCACGCTTTAGCCCCGCACACCCACGCGCGCCTTTCGCTGGCCAGCGGGCACGAGTTGCGTTTTGTCGATCCGCGTCGGTTTGGACGGCTGGAGTTTCGGGATCTCACCGGCGCCACAGGCTTCAGCGGGCCGGGGGCGGAGCCGCTTACCATCGGATCGGACCAGTTTGCCGCCCTGTTCCATCGAAGGCGGTTGAGCATCAAAGCCGCTCTGCTCAACCAGGCCCTGCTTGCCGGTGTAGGCAACATCTATGCTGACGAAAGCCTTTTCCACGCCGGTATTCGGCCGAGAAGAAGGTGCTTTCGGCTTACCCGGGCCGAACTCGAGCGACTTCGGTTGACCTTGCGCGAAGTACTGGGGAACGCTATCCGCCTGGGAGGCTCGTCGGTGTCGGATTACGTCGACGCCGATGGAGCCCCCGGCTTCTTCCAACTCGAGCACTGTGTTTATCTTCGAACCGGCCAGCCATGCCGGCGATGCCAGGCTCCAATCCGGCGGATTGTGGTTTCGGGCAGGGGAACGCATTTCTGCCCGAAATGCCAACGGTAAAGAAAGGTGGCTCACGCTTTGACCGGCCACAAAACCGAGGGCCCCATCCTTCGCTTTTTTCTGGCGGAAGGGTGGGTGACCATAGACCCCCGAACGGGGCGGGTGGGCAGGTTTCTATGGCTTTTTGCATTATTACTAAGCTCGGCATCCCATAATGCAGAAAACCGGGACAGACAAGACAACGCAAATCATTGAAGACAAACAATCCTTGGATTGGACCGCTAATTGCTATTAGATAAGCGCCAGTGATGAATAGGCTGCTGGAAAGAAGTCCGGCCAGCCCAAGAACAGCAGACGCCCGACAAGAGCAACCGCCAAAGAAGCGGCCCTCAAAAGGGATGAACCGGTCGGGAAAGTCTGAAGAGGCACGGTGGATAAACCACCGGCCACCAAATTGTCTGGGAGGCCAGTGACCAGCGTAGTACACATTAAAAGCCACTCCGTTTGGAGTGGCTTTTAATGTGTTTGCCGGCATCCAACTTCAAAGCGGGGATTCTTTCAGTTCAAACAGAGGTACTTTGCCACAAAAGGTTACTTGCCAGCCGGACCGCTTCACTGTACTATCAGACTTGCCTATCAAGCGGCTGACGCGGGCCACCCGTACGCGGGCAGAGCAAGCTCGCCGCCGAGCAAGGAAACTTCGCTAACCGGTTCAATCTTTACAGACTGGAAGTGGCGAACGCTCCCGTAGGGGATGGCATCACCTGAGGAAAGCTCTGGCCGCATCGTACCGATCCTGACATCCGGATGGAACTCGAACGGGTTTCTGTGTACTTGGCGGCAGCAGGGCTCTTGGGAATCATGGCAAATTGCGTTTGGAGCGTGGCTCCAGGCAGCTTGCCCGAGTTCCAATTATGTATTGACCGCCAACGCCAAGGATCGCGCCCTACATCACAGCCAAACCGGCGGACGAGGGACCTGCGGCAGGGGCAAGGCTGGGTCATCAGCGAGTGAAGGCAAACACCGGGGCAGGAAAACAGATTCACTTAGAAGAACAATGCACAATACAGCGCAGTGCCAGGAAGTAAACTCATGACGACAGAATCGACGCAGCCTCAGCCTGAGCTGGGGCCGGTCCCGGCCAACGGCCAGGGACAGTCGCAGGGGCATCGGCGCCGCCGGCGCCGCCGCAAGAACAAAAGCAGCCAGCCAGGCGCACTCCAGGCGCAACAAATGCAGGCACAACCGTCGCCGGCACAACAGCCCGAAGTGCCGCAACCTCCGGTGCAGCCGCAGGCGCCCGTTGTCCAACGCAAGACTGCTCCCGCTCATCAGGCGCATTCAAACTCGCATCAGGGACAGCATCCAAGTCAGGGACAAGGACAGGGGCGGAAGAAAAAGAAATTCTTCCAAAAGGGCTCGGCGACCGCCGCGCAGCCTGGAAACAGCGTATCGGCGCCCCCACAGGGCAAGCGCAAGGGCAAGCAGCGAGGCCCAAGGGAGTTTGTGGGCCCCATGGACCACAGCTACCGTATCGCCAACGGCAATATCGCCGACGGTCCCCCTTCCACCATTCAAATCACCAGCAACGGCCATGGCGGACATTATCAGGACAACTTTACGCCCTCTCCGACTGTTCCCGTTCGGGAGGATGCTCCCACGCGCATCTTCTGCTTCATTGAGGACCTGTTCTTCCTTGCCAAAATTCAGGAGACGGCTCGCAAGCTGGGTGTGAAGGTGGAGTTTGTGAAGGGGGACAAGGAGTCGGTGGCCAGGATAACCGACCTGCCGGAAGCCGAGAGGCCTACGCTGGTAGTCTTTGACCTCAACAATCTGAACGCCAAGCCCATTTCGCTCATCCCCAAGCTCAAGACCAAGTTAAAGAAGGCCACATCGATCATTGGCTTCCTCAACCACCTGCAGGGCGAGTTGAAGGCCAAGGCTATCGAAGCCGGTTGCGACACGGTGATGCCACGCTCGGCCTTTTCACAAAGCCTGCCCAACCTGCTTCGCCGCTACGGCGTGGAAGAAGAAGAAGACCACATGCAACAGCCGGTGTGAAGCAGTCAAATCGCGTTAGAACAAAAAGGCGCTCCCATAACGAGAGCGCCTTTCCCTTTTGGCAACCGAAAATGGGCCTGCGATGGAGCTTATCAGTCTACCCTGGAGGCCAACTGAGCTGCCGGCCGCCCAAAAGATGGACGTGCAGGTGATCTACGGTCTGCCCGCCGTCCTGGCCCGTATTCAGCACCACACGGTAGCCCTTGGGCAGCCCCTTGGTGCGGGCAATCTCTGCCGCGGCCCACAGCAGGTGACCGAGTACCGACCGGTCATCCTGAGTGGCATCTGCCATGGAGACAATGTGTTTGCGCGGCGCCACCAGCACGTGCACGGGCGCCTGCGGATGGATGTCCGCAAATGCGTAGCACACGTCGTCCTCGAAGACCGAGGTCGAAGGAATGGTTCCATCGACAATTTTGCAGAAAAGGCAACTCATAGCGAGAACAGTGTACAGGAACACGTGTCGCCTCTCGCGTTGGCTAGATAGCCCACGCGATGAAGGTGACCACCCCGGATGTTCCTTGGCGCGAATTTCTTAGACACAACACCGGGCTAGGACGTGGGCTTCAGGATTTCCGGTGGCACAGTGGCCTTGATTGTGGGCATCGGGGGGGCGGGCTCCGACTTGCGGATATCGATTCCGCCCTTGAAGAAGGCCCCATCCTCAATGCTGATGCGCGCCGCGGTGACATCTCCAGTGAGCGCGCCTTCAGAGCGAATGTCTACGCGATCGGTGGCCGACACGTTGCCGTGAATCTTGCCCATAACCACGATTTCGCGAGCGCTGATGCATACCGCCACGTTGGCGTTGACCTGACCGTTGACACCGACGGTGACGCGGTTTCCGGGAAGATTGATGCTGCCCTCGACCTTGCCGTCGATAAAGAGGGAATCGGAGCCGGTAATTTCGCCCTTGATGACCAGTCCCTTGCCGATCGTGGCCTGATCGCCGGCCGTTGGCAGGGTGCGTGCGCGCGCGGACTCGGGCGCTGCGGGAACTGCGGGTGGCAATGGCGACCGCACGGGCTCCAAGTTAAAGTTGGGGGTCACTGATCCGGATTGGTTGGGTTTCCACATAGCGCTCACGGTATTGATTTCCTTTCCTCGGAGGCTGGGTTGCGCATGCAACCCCGTCCCGGGCCCTGATTCCTAGAATCTCCGGCTTGCCGGCGCAAGTTCGCAGGCTGCCTTGCTTGCGGCCACCCAGGACGAGGCTCCGGGTGTTCCGCAGAATTGTATATGCGGCCAATTGTAATACGTGAGGCATTGAGAATTTGGCCACTGCAGTTGATTTTAGCCGACCAACGGCCGGCTGGTTGCAGACGCATTTCCTTTCGGACGAGTTGCCGCCTCGTGATTCGCGGCATGGCAACCGCATGAAAGGCTATTCGACGCCTGCGAGGTCACAGCCTGTAAGGCAAAAGACGGCACTTTTTGGCTCGAAAATGGCCGAAATCGAAGGCTTGATGTTACTCGTTGATTAATAGGCTGAAATTGTAAATCGTTCATCCTTAGCGCGTTACGATAATTGTTGGGATGAAAAAATTGGAAAAAACTGAGGGGGGGGTGGGGTTCAGATTTTTCACCCGTTTTCCTGCCCCTGAAACACAATCGATTGCCTTCCCAGTATGCAACAACGGAAGGTAATTTTCTGCAAATGGCATCAGAGGCGCGGAAGGGGCAGGCCGAAGGACGGCTCATCGGCGACAGGCCGTTCATGCGATTGCCCTGGGAGTCGGGGGACGCCCTCACCCGCAACATGAAGAGCGCTGTACTCTTGACATATGACCGATCGTGAACTGGTGGCGCGGGTTGCCCGCTCTGCCGGTCAAAAAGCCGGATACAAACAACTGGTGCGGGAACTGGGACTGGGAGGCGGCCGGGAACGCCGTTTGCTGCTGGAACAACTGGCCCGGTTGACTGTTCGCGGAGAGCTTGCCAAGCTGGACCGGGAGCATTGGAGCATTCCGCGGCCGGTTGGCACGCGCGAAAATCTTGCCGCCGGACGCCTGGACCTGCATCGCGACGGCTACGGGTTTGTGCGCCCCAATCCGCGGCAGGCCGTAGGGCAGGACGATATTTTCGTTCCGCCGAACGAAATCAACGGCGCCATGCAGGGCGACCAGGTGCTGGTGGAAGTGGAGCCTCCCAAGGCCGATGGGCGCCGCATGGGACGCATTGTGCGAGTGCTGGAGCGGCGCAATCCTACCGTCGTCGGGGTCTTTCACTATGAGGTTTCCGGCCAGACGCCGGGTTACAACACGGTTGTGCCCTTCGACGAGAGGATGACGCAGCACATTCTCATTCCAGAAGGAAAGGAACTGCCGGCAGCCGGCGATGCCTCGCCGCACCGGGTACTGGGTAGCGAGGCTACTCAAGCCGAGGCGCACAAGAGCCTGGAGGGGCTGGTGGTGGATGTGGAGATTACCAGTTGGCCCACGCCGACGCGGCCTCCGCTGGGCAGGGTGATCGAGGTGTTGGGCGATCCCGACGACTTTGGCGTGGATGTGGAGATGATGATCCGCAAGCACCAGTTGCCGCGGGTCTTTCCGGAGAATGTGCTGGCCGAGGCGCGCAGCGTGGCGCATTTGGACGAGGATGTGGCTCAGAACCGGCGGGATTTTCGATCGTTGCCGATTGTGACGATCGATGGCGAGACGGCGCGGGATTTTGACGATGCGGTGCTGGTGACCGAGAAGGCGGGCGGCGGCTACGAATTGCAGGTTCACATTGCAGACGTGGCCGAGTATGTGCGCGCCTCGACTGATCTCGACCTGGAGGCGCGGCTACGGGGAACCAGTGTTTACTTCCCCGATCGCGCGATTCCCATGCTGCCGCAGGAGCTTTCGAGCGGCATTTGCAGCTTGCGTCCCGGCGAAGACCGGTTGGTGTTGAGCTGCATCCTGCAACTGGACGCGGAGGGGCGCATTGAGAGCTATGAAATTGTCGAGGGCGTGATCCGCTCGGCGGCTCGGATGACCTACACGGAGGTGCATGCGATTCTGGAGGGCGATGTTGAGACACGTGCGCGCTTTGCGGCCCTGACTGCGGGCTTCGAACGCATGCGCACGCTTGCGGGACTGATGAACAAGCGGCGCGAAGAGCGAGGCAGCATCGACTTCGACCTGCCGGAGCCGGTGATTGAATTTGACGAGCAAGGGCAAATGCGCGGAGTGACCAAGTCCGAGCGTACGTGGGCGAACCGGCTCATTGAGGAATTTATGCTGGCGGCCAACGAATGCGTGGCTACGTGGTTGGAAGACCTGGGCGTGCCGTCGATTTATCGAATCCATGAAAAGCCCGAGCCGCGCAGGGTGGTCCAATTCGAGGAACTGGCGGCCGCATTTGGATACTCACTGGGACTGGGGGCGCTGCCGGTGAAACGCATGCAAACCCGCGGGGAGCGGCGGGACGCACACGGACGAGGGCGCAATCCACGCATGCACGAGGTGCCGGAAGATATTCCCGTCACACCGCGCATGTATCAAAAGCTGGCGGCGAAGATCGAGGGCAAACCGGAGG